>Ga0256845_1002977_pt1 | contig 11810 bp, 11 predicted proteins | sample RiftiametaG_FD_189101 | JGI IMG/M metagenome (GOLD analysis project Ga0256845, IMG submission 189101) | Tube worm associated microbial communities from hydrothermal vent at the East Pacific Rise, Pacific Ocean - Riftia | ecosystem: Host-associated > Annelida > Integument > Unclassified ... | reverse complement strand
CTGTGATGGCCGAGCCGACACGCCCGGGTACAGCCCGCTCAGGTCGGTCGATAGTGACGATCGCGGTGGTCTCGGTGAGGCCGTAGATCTGGTAGACGGGGATGCCGATGACCGAGAACCAGCGCTGTGTGTCCGGGTTTAGCGGCGCTGATCCACAGATCAAAAATTCGAGGTTGGTACCGATCTGCGCCTTGATCTTGGGGAAGACGATCTTGCTTGCGAGCGCCGCCCAAATGCGATCGCGAAGGCCGATCTGTGCATTGCCGGTGAGCCCTGCCATCGTCGCGGCCAGGCCCTTGTTGTAGATCGTCAGGGCGAGGCCGCCCCGCTCGCAAATCTTCGAATAAACGCCGTTCTTGACCCTTTCGAGGAGGGCCGGAACGTTCAGATAGTAGTGAGGTGCGGCCGTGCCCAGCTCTCGCACGAGGTCGGTTAGGTCGCTCGAGACCATGATCGCGTTGCCGCGATAAAGCTGGGTCCAGAGCATGATCCGCGAGCCCGCGAAGCAAAAGGGCAGGTAGTGAAAGACCCGATCGGCGCCGCTGCGTTGGCCCTTGATCTCGGCGAGGCTCGAGGCCGTTTGCGGGATCATGAAGTCGACGTTTCGCCGGGTGGTGATCACGCCCTTGGGCACGCCGCTGGTGCCAGAGGTGTAGATCAACGTGACCGGATCGTCGGCCTCGCGATCGTGTCGCGGGCTGTCGCTAGCATCGGCGGCAAAAACATCGTCAAAGAGCGCGATGGGGCAGTGCTCTGGCCACGCCTTGGTGAGCCCGTCGGCGAGGGCTTCGGTTGCGGCCAGCACCAGCGTCGGCGTGCAGTCGCGGGTCATGACCGCGAGTTCGTCGGGGTCCTGGCGGGCGTAGAGCGGCACGACAATGCCGCCGTGGGCGAGGATTGCGAGGTCGCAGGCGGCCCAGCGGGCGGAGTTTGGCGCGAGCAGGGCGACCCTGTCACCGGACTTGATGCCGGCGTTTTCGAGGAAGCTGCGGACCCGCGCCTGCATTTTGAGGAGCGCGCGGGCGCTGCTCACTCGAGGCTCCGTACCGTGGATCTCGATGATCGCAGGATCCTCACCCTGCGATTCTAAGGTCTCGAAGAGGGTCTCGATGAAGCTCATGCGTAACGCTCCATAAGCGCCTGCAAAGCGGGTGGTAGCGGCGGGAGGTGGGCCTCCCAGGTGCGGGGCAGTGAGCGTCTGGGGAACTCGGGATAGACCCGGCAGACCTCGTCCATGAAGTCGATGCCCATCTGTCCCATCAGCTCTAGCTGCTGCGGGATCATGCGGCCGATGTCGGTGGCGATCGACTCGCGATCACGGTAGAGGCGGCGGAGCATCGCCAGCATCTTGTCGCCGAGATCGGCCTCGTCGACCTCGAGGAAAAGGTCGGGATGGCCGCGGTCGTTCATCAGATTGCGGATGCGTTCGTCCATCGTTACGCCGCCGGAGGCGACCAACCCAGGCATCGCTGTGACGATCGCGTGGAAGCGCGAGGAGACCATCATCGAGCAGTTTCGGAGCACGCTGACCATGTCGTACATGTTGTGCTGATCGCTGATGAAGAGCGGCGCTGGTGTGTCCAGGCGCGGCAACAGCAGCTCGCAGGAGCGGCGGTCGAGCTGCTCCATGCCGACCAGGATCGTGAAGACCTTGGTGTCCTCCATGAAGGCATTGGTCGCGTCGGCAAAGGCCTGGATGTAGGTGTCGAGCTTCTTGTCGATCTTCGCCGAGTTGGCGTGGAAGTAGAACGATTTGTAGTGCTCGAGCTTGTACTCGCCGCCGAGTTTGAGCGCTGCGAGCTTGGCCAGGTCGGGCTTGACCGGCCACCAAAAGGGGTTGATCGGACAGAGCGCAAGGATCGGCATCTTGCCGTCCCAGCCGGCGTCGCGCAGGAGCTTTTGGCCGCGCTCTAAGGGGGCGGGCTCGAAGGTCCAGGCGGTGTCGGTGCCGGCGGTCGTGCGCACGCCGAGATCGCCCAAAACGCCGCGGGAGGGCACGTTGCGGCAGAGCACCAGCGACTTGGAGCAGTGCTTGCGGACGAAGTCCTGGAGCGGCGGCGTCATGCCTCCAGCCTCGGCTCCGTAACCGACGCTGATCTTATCTTCGGCATTGGCGAAGCCCAGGGCACCGGCCATAAACGTGGTCAACGCGCTGGCGAACTTCGACTTAAACATCGAGCCCTCGCAGGCGATCACGCCGTGTCGTTTTGGGCATTGCTCGGCGAGGAAGGCGGGAAAGACCGCGGGGCTGCGGATCTGATGGACCGTCTGGAAGTAGCCCGCCGACAGCTTGGGATCGACGGTCATGATCGTCTGCTCCAGGTGCTCGTCGCCGATGACGTGACGGACCTGGCGGATCATCTCTTCGACGCGCACATCGGCGCCGGTATTGCGGGTACCGACGTAGCCAGCGTAAAGCAGCTTGAGCGGCTTGCCGGGGCTCCAGCGCTCTTGGTTGATGTCGAGGGCACGCTTGACCGCGACCGCCTCGATGCACGCCGAGGTTACGCCCATCAGCGCGCGATCGGGATCTGCGGTGTCCTTGAGCCGCTGCCACAGGCTTTTGGTCTTGGTCTTGGTCTTTGGCTTGGACCTTGCTGTCGGCTTCGCCGCTGTGCTCGTGGACTGGGTCAAGACGGGCTCCTCGGGGCGATCGAGTCGGGCCAGGGCTTGTAGGGGTAGGTAAAACCACCCTCGCTGGCGAAGCGGAAGAGCGGGTAGCCGTAGTCCGAGAAGGGCTTCGGCGCTTCGCCGAGTTCCTCGACGATCTGGCTGTTATCAAAGACTGTGTTAAAGGTCAGGTAGGGGAGAAAGACCTTCATCAGCGATGCCGGCAGCGAGGCGCCCCATTTGCGCGGTGTGCCCATCAGGACGTTGACCGCTCGGGCAAAGGGGCGCTCTAAGCGGGGCGCGAAGATGTGGCGGGTACCGATGCCGGCCTGCTCCATGCTGTCGACGAGCTCGCGGTAGGTCAGGGACGCGGCGCCGCTCGAGAGGTTGTAGGCCTCGTATTTGGGCGACTCACGCATATGCGCGGCGATGATGCCCCGAGAGACATAATCGGCGGGCACGATGTCCATGCGCCACTCCGGTCGCAGCGGCAGCACCGGCATCTTCGCGAGCATCACAAAGGCCCGGACCATGTCGAATTGGGTGGTCTCTGGGAAGCGGCTATCGCCGAGAACCGTGCTCGGTCGGCAAACCCGGATGTCGACGTCGGGCAGCAGCTCGTGGACCATGTGCTCGCAGAATTTTTTGGTGCGGGCGTAGGGATCGTAGTCGCTGCGATTCCAGTCGATGGTCTCGGCTTCGGTGACGATTTCGTCCTTGCGGTGGCCGGCGACCGCGACCGTCGAGATGTCTGTGAAGCGGCGCAGGCCATGGTCTGCGTGGGCGGCCTGCGCGAGCTTGATCAGCGCCAGGGTGCCGCGCAGATTGACGTTAAAGCAGGCCTTCGACGACTTGCGGTTGAGCGACGCGGCGATGTGAAGGAAGGAGTCCGTGGTCTTGACCAGGCGCCTCTTGGCCTCGGCGTCCAGGCCCAGTTCGGGTGCCGTTAGATCGCCGAGGTAGATGTCGCAGCGCGTGCGCACCAGATCGAGGAAGCGATCAAATCCGAGGTGGAGCTGCATCGATTTCCACAGGCGCTTCTCGGCAGCGGCCACCGACTCAGCCCGGACCAGGAGGTTGAGGCGAGCCTTGGGGTACTGCTCTAGGATGCCAGAGGCGACGTAGGAGCCGATGTAACCGGTCGCACCGGTGAGGAAGACAGCCATCAGCGGAGTTCTCCTTGGGGCTCTTGCGAGGCCGGGCAAGCGGGCGGCGCGGTGCAGGCCTCGAGCACGAATTTGTGACGCGGTCGGTACTGGTCGGGGGTGCGGCCCTCAAAGAGCGGGTAGCACCACTTGCGCAGGCCCGGGATGTGCACGTTGATCCAGTAGTGGCGCCAGTCGAGTGCCGTTGGATCAAAGCGGAACGCCTCCTCGACGACGTCGTACTTGAGCAGGTTATCGGTGCTGAATACGAAGTGATGGTCGTGGATAAAGGGCAGGTAGAGATCGATGAGTCGCTCGATGGTGTCGAGCTTGTCGTCGATCTCATCGGCCCGTTTGGCGGCCCGTTTGGCGCCGCGATGGAGAGCTTTTGGCCAGCGTCGCGGCAGCTCGCGCATCATCTTGGCGAAGCCTTGGGTGACCCTGCGCAGGTTGGGCACCGAGAGCGTGTGGTCGACCTCGGTCTCGACGCCGTCCCAGCGGGCGAGGATCAGGCGATCGACAACAGTGTCGCCCTTGCGCCGCAGATGCTTGCGGTGGGCGAGCGCTGTCAGGTCGCAGGCGCGGTCAATGGTCAGCACATTTTTGTCGGAGGTGCCGCACTGGTAGACGGTCTCGTGACAGCCCGAGAGCAGGGCGGCGCCGCCGATCGTCATCGCGTTGCCGACGTAATCGACGGGGATGATGTCGAAGGGGTTGCCCTTGCGCATCGGCAGTTCGTGCAGCCAACCGCCGAGCATGTACGAGAGCGGGCCGCAGGTATTAAAGCCTTGGTTCCAACCCGGGAAGGGGTAGGAGAGTGCGCTCTCGACGATCGCCGGGCGCAGCAACGAGAACTTAAACTTGTCCAGGCGCGGCGCGAGCATCGACTCGGCCAAGCTCTTGGAGTAGGTGTAAATATTGGTCCAGCCCCAACGTTGGGCCCGCTCTTGGCCCTCGCTGATCATCGCGTCTTTCAGGGCCTCGCGTTTGATCCGGCGGCAGAGAGTGGCGACGAGCTTGGGATTGTCGGGGCTGCGGCCGCGGGCTTTGAGCTGCGATCTGGCCTCGTGGGTGATCTCGGCGTCCTTCTCGTCGGTGTCGAACTCTGCGGCGATTTCGGCGATACGAACGCGCGCGGCAACGAGTTCGGCGGCCGCGTCGAAGGGCTCACCGTTGGGGGCGTAGTTGGGGACCAGTATCTCGCCGTTGCGGCCGTCGCGGGTGCCGGCGACGTAGCAGGTGGAGATGTGCAGGAGCGCAGCCTTGTCACAGGCCTCGACAAAATCGGCGACATGGATCGTGCCGTCGACGTTGGTTGTCAGGGCGTCGCGCAGATCGGGGTCGAAGTCGACGAGTCCCGCGCAGTTGACCACCAGGTCGACGTCTCGGTGGAGGCGGGCTGCGGTCTCTTCGTCTAGGCCCAGGCCTTCCTGCGAGATGTCGCCGTCGATGACCTCGATGCGCTCGCTGATCATGCGGGCGAGGTCGCGGCCGTACTTCTCGTGGAGGGGGCGGAAGGCCGGGGACGTGTTGACGATCCGCTCGAAGCGGGCGCGTGCCGGACGGGTCGCCTTGCGGCGCAGCAGAATGTAGAACTTGCCTGTGCCCGAGTCGTTCTGAAGCATCTGCGTCAGCCAGACTTTGCCGAGGAAGCCCGAAGCTCCGGTGAGCAAGACGTGCTTTCCGGCGTAGCTCTCGCGTATCGATAGTCGCATGATGCCTCCCCGTGGGCTCACTCTTGGTATTCGATCACGGGCCAATCGGCCTCGCGGGCGCTCCGGCGCAGTGTGAAGTCCGGGTTGACGGCGCAGGGCTTACCGACGGTGGCGAGCAGCAGAAGGTCGGTGCCGTGGGAGCCGTAGGCGGTGCAGGCCGCGAGATCGAGGCCTTCGCGCTCGGCGTAGCCCCGGGCCCAACGCCCGTCGCCGTGGCTGCCGATCACAGGATCGAGGAGCTTGCCGGTCGCTTCTCCGTCGACGATTTCGAGGCGGTTGCACACCAGATCATCGATCTTTGGCAGGTGGGGAAGCAGCGGCTCCATCACCTCGCCGATATTGTCGGAGAGCACGACGATCCGGTTGCCCTCGGCCCGAGCGCGCTTGATCAGCTCGACGCCGCGGTCCTGGATCCGGTCCTTGAGGATATCGTCGGCGTACTCTTCTCCGAGTTCGGCGAGGCGGTCTTCGCTCATCCGGCGGGCGGCGAGGAAGGCGAGGCGATTGGCGAGGGTGCGGTCGTTTTGACCGAGCAGACCCTGGAGCGGTGCCGAGAGGGCGACGAGGCCGAGGCGCAGCGCTCGTTCGCCAAATTTATGGGCGTTGGCCGCGTAGTAGGCGGTCGCCGCCAGCACTCCGCGGGAGACGAGAACGCCTTCGGCGCGGAAGAATGCTGCTCTCTTAGGAGTGTTCATGGGTCGCGTCCACGGGGGTGCCTCTGTAGCGCAGGCCGTCGGCCTAGCTCAAGCCCCGCCAAAGGAGGAAACGCGCGTGAAAGCCATTTCCTGGCGTGCATATCGTTGCACGCCAGCGCTCGGCTCTCTGCCCGGTCCTCGCGGGTTCAATCCGCTTGCGGCAAGACCAATCCCTGGTGGTCGAGCGTCTTCCAAAAATCCGGCCAGCGGGGGATTTCGCGGAGGGTCTGGAGCACCTCTCGCGGGTTGTGGGGGTAGGTCCTGCGCAGGTAGAGCACCGCCGCCTCGGCGTTCGGGGCTTCGATGAAGTGAGCCTGCATCGGCGGGAATTCGTAGCGGTATTTCAGCAGCAGCAGCGGCATCGCGGCCGGCAGTACCGCAAGTCCTGGCCGTCTGGCTAGTCGCCTGCGGGCGAGTTGTCGCGAGCCGGTGTCGTGGCGCGGCCGATCACGAGGCGAGTCGTGGCAAGCGCAATCGAGGCAACGCTGATCCGGCCGTTAGCGGTTCCGTGCTGGGTTCCAGAGCGTCTCTTCGAGGCCAAGGGCGTGGGCACCGGCTCGAGCGACCACAAAAAAATAGTCGCTGAGGCGGTTGAGGTAGCGGAGCGCCTCGCCGCGAACCGGCTCTTGCTGCCGGAGCGAGACCGCCTCGCGTTCGGCCCGGCGGCAGACGGTGCGGCAGAGGTGAGCGGTGACCCCGACAGCTCCACCGCCCGGCAAAATAAAGGATCGCAGCGGCGGCAGCGCTTCGTTATGGGCGTCGAGCTCGGTCTCCAGGCGGGAGATCGATGCCTCTTCGATGCGCAGGGTGCCCTCGCCATCGGCGGCGCCGGGATGTGCGAGTTCTGCTCCGAGATCAAAGAGCTCCTGTTGGATCCGCTCGAGTTCAGTGTTTAGCTTGGCGGCAAAGATCGACGGCTCCGCAGGAGCATCCCCGGCGGCGGCCAACATGCGTTCGGCCTCCAAACGGAGCAGGCCGACGGTCGCATTGAGTTCGTCGACCTCACCGTACGAGCGGACCCGTTGGGTGTCCTTGGCGGTCGTATCCCCGTTGGCGAGCATCGTCTGCCCGTCGTCACCGAACTTCGTATAGACCTTCGAGATGTAGACCATCGCCCGACTCTTATAGCCGGGCCGGTCGCTCGAGTGAGCCCACCGTCAGCCCCCGAGAACGGACTCGAGGCGGGGCAGGATATCCGGGATGATCACCGCGAAGATGAGCCCTAGCTGGGCTTGGGCGCCGTTGATCATCATCGCCCAGCGGTGCCGATCGTCGATCTCGATGACGAAGATAAAGATCCCGTTGTCGCCTTCGATGATGAACTGGCGGATGGCCTTGGCGGGGGCATCCTCGGCCCGCGTGATCGCCTGGTGCAGCTGATCCGAGAGGTGATTGAAGAGCGCCGAGGCCTTGCGGTCGGAGTGCACACCGGCGATCGACATGCCGGTCGCCTTTGAGATCACGTCGGTGCTGATGAGGGCACCGCCGAGTTGATCGTCGACCTCGCGGAGCAGCGAGCGCACAGCCTCGAGATCGATGCGGAGCTCGCGGGGCTGCTCGGGCTCTTCGGGCTCGGGCTCTTTGGGCTTAGTACGGCCGAGGAGTTGGTTCTTGCGCTCCTCTTCGTCCCGGATCCTCGCGCGGTCCATCAGCAGCGCGGTGATCGATGACTTGGTGACCGTCTCGGGGGTCTCGGGGGGCAGCTGCGACGAAGAGACCGAACCCTCGCGCCACTCGAGCATCGTGCTGACGGCTTCGTCGCCGACGTTTTCACCGGCGATCGCGTGGCGGAGATTGCCGCCCTGAAAGAACATCGCTCCGGTCCCGTGCGGGGACTCGACCGAGAGCTTTACCGACATCCGCGAGGTCTGAGCGAGCTGGAGAATGTCCCAAAGCTCGAAGCCTCCGATTTGGGCGATGGTCGTCGGCATCAACTGAACCCTCGTGTCTCCGCGATAGCACGGTTTGGAGCGCTGACGGAACGATTCAATGACAGCTGGAGGGCTGAGCGCTCGCGCACATTTGCGGGCATTGGGCGCACGAGGGTCGGGGCCGCAAGGGGGGCCCTACGTCCGTACACTCCTGCGCTGACCGTCCGCTTCACCATCCGTGTATGCTGGACCCAAGTTGCGAGGGCCGTTGTCGCTAAATCAGCCCCCATTTGAGGCGATTGCCGGCAAACGTTATCACTGGCCTCGGGAAAAATCTACGCCGAGACGAGCGCGCAACGTACGCGGCACGAGCCGCTGTCGACGGTGCCGGGGAACCCTTGGATCGATCTAGGTGAAGAGGGCGAAGCCCTGCCGCAGGAGCTCTCCGAGGGCGAGTAGAGGCAGCCACAGCAGCAGGTGTCCAGGGTCGCGCAGTCGAGACGCGCTCCATTGCCGGAGAAGCCCGATGAGCAGGGTGAGCGCCGCGATCTTGACGAGTCCAGAGACGACCCCAAGGGCGATGAAGGCCCCGTGGGGAAGAACCGCGATCGCTGCGCTCTGCCCCGGTAGCACCCATGCTCCGAGGAAGACCAGGCTGTAGACAGAGACAAGCGCGAGATCGTCGAGGCTGCGATGCCTCGCCAATGGCGATCTCAGGACCAGGGCGAGCAGGGCGATGAGCGCCGCGAAGGGTCGGGTTTGTACGCCCCAGCCGAGCGTGATCTGGTGGTCGACGAGCGCTGCCGGATCGAGCGAAGAGCTGGCGAGCAGAGCCCCGCTGGCGGCGATGACGAGGGAGAGATCGCAGAGCAGACGGCGAAGATCGAATCCAGGGGCGCCGCCCTGGGTGGGTCTGCGCAGAGCGGCAGCGCTCCGCAGGAGATCACTGCCCAGGAGCAGCGCAAAGAGGAGGAGGAGCCCGCCAACCGGAGCCGAGAGGGTGAGCGAGGTCCCCTCGAAACCCGCTGCGCATTGGGCGAGCGCGCTCTCGCCGATCACCTGCCCGAGGGCGGCGGGGCAGAGCGCGGGCCCCCAGGGCAGGAGCGCGAGCAGCAGGAGCAGGATCCAGGGCACCTGCTCACGGCGGCGGCGAACGATGACCGCGAGCGTTGCGGCCAACACTGTGAAGATTCCGAGCTTGGTCAGCAGGGTCCAGGGGCCATCCCCGGGGGCGGGCTCAAAGCGCAGATCGACCGAGCGCGGGCCGTCTGCTCTGAAGAGCAGGCGCGATCGCCCGCTGCGGTAATGCGGTGGTTTGCCGCGCCTGTGCTCGCCGTTGAAATGTTTGTTGTCGGCGCTCAGGTGAAGCTCGACCGAGCCGCTCGCCGGGATCGATGGCGGGAGCTGCTTGTCGGTGATCACAAAGGATCCCCAGTCCGGGGTTGTTGTATCCAAACGGATCCGCGTGAGCGGTAGGGGCTCGTCGCTCGGGTTGTGGATCGCGAGGCTGCGTGTTGTTTGATGCGGCGCGAAGTAGAGAGTTTGCAATGCCACTCGGGGCGCTTTCGCGGGCGCACACGCGAACACGCATGTGGCTCCGAGAACGAAGAAGCATCGAGCGGCGCTTGCCATCGTTGTCAGCCCTGGTCGCGGAGCCGTCCAAGATCCCCACTCATGAGCAGCACCAGCGGAATCGCGGCGATGCCGACAACGATCCACGGCGCCGAACTTTGCGGCGCGCCGTCGATGCATGCCTCGCCCGGGCGCAGGATCGTGCAGGTCGGCGCTGCGGTGGCGGCGATCCAGGGCACGACGAACACCAGCCCGAGGCCGAGCAGGCCGCCGATAAGGAGCAGCCGGAGTACGCCCAAGGAAGTCTGCTCGTCAGCGCCCGTACAATCGAGCGCAACGGATCTCTGGGCCGCTTGCACGCGCCTGGAGATCCACACACCGGCGATGAGCACCGCGAGCAGCGGGGCGAGGGTCGACACGGGGGGGGCCTGGGATCAGTTGGGGCCGCCGTCGATCGCGACCTCAAAGACCTCGACGTCGGTTGTATCGCGGGCCATCAGCAGGATCTTGAGGGGGCGATCGCCGCGGTACGATTTGAACTCGCTGTGGATCGCGCGGGCGGCCTCTTCGGCTGGGATGCCGCTCTCGAAGGCGCCCATCAGCGGGATCGCCAGGGTCGAAAGTCCCTTGGCTCGAGCGGCGACGATGACGACGGAGGTCGCCCGCAGTACGTCCTCGACCTGCACTTTGCCGCCGGGTTTGGCGGTATTTGGCACGTGGATCAGATGTCGCGCGCGCATGCGCCCGGCACCGGTGACCACGGCCGCGCCGATGGCGAGTGGGGTATGCGGTTGGACCTGCGCCTCCACCCCTGGGCCCGCGAGATCGCGGATCTTTGAGGCCGGGTAGTGGCTCATGATGCCCTCGGAGTTGGTCGGGCAGACGAAGGCGTCACACTCGACTTGGTCCCAGGGCAGGGTGCAGATCTGGATGTCCGTGAACTCGGTGGGGTCGCTGGCCACAGTGCACCGGACTTTACTTGAACATCGAGTCGAGCTCGTCAGCGATCTGCTCTTCGGGAGCGGATCGGGCGGTGCTCAGCTCACGCACGACGAGCGAGCGTGCGGTCTGCAGCATCTGTCGTTCGCCGTGGGAGAGCGTCTTGGTGTTCTTTAATAGACTGAGCTCGCGGTAGACCTCGCCGACCTCGAAGAGTGATCCCGTGCGGATCTTCTCCATGAAGCCGCGGTAGCGCCGGTTCCAAGTCTGCCGATCGTGGGGCACCTCGTGGTCGCGGAGCAGTGTGTAGAGCTGGTCGATCGCGGCCTCGTCGGCGATGGGGCGCATGCCATTTTCCGCGGCTTTGACCAGCGGCACGATGATCTTGAGACCGGTGCCGAGCACGTGGAGGTGGTAGAAGCGCAGCTTTGTATCGCCGATGACCTTGGTCTCGATCGCGCAGATCTCCGCGACACCGTGGGCGGGGTAGACGACATTCGTTCCAACTTCGTACTCAGCTTCCATCGAGCATTCCTCCCTGCAAACTACGCGCTATTTTGACCGCTTCTGCGACGATGAGCAATGTCATCCGTCGCTGTCGGCGGTAAAACTTCGATGCCCGGTACGTCGACCCGCGGGAGTCGAAGACCTGGGCGGCGTCGACCGCAATGCGCGCTTCGTGGACCTGACGGTAGCAGCTCGGGGCATGCACGCTAGGTCCGCGCTTGGGGCTCAGAGTCCTGGTAAAGCTCACAAGACGTCGTTATTGGAGCGAGGTGATCTGCCAGCCCTGGGGGCGTTGTGTGAGTGCGATATCGCGCCCTTGATCGTAATGGAGCAGCGCCTGCTTGCTGTCTGGGCTGAGTTCGATGGCCCCGGGCTCCTCTAGCCGCTCTTCGATCGCATCGACACGGGCTTGCCACTCGTCGCTGAGTCGGGCGCGGAGGTCCTCGCTTATCAGGGCCTCCAGGGCAGTGAAGTCTGCCTCGCGGATCGCCGCGATAAACGAGCGAAGCGCCTGCGCAGGCGTCGAGATGTCGGCGAATCCGGGTAGTCCCGCGTTGATCTGGAAGGCGCCGCTGGCGTAGCTCCACGAGAGTTCGGCGCCGTTTGGGTGCAGCGTCGTGCCGCGGTAAAGAGGTAGGGCCTGCGCGGGCGGTAACGCCTCGAGATCGGCGGCGGCCGCCTCTCGATCCTCGGCTTGCCGGGCCCAGCGCTGCGTGAACTCTTTGGGGCCCATGCGCGCCTGGAGCTCCGGGGAGA
>Ga0256845_1002976_pt1 | contig 11820 bp, 11 predicted proteins | sample RiftiametaG_FD_189101 | JGI IMG/M metagenome (GOLD analysis project Ga0256845, IMG submission 189101) | Tube worm associated microbial communities from hydrothermal vent at the East Pacific Rise, Pacific Ocean - Riftia | ecosystem: Host-associated > Annelida > Integument > Unclassified ... | reverse complement strand
TCAGCTAAAGTGGGTTGTTTTTGTATTTTCATATACAAATATAACAACTATAATGCTGATAATTAAATGATTACACAATTAAAACAAACCAATTTATAAATAATTTACCGTGCAACGGTCTTAAGTTGTAATTAGTTAGATTTGTGTTTGAAATGACACAACAAATTCAAAAGATAACGATAGCTTTTTTGCTTTTCATACTGATAACTTCATTTAAAAGCGACAAAGAAAAGTATCCTCCTAGAGATACTTTTCCTACCCCATCGGGTATCGAAAATATGTTATTTTATATCCAACGAGCAAAAGATCACAACACCATTATTTATCAATTAAATATTGATGAAAATGGAGATTTAAATGAAGAGAATCCTATTAACCCTTACTGGATAAAATATACGGATGAAAAGAAGGAAACTCCTCTGACTATGATTCAGCAGAAGTTTGCTTATGGTTTAAAGATTAAATTAGTTGATAAAGAAAATAAAATTTATCAGTTCAATTTTGTATCCTACAAAAAGGAGAGTTTTTACCTGAAAAAGGACAAAAAAGACAATAAATACCACGTTTATGGAAAAATAAACGAAAAACTAGCCGAATTAGATAATATTTTTATCAATATCCAAGGTGGCACTTTCTGGTTTCCTAAAATTGAATATGTTGCCATTAATGCAACATGTGTTAAAAGCAATAAGGCATTAGTAGAGAAAATTACTCCATAATTACCCTATATAAGCTAAACACAAATCAATAGTAGCTTCAATTCCTTTAATGTGAGTTCGTTCTGTTCCGTGAGATGCAGCAACGCCCATACCAATTAAGGCTACTCTAAAATCATTACCTGCACGTAAGGCTGCAGAGCCATCAGACCCATAAAAAGGATAAACATCTACTTTGTAAGGGATCTTATTTTTTTGAGCAAGATCAACCAATTTTTTCCTGAATTCATAATCATAAGGGCCGCTAGAATCTTTTGCGCAGATAGAACAACTCTCTTCATTGCCCTGGCAATCATCACCTAAAACGCCCATATCTATTACTAATAATTCTTCTATAGCGCTACCATAACCACAAGTTCCACCATGTCCTACTTCTTCGTAATTAGAAAAGAAAATTTCTACAGGAACCTCTCGCCCTTCTTCTTTAAGTCTTCTTGCGAGTTCAAACAATACGTAACAACCAGCTTTATTATCTAAAAAACGAGATTTTATAAAACCGCTTTCTAGTTCTTGATATTTAACATCAACACAAACAATATCTCCAACCTCAACGCCTAATTTCCCAACATCTTCTTTGGTATAAACAACTTCATCCAAACGGATGTGCATACTTTTAATACTTCTTTGCGTTTTCTCTTTCTCATTATTGGCATGTACTGATGGGTTATTAATTAAAATAGTTCCCGTAAATGTTTTACCAGAATGTGTTACAATTTTTACGTATTCTCCTTCTGCACCAGTTAATGATAAACCACCTAACAAAGAAAAAGCTAATGTTCCATCAGATTTTATTCCAGAAACTATTGCTCCTAAAGTATCTACATGTCCCGCAACAGCTAATGTTGGATTGCTCCCTAAAGCACATTTTACAGCTCCTTTATTGGTGTATTCTGGCGAATATCCATAGCTGGTTAATAAATCAAAAATGTATTTACTTGCATTATCTGTATATCCAGTTGGAGAATCAATTGCAATAAGCTCTTTAAGTGTTTGATATCTTTTCATAATCTTTATTCTATAGCTTACGAAGATAACAATTCTGAGTAAAATTGTAATATTTTTTAATAGAGGATATTTTAACTTTCCAATATAAAATCACATTTTAATACATAAACAATCACAATTATAGAAAAAAACTTCTTACGTTTGCAGCAGATTTAAAAACAACAATGAATTTTATACAACTACATCATCATCATTTTCATATTTGCTCTCAGGCGAACAGGAAATGAATTGTATAAATTAAACATATTTCAAACCCCGTCTGACTAAAATCAAGACGGGTTTTTTTATACCCAGAAAGTTTTACTCAGACATTAATTAAATTTAAAATGAGTAAGCTAAAAATTGCCATCCAAAAAAGCGGAAGATTAAATACTGAATCGCTTCAGCTATTAAAAGACTGTGGTATTGCCATTAATAACGGTAAAGATCAGTTAAAAGTAAGTGTTAAAAATTTCCCTTTAGAAATTTTGTACCTAAGAAATTCCGACATTCCTCAATATTTAGAAGATGGGGTTGTTGATATTGCTATCGTTGGGGAAAACCTACTAATCGAAACACAAAAAAAGGTTGAAATTGTAGAGAAATTAGGTTTTTCTAAATGCAATGTTTCTTTAGCAGTACCAAAAGAAGTAGAAAGCAATGAACTTAGCTATTTTGAAGGGAAAAAGATTGCAACATCCTACCCTAATACCTTACAACAATATTTAGATAAAAATAAGGTTAATGCAGAGATTCACGTTATTTCGGGGTCAGTAGAAATTGCCCCTAACATTGGTTTGGCAGATGGTATTTGTGATATTGTAAGCTCTGGAAGTACCTTGTTTAAAAATGGATTAAGAGAAACTCAAGTGATCTTAAAATCGGAAGCTGTTTTAGTAAAATCATTGGCATTAGATGCTGAAAAAAATGACACTTTAGAGCGATTAATATTTAGAATTAATGCTGTTTTAAGAGCAAAAAATACCAAGTACATTTTAATGAATGTTCCTACAGATAAAATTGAAATAATTAGCTCAATTCTTCCTGTTTTAAAAAGTCCAACTATACTTCCTTTAGCAGAAAAAGGATGGAGCTCTTTACACTCAGTTATTGATGGAGATAAATTTTGGGATGTTATAGACGAATTAAAAAACAACGGTGCCGAAGGCATCTTAATTATCCCAATAGATAAAATGGTATTATAAGTTCCCCTCTTGAGGCCTGTACTGAGCGTAGTCGAACGTAGGGGATTAAGGGGGGTGTTTTACATCTTAATAACAACACATTAAATAATTATCACAAATGAAAACATATATCAATCCATCAAACAACGAGTGGAAAGACTTAATTAAAAGGCCCATTATTAATGAAGAAATTTTATCGGATGCCGTAACATCAATTTTATCGGATGTAAAAGCCAATGGTGATAAAGCGATCATTAAATATGCAAGTTTATTTGATGGAGTAAAACTAGATAGCTTAGCAGTAAGTTCTTCTGAAATTGAAGAAGCAACCACACAAATAAGCGGTGAGTTAAAAGCTGCAATTAATGTTGCGAAGCAAAATATTGAAACATTTCACGAAGCACAAAATATTACGGAATCGGTTATAGAAACTACACCGGGTGTTAAATGTTGGAGAAAAAGCGTTGGGATAGAAAAAGTGGGACTTTATATTCCTGGAGGTTCTGCGCCATTATTTTCTACTATTTTGATGTTGGCAATACCTGCCAATATTGCCAAATGTAAGGAGATTGTTTTATGTACACCTCCAAATAAAAAAGGAGAGATTAATCCTGCCATTTTATACACTGCAAACTTAGTTGGAATAACTAAAATTTATAAAATTGGCGGAGCACAAGCTATTGGTGCAATGGCTTACGGAACAGAAACGATAAATAATGTTTTTAAAATTTTTGGTCCAGGAAACCAATATGTAACCAAAGCAAAAGAGCTAATACAACAAGATGGTGTAGCTATTGATATGCCTGCCGGACCGAGCGAATTACTAGTAATTGCAGACGAAACGAGTAATCCTCAATTTGTTGCTGCAGATTTATTATCTCAAGCTGAACACGGTGCTGATAGTCAGGTAATTTTATTATCGGATAATAAAGCTGTTGTTGAGAATTGCCTATTAGAAGTGAGCAAGCAGTTAGCTCTTTTACCAAGAAAAGAAACTGCCACAAAGGCATTAGCAAACAGTAAATCTATTGTTTTAAAAGATATTGATGAATGTGTTGATTTTAGCAATAAATATGCTCCTGAGCATTTAATTTTTGCAACAGAGAATGCAACTAATTTTTTAGATAAAATTATAAATGCAGGGTCTGTTTTTATAGGGAATTATAGTTGCGAAAGTGCAGGAGATTATGCCAGCGGAACCAACCACACGCTACCAACAAATGGTTACGCCAACAATTACAGTGGTGTTTCGTTAGATAGTTTTGTGAAAAAAATTACGCTTCAAGAATTAAGTAAAGAAGGGATACAAAATATAGGCCCAGCAATAGAGATTATGGCTGAAGCGGAAGAACTTTTTGCACACAAAAACGCAGTAACAGTTAGGTTGAAAAAATTAGCAACTGAATGATTGAATGCGACAATGATAGAATAAACGCAATAATTTAATAGAAGAGGTTAATCAATCTCCCTAACCCTCTTCGCCAAGAGGGAATAAAAATAGAAAAATGAACATAGATAAATTAATAAGAAAGAACATTTTAGCTTTAAAGCCATACTCTAGTGCTAGAGATGAGTTTGATGGTGATAATGCGACTTTTTTAGATGCGAATGAAAATCCTTTTGGCGAGTTAAATAGATACCCTGATCCGTACCAAAAAACATTAAAAGAAAAGCTTTCGAAACTTAAAGGTGTAGATAGCAATCAAATATTTATTGGTAATGGTAGTGATGAAGTGATTGATTTGGCATTTCGTATTTTTTGCAATCCGGGAGTAGATAAGGCATTAACTTTTTCGCCAACTTACGGAATGTATGATGTTTCGGCAGGAATAAATGATGTTGAGTTAATTAAAATTCCGTTAACAACAGATTTTCAAATTGATTTATCAAAAACGAAGCAATACCTTAAAAATGAAAATTTAAAATTGATTTTTATTTGTTCGCCAAACAACCCAACAGGAAACATTATTGAGGAGGATAGTATTAAAAATATACTCCAAACTTTTAATGGAGTGGTAATAGTTGATGAGGCATATATTGATTTTAGCGCATCTGAATCGTGGATAAAAATGCTAACGGAGTTTCCTAATTTAATGATTAGTCAAACTTTTAGTAAAGCTTGGGGCTTGGCTGCTGCACGTGTTGGTGTGTTGTATGCAAATTCTGAAATTATTAGCTATTACAACAAGGTGAAACCACCATATAATGTAAGCGAATTAAATCAAAAGGCAGCTGTAGCAGCGCTAAACAACATTGCTTTATTTGAAGAAAACAAACGTATTATTTTGTCTGAAAAAGAAACCTTAATTACGTCTTTAAAAACATTGAGCCTTGTTAAAAAAGTATATCCGAGTGATGCTAATTTTATATTAGTGGAAGTGGATGATGCCAACCTTATTTATGAAGAATTGGTTAGTAAAAAGGTAATTGTTAGAAATAGAAATCAGGTTATTGATAATTGCATTCGTATTTCGGTAGGAACGCCTACTGAAAATACGTTATTGATTTCGTCATTGCGAAATTTGTTTAATACACATTGAGCATGTTTTGCGATTAAGCAAAAGCTTCTAAATGAAAATTAAACTAAGTGAAGCAATCTTCTTAATAGAATGAGATTGCTTCGTGCCTCGCAATGACGTAAATTTTAAAATTAAATATAGTATAAACGCTGCGTTAGGGATTGTAGTGACATCCTCCGAATTTACTTCGGAGATAAAACGAAAAGCCCGACCTTTAGGTAACGCCCAAAAAGAATAAAAAAATGAAAAAAGTACTTTTTATAGATAGAGACGGAACATTAGTGATTGAACCTCCTGTTGATTATCAATTGGATAGTTTAGAGAAATTAGAGTTTTATCCTGGTGTTTTTCAGTGGTTAGCAAAAATTGTTAGAGAGCTAGATTATGAATTGGTGATGGTAACGAATCAAGATGGATTGGGAACGGATTCTTTTCCTGAGGAAACATTTTGGCCTGCTCAGAATAAAATTATTGAAGCGTTTAAAAATGAAGGGGTTATATTTTCGGAGGTATTAATAGATAAAAGCTTTCCTGAAGAAAATGCGCCTACCAGAAAACCACGAACAGGGATGCTAAATAAATACATTTTTGGAGATTATGATTTGGCAAATTCTTTTGTAATTGGTGATAGACCAACGGATATTGAATTGGCGAAAAATTTAAAGTCGCAAGGAATTTTTATTGGTAGCGAAAAGGATGATTATGCTTCGTTATCTACCACAAATTGGGAAGATATTTATACGTTTTTAAAAGCGAAACCAAGAACGGCTAAAGTTGTTAGAAAAACCAACGAAACAGCAATTAGCATTACTTTAAATTTAGATGGTAACGGACAAAGCAACATTAGTACAGGTTTAGGGTTTTTTGACCACATGTTGGAACAGATTTCTAAACACGGAAATATTGATTTGGAAATTGATGTAAAGGGTGATTTAGAAATTGATGAACACCACACCATTGAGGATGTTGCACTTACCTTGGGAGAGGTTTTTGTAAAGGCTTTAGGAAATAAAAAAGCGATTGAACGTTATGGATTTTTATTACCTATGGATGAGTGTTTAACACAGGTAGCCTTAGATTTTGGTGGTAGACCATGGTTGGTTTGGGAGGCTGATTTTAAACGCGAAATGATTGGTGAAATGCCTACAGAGATGTTTATGCACTTTTTTAAATCGTTTAGCGATGCGGCAAAATGTAACCTCAACATTAAATCTGAAGGAGAAAATGAACACCATAAAATAGAGTCTATTTTTAAAGCTTTTGCTAAGGCAATTAAAATGGCAGTAAGCAAAACCAATAATTACGCAATACCAAGTACTAAAGGAACTATTTGATGTATAAATGTATTGATTTAAAAATGTAACAATTAGTATACCGTCAAATTTTAAAATTAAAAGAATGATAGCAATAATAAAATACAATGCCGGCAACATTAGCTCTGTTAAAAATGCACTAACTCGTTTGGGGTATGAGAGTATTATTACAGATGATGCTACAGAAATATTAAATGCCGACAAAGTTATTTTTCCGGGTGTTGGGGAGGCAAGTTCTGCCATGAAATACTTAAAAGAAAAGAATTTAGATCAAGTAATTTTATCCATTAAAAAGCCAATGCTAGGTATTTGCTTAGGGCTGCAATTGATGTGCGATTATAGCGAAGAAGGAAATACCGATTGCTTGGGGGTTTTTAATGTTCAGGTAAAAAAGTTTCCGGCTACAGAGATTGTTCCTCATATGGGTTGGAATAATTTTAGCAATTTAAAAGGCGATTTATTTAAAAACATTAGCTTAGAAAATGATGTTTACTATGTACATAGCTATTACGCAGAAGCAGGAAAAAACACGGTAGCAACTTGTAATTATATTACTCCGTTTAGTGCTGCTTTACAAAAAGACAATTTTTATGCTACGCAATTTCACCCAGAAAAATCTGCAGATATTGGAGAGCAAATTTTAAAGAATTTCCTTTTAATTTGATGATTAAAAAGGATTTGATATAAACACCATCGTCATTCCGAGAAATGAGGAACGAATGACGAAGCGATCTTCTTAATAGAACGAGATTGCTTCGTGACCTTTCGGCTCCGCTCAAGGAGCACTCGCAATGACGTAGAAAAATAAAAAAAATGAGAATAATACCAGCAATAGACCTTATAGAAGGTAAATGTGTTAGACTATCTAAAGGAGATTACAACACTAAAAAAATATACAACAACAACCCGTTAGAGGTTGCTAAGGAATTTGAGGATAATGGCATTGAATATTTACATTTAGTAGATTTAGATGGTGCCAAATCACAACAGATTGTTAACCATAAAATACTAGAGCTAATTGCTACCAAAACAAATTTGAAAATAGATTTTGGTGGAGGGTTAAAATCTAACGAAGATTTAAAAATAGCGTTTAATTGTGGTGCTCAACAAATTACTGGAGGAAGTGTCGCTTCTCATTATCCTGTTCTATTTTTAGAATGGTTAGAAACTTATGGTAGCGATAAAATTATTTTAGGTGCAGATTGCATTAACCGAAAAATTGCAACCAACGGGTGGTTAGAAACTGCAGAGGATGATGTTGTAGATTATATTGATGCCTATAAAGAAAAAGGGATTAAAACTGTTATTTGTACTGATGTGGCTAAAGATGGAATGTTGCAGGGAATTTCTACTGAATTATACCGAGAAATTTTAGCTACCAACAAAATAAATTTAATTGCCAGCGGTGGTGTAGCTAATATGGATGATGTTTTTAAAGCCGAAGAATTGGGCTGCGAAGGTGTTATTATTGGTAAAGCAATTTACGAAGGAAAAATTACGTTGAAAGAATTACAAAAACTATGTTAAAAAAACGAATTATACCCTGTTTAGACATTAAAGATGGACGAACAGTAAAGGGAATTAACTTTGTAGGAATTAAAGATGCAGGAGATCCTATTGAATTGGCCAAACGCTATGTAGCAGAAGGAGCTGATGAATTGGTGTTTTTAGACATTACCGCAACCATAGAAAACCGAAGCACGTTAATTGATTTGGTTAAAAAAATAGCGTTAGAAATTAAGATCCCTTTTACTGTTGGTGGCGGAATTAATTCGGCAGAAGATGTAGCTGCTTTAATTAAAGCTGGTGCAGATAAAGTAAGCATCAATTCTTCGGCAGTTAAAAACCCACAATTAATAAGCGACATTGCTAAACAATTTGGAAACCAATGTGTTGTTGTAGCTATTGATACAAAGTTTGAGGATAACGAATGGAAAGTTTTTGTGCATGGCGGAAGAACAGTTACTCCTTTAACTACCGTAAAATGGGCTAAACAAGTTGCTGAGCTTGGTGCTGGAGAAATTTTGTTAACCTCTATGAATAACGATGGTACAAAAGCTGGTTTTGCTTTAGACATTACCAAACAAGTTAGTGAAGCGATTAACATACCCGTTATTGCAAGTGGAGGCGCAGGAAGTAAACTTCATTTTAAAGAGGTTTTTGAACAAACAAAAGCTACAGGAGGTTTGGCTGCAAGCATATTTCACTACGGAGAAATTCCTATACCCGAATTAAAAGATTATTTAAAAAAAGAAAATATTAATATTAGGTAACACATTATGTTCCCTCTTGGCGAAGAGGGCTAGGGAGATTGATTTGCCCTTTGTAACAATCAATACCGCATCATAAAACAAAAAGAAAATGGAAAAAATAGATTTCGAAAAAACAAACGGATTAGTACCGGTAATCATTCAAAACAACATCACTTTACAAGTATTAATGTTGGGATATATGAATGAAGAGGCTTTAGAAAAAACACAAAAAGAAGGTAAGGTTACTTTTTTTAGTAGAACAAAAAATCGTCTTTGGACAAAAGGAGAAGAGTCTGGCAACCTTTTATTTGTAAAAGATTTAAAAGTTGATTGTGATAATGATACCATTTTAATTATGGTTAGTCCTGTTGGTCCTACTTGCCACAAAGGAACCACAACGTGTTTTTCTGACGAAACGGCTAAAGGTTTTATCTATGAGTTAGAGGCTACAATTAACCAGCGTATTGATGATAATGATGAAAAATCATACACCAATCAACTGTACAGAAGAGGAATTAACAAGGTTGCACAAAAAGTTGGTGAAGAGGCTGTAGAATTAGTTATTGAAGCCAAAGATGATGATGCCAACTTATTTAAAAACGAAGCTGCAGATTTAATGTATCACTACCTTATTTTATTGAAAGCAAAAGGGTTTTCGTTAACTGATATTGAGGAAGTTTTAGCGGAGAGAAATAAGTAAATTTTCACGCTTTTTAAGAAATCCATATTTTTGTTTATTTTGTATAACTAAATGCCTCAACACATTAAAACAGCAAGTTAAAAACCTTAATGATTTTCAGCTAATTATAAGTGATATTTTTCAAGCATCTTAAAACCAAGTAAAATGAAACATTATATTTTAATCCTTTCTCTTTCTATCTTTTATATCAATGGATTTTCTCAAACAGAAAGCCAAGAAAAGTACATCAAAAAAGAATTAGGTGTAAAGCAAATCGTTTGGGATCAAGAAAATCAAGATGGTATTTTTAAAGCCCTAAATAAAAAAACCAATAAATGGGGGATGTTTCAATATTTTGAAGGAAGGAGACCAAAACGATTAGTTTCTTTTAAATACGATAGTTTAGGTTTTTATAAATTTAATGCCTCATTTACTATCGTTAAAAACAACGGGAAGTATGGCTTAATTTCTGATCCTTGGGGAGAACCTAAAGCAAAACTAATAGTAAAATGCAAACATGATCAATTGAGGTATGTTAAAAATGGATACGGTATGCTTGCCTCAAAAAGAGGAAAGAATTGGGCTTATATTAATGAGCAAGGAGACACGTTAATTCCTTATGCAAGCAAAACATTTGAGGATTTACCAATCCCTAATCGCCAGTTTTTAAAACATCCCATGCCTAATTATCCACAAAAACTCTTGGATATTTTAGCCAACCCTGGCAAGGTGGAGCATATAGATTTAAAAGGATTGGCGTTACCTTATATTCCTGATGAAATTAGTTTATGCGTAAACGCAAAAACAGCCACACTAGAAAATAATAAATTAACTGAACTTCCCGAAAGCTTTTTCAAATTAACACAGTTAGAAAAATTGTTTTTAGGTGGCAATCCTAGTCTTAATAAGTTTGGTGCTAATTACGGAAAATTAATTAATTTAAAAGTGCTATATATTGGCGCTAATGCAGGTTATGGTCATGGCTGGAACAGTAGAACACAAAAAACTTTTCATAAAGAAATGAGTAACCTTAAAAAGTTAAAAATTTTAGTGTTAGATGGTACGATTATGGACGCAGGAGATATCCCCTCATTTATTTATCAATTGCCACAATTAACCACATTAACATTAAGTGGGGGTATCGGTCGTTCTTTTAAAAACGTTCATTTTGAAAAAATGGAGTGCAAAAGCAAACTCGAAATAATGGATGTTGGAGTTATGGATGTTTTAGATAACTGGAATACAAGCATGCAATATTTTCCTAAATTAAGGACTGTTCGTTTAAGTATTTATGACACCAAAACACCTCCAATAGGGTTGTATGATATTGTTAATTTAAAATCTATGAAAGCAACTTATTTTGTTAAGATTGAAAATGGAAGTTACAATGGAGCTTATATTCTACGACTTAATAAAACTGACCAAACAGGAAAAATTAATGCTACCAACAGAAAAGAATCCATTCAGAAATGGGAAACTTATTTAAAAAAATAGTAAAAGATTAGTTTTTAGTAAAAACCCAAAATATACTCATATATGGGTATTGTTTACTATTTTAAGTGTGGTTATTTTTGCCCTTTAAATAGAAAAGCATAATTATTAAAATTAATACGCATGAAAAAAATATTCTTTACCCTTAGTGTAATTCTTTTACACCTTACAGTAGCAACAGCGCAAACCCCAGAACTTTGGGGGATGACTCCGCAAGGAGGCGACTACTCTGCTGGTACTATTTTTAAAACAGCCCTTAACGGCAGTAACCATAGCGTACAAAATTCTTTTTTTAAATTTGATGGAAAAAAACCTCCCTATACAAGACTATGTGAAGCTAGTAATGGAAAGCTCTACGGAATGACAAAAGAAGGAGGGGCTAATAATCTAGGAGTATTGTTTGAATACAACCCTATTACAGCTACTTATACAAAAAAAATAGATTTTGATGGAACAACAACAGGTAGTAATCCCAGAGGATCTTTAATGGAGGCCAGCAATGGGAAACTCTACGGAATGACCCAGCAAGGAGGAATTAATAATCAAGGAGTACTTTTTGAATACAACCCTATTACAGCTACTTATACAAAAAAAATAGATTTTGATGGAACAACAACAGGTAGTAATCCCAGAGGATCTTTAATGGAGGCCAGCAATGGGAAACTCTACGGAATGACCCAGC
>Ga0256845_1002975_pt1 | contig 11835 bp, 7 predicted proteins | sample RiftiametaG_FD_189101 | JGI IMG/M metagenome (GOLD analysis project Ga0256845, IMG submission 189101) | Tube worm associated microbial communities from hydrothermal vent at the East Pacific Rise, Pacific Ocean - Riftia | ecosystem: Host-associated > Annelida > Integument > Unclassified ... | reverse complement strand
TTGCGCTTAACGAACTGCAACAACTGCTGCAACGTAGCGCTCGGCATCGATTCGTTGGAGCTTGCGGCACGAGCGAGTGCATCTCTAGACGGAGGCGCTGTCGGTTCTCGCCCGCGTTGCGCGTTGTCCGTTAGCGATGGAGAGCTTGGATCGCCGGACTTGCTGGTGTGAGATCGCCCCGGATGGTGTTCGTAGAAGTTGCCTGCGTTCAGGCATGCGGGCCAACGATCGGAACCCGCGGGGATCCGCCGAGGCGTTGCAGGGCCTGTGCTCTCGCGCGGAGCGCCGCGGGCGAGAATTCGCGAGATATATTTTGTGGCCTGGAGGGCGGTATTTACCTGTCTGTCAAGCCCGAGAAAAATCAGGACCGCGTGTCAAGCGGGGCTCTTGCTCCCCTAGACTAGCGAGCCAATGACCGCGACAAGTTTGCCAGTCGATATACTTTTCCGTCCCGTAGATCTAGGGGGGCTCGCACTCAAGAACCGAGTCGTGATGGCTCCGATGACGCGCAGTCGGTCGCCGGGGCATGTGCCAAATGATTCGAATGTCGAGTACTACCGCCGTCGTGCCGCAGGCGGCACGGGTCTGATCATCACCGAGGGAACGAGCGTGGGTCATGCTGCCGCCTCGGGGTACCCCGATGTGCCGGGGTTCTTTGGCGAAGAGGCCCTAGCTGGTTGGAAGAGAGTTGCCGACGCGGTGCACGAGGCCGGTGGCAAGATCATGCCGCAGTTGTGGCATGTCGGCAGCATCCGCCAGCCGGGCATGCAGCCCGATCCAAGCGTCGGCGGGGTTGGGCCGTCGTCTACGCTGCATCCTTTTTATGGCGAAGATTCCGAAAAAGTTGCCCCTGCGGCGATGACGGGCTCAGATATCGCCGATGTCATCGCCGCCTTCGCCCGCGCAGCTGCCGATGCCAAGGCCTTGGGCTTTGACGGTGTCGAGCTGCACGGGGCTCATGGCTATCTCATTGATCAGTTCTTTTGGGGGGCGACCAATCAGCGAGAGGACGGCTATGGCGGCGATGTCATCGCTCGCACGCGATTTGCAGCGGAGCTCGTCGCCGCAGTCCGGGCTGCGGTCGGTCCGGGCTATCCTATCTGCCTGCGATTCTCCCAGTGGAAGATGGGAGACTATGCTCATAAAATGGCCGACTCGCCAAAAGTCTTGGAGGCGTGGCTCGCAAAGCTCGTCGACGCGGGCGTGGATATCTTCCACTGCAGTACTCGGCGCTTCAACGAGCCAGAGTTTCCGGATTCCGAGCTTAACCTCGCGGGTTGGACCAAAAAACTGACCGGCAAGCCGACGATCAGCGTCGGCAGCGTCGGGCTCGACGGTGATTTCTTGCGCTCTTTTGGGGGCGGGGGCGCCAAAAAGGTCGGCATCGACGCGCTCATTACTCGTCTCGAGGGCGATGAGTTCGAGCTGATCGCCATCGGCCGAGCGTTGCTCTCAGATCCAGAGTGGGCAAACAAGATGAACTCCGGCAGGGAGGGGGAAATCGTTATCTTCGAGCCCTCCCATTTGGCGAGCTACCCCTAGGCCCAGTGCAAAGTTTTGCGGGTGGTGGCGAGCGCAGCATGTGTCGTCACCGCTCGCAGCCTGATTTCCGCGGCTTCGGGTAACATCGAGGTCGCGTCGGGGTTAAGCAGGACCTCATGGCAAGTTTTGACGCCTCAACCGCGGAGTGTTTTGTCTTCACCTACAAAGAGGGCATGTTGTCCGCCCTCGCGCACGATCTCAAGCATCGCGTGACCGCTTTTTCGGTCGAAATCGACGACAGCACGCGCGCGATCGAGGCGACGTTTGACGCCTCTTCTCTGGTGGTCGAATGTGTCATGAAAGATGGGGCGTGTGTAGTTGGGACGCTAAAGGATAGCCACAGGGCCGAGATCCAGCGGAACGTGGTCAAGGATATCCTGCACGCAAAAAAACACCCGAACATACGTTTTCGCTCGTCTAGGATTGAGCCAGAGGGCGAAGGTTATAAGATCGTTGGGGTGCTCTCTTTGCACGGTGTTGACAGAGAGATCGAGGCCGTCGCTCGGCGTGAGGACGGCCGGCTGATCGCTGAGGTTGAGCTATACCAGCCCGACTTCGGGATCAAACCCTACAGGGCGATGATGGGTACGCTCAAGATCAAGCCGGCCCTGCACGTGCGCCTGAGCTTGCCCGCGTAGGCCTGCTTAACGCTCGCTCAGGGCCCGCCCGCCTAGGGTCCTCTGCTCAGTGGGCGACGAGGGTGACGACGTCGGAGAGGGGCTCGCTGCCGTCGAGGATCGACTGCACGGTGGGGTCGCCCCAGAGCCTGTCGCGGACGAAGGCGAGGGCGTAGGTGTTGATCACACCAAAGGCCTCGGCGGGGGCGATAAAGTCGTCACCACAGCCGTCTCCTTCGATGAGGCCGGCGTCACAGGCGAACGTGAATGTGTAGTGTCCGCCGGTGAGAAAATCGACCCGCAGGTCCTGGGGATCTTGGAGGCCGCTCCAGGCCGGATCGCCGTCCTGATCGTTGGGGGTGGTCTCGTCGAGCAATGACGTCATGAGCATGGTCGGGACTTCGATTGCCCCGAGGCCCTCGTCGCCGAAGATGGCGATAGCGCCGGGCGTCAGCGGCAGCGCCAGGTCGACGCGGGGATCCGCGAAGCCGGCCTTGAGCTGCTCGATGCGCTCTGGGGTCAAGCTGCTGCAAACCAGGCCCATCGGGTCGACCTTGCATTCGTCGATGAGGGCCTCGACATCGAAGCTGCCGCCGGCGAGCGCGAGTGTGGTGTAGCCGCCAAAACTATGACCAGAGGCGACAAGAACATCGCCCGCGAGGCCCGCGAGAGGATCGCTCGCGGGCAAATCGTAGACTTCATCGAGCATTGCCGTGATGTCGAGAGGCCGCAGGACAACCATGTCTGGGATCAGTGCGGCGTCGATGTCGGTGATGGTATTGCCTGTGTGATCCGGCGCGACCACGATCCAACCGTGGGAGGCGAAGTGCTCGGTCAAAAAATAGCTCTGCTCGGCGATACCGCCGTTGCCGTGGGAGAAGGCGAATACCGGATGGACGCCAGCGACCGGGGTGGCGTCCAGGTAGACATCATCGCGGGTGATGAGGTCGAAGTAGACCGTCGGGTCACCGTTGGTATCGTCGGTGGGGTACCAAATCGAGACGTTGATCGTGCGCGCCTCGTCGAAGCCCGCAGGTGTGTAGGTGACGTCGATTGTGCGAAAGCCGACGCCGTAGGGCCCAGGCTCGTCCGCGGGCGGGAAGTCTTGGTCGTCGCCCGTCGTCGTCGTTGTTGTCGTCGTCTCACCGTCGGTTGTGGTGGTGTCGTCGGTTGTGGTTTCGCCGTCGGTCGTGGTCGTGTCGCCGCTGCTCGTGTCGTTGGTATCTGAGGCATCTGCACTCGCTCCGGTCGCATCGTCGCCGCAGGCGGAGAAGGGCAGGGTCAGAGAGAGCGCGAGGAGTGTTCGGGCGGCGGGCTGCATTCGCCCCCTCTAGCACGGATCGCCGGGTTGCGTGATCGCGAGCGCATGGCAGGTCAAAATTCGAAGGCAATGCTAGGAGAGCGGGCTTCTTCGATCGCGATCAGCTGTGCGGCCGTTCTCCGAGTCACGTGCTTCGGGCTCCGCACGAGGACCTCCCTCCCTCGGGTTCGCTCCTCGCGGAGGCGCCCGTCGAGCGGAACTTAACGGATCGTGTACGCTCGACCTTGGCACTCTTTTGGGGGAGCGATGCGAGGCGCTACGTGGATGAGATAGGGAGCGTAGATCTGGCCGTGGCGGAGCGTGAGACCCTGATGTCGGCGGAGAGCCACGTGGGTACGAGTTCCGACGGGCAATTCGATAGGCAGGCGGCCGCACAAGGCACACATCTGCCCTCGGGTTTTGCGCTCGGTCGCTATCGGATCGCCGACGTCCTTGGCTCAGGCGGCATGGGCGTGGTCTATCGGGCCTATGATCCAGAGCTCGATCGCTGGGTCGCGATCAAGGTGCTCCGCGAGGAGCGACGAGAGCGGCGCGACGTGGCCCGATTCCTCCGTGAGGCGCAGGTGATGGCTCGCCTTTCCCACTTGAATGTGGTGCCGATCTACGACGTGGGATCGACCCCAGCGGGGCTTTTTTTGGCGATGGAGCTGGTGGAAGGTCAAACCCTCGGCAGTTGGTTGAGGGCGGAACTGCGGGGCTGGCGAGAGGTTGTCGAGCTGATGGTCGCTGCCGGTCGTGGGCTCGCAGAGGCGCACGCTGCGGGTGTTGTGCATCGCGACTTTAAACCCGAGAACGTGTTGGTCGATCGTCGGGGGCGGCCTCGAGTCACGGACTTCGGCCTCGCCCGTCCGGGTGGTCTCGAGAATGGGGGCGCTCATCGGTCGCGGACCACGATCCCGATCGGCACCTCTGGGTTGACACGATCGGGCACGATCATGGGCACGCCTTCGTACATGGCACCCGAGCAGATCATCGCCGGTGAGATCGGCGTGCGCGCGGATGTTTTTTCGTTCTGTGTCGTGCTCTTTGAAGCGCTGCACGGCTGTCTGCCCTACGGTGGCAGCGATCTCGAGGAGCGCCACGATGCGATCCTCGGCGGGGCACTTCGCGAGGGGGAGCGCCGGAGAATTCCGCGTTGGCTCGTGCGAGCGATGACGCGGGGGTTGGCGGCCTCTCCAAAGGATCGTTGGCCGTCGATGCCGAACTTGCTCGCGGTCCTGGAGAGCGGGCTCATACGGCGGCGCTCTGCGGTGTGGACATTGGGGCTCGGTCTGCCCGCGGTGGCGCTCGCCGGGCTGCTCGGGCTTCGTGCGACTAGCGATGACGCGTGTGTGACCGATGGCGCCCTGGCCGGTATTTGGAGTGCCGAGCGGTCGTCGGCGATCGCTTCGAGCTTCAGGGCATCCTCGCTTCCCTACGCTGAACCCAGTTGGCGTCGGAGTGCCGCTCAGCTCGATGACTACGCGGAGGCCTGGCTCGCCGCGAAGGGGGAGGCGTGTCTCGCTCATCGTCGCGGCGAAATCTCGAGCGAGCTACTCGACCGTCGGGCGCTTTGTCTCGATCGCCGCCGCGTCGATCTAGGGCTGCTTGTCGACGCGCTCGCGGCAGCCGATCGGGCGACGATCAAGCGGGCGGTGGAGCTAGTCGACGGTCTCGAGGAGATTGTCAGCTGCAATGATCCTGAGGCGGTTGCAGAGGTGTCCGAGGAACACCGTGCCTGGAGCGAGGGCATCCGTGTTCGCCTCGCAAAGCTGCGGATTCTCGAGCGCACTGGGAAGTACGACGAAGCTGAGCAGCAGCTGCCGGCGCTTTTTCAGGAAACCGAGGCGGTGGGCGATGAGGTCCTGCACCTGGAGGTTCGGAACCTTCGTGCTTCGTTAAGAGTGGTCGGCGGGCGCTACAAGGAGGCCGAGCAGGATCTGCAGGAGGTCTTTGCACAGGCCCACGCGCGGGGCTTGGATCGTCTGGCGACTCAGGCAGCGGCGCAGCTGATCGACGTCAGCGGCGAGAGGCTCGGGCATTTTGCAGTTGGCGAGGCCTGGGCGAAGATAGCTCTGGCGGGTGCGATTCGCATCGATGACGACGGTCGCGAGGAGGCACGGGCGCGCAGGTCCTACGGGACGATGCTCTCCACCGCGGATCGGGTGGAACCGGCGCTCGTCGAGCTCTGGCGGGCCCACGATCTCTTCGCAGAGATCTTCGGTGAGGAGCATCGCTTGACCGCCGGTGTCGCGATGAACCTGGGCAACGTGCTGTGGAAGGCGGGGCGTTTTGAGGAGTCGATCGCGATGCACGAGATCAGCGTTCGCAGTCGCGAGAAATTGTTCGGCGCGGAGCATCCCGATCTGATCTCACCGCTCGGTAACCTGGGAGTTGTGCTCATCGAGGTCGGGCGGGTTGAGGATGCCGTCGAGGTCTGGCGGCGGGCACTGGTGCTGGCGGTCTCGGTCTTTGGTGAGCAGCACCCAAACTCGATCACCTTGGCCCTGAACCTGGGCGTGTACGAGGGCGCGCTCGGGCTTCATGAGGAGGCGAGGGGCCATATCGAGGGGGCCGTGAAGGGCGCTCGCAAGACCTTTGCCCAGCATTCTCGTTTGGCGATGGCGCTCCGCGATGTCGGCAAATTTCGCCTCCTCACGGGCGATGTCGAGGGCGCCGAAGAGGCCCTTGTCGAGGCGTTTGCGCTCATCCAAGAGACCTCGGGTCCTGAGCACTCGGACACCGCGCTTATCATGGATGAGATGGCCGAACTTCGTCGGCTGCAGGGACGCCTGGATGAGGCCGCCGAGCTGGCGAAGGCTTCCCTCAAGATCGTCGAAAAGGCGCTCGGCCCGGAGCACCGCCGGATCGCTGAGGCTCTCGATGTGCAGGCGAGCATCTCCCGTGATCGCGGGCAGCTGCAGGCGGCGGCCGATGAGCTGGAGCGGGCCTACGGGATCATCGAATTGAGCGAAGTGCGACCGGGTCTGCGTGCGACAATCCTCTTTCATCGAGGTCGGGTGATGCTCGAACTAGGCGAGCGAGAGGCCGCCGCGGTGCAGTGGATTCGCCGGGCAGATGCGATCGCGGGAGGGGCGAAGGGCGAGGGCGAGGGCGAGCTGCGGCGGCAGATCGCCGCTTGGTGGGCGCTCTCGGAGCGCGAGCGCGTGGTCGCGACCGAGGCATCGACGACGCCCCGAGAATGAGCTGTGAATGCTGTCAGCTCTGCGATACTGCGAAGGGCCGTGCAGGATCGGGAGGAAGGGGGTCGTGAGCCCGCGGAGGGGGAGCGGAGGCTCGTCGCGTGGGTGGTGATCGCCGCCCATTTTGCCGGGCCTTTTATGTTCTCTGCGGTCGCGGTTGCGTTGCCGACACTCGGCGCGGAGTTGTCGGCGGGTGCGAGCGATCTAGGCCTGGTTGAGACGCTTTTTCTTGCGGGCAGCGTCGCCTTTTTGCTGCCGGTTGGGCGTCTCGCGGATGTCGGTGATCGGCGCACGCTCTACCGCGGCGGCCTGGCGATCTTTGGTCTCGCTTCGTTGGCGATCGCGGCCTCGGGATCGATGGTGCTTATCCTCGTTTTGCGCTTTGTGCAGGGCATCGCGGCAGCGGTGATCTCGGCAACGGGTCCGGCGATCCTCGCCGACTTGGTAGCGCCTGCGCGTCGCGGCCGGGCCTACGGTTTGGCGATCGGTGTGACCTACGGGGGCTTGACGCTGGGGCCCCTGGTTGGCGGTGCGCTGGTCAGCGCGTGGGGTTGGCGGGCCGTTTTTGTCGGCGGAGCGGTGCTGCTTCTCGCGGCCTATGTGCTGGTTCGGCGTTTCTTAAACTCGAGCTTTGAGCTGCCGCCCGCCGGTGCGCTTCATCTGCCGAGCGTGGGCCTAGTGGTCACCTCGGTGATCGCCGTGGTCTTCGGCGCAGCGCTCCTGGACGAGCCCCTGAAGGGAGTGCCCTTGATCGTCTGTGGGCTGGTGTTGGGGGTGCTCTTTGTCGCTTGGCAGGCCCGACTTCCGGCGCCTTTGCTCGACGTGCAGGCGCTGATCGAAAACCGTGTGCTGCGGGGGGCGCTGGTGGTCCAGGCGTTGCTCTACATGAGCGCCTACGCCTCGCTTTTTATGATGAGCCTCTACCTGCAGGCGGCGCTCGGGCGCACGCCGGCGCTGGCCGGGCAGGTACTCGCGCTCGGCACAGTACTGATGGCCGTCTTTGCGCCGTTGGCAGGGATCCTGGCCGATCGTCTGCGGCCGGCCCTGCTCGCGAGTTTTGGGGTCGGTAGTGTGCTGCTGAGTTCGCTGTTGGCGGTCGGTTTGGGCCCGGATTCAGACATGCGCGCAGTGGTGGCGGTACTCGCTGCACAGGGCGTTGGCTTTGCCTTCTTCTCGTCGCCGAACATGACGACGATCATGAACAGCGTGCCCGACTCGGCGGTTGGCGGTGCCTCTGCGCTCGGGGCCACGTCGCGCTCCGCTGGCATGATCAGCGGCATGCTCGTGACCTCGGTGCTGCTGGCACTGGCGCTCGGCGATGTGCCGGTCGCTTCGGCGCCGCTGCGCTTTGTCGAGGTGATGCACACCGCCTATTCGTTGCTCGCGGGCGCTGGAGCGCTCGCCCTCCTCGTCTCTTTGCGCGGTCTCTGGATCTCCCGTCGCGGGTAAAAGAGTTCGCAGGGGGAGAGGTTGTGGTTCGACGCCGCTTTTGAGTGCGAGAAAGAGGGTACCGTAGGGTCGACGATGTCCGATGTGATCCTCGCTTCTTTTGAACTCGGCTCTTCTTTTTGGCCGACCTTCGATCCTTTTCTCTTTTGTGTGCATCACGAGGATCACTACCCCGCCGGCAATGCGGAGATGGGCCCAGATGCACCGTTAGCTGGTCGCCGCATGGGCATGGACTTCGAGGGCTTAGGCGGCTGGCGCATGTACCACGGGCGGGTTGTGCCGGGGTTTCCCCAGCATCCGCATCGGGGTTTTGAGACCGTGAGCATCGTTCGTCGGGGTGTTATGGATCACTCCGATTCCCTCGGCGCGAGCGCCCGTTTTGGCGAAGGCGATGTCCAGTGGATGACCGCCGGACGCGGCATTGTGCACGCCGAGATGTTCCCGCTGCGTCGCCGCGATGCCGACAACCCAGCGGAGCTCTTCCAGCTTTGGCTCAATCTGCCGGCGGTGAGCAAGATGGTCGAACCCCATTTTTCGATGCTCTGGGCGCCGACGATCCCAGAGGTGCAGGTCGGCGGATCGGAGCGAGGAGGTGCTTGTGTGCGGTTGATCGCCGGTGCGTTCGCGGGGCAGCGGGCACCGAAGCCGCCGCCGCATTCGTGGGCTTCATCGGCTACCTCGGAGGTCGCGATCTGGACGATCCGCATCGCCGCCGGCGCTCACCTGACCCTTCCGCCAGCGAGCGCGGGCCTGTCCCGAACCCTCTACGTCTTTCGCGGCGAGGGGCTTCGCCTGGGTGAGCACGAGTTGCCGGCTCGTTGTGGTTTGCGCCTCGATCCGGAGGCCGCGATCTCGCTCGTCGGTGGCGATGTCGAGGTCGAGATCCTGCTCCTGCAGGGGAGGCCGATAGGCGAGCCCGTCGTCCGGCACGGGCCCTTTGTTATGAACACGGCGGCCGAAATCCAGCAGGCGATGCGTGACTATCGACGCACGGGGTTTGGCGGCTGGCCATGGGCAAGCGAGGGTCCTGTGCATGCTCGGGAGGCCGGTCGTTTTGCGGTGCACGCCGACGGCCGCCGCGAGCTGCCCGGGCAGGCCGAGCGGGCAGAGTCCACAGAGACCTCGGCCTAGTCGCCGCAGATCGTAGCCCTTGGAGGCGCGCTTCTTTGGTACCCTGCGCGGGTATGCTCGTCCGGCCTCGCCCTTCTTTTGTGAGCGTCGAGAGGGCGCTCGCGACCCTTTTGCCGCTGGCTTTGGTGGCTGCTTGCTCTGATCCGCCGGTCCAAGACGAGCCCGATCCGCTCTACAGGGCGCAGATCCGGCGGACGACGCACGGGGTCGCGCACATCCTTGCCGGCGACCTGGCGTCCGTCACCTTCGGTCAGGCCTACGCCTTCGCGGAGGACCACGCCTGCATTCTCGCCGATCAGATCCTCAAGGTGCGTTCGGAGCGGGCGGCATTCCTCGGGGCGGGGGCGGGCGATCGGCACATCCACAGCGACGTCGGTTACCTGGCGCTCGAGGTCTACGCCGATGCCGAGGCGATGCTCGAGGCCCAGCCCGATGAGTTGCGGGTGATGATCGAGGCCTACGCCGCGGGCTACAATGCCTATTTGGAGGACGTCGGTGTCGCTGCGGTGCCCGGTTATTGTCGCGGTGCCGATTGGCTGCGGCCGATCAGCGCTGTCGATCTCGCGGCCTATTATGTGAGCGTCGGCCTGGTCGCCAGTGGTGTGCAGCTCACCGATTTTATCGCCACTGCGAAGCCTCCGGGAGCGGGCGGCCAAGTGCCAGGACCGCCCGCCCACAAGCTGCGGGCTGCGGTCGACTCTGGACTGGGTTCCAACGGCTGGGCGATCGGCGGCGATCGTTCGGCAAGCGGTCGGGGCATGGTTATGGCCAACCCGCATTTTCCCTATTTTGGCGAACTCAAGCTCTGGGAGAACCACCTCACAGTGCCCGGCGAACTCAACGTCTACGGCGCAACCCTGGTCGGCGTGCCTGGGGTGCTTATAGGCTTTAACGAGAGCCTCGCCTGGACCCATACGTTCTCGGTCGAAGGCAATCGCTTCACCCTCTATACCGTCGATTTGGTGCCGGGCGAGCCGACCCATTATTACTACGGCGAATCGGTGCGCGAGATGACCTCGCACGAATACACGGTTGCGGTGAGGGATGATAATGGCTCGCTTCGGGAAGAAGTGCGCACGGTGTGGTCGACCCATTACGGGCCGATCCTGAACGTCAACAATTTTGGCTGGAACGAGGAGATTGCGGTGACCTACCGCGACGCCAACCGCCGCAAGTTCAATCTGGTCGCCCAATGGCAGGCGATGAGCAAGGCCGCCGACCTCGGACAATTTGAGGCGGTCTTCGACACCCTCGACGGCATTCCCTGGGTGCATACGATCGCCGCCGACAGCAACGGTGATGTCTTCTATATCGACGCTGCGAGCACTCCTCATCTCTCCCAGGCGGCGCTCGACGGCTGGAAAAAATCGCTTGACGACGGCGAGCTGTTGCCGGTGCTGCTCTACGATCAGGCCGGCGCGGTGGTCTTGGACGGTTCGTCGCCCGTGAACGAGTGGGTCGTCGATCCGCTCACACAAAAGGGCACTGTGCCGATCGGCGAGGCGCCGCGGCTTGTCGGTCGTCGCGATTTTGTGATGAACGCGAACGACAGCCACTGGCTGGCCAACCCAGCCAAGCCGCTGGTTGGCTACTCACCGCTGCACGGCGAAGAGCAGACACCCCAGTCGCCGCGGACGCGGATGAACCTGACGATGCTCACAGAGGTCGGCGCCGACGGTGCGTCGGGGGCGGACGGGCTTTTTGATGTGCAAGAGCTCAAAGACGCGGTGATGGGCAATCGCTCGATGACCAGCGAACTCTTGCTGGCGGCGGTGGTGGAGCGTTGTCAGGGCGCCGGACCGGTGACGGTTGACGAGAGCAGCGTCGACATCAGTGAGGCCTGCGGGTTGCTGGCGGCTTGGCAGGGTCACTATAATTTGGCGAGCCAGGGCGCGATCATCTGGCGGGAATTTATCGGCTCTTTTAACTCTGAGCATACAAAGGACAGTGGCCTGCTCTTTGCCAATGGTTTTGATGCCGCCGATCCGGTGGCCACGCCCTACGGCCTGGCGGCTGCGCCCGAAGAGGGGCAAGACGACGCGATCCTGCAAAAACTCGGGCGCGCGGTTGTCAATCTAAACGAGGCAGGCATGCCGATCTCGGCGACCCTTGGCGACGCGCAGTACGCCATCCGCGGCGGCGAGAGGATCCCGGTGCACGGTGGGCAGTCGGGCGATGGTGTTATCAATCAAGTTTTTTACGGTTCGCTTAGCACCGCCCTGGAGCCGCGACCCAGCCGTGGCGAGGTTATCAGCGAGGCCACCGATCTCACAGACGAGGGTTATCTCGTGACCTACGGCAGCAGTTTCATCATGGCGATGGAGTTTACCGAAGAGGGTCCCCGCGGGGATGCGATGCTCACCTACGGCCAGAGCGATGACCCAAGTTCGCCGCATCACGCCGATCAAATGAAGGCATTTTCGGCGAAGCAGTGGCGGCCGATCGCCTTTACCGAGCAGGCGATCGCGGCCGACTCTGAGCTTCGCGAGTACGAGGTTACGTACGGCGAAGCGAGCAGCTCGGAGACCGCCAAGTAGCGTCCAAGTCCAGAACAGACGATTTTTTCAAGAGAACCCGAGACCGGAGAATACAA
>Ga0256845_1002974_pt1 | contig 11839 bp, 8 predicted proteins | sample RiftiametaG_FD_189101 | JGI IMG/M metagenome (GOLD analysis project Ga0256845, IMG submission 189101) | Tube worm associated microbial communities from hydrothermal vent at the East Pacific Rise, Pacific Ocean - Riftia | ecosystem: Host-associated > Annelida > Integument > Unclassified ... | reverse complement strand
TTGCTTGGATATTTTATATGTTACTCGCACCATTAAAATCAAAATAATAATATTAATCTGAAAAAAGTGTCAAACACTAATGAATTATAGAGTCTTCTCTCGTTGATTAAATTCTTCATAAGCATCAGCCAACCCCGCATGGGCGATTGCTAAATTAGGATCAAGCGAAAGAGCATGCTGATAAAGATCAATTGCTATTTGATTATCCTTCACTTTGTAACGCTGATAATAATCTCGTCCTTTCAAGAAATAACCATAGGCTTGGCTAATTTCTGATGGTGAACGATTAACCAACTGATTAAATCCGTCTTCCTGTTTATAGATTTGCAAACTAAATAAATACAAAATACTGACCAATATCAAAATGAAAAAAGAAAGCCCCATTGACATTTTTTTCCAAATTTTCATACCTTCAATAGACGATAAGTTAGGTATGCGTTCATTCATTACAAATTGAATTTCTTCTATGGATGGAAGTATTCTTTGAGTGACTTTAGGGATCAAATGATAACCACGCCCTCTCACCACAGCAATATATTTTGGTGACTGAGCGTCATCACCTAATGCTTTCCTGAGTAGTTTTATTCGCTGCTTAAGAGTTTCGTCACCAACGATATTATCTTGCCAAACTAATTCGATGATTTGTTCTTGAGAGAGTGTATTGGGTGAGTTTTCTGCTAAAACCTGTAGTAATTTAAAAGAAAGAACCGGCAGTTGTATTAACTCTTCAGCTCGGCGCACTTCGTATGACCTTGTATCCAACACAAGATCAGCAAATAACAAGTGACGGTCGATTGGTGAGCCAGACTTCAAAATCGATCCTCATACTGCTTTGGGTGAAGCTTTAGATTAACGAAATCTCGTTATATTTCAAGTGTTTTAGGACTATTTGGTCTTTTCTTCACCAACTCTTCACTTAATAATCAGTGAATCTTCACCATAACTTCATCTAAAAAAATTAAAGTGAGTGTAGTTTAAATGCTATTCAGGGTTAATTATATTGGAATAGAAATGATGAGCACTCAAACAAATGTAGAGGGTAACTCAAAACACCCCGCAGGACTGACAGTATGCTTTTTTATGGAAATGTGGGAAAGATTTAGCTTTTATGGCATGAAAGCTCTACTTATATTCTTTTTGACAGAGCATTTTTTATTAAGTGATGCAGATGCATCAGATATTTTTGGAAGCTACTTCTCTTTAGTTTATGCGTTGCCAATATTTGGAGGTTTGATCGCCGATAAATATTTAGGCAATCGGAAATCAGTATTGATTGGCGGTGTATTACTCACACTAGGGCATTTTGGGATGGCTTTTGAAGGTGAGCAGGCATTTATTAACGATAATGGAATAACCGTGATCGATGAATTTGCACTACAAACCTTTTTCTTTTCTATCTCATTACTAATTGTTGGTGTTGGAATGCTCAAACCTAACATTTCAACAATTGTTGGTAAGCTTTATGAAAAAAACGACCCTAAGAGAGATGCAGGCTTTACTATTTTTTATATGGGGATCAACATCGGCTCGGCAGTTTCAGCGATTGCCTGTGGGTATTTGGGGCAAACCTATGGGTGGAACTATGGGTTTGGCTTAGCAGGTATTGGAATGCTATTAGGATTAATAGGTTTTATATTTGGTCAATCTAAATTAAATGGTGTTGCAGAGTCTCCAAAACCTGAAAAACTCAAACAGTCATTTGCAGGTTTTATCACAAAAGAAGCCATGATATACATAGGAATATTTCTAAGTGTCTTCTTAGTATGGCAATTAGTACAAAATCATTCAGCTGTGGGAGCATTATTAGGAGGCACTAGTAGCATCACTTTATTTGCTGTAATTTGGTTCTGTTTACAAAAAGCAGGAAAAGTTGAAAGAGAACAAATGTTTGCAGCTTTGAGTTTAACTTTAGCATCCGTCATTTTCTTTTTAAGCTTTGAGCAATCAGGTAGCTCCATGAACCTTTTCGCGCAAAGGCAGATCGACAGAATCATCTTTGGATTTGAAATGCCGGCATCTACACTACAAGCTCTTAATGCAATATTTATCGTTATACTCGCACCGTTATTTGCCAAGTTATGGATCCGCCTATCAAAAAATGGAATAGAACCAAGCACCCCAATGAAGTTTGTTTTAGGTATATTTCAGGTCGGTATGGGATTTGCCATGTTGGCATTTGGTATTGAGTCTACAGAAGCTGGAGAGATGGTTAGCTTAATATGGCTGGTACTTTCATATTTGCTATTAACCACAGGCGAGCTTTGCATTTCCCCAATAGGCTTGTCAATGATCACTAAACTATCCATCCCTAAACTAACGGGATTGATGATGGGGATTTGGTTTTTAGGTAGTGCTGGAGCTCAATATATTGCAGGTATTATCGCTAAGTTTGCAAGTGTGCAAGAAGCCAGCAGTGCTAATCAAGCTTACTACGACACCTTCTCAGGTATTGCATGGCTCGGAGTTATTAGTGCGTTAGTATTTTTAATCTTTGTTCCGTTAATGAAACGATGGATGCATGAGGTTCATTAGTTTAGTTATTATTTCTCATGCGAAGTTTATCTTATTTTTCACTAACAAAAATGACCGCCATTTAACGCGATAGCTTTGACTTTTTCAAACATAAAATCCAGTGCTTTATGATCGGTAAACGCCCGTAAACACTGCTGTCTAAATTCTTGCTCGGTCGCTTTTTAATTCGCGCAAATAAAAGCCCAAGGTAATTCAAGCGTATCTTTAATTAAATCCGCCACATCAAAAACTAAAGCGCCTCTTCTGGTTTTTCCATGCATGACAGCAAACCCATGTGGAATACCTAAAACCCAAAAGGCTTTGGAAAGTGATGAATGAACACGTTAGAAATAATCAATATTTTTCTACGGCTAAAGAATTTAGAGATAAAATTGATGAGTTTTTTCAAATGATCTGGCTATACTAACCCGGACACTCAATGGCGTGTTCGGGCTTAGATAATCCAGAATTTTAGAATGAGTATATTGCTAAATTTTTAAACTTTGTCGTTCTTAATAGCTATCGAAAAGAGATTTTGAGTTAGCGCAGGAAATATCAAAATTAATCTAACAATTTTATTTTAATCCCTATCCAAATAAAGCAACAAAGGCGGTAACAAAAGCAGATCAACTACCAACGCAAAGATCAAGGTAACCGCCATCAAACTACCAATCGCCGCTGATGTATTCATATGTGAAACTGATAAAAGAATAAATCCACTGGCGAGAACGACCGATGTAGTAATGAGCGCGATCCCCACCCTAGAAAATGATTCTCTAATCGAGTCTTCTGCATTTTTCCCTGACTTTCTTGCAAGAATATATTTATGTAAAAAGTGGACGGTATCATCCACTACGATACCAAGTGTCGAACATGCGACAATTGAGAGTGCTATATCGACAAATCCAAATGTTAACCCCCACAATCCGTATGCCATAATTGCAGGGATGATATTCGGAATAAGGCTAATCAAACCATACTTAAACGATTTTAAAACTAAAATTAATACAATCGAAATTCCTACTAACGCAAAAAATGTCCCTTTTAAAATACTATAAATGTTTCTGTTCGCTATATGAGCAAAAACAATTCCTAATCCGGTAGCTGGACTCGCTTTAATTGCTGGTGCATTTTCTTTTAACCATGATTGCGCTTTTTTATCCATTGCCAAGAGCTCTTCTGATCCGGCATAAGTCATTGAAACAGAAAATCGAGAAGCGTCTTTGTGGATAGTGACTAGATTATTTAACCCCATTCCTTCTGGTAAACCGAATTCATGGAATAATAAATACTGTGCTGCGAGTTCGCTTGTTTCTGGAATTTTTTCCCACTCTTTATTGTCATCATGCATCACCCGATTCAAATCTTTCATTAATTGACTGAGTGAATTAATCGATACAATTTTTTCTTGTGACAAATACCAAGATTCAAATGTATCAAGCTGTTTTAAATAATCTGGATCAAATATTCCCTTTTCGGTAGTTGACTCAAATGAATATTCAAGTGTATTAACACCCGTTAAATAACCATCGATACGAGAAACTAATTTTACGACTGGAAAACTATCATCAAAATAATTTGACCAATTATCGCTTAATTTATTATTAGGAACAAAAATTGCTAGTACAACGACAACACTGCTGACCAAAATCAGTAGCTCTCTTTTTCTTTTAATGACAAACTCAGAAAAACTTTCAATCCATCTGTTTTGCTTGACTTTAAATGTGTTTTTTGAAGGCATTACCATTAACAAGCTAGGGAGTAAAAATAGACTAAATAACAATGCCATCAACACGCCAAAAGCGACCATATTACCTAAATCACGATAAGGTGGTGAAGAGCTGAAGTTTAAACTTAAAAAACCAATGATGGTCGTGATACTGGTTACAATAATCGGCATTAAGTTAAGCGACAAACTTTCAAAGACTGATTCTTTTTTATTTTTGCCTTGCCTGAGTTGATTAAAATAGGTCACCAACACATGTACGCTATCCGCAACCATAATCGATAATAGAATACTTGGCGCAAAACCAGCAATAGGTGTTAAAATCGGTGCAACCCAACCAAATAATCCAAAGGTGCATAATAAGCAGCTAGTGATTAATAAAAAGATCGCGCTAGCCCCCATAAAACTTCTTAAAAAGAAATACAGTCCAACAAAGATTATTAAATAACTGAGAGGCATCAATCGGGTTAAATCATTTTGCACCGCTCTTGCTAAGGTCGTGTTAAATGCTGTAGAGCCACCATTATCTATTTGTATGTTTGGATACTTTTCTCGGAACTCATCTCTAATTAATTCCATTTCTTCGGTCACAGTAATCGAAGCATTGGCATCTTTTGTATCAAGTTGAAGGTTAATTATAATGACGCTGAGTTTTCCGTCTTTGGTTAACAGTGATTGAATCAGTCTTTTTTCTTTAAGCGCTATCCTTCTTAATTCTTGGATTTTTTTTTTAGTTAAGTCTGATGACTCTTCAATAAAATAGTTTGTAGTAATTTCATCATCCTTTGATTGACTATATTGATAATTACTCAATGATGAAACTCGATAAGCATTTGTAACTAACCAAGCTCTCTCAGTTAATTCATATATGAGTGTTAAGGCATTTTTATTAAAAAGATCACCGTTTTTAGCCGTCATGACAAAAGTAGCAGAGTCAGATTTGACATAATTGCTTTCAAAAACCTCAAAAGCTTGTAGTTGAGGATTCTCTTTACTAAGGTAAACTCTAAAATCGTTGCTAATTGAGAGGTTTTTTAACCCAACCATCAAGCCAATAACCAGAAAACTGGTGATAATTAATATGAATTTTGGATGATCGACTATCCAACGTATAAATTTAGCGGTATTATTTTTAGCTAGCGACATAATATTTTCTTATTTTGAATACTTTTTATGAATCAACAAGTGGATAAACACATTAGAGTGAACATACCTGTGACAAACAATATACTCGAGATTAGCAATCTTACCAAAAAATTCTCTGATAATATTGCAGTTGATAGTATTAGTTTTGTTGTTCCCAAAGGCAAGTGTTTTGGTTTATTAGGGCCTAATGGTGCCGGTAAAACAACGACGATTGAAATGCTTGAAGGAATTTTATCACCGACATCTGGCACAATTACTTACAAAGGCCGAAAAATAGATCATGATTATCGCCAAGAAGTTGGGATTCAGTTTCAACATACGGCTATACAAGATTTTTTGAGTGTTCTTGAAACGCTTAAAATGTTTACTCAATTTTATAACGAAACTACACCGGTTGAAGAGTTAATTAAAACGTGTTCATTAGAAACTATATTAGATAGAGATACTAGAAAGTTGTCTGGTGGTCAAAGACAAAGATTATTGCTTGCACTTGCGATCCTAAACAACCCGAAATTAGTCTTTCTTGATGAGCCTACAACCGGTTTAGATCCTCAAGCAAGGCGTAATTTTTGGCAACTGGTTAACCGAATAAAAAAGCAGAATAAAACAGTTTTATTGACCACCCATTATATGGATGAAGCAGAGTCATTATGTGACGAAATTATTATCATGGATCATGGGAAAATAATTGACCAAGGAACGCCACAAGAACTACTTGACCAAAATTTTGACGGAGTAGTAATTAGTTTACCAAGTGAAATATCCAATCAGCTGAAGAAAGCAAATATTGAATATTTGGACAATAATAATCGAATTGAGATTATTACCGAAAATACAGAAGAAACCATAAAAAAGCTATTGGAAAGTTCTATTCCAATCAATAATATACAGATCCGATCGCCCAATTTAGAAGATCTTTTTATTAAATTAACTGGTAATCAACTAAGAGCATGATTAGTTTAAAGGAACAGGCAATATGTTAAATCGAATTATTGCAATACTCGTGGCAAGGAATAAAGAGTTTGTACGTGACAGAGGAACTCTGGCGTGGAATTTTATATTGCCTATATTTTTACTCGTTGGTTTTTCCTTTATGTTTGGTGGAGACGGTAAGGCTTTATTTAAAATAGGAGTTTTAACCAGTAAACAAATCGAGATTAAAGACATCCAATCTAAATTTTTAAATTTGAAGCATATTGATAAAGTAAAATATACGCAGCTTGAAAGTGCCATTTTAAAAGTCGATCAGCATAAAATTGATCTATTGGTCGATTTTGAGAATAAGCAATACTGGATCAATGAAACCTCTTCAAAAGGCTATATCACTGAAAATCTTTTACTAGCAAACCATAAGAACTTCAAAGTGCAAAAAACCAGTGGTAAAGCGGTACGATATGTTGATTGGGTGATGCCTGGAATTTTGGGTATGAATATGATGTTTAGTTGTTTATTCGGAGTTGGTTATGTAATTGTCAGATATCGAAAGAACGGAGTGCTTAAAAGATTTCAAGCGACACCTTTAACTGCTTTTGAGTTTTTATCCGCACAGGTTTTATCTCGATTAAGTATTGTATTAATTGTCACTGTCATTCTATTTGTAGGGAGTAATTTGATACTCGATTTTTATGTATTAGGTTCTTCATTTGACTTATTCATTGTTGCACTCGTTGGTGCAGCTAGTTTAATATCGCTCAGTTTATTGATTGCATCCATTTCCCATAGTGAAGAGCTTGTAGGAGGGCTTCTTAATATGGTTTCTTGGCCAATGATGTTTTTATCTGGTGTGTGGTTTTCATTAGAAGGAGCACATCCAATATTGAAACAAGTAGCATCTGTTTTTCCCTTAACCCATATTTTACAAGCGGCTAGAGCGATAACCACTGATGGCGTAACCTTAGTGGAAGTCCAGAGTCATCTATATATTTTAATGGTGATGACGGTTATTTTTTTAAGTTTGGGGAGTTGGTTGTTTGACTGGGGCTCTGAAAGGACTTAAATATTTCACTAAACATATCACAGAATTTCAATATCTGTGAATTACTTTACTGAATTTAGATCACTAACAAGATAAGATCAGATCAGAATACTAAAATTTATAGGTGTTTTCTATGTTAATAAATAAGGTTTTAGCTCTTCAAACAATCTTTTTTATCAGTTTATCTAGCTTGATTGCATGTGGAGGGAGTGGAAGCTCTGAACCAGATGAACCAGATGAACCAGCTTTTTCAACTAATGTTTTTCAAAACGAAACTTCATTTAAGAATTTATGTGAAACGCCAAGAACTGGAACCGATCAATTTACTGGTGGCGCATACCCCGATCTTGCTGGCAGTTTATTACAGGAAAACTATTGGTTACGTTCTTGGAGTAATAATACTTATCTCTGGTATAGTGAAATTACCGATCAAAATCCTGCTAACTTCAGCTCTACCTCCACTTATTTTGACGAACTAGTCACATTACAGACGACCTCGTCCGGTCAGCTTAAGGACAAGTTCCATTTTACTTACCCGTATGACGAGTGGCAACAACTCACACAATCTGGAATTTCTGCGGGGTACGGCGCAAAATTCGCAATCTTAAGTTCTTCACCACCAAGACAAGTATTAGTGGCGTTTACGGAACCTAATACCCCTGCAACTACGGCAAATTTACCGCGCGGTGCAGAAATACTACAAATAGACGGAGTCGATCTTGTTAATGCCAATGACCAAACGAGTGTTGATATCATTAACGCAGGACTCTTCCCATCGGAAAGTAACGAGCCTCATACCTTTGTCATAAGAGAAGTCGGAGCAACGGAAGATAGAAGCATAACCATGTCAAGCGCGGAAATCACTAAGTCTCCGGTTCAAAATACTTCGACCATTGACACTGCTACCGGCAAAGTTGGTTACCTGCTTTTTACAACGCATATAGCGACGGCGGAATCACAATTAGTAAATGCAATTAACGAATTAAAAGCAGAGAATATTACTGATTTGGTTTTAGATTTACGCTACAACGGTGGGGGGTTATTAGATATTGCCAGTGAATTAGCCTATATGATAGCAGGCTCTGGACCAACACAAGGGCAATCCTTTGATAACTTGACCTTTAATGATAAACACACCTCAACAAACCCTGTCACAGGTCGGAATTTATCACCCACACCTTTTCATACATCTTCATTGGGGTTTTCCGTTAATCAAGGGCAAGTATTACCCACTTTAGACTTAGAAAGAGTCTTTATTCTATCAACATCCAGCACTTGCTCGGCCAGTGAAGCAATTATCAATGGTTTACGTGGAATCGATGTTGAAGTTATATTAATTGGCTCGACTACATGTGGAAAGCCCTATGGTTTTTATCCAACTGACAATTGCGGTACGACTTATTTTACTATTCAATTTAAAGGCAGTAATGCAAAGTCCTTTGGTGATTATTCCGATGGTTTTTCACCCGAAAATACAGCTGCAACAGTTGGTGAAATTGTTACAGGTTGTTCAGTAGCTGATGATTTTAGTAAATTGTTAGGCGATCCAGAAGAAGCACAATTTAAAGCCGCTTTAGATTATCGAGAAAATGGTAGTTGTCCTACGCCAACGGCTAAAGGTGTTCAAATGTCAGATAAATCGCAATCTGTAAAAGCAATTAGAATCATGTCATCTTCAGAAGTATCTCAATTGCTTAATAATAGTATTTATCGTCGTTAAAGTAGAATATTAAATATAAGTGGCTTTTAATGAACTCAGATCAATTTTTAGTTTAGCAATAAAGGCTCTTTAATTGATCATACACACTCCATCACATCCTATATGTTTGGTGACTTTATGTGGAATATTCACCTGGTTTTATACGGTGCAACAAGTATAATGCTAGCGCAAAATATGAACAATAACTGAGATTATGACTATGATAAATCGACAACTGATGAGATCCTCCACATTTTTCATTTTAATACTTGCAACGACGTTACTTTACAGCTGTTCGATTGATTCAAAAGTTAAAGAACCTATAAATTCTAGTCCAACACTTCCTACTAGGTGTAAGCAAATGGCTCCAGTTAAAGATATTTGGAAACTTGAACCCATGCTAGTGAAGAATGGAAAAATTAAAGATAAGATGAATAAAGCCGAGAAAGAAAAAATTATCAGGCAATATATTCGAAATAAAAATGAGCCGTATAAAACTTGTTTGAAAAGCAGAAAATAAGAGATCCTTAAATATGAAATATTTTAAAAGCAACTTAACTGTTAAAAAACTGGTGCTAAGCAGTTTAGTATCGACCACATTGCTTTCTTGCTCTATGGTTCTAGCTGATCAATCTATACAATTCTTTCCACCTAAAGATCCAGGCGTCATTAATAAAGAGCGAATTGCATATTGGTTACAAGAACGAGGAGAACTTGCGAAAAATGCAGATCAAAATGCTATTGATAAAGCCGTCTCTCTTTATGCAAGTCGCGCTAATTACAATCAACTACCGCTTAAATATTCGGTACCGAAAGAGCGAACACAAGCCACTTTAATTTCTAAAGGGGATAATCGAAATAAGTACTCAGTAATTGCAACAAAAACAGTAAAGGTTTTGAGTGTATTGGTTGATTTTCCTGACTTACCCTTTGATGATAATCGTTTAAAAGCGTCAGATACGAATATGTTTTACTCAAGTTACACGGTAGAGCACTATAAAGATTTAATGTATTCAACTAGCGGATTTAATGGGCCAAACAACCAAAACCTTCAGTCGGCATACCAGTTTTATCAGCAAGAAACCAATAATGAATTCTTTCTAACCGGAGAAACATTTGGTTGGGTAACTGCCGACAGTGATTCAGGCGTATATGGTGAAAATGATCCAGATAATAATGACTCAGATAAAGGTGCAACAGAATTAATTAAACAAGCCGTAGAAAAAGCGGTTGAAGCTAATTCAATAAATCTTGCAGATTTTGATTTAGAAGATCCATTCGATTTAGATGGTGATGGAAATTTAGACGAAGCCGATGGTTTTATTGATCACGTTAATATTTTCCATTCTTCAATAGGTGAAGAAGCGGGTGGTGGAGTATTAGGTGACAACGCTATTTGGTCACATCGATTTTTTGTTAATGCAACTAGCAATTCAACAACGATGGGTTATGAAATCCCAGGAACGGGCTTAAAAATTTTTGGATACACAATTCAGCCTATTGATGCTGCGGCGGGTGTTGTAACACATGAATTTGGGCACGACTTAGGTTTACCAGATGAATATGACACTGGTAATTCAACGGATGGCGCACCGGTAGGTTATTGGTCGTTGATGGCAAGTGGTAGTTATGGTGGGGATTTGTCAGGTGATCAACCAACAACATTTAGCCCATACGCCAGAGAATTTTTAGAAAATAGGTATGGTGTAAATTTTATGTCTCAAACAACAGTCGACTTAAATAGTTTAAATGGTGCACCTCAATCATTTGATCTTGTTGAAGCGACTGAGCATGTATTGGGTACAAATCAAATTAAAATCATATTACCTAATCCACAGATCGCATTCGGCACTCCATACTCAGAATTGTATCAATATCACTCTGGTCAAGGACATAACCTAAGAAATGAAATGTCATTTGAATTGGCAGTTCCTGATAGCGATAATGTAACACTTCAAATGAAGGCTCGATGGGATACTGAACAAGATTGGGACTACGTACAAATTAGAGCTAATGGAACGGCACTTCTTGGTAATTTGACGATAGCTACCAACCCTCAAGGTATGCAAAATGCTCAATATACAGGCGTTACTAATTACATTTCAGGGAAATCACTAGATCAACCAAACCCAGAAGGTACTTTAGGTTGGCAAACACTTACTTTTGATATGGCTTCATATAGAGGACAAACGATTACCGTTAGTGCGTACTATTATACTGATACTAATACAGGCGGATATGGTTTTGCTTTTGATCAGATCGAATTATTAGATGCTACGTCTCCTGTTTATTCTGATGGCGCTGAAAGTAATGGAACTACTACGCTTGCTGGATTTAAACGAATTACTGATACCGTAGAAGGCGAGGCTCGAAATTATTGGGTGCAGTTAAGAGGTCAACATGACAATGATGCAGGATTGTCTTCTAAAAGTTATGATCCTGGAGTAGTTTTATGGTTTGCTGATAAAAATTACGGTGATAATAAAGTAGATGAACATACAGGCCATGGGTTTATAGGTGTTGTCGATGCAGATCAAAACTTAATTAGCAATAGGACTTCTCAAACACAAATAAGAGATGCGGCCTTTAGTATGTTTGCTCAAACCCCTTACAACCAAGATAATCATTTAACTAACACAACTCAGTTTAAAGATACTAATGATTATTCTAGCCCGGACAAACCTGCTGCTGGCTTAATTTTACCGGCACTTGGTTTAGTAATGAACGTTACTCAACAAGCAGCTAACAGTAGTACAGCAACTATAGAACTATCAAAAGGTAA
>Ga0256845_1002973_pt1 | contig 11844 bp, 10 predicted proteins | sample RiftiametaG_FD_189101 | JGI IMG/M metagenome (GOLD analysis project Ga0256845, IMG submission 189101) | Tube worm associated microbial communities from hydrothermal vent at the East Pacific Rise, Pacific Ocean - Riftia | ecosystem: Host-associated > Annelida > Integument > Unclassified ... | reverse complement strand
GCTTCAATTACAGGGACTATCATTACATTAGATGGAACTGAAGGTTTAGTAACAGTTACAGTTTCACAAGTTGGAGATGCTAACTTTAATGCAGCAACTGCTGAAACTACTTTTAATGTTACAGTTCCTACCAAAGAGGATCAAACGATCTCTGTTAGCGCAATTGAAGATAAGCTAACTACCGATGCTGATTTTGAAGTAGTTGCTTCAACTACTTCTAGTTTAGCATTAACTTATAGCGTAACTGGTCCTGCTTCAATTGCAGGAACTACCATTACATTAGATGGAACTGAAGGTTTAGTAACAGTTACAGTTTCGCAAGCAGGCGATGATAGCTTTAATGCAGCAACTGCTGAAACTACTTTTAATGTATCAATTAAGGCAGACCAAACAATTAGCATTACTGCAATAGCAGATAAGCTAACTACTGATGCTGATTTTGAGGTGGTTGCTTCAACCTCTTCTAGTTTAGCATTAACCTATAGTGTAACTGGCCCTGCTTCAATAACAGGAACAACGATTACATTGGATGGTACAGAAGGTTTAGTAACGGTATCAGTTTCTCAAGCAGGTGATGCAAGCTTTAATGCAGCAACTGCTGAAACTACTTTTAACGTAACCGCTCCTGCTAAAGCAGACCAAACAATTTTAATTACTGCCATAGCAGATAAGTTAACAACGGATTCCGCTTTTGATGTTATTGCTTCTACTACTTCTAGTTTAGCATTAATATACGGTGTAACTGGCCCTGCAACTATTGCTGGAACAACCATTACATTAGATGGTACTGAAGGTTTAGTTACTTTAACAGTTACTCAGGCGGGTGATGCGAACACTAATTCAGCCAAAGCTGAAATTACCTTTAATGTTACAGCTCCTGCAAAAGCAGATCAAGTAATCACTTTTAATACCATTGAAGATCAATTGCTAGAAGCGGGATCTGTGATGTTAGGTGCCACTTCTGATTCAGGATTAGAAATTACTTATGAGGTTTTAGATGGCCCTGCTTCATTGGAAGGAAACGTAGTAACATTTACAGGTTTAGGTACTGTTACTGTAAAAGCTTCGCAAATAGGGAATGATTCTTTTAATGCAGCAGTTGCTGTGGAACAATCATTTGAAGTAGTAACGGTTACAGGAGTTAATGTAGAATTGGCTAGTCCAGTTCAAATATATCCTAACCCTGCTGTTAATTACATCCAAATATCTGAAGCTTACGATGCCATTAGAATAATATCTAGCAATGGAGTAGTTGTGTATCAATCTACCAATGGTAGTAACCAAATTGATGTTAGCGACCTTAACTCTGGTAGTTATATTGTAATGATATCCACCAAAACAGGAACACACACTGTTAAACTTTTAAAGAAATAAATTAATTCTTTTATATTCCGAGGTACGAGGAATCCTATAAGGCAATAAACCTCCTCGTCCCTCGGAATTAAAACACAAACACTAAAAAAATGAAAACAAAACACATAGCATACGTAGCAATAATCGTCTTTAGCATAGGCTGTAAAGGAAAAACCATTGATCCAGTTAAGGCAACAGCCGTAGAGTTAAAATTAGCTGCCTTACAAAACGAAAGTAAGCCTTGGAGTGTAACAAGTGGTTCTGTAACCAAAGATGGCTTTGATGTAAGCAGTCAGTTTGATGGGTTTACCTTAACTTTTGGAGAGTTTACCTACTCCTCTAAAAATGGACTTAATAGCGCTTGGCCAAGTACAGGCACCTGGGAATTTAGCAATGATAACCCAAACAAAATACTCCGAAATGATGGCGTATTAATGGATGCAACTGTCGCAAATAATAGCCTTACGCTTAAATTTAGAGTTTCTGATGTTGGAGGCCGGTCGAATGGATTAGACGGTGAGTATGTGTTTGTACTCTCTGAGTAGTAATAAGCAAGAGTTCAAGCTCAGCCCAACTAGTTTGTCATTGTCTGGCCTTATGCCAGACAATCTCTTTGGCTAACCAGCCAAGAAAATGCAGTGCTTAAATAACGGGCTCGGTAGAGCCCAGAGATTACCGAGTCTAACGCTCGATAATGACGATAAGATAGATTTCAAAATTTCATACCTGGGGTGCGGCAAGGTGTCGTGCCCTATTTGTTTTTCTCCAACTGCTGAATTAGCACCCTAAAATCTTTTGGGTAAGGAGCCTCGAAATTATATACATCTCCATTGAGTCCGCTTAAACTCAGCTTATAAGCATGTAATGCAAACCGTTGAATCAGCGGATTTTCAACTGAGTCTTTTTTGAGGTTATACTTTTTCTTGATGTCAGAAAGATAAAATGGTCTTCCTCCATAAAACTCATCGCCCACAATAGGCGCATTAAGTTCTGCTAAGTGCACTCTAATTTGGTGCATTCTGCCTGTTACTGGGCAGCACTCCACCAAGCTATACCTATTATAAATACCTAAACTTGTAAACGAGGTTTCGGAGTCTTTGCCTTTACTATTGTTTATTACCACCTTGCCTTTGCCTGTAGTTATAAGTGCGGCATTAACAACTTTGTTCTTAAACTCGTGGCTCCCTTCTACTACTGCATGGTACACCTTACTTACCTCACGTTTTTCAAATTGAATGGCCGCATGCCTATACGCTTCTGGGTGTTTGGCAATTAATAATACACCACTAGTATCTTTATCCAGTCTGTGGCACATTTGCGCATCTGCCCAATACTCTTTAGCAAGCTTGTTTACATTAAATCGAGATGCCCTGTCATCCAACGAAGCTATGAATGGAGGCTTGTTGATAACTATAAAGTCATCATCTTCAAATAATATCCAATTCTTCAGTTTTAGTTCTTTGCTCATGGAGAGGTAGTTTATCTTTCTGCAAAGAAAAGCTAAAAACTGATCCTTTACCAATTTTACTCTTAACCTCTATCGTAGATTTATGAATACCTAGTAAATGTTTTACAATAGCCAAGCCCAAACCATTACTTGCCCTGTTTTTAATTTTGGTTCTACTTTTATCTACACGATAAAACCGTTTAAAAATTTGAGAGATGTCTTCTTCAGGAATACCAATCCCGGTATCCGCAATTTGGACTTCTACATATTCGGTACTCTCAATAATTTTAATTCTTACTTTTCCTCCTACATTGTTATACTTAAGCGCATTAGATACCAAATTTTGTATTACCTGCCTAATTCGAATATAATCAGCATACACTATAGAGGTGGGTGGCTTTTTGCTACGTTTTAATGAAACCTCTGCTCTGGTAGCTTGCTGTTCAAAATCATCGATAACTTCATCTACTAACTTTACTAAATCAAAATGATCGTTCATTAAAACGACACCTCCTGTTTCTATTTGAGTCAGCTCTAATAAATCTCTTACCAACTTATCCAAATAATCGAGGCTGTTGGCAGATTTTGTTAAGAACTTATATCGAACTTCCTCATCATCTACCGCTCCATCTAGTAAGGTGAGCACATATCCCTGTGCTGCAAAAATGGGTGTTTTTAACTCGTGAGAAATGTCTGCAATAAACCTACTCCTAAAATTAGCCCGCTCGTGTAGTTTGGCAATTTCTTTTTCCTTACGCTTTTGCAGAATTATTAAATTCTTATAAATGCGATTAGAAATGGCTAAATTAAAAGAGGCCTGAGGCAGGTCATCCGTTTTAATTCCTCTTAAATAAGAAGAAATAGTATCGCTTAGTTTTAATGCATCTCTAAGAACGACATACTCGTTGGCCAACCAAAACACCAACCCATTAACCACAAATGAGGAGCCCGCAATTGTTATTAATAACCTTTGTGAAATGCCAGCAGAATAAAGTAACAAGGTGAGAATAACAGATGTAATTAACGCAATTACAAACGTAAGGGTGTGTTTATTCATTACGCTCGAACTTATAACCTACCCCTTTTATAGTACTAATAAAATGGTCACCAATTTTTTCTCTAATTTTTCTAATATGCACATCTACCGTTCTGGCAAGTACATATACATCCGAGCCCCAAATATTTTTTAGTAGCGTATCTCTATTAAAAACTTCATCTGGTTTGTTAGCCAAAAAATATAACAGCTCAAATTCTTTACGAGGCAGCATCATTTTTTTACCATCCAACTTTATCGAATAGCTAATTCTATCAATGATTAAATTACCCATTTCTAAGACACCTGTGAGTTCTTCCTTTTTTTCTGATCGCTTAAAGTAGGAGTTAACTCTACTTAACAGTGCCCTTGGTTTTATTGGTTTCGAAATAAAATCATCAGCGCCTGAATCAAAAGCGGCCACCTCAGAGTATTCTTCTACCCGAGCCGTTAAAAATATAATATGTGCTTTTGATAATTCCGGTTCCTGCCTCATTAATCTACAGGCCTCCACCCCATCCATACGGGGCATCATAATATCTAAAATAATGAGTTCAGGTAGTTTTTGCTTTGCGACTTCCAACGCTTTAATGCCATCCTCTGCCTTATATACTTGGTAGCCCTCTTTTGATAAATTATATGATAATAGATCTAAAATATCTTCGTCATCATCTACAATTAGGATTTTATGTGGAGCGTTATTGGACATATTTATTTTTTACAAAAATACGAAGGAGCTGGATTCGCAACGCAATCATCGTATTATTAAAATGTTATCAATTGGGGTAGCGTTTTTTCCAATGAGCTATAAATTTACTCAAATCATTATTAAATTCTTGTGCTAAGTGCTCATCAAATTGAGATTGTCGCTCTCTGTATTTTAGAAAAGATATGAATCCTGCATTATTCATACTTAAGTTATGAAATAATTTTTTATAACGTTCGGGCTTAATAAAGCTAACGGTGTCTATCGTCAGTTTAAATGAGTTCATAAAAGAAGACTTGTGCCACTCTTTTTCATCAATTGGCAATGATTCTATAGCTTTATAGATACTATCTAATTTAGAGGCACTTGCCACCATATACTTAGTAAACTTCTCGCTATCACTAAGCCTTGCAGCATAATCTATGGCTTCTTTAGAATTTTGGCCATACGTTAATTCTAAAAACTCAAATGCTCCTTTTCTACCAATAAACGAGGCTAAGTTTTCATTAAAAGTCATGCTGTCGGGCACAAACACAGTGCCGTGGGTAAGTTCATGAATTAGCGTATTACTCATGCTGCCCACAGAGCCTTCTAGCATATTTGATAACACCGGGTCTTTAAACCAACCCAGCGTTGACCAACCACTAACAGGTGACATTTCTACATCAAATCCATCTTCTTTTAACTCTGTTGCAAGTTTTTTTGCCTTTTCAACATCAAAATACCCTTTATATGCAAAAGTACCAACAACAGGAAACGACCATTCTTTAGGTTCAAACTTGTATGGATCACAAGCAGATACCACCCACAATATTTCTTTGCCTTGCTGATCGAAAAACGTAGTGTAATTATCTGTTGGAGTTAACCCCAATGAATCAAAAGCAAAATTTCTAATTTCATTCACTAGTAACAGTCGCTGCTTTGTACTATCTGCTACACTAGAATTATTGAGAACTTCTTCAATTGGCTCGGCATTCCAAAGTACATGAAACTGCCCTTTTCCTTGCGCTATGCCATAGCCAATAAGTTGGTGGAAATAAATTATTACAGTAACGATTATTAAGAATACAGTCCAACCAATTTTTTTCTTCATACTTGTCTCACAATTTCACGCAAAGATCGCAAAGTTTTTCTTTGAATTTTTTATTATTCTACGTGCTCTTTGTGCGATCTTTTGGAAAGATTATAATTAACTCTTGACATACTCTTGATTTCTCAATATCTTACCCTTTCTTTTGCAACTAAGATAATATCTAAAAATAATAACTACTATGAGCGAGCAGAGCGAAAAACTAAAGGCACTTCAAATTACTATTGATAAACTTGAAAAAGCCTATGGTAAGGGTGCAGTAATGAAATTGAGTGATGAAAAAGTGATGGATGTTCCTTCTATTTCAACAGGCTCGCTTGGTTTAGATATTGCCTTAGGAATTAATGGAATACCAAGAGGAAGAGTTATTGAAATATATGGCCCAGAATCTTCTGGTAAAACAACTTTAGCCATGCACTGTATAGCGCAAGCACAAAAAGCAGGTGGCCTAGCTGCTTTTATAGATGCTGAGCATGCTTTTGATAAGCAATATGCCGAAAAATTAGGAATTCAAACTGAAAACTTACTAATTTCTCAACCTGATAATGGCGAACAAGCCTTAGAAATTGCCGAACACCTAATTCGTTCAGGTGCTATTGATATTATCGTAATTGATTCTGTTGCTGCTTTAGTGCCGAAGGCAGAATTAGAAGGCGAAATGGGCGATAGTAAAATGGGGCTTCAAGCAAGGTTAATGTCGCAGGCATTAAGAAAGCTAACAGGCACTATTAATAAGACAGGCTGCTCTTGTATATTCATTAACCAATTAAGAGAAAAAATTGGAGTGATGTTTGGCAACCCAGAAACCACAACAGGTGGTAATGCCCTTAAATTTTACGCTTCGGTAAGGTTAGATATTAGACGAATAGGCCAAATAAAAGATAATGAAAATGCCGTTGTTGGCAATAGGACTCGCGTGAGAGTTGTAAAAAACAAAATGGCTCCCCCTTTTAAAGTGGTAGAGTTTGATATTATGTATGGTTTAGGAGTTTCTAAAGCAGGCGAGATATTGGATCTAGGAGTCGAGCTTGAAATTGTAAATAAAGCAGGTTCTTGGTTCTCGTACAGTGGCAACAAACTTGGGCAAGGTAGAGATGCCGTAAAAGGATTAATAGAAGACAATCCTGAGCTTATGGATGAGCTAGAAGATAAAATTAAAGAGGCTATTAAAAATCCTCCCGAAAAAAAGAAAAAGAAATAAATTAACTCTCTAAGTTAAAAAATGACATTCGCTCTTGAAGCTTCTTTGTTTGTGCCACTAAATTTTCGGATTGAGCTGCCATAGATTGAGAAGCTTCGGAGTTTTGTTGTGTAATGTCGTTTAAGTTCTGCGCAAAATGGCTCACCAGCTCAGTTGCACTTTTTTGTTCCATCGAAGCCTCTGTTATACCCTGCACTAGTTGAGACGTCTTTTCAATATTAGGCAATATTTCCATTGTTTTTGATCCTGCTTCTTTTTCTAGTTTCAGGGTTTCTTCTGCCAATTCGGTAATATCTTCGGCAGACTCTTTACTTTTTTCTGCCAGTTGCTGAACCTCTTTCGCTACAACAGCAAACCCTTTACCTTGCTCTCCTGCTCTTGCCGCTTCCACTGCCGCATTTAAAGCAAGCATATTTGTTTGAGCAGCAAGGTCATTAATAATCTCAGTTTTTTCAACGATAGACTCTACTGAGGTTAAACTTTGTTTAGAAAATTCTTCGATGGCTTTAATATCTACCTGCACCGCATTAGCTATACTATTCGTTTCTTGTGCTCTGTTCGAATTCATTTCTGTATTACTAGCCAGTTCTTGCAATGAAGCAGATATCTCTTGTGCCGCACTCGCTTGAGTTGCTGCTCTATCATTTAAGTCTACCGAAACCGTTTTAAAGATGGAACTTACACTGCCTAATTCATATGTAATTTTATTCACATCACCTATAACCTCATTCAACCGACCTGTTAGCTTATTTAAAAATTTAGTTATTAAGCCCAGTTCATTTTTCTGTTGCACAGAAAGCTCTTTAGAGATATCTCCATTAGCCACCTTTTTAAGATGATCACTAATGCGTGTAATAGCACCTACTACCTTTGAAGAACTGCGATATAATTGAATAGATATGATACTTAACATCATTAATGTACCATAAAACATCATATTTTTTACCAGGCTAGCAGCATCAATTACAATATCAGCAAACTCAGCCCCATTTTTTTGAAGCTTGCCAATTAGTTCCGCATTTAGCTGAATACATTTACCAACCGAAATTGTACCATCATTTAGTGCGTGAATATTTTTTTTCACATTATCAATATCTACAATATCTTCTCTTGCTAAATCAAAAGCCCTAGCAAAACCCATAACGCCAAACATCCACTTCTCAAACCCACTAGTCATTGCCAAAACCTCCTCAGGCTTTGTCAGCATTACAGCCAAAACTTGCAAGACCCCACCTGCAAGGTTTCCTCCGTTTTTCTATTAAACACCTCTTCTACACTACCACCAGTAGCAGAGTTTAGCTTAATTTCAAACGTTCTTGCAACTAGTAATTGAGTAAGTTCGGCATGGTCTCTTTCAATTTTTTGCATATTACTTATCTTGCCCATTTCAAACATTAGAAATAATATTATTGCACTAAAAGTGATGAAAACTAAATTGGCAAAAAATGCTAATTTTTTAAGGGTGTACTTCATTATAATAGCTTTTTAAATGGAGTTATAGCACCTAAAATACATTATTCTAAGTTTCTAATTATATTTATCTAGAAATAATAATTATTTCTAGATTTACTCAAACCAAACCAAGTGAAAACATCCTATCTCTTAGTATTCTTTTTAATATCGATTAATGTTTGCTTTGGACAAAAAAAACCAAAGAAGCAAACGGCAAATACTACTCAAAATATTGAATTAGTTGCGCAATTAATCGACCAAAATCAAGTGCAAAAAGCACTAGAAATCCTTTACAAGAATATTGGTAAAGAAGAATTTAAAGAAGGCCTAGCCTATTATTATTTAATGCTTTGCCATTACGACTTAAGAAACCGAGATTCCATAGCGTATTATGCAAAAAAGACAATCCCTTTATTAGCTAATAAAAATAAACCCAGATTACTCGCCAATACCTATTATTACTTAAGCTACGCTCAACTAATCTTAGGCTATTACGAAGAATCCTTGCAAAACATTCAAACTGCAACAACCCAATTTATTAACTTGAAAGATTCCACAGGCCTAATAAAATCATACCATTGGAACTCCATTATTTACCATGATACTAAAGAGTATTTACTTGGCATTGAGTATGGCCTTAAAGCTGTGGATTTGGCCAATAAATACAAAAGTGAAAACGCGGATTTAAAAGCCAAAGCCTTAAATGCCATTGCTATAAATTATGATGATAATGGCGATTACGAAATGGCCATAGCCTACCATCAAAAAGTAATAGGTCTAAAAGATGAGCTTAGCGATTCACTAAAACTTGCTCCAACGTATAATAATATTGGGAATTCCTTAATGAAAAAAGGAGATTTTAATACCGCTAAAAAGTTCTTTCTTAAAAATAAAGAAATAAGCGAATTAGAGCAAAGTAAATATGGGCTAGCTACAGTTTACACAAATTTAGGCACAGTAGCTTATTTGGGCAAAAACTGGAAAGAAGCAGAGGGTTATTTAAAAGCAGCTGAAAAAATTTCATTCGAAATAAAAGATGTTGAAAAAATCCAGGATGTACTATTTCAACAATATAAATTTAACGAGGCCACGAATAATTTACCTAAGGCATTGAGCTATTTAAGTAGTTACCACCAACTAAAAGACTCCCTATTAAGTATAGATAAAATTAATGCTTTACAGGAACTTGAAACCCATTTTAAAACAAAAGAAAAAGAGGCCGAAATTGATCAGCAACAATTAATAATCACTAATCAATCGTTACGTCTACAAAAAAATACACTCTTAATTATTGCCCTTATTATACTTGTATTATTGATTTTACTCATTGGTTTTTTTATTAAGAACAGGCTGCAAAGAAAACAGCAGCTTGCTATACAACAAAGAGAAATAGGTTTTAAAGAGGCTCAGTTAACTTCAATAATCTCTACACAAGAAAAAGAAAGAGCTCGATTTTCCTCTGATTTGCACGATAGCTTTGGGCAAACTATTTCGATTTTAAAAATGAATATTAAAACGGCTCAAAAAGAAGTAAAGTCAAGTGCCAAAAGCGATTCAATCTTTGAGGAATCTGACCACATGTTAAACTCAATGTATGACGAGTTAAGAGCTGTATGCGCCAATTTAATGCCTATTACTTTGCAAAAATCGGGGCTTATTGAAGCTTTAACAGAGTTTGCCCAGCGCGTAAACAAAAGTGGGCAAATTAAATTAACAGTAAGCAACTTCGGTTTAACCTCTAGAATTAAAGGTTTGCAAGAAATAGCCGTTTACAGGATTGTACAAGAATGGGTAAATAATATTTTAAAATATAGCACGGCAAGAAATATAACCGTTCAAATTACGGCTGAAGAAAGTGAAATTACTATTACCATTGAAGACGATGGCAATGGGTTTAACAAAACCTTACTGACCGAATCAAAAGGAAATGGATGGAATAATATTAACTCTAGAATTAAACTGCTTGGTGGCACTGTTGATGTGGATACAACTCCAAATAGAATTGGCACCATTCTTATCTTAAACTTTCCTCCGCAGTTTATTTCATAATAAACTACCTCAAGGCAGAGCCATCCAAATATTAAGTAGGATTTATTGCCGACCCAAGAGACAGGGTATTAAACCATATGGGCTTTCGCCCTGCACATAAAGTAAGTGAATCTACCTGCTTAAAGGTATTTCTTAAGTAAGATAATGACACTAGTTTTCCATCATGAAAATAATGTCTTATCTTCAAGGAAAACAAAAGCATCCTATGCAAACTCTCATAGTTGACGATCATACTATATTGCTAGAAAGCATTGTTCGTATTGTAGAAAACACGGAAGGCTTTAGTGTATTTGGCACATCATCGAGAGTAAAAGAGGCCTTAGAATTATTAGAAAATAATAAAGCAGACCTTTTAATTACTGATTATCATTTACCAGACAGTACAGGTTTAGCATTACTAAAGAAAGCACGTTTAATTTATCCTGATATTAAAATAATTGTACTTAGCATGCACGATGAGCCTCACCTAGTTAAAGAAGTACTGAAAGAAAAAGTAGATGCCTATATTTTAAAAAAAGACTCACAGTCTGAATTAATAAATGCGCTAAAAGCTGTTACACAAGATAAAATGTACTTGAGTAGCGACATAAGTGCTATGCTTGTTAATTCATTGGGTCAGCAAGAAACACCTCAACTACTAACACCTAGAGAACGTGAAGTGTTAAGTTGTATTGTAGAGGAGTTAACTAACAAGGAGATTAGTGCTAAATTATTTATAAGCGAGCATACGGTTGAAACACACCGAAAAAATATTTTTAGAAAAACGAAATGTACTTCTATTATTGGCCTCGTAAAATTTGCCTTCGCTAATAACTTAACATAGATAGAGGTTTTGCCCTATTCCCCTTAAGAGGGTAGATACATTTCCCTGTTCAAGGGTATTTTAATTCACTTCATTATAGTTGTTTTTTGGTTAATAATTCTAAACACCAAAAAACATGAAAAACTATATTATTCTTATTTTAACAATTTACACTTTAAGTGCTTATGCACAACAAGTTAGCAACATAGAATTAAAAAAGCCTGGGCGACCATCTGGTGATTTTAAATACAAAGATATTAAAGATGCACCCAAAAAAATATACATTGCTGAGTTTTGGATAGCTTATCAACTCGTATTTTCTGATCAAGAACAAACCGCTGCAGGTATGAGTTATGGTAAAACAAAAACAAGCTTAACCATTGCCATTGCCAACCTTAACAAAGAAGATTTAATTGGTGTAACTAATACTATTTATGCTGATTTTATAGGAGACCTTAAAGAACACGGATACGAAATTATTAAAGCAAGTGATATAAAAGGGGTTAAAACATATGAAGGGTGGCAATTATTAGATGGAGGCTCTTTAAACGAAGCTCAAATTGGAGGGTACGTATTTAGCTCCCCTTCGAACACCCAATATTTTGTTAAAAAAGTGACTAAAAAGGGCAAAGCTAAAGGTAGTTTTTTAGGATATGAAATGAAACTTTCTCAAGCCTTGGATGGCACTATAATAGCTAAAGTAAATATTAT
>Ga0256845_1002972_pt1 | contig 11852 bp, 14 predicted proteins | sample RiftiametaG_FD_189101 | JGI IMG/M metagenome (GOLD analysis project Ga0256845, IMG submission 189101) | Tube worm associated microbial communities from hydrothermal vent at the East Pacific Rise, Pacific Ocean - Riftia | ecosystem: Host-associated > Annelida > Integument > Unclassified ... | reverse complement strand
CGATTTGTTGACTTTTTTATTTAGATAATATCAATTCATATGATATTCATAAAAACAAAAAACACTGACAATCATACGATTAACAGTGTTTTGATAAAACCTATTACTAGGTTCGTCGGGGTGGCAGGATTCGAACCTGCGGCCTCCACGTCCCAAACGTGGCGCGATAACCGGGCTACGCTACACCCCGAATAGTTATCATTTTAAATCAATTATTGATATGTTTTTTGTTATCTCAAAAATTGAGGTGCAAATATATAATTTTTCTTTTTAAAATAATCTTTTTTTTCTAAATTTAAAGTTACAAACTTATTTAAGATGAAATCAAAAAAAAACCTTACTATTCATTGTTTTATTAAGCATTTTTGCTTGTGCTCAAAATTAGGAGCCCTATAAATAAAAATAATGGATGGATATATTACTTATTCATCTACTGAAGGCAAAGAAAAAGGTGGCAAAAATTATGGTTGACCAAAAATTAGTTATGGTATAAATTATAGTGGCACAAAATTCACAGACCACACGTCGTTACCCAGTATGGAATAACCGCTTCATTACTAGAATTCATCAATTGCTCCTAAGTGGAATGGCTTTTATAACAAGCAACAAATATGCCGATTGGAAAGGCAATTTATTGGTCGGTTCTTTAAAATTTAAATATGTAAATAAATGCGTGATTGAAAATGGTAAAGTCGTTAAAGAAGAACGTTTGCTTGGTGACTTAGGTCGCGTATGCTCAATTAATCAAAGTCCAGATGGTTACAGATATGTTGGTATAGAAAATTTAGGGTTATCAGATAATGAAGTTGCCGACGTTATGAACTATATTTCAAACTCTTGGGGAAACAAAAACAATACTTTAACAACAACTGAAGAAGTTTCAAAAATTAAACAATAAATGCTTCTATTTGCTTAAATTTGTGATAACAAATCTAAGCTAAAAAATGCTCATTATAGGAATTGCAGGAGGAACAGGCTGTGGAAAAACCACCGTAGTAAATCAAATTTTAAGCGAACTTCCAGAAGGTGAAGTTGGAGTTATTACTCAAGACTCTTATTACAAAGACACCTCCCATTTAAGTTATGACGAACGTATTAAAATTAATTTCGACCACCCAAGATCTATTGATTTTAAATTACTAGTGACACATCTTAAAGCATTAAAAAACGGTGAGACTATCGAGCAACCTGTTTATTCTTTTGTAAAACATAACAGAACTGGCGACACCATTTTAACACGCCCAAGAAAGGTCATGATTGTAGAGGGTATTTTAATTCTTACAAATCCTGAATTACGAGATATGTTTGATATTAAAATATTTGTACATGCTGATAGTGACGAGCGTTTAATTAGACGATTAAAACGAGATATTAAAGAACGAGGAAGAGACCTCGACGAGGTTTTATCACGTTACCAAAACACTTTAAAGCCAATGCATCAGCAGTTTATTGAACCTATGAAAGAATATGCTGATATTATAATTCCAAACAACAAATACAATACAGTTGCTGTAGATATCGTTAAAACCATAATTCATCAACGTTTATAACATGTACAAAAGCAAATACTTAAAACCATTTAAAAATATATTTGTAATTATTGTTTCTGTATTTACTATATGGATGTTGTTTTTTGATGCCAACTCATGGTTAATTCATCATGAATTAAATACTGATATTGACGCTTTAGAAAGTGAAAAAGAGTATTATAAAAAAGAAATTGAAAAAGACAATAAAGCAATTAAAAAACTAAGTAATATAGATGGTTTAGAAAAATTTGCTCGCGAAGAATATTATATGAAGCGCGATAATGAAGAAATTTTTATTATTGAGTATGAAGATAGTTTAAAAACAAAGAAAAATGAGTAATCGCTTGTTTAAAGAGTTCGATTCGGTTTCATCAAAACAATGGAAACAAAAAATACAGGCTGATTTAAAAGGCGCTGATTATAATGATACGCTTATATGGAAAACCAACGAAGACATTTCAGTAAAACCTTTTTATCATGCAGATGGTTTTGAAAAGCTTCCTGAAGTTACAAGCACAAAAGCAACTGAGTGGAAAATTTGTCAATCTATTTATGTTGCCAACGTAATAAAATCTAACCTTAAAGCGGTTGATGCTATTGAAAGAGGCGCAGAAAATATTAAATTTATAATTCCTACGGAAGATGTTTCAATTAAAGAATTAATACAAAATATCAACCTAACGTCTACTCTACTTTATTTCGAATTACAGTTTTTATCTACTGAATTTGTAAACCAACTAGTAAGTATTTCCGCGAAAGCGAAAATCTATATTCAAACCGACATTATTGGAAACTTAGCACAAAGTGGAAACTGGTTTAATAATTTAAAAAGCGATTTCAATAATTTTGAAACTACTACAAAAAGCACATCATCATTTAGCATAAATACATCTTTATACCAAGATGCGGGAGCAACAATGGTACAACAACTTGCATATGCCATGGCACACGCCAATGAATATTTAAACTTTTTAGATGACAAAATAGATAGTGAAACAAAGCAATCGCTAAAAGTCAGCTTCAATATTTCTGTTGGAACAAACTATTTTTTCGAAATAGCAAAATTGCGCGCTTTACGTGTTTTATGGAATACTTTAGCTTCAGAATATGGTGTAAATACCAATTGCCATATTGTGGCATTTCCAACAAAACGCAACAAAACGCTGTACGATTACAATATTAATTTGCTGCGCACAACTACTGAATGTATGAGTGCTATACTTGGTGGCGCAAATTCAATTTGCAATTTAGCTTATGATGCCATTTATCATAAAGACAATGAATTTGGTGAGCGAATTTCTCGCAACCAATTATTAATTCTAAAGCACGAAAGTTATTTTGATAAGGTAAACAATCCTGCTGATGGTGCTTATTATATTGAAACGTTAACCAATCAATTAACAAAAAAAGCACTTGATTTATTTAAAGATATTGAAGCAAATGGCGGGTTTTTAAAACAACTTAAAGACGGAACCATTCAACGAAAAATTAAAGAAAGCGCAACAAAAGAACAAGAGCAATTTAATACTGGCGAGAATATATTATTAGGTACAAACAAACATTTAAACCCTAATGACGCGATGAAACATGAGCTAGAATTATATCCTTTTGTAAAAATAAATCAAAGAAAAACGTTAATTGAACCTATAATTGAAAAGCGATTAGCTGAAAAACTAGAACAAGAACGATTAAAAAAAGAACAGTAATATGAATTCACATTTAAAATTTATTGCATTTTTATTAGTATTTACTTTTTTCAGTTGTAAAAAAGATAACACGTTTACAGAATATAAATTCGCCGATAATGGTATTGTATTAACCTGCGATAATGTAAACTCAAAATTATATAGTGAAGCATTATTTTCTTTTGAAAAAGATATTTTAGATTTCTATGGTAAAAGCAGACCTAATTCATCTCAAATTCAGGCATATTCTCAGTTTATTAGAACCGCAATTGGTGGACGAACAAAATATGAAGATATTGTTTCTGCACACACAATAAAAGTATTTGAAGCATTAAAAAACGAAACTAATTTATGGGATGCTAATAACCAAAAAAGCCATTTAAATTATAACAGCCCGCTTATAAAATGTATTTCAAATAATATAAAAAACAAGGATTTAAAAATTACATTAAACTCCTTATTAACAACAAATAGTATGAGTTCAAGATTATTTGGCTCACCATTATTATCAAATTATAGAAATATTGCTAGCGATAAATATTTAGCCACTTATGTCGCTTTCGATTTATTTTACGCAAAACTTTTTGATATTGATTTAACTACAATTGATTTCGTCAAGACAGAAACAAAAGTTGATTTCAACAAGATTCCTGAGAAATAAATGTCTAGAAAAAATATTCAACATATTAATATTAAATCCGAAGCTAAAAGCAATAAAGTAAAAGTTGAAAGCTTTATTACTGCGGAAAATATAGTGGTGAAATCTACATATTCAAAAGAAGATATTGAAAATTTAGAGCACCTCAATTTTGTAGCTGGTTTAGCGCCAAATCTTCGTGGACCATACTCAACAATGTATGTTCGTAGACCTTGGACAATCCGTCAATACGCAGGTTTTAGTACCGCTGAAGATAGTAATGCTTTTTACAGACGCAATCTTGCGGCAGGGCAAAAAGGATTATCGGTTGCATTCGATTTAGCAACTCATAGAGGTTACGATTCCGATCACGAACGTGTTGTTGGTGATGTTGGAAAAGCGGGTGTTGCCATAGATTCTGTTGAGGATATGAAAATTCTCTTCGACCAGATTCCATTAGATAAAATGTCGGTTTCCATGACCATGAATGGTGCAGTTTTACCAATTATGGCATTTTATATTGTTGCTGCCGAAGAACAAGGTGTGAAACCTGAACAACTTGCTGGTACAATTCAAAATGATATTTTAAAGGAGTTTATGGTACGAAATACATACATCTATCCGCCAACACCTTCTATGAAAATTATTTCGGATATTTTTAAATATTCTAGTAAACATATGCCAAAATTCAACAGCATTAGTATTTCTGGTTACCACATGCAAGAAGCTGGGGCAACCTGTGATATTGAATTGGCTTATACTTTAGCGGATGGTTTAGAATACATTAGAAAAGGGCTAGCAGCAGGTATGAATATTGACACCTTTGCACCACGACTATCTTTCTTTTGGGCAATTGGCATGAATCATTTTATGGAAATCGCCAAAATGCGTGCAGCACGAATGTTATGGGCTAAATTGGTAAAACAATTCAATCCAAAAAATCAAAAATCTTTAGCATTACGTACACATTGTCAAACCTCGGGTTGGAGTTTAACCGAGCAAGACCCGTTTAATAATGTAGCACGAACAACTATTGAAGCATCGGCAGCCGCTTTTGGGGGCACACAAAGTTTACATACAAATGCGCTAGATGAAGCCATTGCTTTACCAACCGATTTTTCAGCACGTATTGCAAGAAATACACAAATCTATTTACAAGAAGAAACCAACATTACAAAAACAGTTGATCCTTGGGCGGGAAGTTATTATGTAGAATCTTTAACTAATGATATAGCAGAAAAAGCTTGGAAACTTATTGAAGAAGTTGAAGAACTTGGCGGTATGACAAAAGCTATTGAAGCCGGTATTACAAAAATTAGAATTGAAGAAGCTGCAGCACGTAAACAAGCTAGAATAGATTCATCACAAGATATTATAGTTGGGGTAAATAAATACAGACTTAAAGAAGAAGACCCAATTCAAACTCTAGAAGTTGATAACCAAACCGTTAGAAGCTCTCAAATAGAACGATTAAATACCATTAAATCTGAAAGAAATTCTAAAAAAGTAAAAGCTACTCTTTTAAAATTAACCGAATCTGCTAAAACAGGACAAGAAAATTTATTAGCTTTAGCTGTTGAAGCTGCTCGCGAACGCGCAACTTTAGGCGAAATTAGTGATGCTCTTGAAGTTGAATTCGGACGTTATAAAGCACAAATAAAATCATTTTCTGGCGTGTATAGTAAAGAAATAAAAGACGATAAAAGTTTTCAGAAAGCTAAAGAATTAGCAAATATTTTTGCCGAACAAGACGGTAGAAGGCCACGTATTATGATTGCAAAAATGGGACAAGATGGTCATGACCGTGGTGCAAAAGTAGTCGCTACTGGTTATGCTGATGTTGGTTTTGATGTAGATATTGGCCCATTATTTCAAACACCACATGAAACTGCTAAACAAGCTGTAGAAAATGACGTGCATATTTTAGGTATTTCATCATTAGCTGCAGGACATAAAACGTTAGTTCCTCAAGTTATTGATGAACTTAAAAAATATGGTCGTGACGATATTATGGTTATTGTTGGCGGTGTAATACCAAAACAAGATTATCAATTTTTATTTGATGCTGGAGCAGTTGCTGTTTTTGGACCTGGAACAAAAATTAGTGATGCAGCAATTAAGATTTTGAAAATATTGATTGATTAATCTAATTCTTAAAAAAATCTTAGTTAAATCACACAAACTGTTAACAAATTGAGTTTTTATTCCTCATAAATAATCGTATTTTTACGTTTACAAAAACCAAATCATTAATGGGTAAAATTATTGCTATTGCTAATCAAAAAGGAGGTGTTGGAAAAACAACAACCTCAATAAATCTGGCGGCTTCACTAGGCGTTCTAGAAAAAAAAGTACTACTTATTGATGCTGACCCTCAAGCAAATGCAACTTCTGGAATTGGTATAGATATAGATTCTGTTGAAATTGGAACTTACCAAGTTTTAGAACATTCTAATACAGCAAAAGAAGCTATTATTCCTACCGAAACGCCAAACCTAGATATTATTCCTGCGCATATCGACTTAGTTGCTATTGAAATAGAACTTGTTGATAAAGAAGAACGCGAATATATGCTTAAGAAAGCGCTAGTAGATGTTAAAGATAATTACGACTTTATTTTAATTGATTGCGCGCCATCATTAGGACTATTAACATTAAATGCTTTAACAGCAGCAGATGCATTAATTATACCTATACAATGCGAATATTTTGCATTAGAAGGTTTAGGTAAATTATTAAATACTATAAAAAGTGTACAAAAAATTCATAATCCAGAATTAGATATTGAAGGTCTACTGCTTACTATGTACGATTCAAGATTAAGATTATCTAATCAAGTAGTTGAAGAAGTACAAATGCATTTTAATAATATGGTATTTCAAACTATCATTCAACGTAACGTGCGATTAAGCGAAGCACCAAGTTATGGCGAAAGCATAATTAATTATGATGCTGGTAGTAAAGGTGCAAGTAATTACTTAAGTTTGGCAAAAGAAATCATCAATAAAAACTCCTAAATTATGGCTAAGGCAACTAAAAAACAGGCTTTAGGTAGAGGTTTATCGGCTCTTTTAAAAGACCCAAGTAACGACATTCAGTCTATTAAAGACAAAAATGCTGATAAAGTTGTTGGTAATATTATTGAGTTAGATATTGATTTTATTGAAGTTAATCCGTTTCAACCACGAACAAATTTTAGTGAAGAATCTTTACTAGAATTAGCATCTTCAATAAAAGAATTGGGTATTATTCAACCCATAACTGTTCGAAAATTAAATTTTAATAAATATCAATTAGTATCTGGTGAACGTCGTTTTAGAGCTTCAAAATTAATTGGTTTAAAAACCATTCCTGCATATATTAGAATAGCAAACGATCAGGAATCTTTAGAAATGGCATTGGTTGAAAACATCCAACGCCAAGATTTAGACCCTATAGAAATTGCATTATCATACCAACGTTTAATTGACGAAATTAAGTTGACCCAAGAGCAAATGAGTGCTCGTGTTGGTAAAAAACGTTCAACCATAACCAATTATTTACGCTTATTAAAACTAGACCCTATTATTCAAACAGGGATACGCGATGGGTTTCTTACAATGGGTCATGGACGAGCTATTATAAACATTGAAGACCAAACCATTCAACTAGATATTTACGAAAAAATTCTTTCAAATAAATTATCTGTTAGAGAAACCGAAGCCTTAGTTAGAAACTTTAATGATACGCAAGAAGTAACGCTTTCTTCAAAAAAAGGCAACAATGAAAATGTTCCAAAGTTTATTAAAAAAGGAATTACAGCATTTTCAGAATACTTTGGACATAAAATCGACGTTAAAGTCTCTAAAAACGGGAAAGGAAAAATAACGATTCCGTTTCATTCAGAAGAAGATTTTAATCGTATTAAAAAACTAGTTCAAGGTGCCAAATAAACATATAATAGCAGGTGTTTTCTCTTTATTGTTTTGTTTTTCTATAACTGCACAAGAAAAAGAAAATGAAGAAAAAAAACTTCTAGAAAAACTTCCAAAAGAAATTATTATAGATGAAATTATTGAAATTAGAGAACCTATAAATCCTCTGTCACCAGCAAAAGCCGCATTTTATTCAGCAATATTACCTGGTTTAGGACAAGCATACAACAAAAAATATTGGAAAATCCCTATAGTTTACGCTGCTTTAGGAACAGGTATTTACTTTTACACTTACAATAATAAAGAATACAATAGATATCGAAATATTTTCAAACGTAGACAAGCAGGTTTTAAAGATGATGAGTTTTATTTAGACCCTCAAGGAGAGCTATTAGCATCACCTCGAGTTACAGATGATGGATTAATACGTGCACAAAAACTGTTTCGTAAAGATAAAGAAGTTTCGCTTTTAGTAACTATTGGTATATACGTTTTAAATATAATTGATGCTAATGTAGATGCACATTTACTTCAATATAATATTGATGAAAACTTATCATTAACGCCACATTTTAAAATAGAAGAAATTAATACAGCTAATAATTTTGGGTTAACTTTAAATTTTAAATTTTGATATGAATATTGCTTTACTTGGATATGGAAGAATGGGGAAAACCATCGAGCAAATTGCCATTAAACGTGGACATAATATAGTTTTAACAGTTGATAAAAATGATAAGGATTATGATATTTCTAAAGCTGATGTTGCTATAGATTTTAGTATTCCAGATGAAGCTTTTAATAATATTTCAAATTGCATAAACAACAATGTACCTGTTATTTCTGGCACAACAGGTTGGTTAGATAATTATGATACAGCTGTTGCTTTATGTGAAGAAAAAAAAGGTGCTTTTATCTATGCTTCCAATTATAGTTTAGGTGTAAATATATTTTTCGAGCTCAACAGAACACTAGCAAAAATGATGAATGTACTAAAGCAGTATAATGTTACTATGGAAGAAATTCACCATACTCAAAAATTAGATGCACCAAGTGGAACTGCAATTTCGTTAGCAAATGACATTATTGAACAACATGGCGCTTTTGATAATTGGAAATTAGATACTGACGAAGAAAACACTATTTCAATTATAGCAAAACGTATTGAAAATATTCCTGGCACACACACCATAAATTATGAAAGTGAAGTAGATTCTATTTCTATAGAACATATAGCACATAACAGACAAGGCTTTGCGCTTGGTGCTGTAATTGCTGCTGAATGGATTGTTGGGAAAACAGGTGTTTTTACGATGAACGATGTGTTAAATATAGGTTAATATCTAAAAAATGTGTAACAACATAAATAGGTAAACTACTAACAAAACAATAAAAAATTTACGATTATGACGCTAATGCAATGGTTTATATTCATCTTGATAATTCAAATAATACATGGCTTAGGCACATGGAAATTATATATTAAAGCAGGCAGACAAGCATGGGAAGCATTCATACCTGTTTACAACGGTGTAATTTTAATGAAAATAATAAACCGTCCTTGGTGGTGGGTTATTTTACTATTCTTACCTATTGTTAATCTTATTATGTTTTCTGTAGTTTGGGTAGAAACCGCTAGAAGTTTTGGGAAAAACAAAATTGCTGATACTATTTTAGCTGTTGTAACTCTTGGGTTCTACAACTACTATTTAAACTATGTTGCAGATGTTGAATATGTAAAAGACAGAGATTTACAGCCAAAATCTAGTTCTGGCGAATGGACTAGCTCTATATTATTTGCCATTGTTGCAGCAACCATAGTACACACGTATTTTATACAACCCTATACAATTCCATCATCATCATTAGAAAAGTCTTTATTAGTAGGCGATTTTCTGTTTGTAAGTAAGTTTCATTACGGTGCTAGAATACCAATGACAACCGTTAGCGCACCCATGGTACACGATACCATTCCTGTTTTAAAAAAGAAATCATATTTATTTAATGACCATTTTGAAGAAAAAAGCACCTCTTGGATAAATAAACTACAACTACCCTATTTAAGAATTCCTGGATTTGAAAAAATTGAAAGAAACGATATTGTAGTGTTCAATCAACCAGCAGATACGCTATTGAACATGAATAATTTTCATCCCGATAGAAACTACTACAAACCTATTGACAAAAAAACCAATTTGGTTAAACGATGTGTTGCCATTGCGGGTGATTCGCTTGAAGTTCGTGATGGTTATGTATATATAAACGGAAAGCAGAATGTATTACCAGATAGATCACACTTACAATTTAGTTATTACGTACAGCCAAAAACGAAACAATTTAGTCCTAAGTATTTAAAAGACCGATACGACATCACTGATCGTTTTGGTATTATGAATAATCAAAATACGTATTACTTTTCTGCAATATCAGATGAAGCGTTAGCTAAATTTAAAAATCATCCAAATGTTGCAAGTATAACGCCTATTAAAAAAGAAAAAGGTGTTAGAGATTCAAATATTTTTCCTCACGACCCAAGCTACAATTGGAATGTAGACTTTTTTGGACCACTATATATTCCTGAAGAGGGAAAAACTATCGATATAAACTTAGAAGTACTACCAATTTATGAACGCGTTATTAGAGAATATGAAGGCAACACCATACAAGTAAAAGGAAATCAAATTTTAATTAATGGCGAAATTACCACCACATATACTTTCAAACAAGACTATTATTGGATGATGGGGGATAATCGCCATAATTCAATTGATGCTAGGTCTTGGGGTTTTGTGCCTTTTAGCCACGTAGTTGGTAAACCAGTACTTATTTGGATGAGTTGGGATGGAAAAAGCCCTCGTTGGGAACGTTTCTTTACTACAGTAAGTGGCTCTGGAAAAGCAACTTCTTTTCTTATTCCTTTTATTGTATTATTATTGGGATTAATTGGTTTTAATAAATGGAGAGCACGTAAAAGTGAAAAATAAAAAGTTTAGCTTTTTTGCTTTCGCAGGAATGACAACATTAACAAATGAACATTTTAATTCATCCAACATACTTTCCTAATATTGCACATTTTGTTGCCATAGTAAATGCCAAAAAAGTAGTATTTGAAGCTGATGATAATTTTTTAAAACAAACGTACAGAAACCGAACTTACATTTACGGCGCAAACGGAAGATTAGCCCTGAATATTCCGGTTATTCATACGCAAAAGAACCGTCAAAAGTATAAAGACGTGAAAATTTTTAATGAAGAAAAATGGCAAAACCTTCATTGGAAATCTTTACTTTCTGCTTATAGAACGTCTCCATTTTTCGAATATTACGAAGATGATTTACAATCTCTATTCACAGAAAAAGTAGACTATATTTTAGATTTTAATTTGAAATGTTTTGATGTTATTTGTGACTGCCTACAATTAAAATTAAACACTTCAAAAACTAAAACCTTTCAGAAAAATATTGATGGTGCTACAGATTATAGAAATTTAGTAAATGCTAAAAAAGAACAACTACAAACCTTTGAAACTTACACTCAAGTATTTCATAACAAACATGGTTTTATTAATAATTTAAGCATTTTAGACTTGCTGTTTAATGAAGGTCCAAATGCATTAAACTATTTAGAATCTCAAGCTATCTCACCTCAATAATGTTACAAACATTTACACATTATGGTAGTCATTTTTTCATTCCTTTATTTATAGCTTTAATTTGGTATAAATCTAATTGGAAAATAGCTTTTTTAATTATGTTTTCTGGTATGTGGATTGATTTAGACCATCTTTTAGCTAACCCTATTTTTGATTCAAATAGATGCAGTATAAATTTCCATCCATTACATACATATTACGCCATAGCGATTTACTTACTACTTTTAATCCCAAGGAAAACAAGATTAATTGGTTTGGGTTTAATAATACATATTATTGCAGACACAATAGATTGTGCGTTTATGTAAATAACGGCAGTTTGTCTAAAAACCGTCATTTATTTTGTGTTATTTTCAAAAATAACTATAATTACTGTAAAAAATAGCAGGCTGAGTTCTTTTTAAGAATTCGTATTTTGGTGATTTTAGTATCTGA
>Ga0256845_1002971_pt1 | contig 11854 bp, 5 predicted proteins | sample RiftiametaG_FD_189101 | JGI IMG/M metagenome (GOLD analysis project Ga0256845, IMG submission 189101) | Tube worm associated microbial communities from hydrothermal vent at the East Pacific Rise, Pacific Ocean - Riftia | ecosystem: Host-associated > Annelida > Integument > Unclassified ... | reverse complement strand
TAAAAAATCTCAAATTGTCATGCCTCACATTGATATAAGCGAACTTAACATCCTAGTGATTGATGATAACGAAACAAATCGTGAGATATTTAGGGAACAATTAAATCACTGGGGAGCGAAAGTTTTTGAGTGTTCATCAGGAATGGATGCTTTAAAGCATCTTCAGTTACTGGTTGATAATGAACAACCTATATATGATGTTGCAATTTTAGATATGCAAATGCCCGATATGGATGGTGCAGATCTCGGCAAAAGAATTAGAGCAAATGTATCGCTAGATAAAATAAAACTAGTTATGATGACTTCTATGGCTCATCAAGGCGATGCTAAGTATTTTGCTGAATTAGGTTTTAGTGCATATTTCCCTAAACCGACAACAACGGATGATCTTTTTCATGCACTAGCAGTGGTTGCTGACGATGGAGACGCAATGGCAAATGCTGAGCCTCTAGTGACACATCGTTATTTGAATGAATTACAAGGTAATTCAGGTGAAGAAATAGAAATTAGTTTTGCTTCTAAGCGAATTTTATTAGTTGAAGATAATCAAGTTAACCAAATGGTTGCAAAAGGAATATTGAAAAAGATAGGGTGTGTCAGTGTTGATGTAGCAGGTGATGGAAATGAAGCGTTACAGTCCTTACAAAAAGTGCCAGAAGATGCACAATATGATTTGATTTTAATGGATTGCCAAATGCCAGAATTAGATGGTTATGAAGCAACACGGCGAATTAGAACGGGTAGAGGAGGCGAGCGAAATAAAACTATTCCAATTGTTGCCATGACCGCGAATGCAATGCAGGGAGATGAAAAAAGGTGCTTAGATGCGGGAATGGATGATTATTTAACAAAACCGATCGATTTTCATGGGTTAAAACAAAAACTGATTAAAAATGTTACTAAAGGGCGACTTTCGGGGTGTAATTCTAACTGTGTAAACACCCTTCGATATGAGTAGTTAGCAAGACCTGATAATCATATAGAAAGCCCTTACGAGCTTAATGCTCCAATTTCTTTCAGAATTCAAAACTGATCAGTCATGTCAATGAAGTTTTGATCCCGCCTCACTGGCGCAGTCATGATGAATTGATCAAACAACAGATTGCTTGAAAGATCTTAAAAACGGGCTTGATGATCGAATCAATAATTATCGAGTCCTTTTGTTGAATAAGAAATTGACATAGTATTTCCTAGGTTCAAAAGAAACAATAGATCAAATTAGCCTGTTCTTGTCAATAAACATTTGATTTAATTCGTCTTAAATTAATTTAACGTTGTTTCCTCAATTCGATAATGAACACCTCTTTTCTCTAGATAATTAATAACGAATTTATAAGCGCCATCAATCGCTCCGAAAGTTTCAGGAGCGCAAATCCCTGACTCTAACCTATTTTGCATTAAAAATGTGGCTACGGCGGTAGCTGTGTATCCATTAGTTCTAGCCATTGAAGAGTGGGTGAATCCTTTTTCTGTTTTATCTAACATACGATAAATATAACGTTTATTTTTACCATTTTCGTCACCTTCTATAGTAGTTCTGACTACGGTAAATTCTTCTTCGTTATTTGAAAGTGCCCAGTTCTCTTGCAATATTCTTGCTGTGACTTCTAAAGGGCTAAATTCGACACCTTTTAATTCAAGTGGCTTGTTGGAAAAAAATCCGGAGTCACGTAATACTTGAATATATTCACAATGCCCTGGGTAGCGTAGTGTTTTTTCCTTCATTGAGGGAATGTGTTGCATTGTTTGGATTAATGTTCTTAATCCATCGGTATTAAAAGCTTCCAAAGTACCCACTCGTTTAATATCCATTAATTCACAATCACTGAGTGCGGGCTTTTCAACGACATCACCATTTTCGATATAACGAGCGATATTATTGTAATCTTGAATGACGTCAACCGGAGAAAAAAGAGATTTAAAGTTAAATGGCCAAATTCTTTTACTAGGTAAACCGCCGACCAAACATTCAAATTTCGATATTTCCATTTTTGTGTCCAAGTAACCTAATATAATATTATCCATTCCTGGGGCTACACCACAATCTACTACGGCGTATACTTCATTCTTTTTTGCAAGATGATGTAGATCAAAACAGTTTTCAGGAAAAAATGAGGCATCTACCACATTTTTTTTCGCTATTAGAATTCGTTTTAACGTTTCAAATCCTATGTAACCAGAAACGGCATTAATAACTAAATCATATCCTTTTGTAAGATATGAATAGTCTTTTTCTTGTTGCAAATCAAAAGGGGTTGTTTCAATATTTGAATTGAGTTGGGTTATTTTTTTGAGAGCATTATGGTTAACATCAACACATGTTATGGAGTAGCTTTCAATTAGGTCAAGCGCGATAGCTGTACCTATTTGACCTGCTCCAAAAATAATTATTTTTGCCATACTTGCCTCTTACTTCAGTAGTCTTATTAATCGTTTAATCTGAGACTTCTAAATTTTCTGGTTCGATCAATTCATCTTCAAAAATTTCTGTCTCATAGGGGTGAATAACAATTAACATACCAATTAACGGATGATCAAAATAATGGAGCTCCCCGCTTCGAACTCGTCTTTCTTGAATAAGAGGGTAGTTAAATAATTTTTGGGTAAATAGTTTTTCGGCTTTCTTATTCAAAAAATCAGGATCAAACTCCCAATTGAACTGAGGTGATGGTTCAGAAAATGTATTATTTTTGCTAGATGATTGTGAAAGGGATATTTGTGGTAATGGGTTAGCTTTTAAATTATTTGGTTCTAAAGTATTAGGTTCTACCATATCAAGTTCTAATGTAATAGAATTTAACGTCTGGTTTTGTAATAAACTTTGTTCCAAAGAATTTTTATTGGTGAAAGTATATCCTAATGGTTGCTCATCTAAATGGAATATATCGACAGTTATTTCTTCAGGTTTTCTATAAACCAAATTAGCATCGACATGGAGGTAATTTCGATGAATATATACTTTTATTTCACCATCAATTTCAGGTACCCAATCAAGAGGTTTAGCTTCTTCATTGGTCAGTAATTTAGATAGGTCTTCTTTTTGTTGGAGAGCATTTAAATTGGCCGTTAATTTATTATCTAATATTTCATCGGTTTTGATTGTCTCATCAATAATTGGGATAAATTCTATTTTTTTTTCGCCATTATATTCAAATTGTTCACTGTAATTGAAGCCACCAGCAACTCTTATTTTTGTTGCATTGGCTCTTGAGTCTACGGGTTGTCTCCAAGAGAAATGTTCAATTAATTGGTATCGACTCTGTCTTTTTATGGATTTAGATTCAGACGTTAATTGTAGTAAATTTTTAGGCAATCGAATAAAAGGTTGTTCGCTTACACCTTCGCTTTTTTCAAGCTCCCCAACTTCTCTAAAAATAGTTTTCGTATCATCGGCACTTACCGCATCAGTTTTTTCAGATTCTAATGGATTATTTTTGCCAGCTAGCTCTGAAGTTTCTAATTCTGAAACAAGCTTCAAAACTTCATAGGGTTGTAAAAAATCAATGGCATCTTCAGAAATATTTAGTTTGCTACCATCTTTCCATGATTCAGCGTAAAGTCCATCTTCAGATTTAAGCTTGAATAAAATAACCTCAAATTCAAACCATCTTTCTTCTTTTTCTTCGGCAAAGAGGGAGGGCGTCATAAAAATCAATATGAACATCAACATAGCAGGTATAAATACTAAACCATTTATTCTTTTTGCGGATGTAATTAAATTATTAAATGGCTGATTCATATGGCTCTTTTGGATTTCAACTGGTTAAAGGATTTAATAGTTTATTGATACTAACCTTTAAACAGCCAGTTTTTCAATCAAAGAATCAATTTGTTGCAGTCTTTCATCTAGGTTTTGTGCAGTCTGTGTGATTTTAAACTGTGTACCCTTGGAAAGACGATATTGAGCGGGGTTTGATTGTATTAATTGAATTAGCTTATCTGTGCTAATTAACGGGTTTGCATTAAAGTCGAGAGTCCAACTAGTATCAGATGAACGTAACTTTGTCACCCCTATAGGTGTTAGCTTTATTTTGAGTTCTGTGACTTTAAACAGATATTTTGTCGAATCAGGCAATAAGCCAAATCGGTCAATTAATTCAACCTGTAAACTACGTAAATCCCGACTATCTTTAGCGTTTGCTATCCTTTTATAAAGTGAAAGCCTAACACTCACGTCGCCGATATAATCATCAGGCAGTAATGCTGAAACACCAAGGTTTATCTCAGTTTGTTCAGACTTAACATCGTTAAGCGATGTTTCCTCACCACTTTTAAGTGCTTTAATAGCACGCTCTAATAAATCCATATAGAGACTAAACCCTATGGTCTGCATATGACCGGTTTGTTCATCGCCTAAAAATTCACCTGCACCACGGATCTCTAAATCATGTGTTGCTAAAATAAACCCGGCACCTAAATCTTCCAGCTTACTTATAGCTTCTAAACGCTTTGTGGCATCTTTAGTAATTGTTTTAGGGGGAGGGGTTAACAAGTACGCATAAGCTTGATGATGAGATCGACCAACGCGTCCACGCAACTGATGGAGTTGAGCTAGACCAAGTTTATCGGCTCTATCCATAATAATGGTATTGGCATTTGGAATATCTATTCCCGTTTCGATAATAGTGGTACTGACTAAAACATGATAACGCTGATGTTGAAAATCATTCATGATATTTTCAAGTTGCCTTTCTGGCATTTGTCCATGTGCAATGGCTACTTCTATATTGGGTAACAGCTCATTAATTTCTTTTGCAGTTCGATCAATGGTGTCTACCGAATTATGTAAAAAGAAAACTTGACCGCCGCGACTTATTTCTCGTTGGATAGCTTCTTTTATTAGTGGCTGATTACGCTGTCGAACAAATGTTTTTATGGCGAGTCGCTTAGCAGGAGGCGTGGCTATAATCGATAGATCTCGCATACCAGACATGGACATATTTAAAGTTCGAGGGATAGGTGTTGCGGTAAGGGTCAAAATATCAACCTTTGCTCTATAGGATTTTAATATCTCTTTTTGCCGTACGCCAAAACGATGCTCTTCATCAATGACGAGTAATCCAAGATTTTTAAATTTTAAATTGCCGGAGATTAAACGATGCGTGCCAATGACTAAATCAACTTTACCAGATTCTAATTTTATTAACGTTTCAGTTTGTTCTTTTTTAGTTTGAAAACGTGAAAGTACCGCGATGTTGATTGGCCATTCTGAAAACCTGTCTAGGAAGCTATTATGATGCTGTTGAGCGAGTAGAGTGGTTGGTACTAACATGGCTACTTGCATTCCACTTTGTAAACATACAAAGGCTGCTCTCATAGCCACTTCAGTTTTACCAAAGCCTACATCACCACATATGAGTCGATCCATTGGTTGAGATGATTTCATATCTTTTAACACATTTTCGATCGAGTGAGATTGATCCTCTGTTAATGGATAAGGAAATTCTTGTGCAAATTTATTGTAATCTAAATCGTCAACTTTATGTTTAAAGCCCTGCTCGGCACCACGCCTAGCATAAATATCTAACAGCTCTGCTGCTGTATCACGCGCTTTTTCTATGGCTTTTTGTTTTGCTTTTGTCCAAACCTCACTGCCTAATTTATGCAGTGGGGCTGTTTCTGGATTGGTGCCTGAGAAACGATGAATCATCTCTAATGATTGAACTGGAACGTAGAGTTTTGAACCACCCGCATACTCTAGAGTCAGAAACTCGGTCGTAATTCCACCGGTCTCTATGGTTTCTAACCCTCTATAACGGCCAACACCTTGATCAATATGAACAACAGGATCGCCTATTTTTAATTCTGCTAAACTGTGGATCAATTGATCCGGTGAAATTGCTTTATTACTTCGGCGTTTATCCACTAACACCTGACTACCAAAGAGATCACTCTCAGCCACAATTAGCGAATTATTTAGCGCAAAACCTCGACCTAACGGCATGCTAATTAAATTGATAGTTAGTTTGGTAGGAGCTTGTTCATTAATAAACTCATCCCAAGAATTGATGGCATTACTTTCAATATGAAGTTTTAAAAGTAGTTCTCGAATAACCTCCTGTCGACCTTTAGACTCCGCACAAATTAAGATATTTTGTGAGCTTCTATCTGGATCATCAATGATCTGTTTTAACAAGGATAGAGGCTCTTTCTTTTTATGGTCTATCAATAGATTGGGAAGTGCATTGTGAGCCATACCAATTGGAGCATGTCTATTTTGTTTTAATTTATCATTACAATCTAAAAAAGTAATCTGCGGAAATAATTTTTTATTTTGATTGAAATTTTCAAGAGTCAAAAATAAATCTTTAGGTGGTAAAATGGGTCTTTCAACATCATACCGATGTTGCTCATAACGAGAAGTTAACTCACTCCAAAACTGTTGAATGGGAATATCGATTACTTCAGGAAAAATAAATAATGATGTTTCTGGAGATAGATAATCAAATAGGCTAGAGGTATTTTCAAAAAATAGTGGCAAGTAATATTCAATTCCTGCTGGAAATATGCCTTTACTGACATCTCTATAAATTAGGTTTTCTTTAATATTCGTATCAAAAGATGATCGCCATGCTTGCCTGAAATGACTAATTCCTTGTTCGGACGTCGGATATTCCTTAGCAGGTAACAAGTTAATCGAGTCTACTTTTTCGGTGGTTAATTGAGTTTCAGAATCAAAATAACGTAAAGACTCAATCTCAATATCAAATAATTCAACTCGAATAGGCGATTTTGCGCCCATGGGATATAAATCAAGAATTGAGCCTCTAACCGCATATTCCCCGTGTTCCATCACAGTACTAACACTTCGATAACCGTTTTCATTCAGTTTTAGCCGTAAAGAATGTACATCAATCTCTTGCCCTGTTTGTAATAGCAAACATTGCTGCTCTATAAAACTGGTGTGTGGTAACCGTTGTAATGCTGAATTAATTGGCAGTAAAAGAACGCCCTTGGTTTGACTTGGCAGACGATAAAGCGTTTCAAGCCGTTCAGAAATAATATCCTGATGAGGAGAAAAATAGTCGTAAGGTAAAGTTTCCCAGTCAGGTAGTGTAAAAACCGGAATATCACTTTCATCACCTAAAAAGAACTCGATTTCTTGTTTTAAACGATTAAGATTTTGAGCATTAGGTAAAAACACTAGGTTAAGTTTATTAAAGCTAACGGCCATCTTCGCTATAGATAACGCAAGCGCACTTCCATGGGTACTATCAAAATAATGATGAAAGCCAGGTTTAAATTCGAGACTAAAAGGGAGTTGGTTAGTGATTATTTCGCTAGGCATTTTATCAGACTTATTGCTTGATGTGGTTTATCTGTGATACAAATCTATTTGTTTTGGATGTAGATTATACTTTGCTTTTTATCATAAAAACAGTACTCTAAAAATTCCGAAACGCATTTTTATGCTAACTAATTCGGTTATCTATTAAATTTATGATGGGTAAATTCTATAGTGAATTAATTATTCTTTTATGCAAGAATAAACTATTCAAAACATTCTCTAATACTCTAAGTACTTAATTATGACCTTAAAATCACTAGCCAGCGTAAATTTGATACTTCTTGGCTCTATTTTGATTTTTGGATGTGTTTCTATGATGGGATCTCAAACGAAAAATATGACTGATGAAAATAAATTAACCTCTAAAGAGTCATTAATACCTAAAGTACTGGTTGGTATTGATTCTCTCTCTCAATTTGAGCAAAATATTGCTAAAAAGCTGATGCTGAGTATTCGCTATTTTTGCGAAGGTGCGCTTTTAGACGAAGAAAATTCGAGCGAGCGAAAAAGATGTTTAGAGCCTGTCGTTGAGTTGCCTTCGTCATTAGCCAATTTTTTAAGCCAAATTGAGTTGGCAGGTGTGGTTTTATTCTCTGAGAACATTATCTCTGTAGAGCAAACAAAAAAGCTAACAAGTGATATTCAAATGGCCGGAGGTAAGGCGGGTTCTTCTAATTATTTGATTGGAATTGATCAAGAAGGAGGCAGAGTTGTCCGTATCCCAAGAGATATTGCGACGTCTTTTAGTGGTAATATGGCTATTGGCGCTACCTATGAGCAGTTTGGCGATCAATTTTCCACAACGGTCGGCAGCATTATTGGTAAAGAATTGAATTACTTAGGCATTAACCTCAATTTTGCACCAGATGTTGATGTCAATAATAATCCCGATAACCCTGTGATCAATATACGATCTTTTGGTGAGAACCCCGATCGAGTCTCTGAGCTTGGTCTAGCGATGATGAATTCATTGCAAGAACAAAATGTTATGGCGACTTTAAAGCACTTCCCTGGGCATGGAAATACACATGTTGATAGCCATACAGGTTTGCCATCTGTCGACTTTGCAAAATGTGAAATGGATAAAATTGAGTTTGCACCATTTAAATATGCTATTGAAAAAGGTGATCCTGCGATGGTGATGACCGCACATATTCAATATCCACAATTGGATCCAACCCAAGTGATTAATAAATATGGGGAGTCAATTATTGTACCGGCAACAATGTCGCATAAGTTAATGACAAGTATTCTTAAAGATGAATTAGGCTTTAAAGGTGTTGTTATTACAGACGCAATGAACATGGCTGGAATAAGTGCCAATTTTGAATTAGCAGAGGCGACGGCTCAGTCATTTTTGGCGGGTGTGGATATTAGCTTAATGCCTTACCCTATTAGAAATCAAAAAGACATTGATGGCTTTATTCCTTTTGTTAAAGAGATCGCTCAGATAATGGAGGGCTTATCTTTAAAGCCGCAATCTTCTAACAAGTTATCGAAATATGAGCTTTTAAAAGCAACAGCTGAATCAGTTGCGACTATAGAGGCGATAAAGAGCAAGTATCAAAAACCAAATATAATGGCTAAAGAATTAACTTGGACACATAATAAATATCGAAGATTTGAACAAACATTAGCAGAAAAATCTATTTCTGCTTTAAGGTTAGATAAGAAAGTCTTTCCTCTAAACAAACATAGCAACGAAAAATCTATACATATTTTAGTTAGAAACCTTGATCAGAAAGAAGTCGTTGAAAATGCTTTTAAAAATTTAGTGAAAACGGAAGATCTTTATAAACTTAGTTTTACTCTATTAAATAGCCTAGAAATTAAATCTCTAGAATTTGATTTTGATGTGGAGCATTTAATTATATTTGAACAGAATGGAAGTGTCAGCTCTGTTGATATCGGAGAAGCTGGTGATGCTCTTATAAAAAACAAAGGTAAAAGCGCAGTAGAAACTGTTTTAAATACAAAAGAACGGAAATTGATCATTAATCATTATTTAGATTTAGCCAATCAAAAATCTATTCCAACAACATTGATTGCTTCTCAATCTCCTTATGATGTTATCCCTTATTTAGACGAGCAATACAATAAAAAAATCAATAATATTTTGGTTGCGTATGATGCCAGTATTTATTGGGATGATATAAACAATAAAAAAATTGGAAAAGGGTTTCGTGCCATTGTTTCTGCTTTAATCGGCAGAACTGAAGTGCAGGGAAAGTTACCTGTTAAAATATAAAAATAATAATTTAAACTTTTGGGTGGGAAATTATGGCGGCACAATTAACTTTTTTTGACTGGTCAATCTTTGTTGGATACTTTTTACTTCTTTTAGTGACAGGCTGGTTTTTTAGTCGTAAAAAAGTTAATGGAACCGATGATTTTTTTCTTGGCGGAAATACCATGCCTGTATGGTTGGTTGCTATTTCAGTATTAGCAACGGCTCAATCTGCAGCAACATTTTTAGGTGGACCAGATCAAGGCTACCGTGCAGATTTAAGTTATTTAGCAACTAATTTAGGAACAATATTAGCTGCAGTTTTTGTTGCAAAGTATTTAATCCCTAAATTTTACGAATATAAAGTTGCAACCGTTTATGAATTATTAGAAATTCGATTTGGCGAAAAATCTAAAAAACGTGCTGGTAGTATGTATCTTTTTGGTCGAGTCTTTGCTAGCGGTGCACGGCTTTATATGGCTGCTATAGCGGTTTCAATGGTACTCTTTGGCAATATAGAAGCGACAAGTGTAGTTTCAGCGATAGTTATTTTGACTGTGGTTGGTTTACTCTATTCGTTTGTAGGCGGTATTCGTTCAGTTATTTACAGTGATGCTATTCAAACTGTCGTTTATGTTGGTGCTGCTTTGGCGGTTGTTATTTACCTTCTTAATATTATTCCAGTTGATTTTTCGGAAATTGTTAATGCTTTGCAAAATCCTAAAGATGGAGGTGCGTCAAAATTAATGCTGTTTAATTTTGATTTGGATTTCACTTCAAAAGGTGTGTTTACAGTTTGGGCATCAATTACTGGATTTCTTTTATTGAGTATCGCTTCCTTTGGAATGGATCAGGATATGACACAAAGAATTTTGACCTGTAAATCAGCAAAAGAAAGTTCAAAAGCAATGCTATCTTCAGTCGTTCTTATTTTGCCGATTGTTTTTATTTTTGTTTCCATTGGTTTATTGCTTTATATCTTTTACCAACGACCAGACTTAATGGGAATGAGTGATGTTGCACAATTAGGTGGAGAATTTCAGGGTGAAAAAATTACCGTATTTATGAATTTCGTTCTTAATGAAATGCCTTCCGGTCTGCGTGGGTTAGTGACTGTTGGGATAGTAGCCGCAGCGTTATCAACTTTAAATTCTGGGTTGAACTCTATGTCATCGGTCGTCATTCAAGATCTATATAGGCCTTGGTTAAAGAAAAAACAAATAATTAAAGAAGAAGGTCACTTCGTTAAGGCTGGCCGTATTGGAATGGCTGGTGCAGCTCTAGCGCTAGCCGGAATGGCTATTTTGAGTTTTTACTGGCAACGTTATACCGACATGCCACTTTTAGCTTTCGCTTTAAGTGTTATGGTTTTTTCATACAGCGGATTATTAGGTGTCTATTTTAATGCCTTATTTACTAAAAGAGGCAATGAATCCAGTGTGTTTGTGGCTTTAATTGCGGGTTTTATATCAACATTATTTTTTCAATCGTACATTCAAGATATGATTAACATTGAAGTACTTAAATTTGATTTAGCTTTTCCATACCAGTTATGTATAGCTACATTAATCGCATTTCTGATTTGTTTTGCAGGTAATCCTGATAAACAAAAGAGTTTTTTAATAGATGCTCAGTAAAGAAAAACAATTTGTATTAGCGATAGACGCTGGGGGTACAAAAACGCTTGGTCTTTTAAAGTGTTTAAAAAGCGAAGAAACTTGGTATTTTAGATCAAGTAGCGCATCTTTATCACATAACTTACCCAATGCATGTGAGAAAATTGAAAACGTTGCAAAAATACTTTTGCAAAAAGCATCCTGTAAATCGGAACAAGTTATGCTCGTTTGTGGCGCGGCAGGTGCTGGAAACTCAAAAAATAGAAAAGTACTGGAAAATAAATTAAATCAAATATTTTCTGATGTATTAATTTCAAATGATGGACGAACTTCACTTTATGGTGCAGGTTTGGGAGAGCCCATTATTGTTTTAGCAATGGGAACGGGAAGTGTAGCTATGCGTCTCGATAAAGATAAGAATGAAACACAATTTGGTGGATGGGGTTTTACTGTAGGAGATTTAGGTAGTGGCGCTTACATGGGAAAACAATTGGTTGCTTTAGCACTAGTTCAACTTGATAAACAGCAGTTGAAGTGTGATATTCTAATAAATGAAACAATTTTTAAAATAACAAGAACTAGAGTGGCTAATAATGTTCCAAGTAATGCGCAAGAAGTAACCCAAACCATTGTAGAATGGATCCAACGAGCTACTCCAACAGATTATGCATCATTTGCACCACTGATCTTTGAGTATGCAGATCAAAGTGTATTCGCACAAAA
>Ga0256845_1002970_pt1 | contig 11860 bp, 7 predicted proteins | sample RiftiametaG_FD_189101 | JGI IMG/M metagenome (GOLD analysis project Ga0256845, IMG submission 189101) | Tube worm associated microbial communities from hydrothermal vent at the East Pacific Rise, Pacific Ocean - Riftia | ecosystem: Host-associated > Annelida > Integument > Unclassified ... | reverse complement strand
GTCAATAGTGCCTATTTGAGGTCTATTATAACACTTCGGCGCACTTTTTTGTTTATCTTCGCTCACTATCATTCGAAATAGTTGTTTTATTTCAATAAGTTATGAGTTTTCGGTCAGGCACTAGTTAGATGGCTAAAATCTGGGTTACTTCAGGTTTATCCAGCGATCTTGAACAAAACACTCTATCGGTCTATATTCGCCTTTATAAGACATTTTTTGACAGCCTTTTATCCAGTAGCCTAAATACACATAGTTCAAATTGAGATGATTGTTGAGTTCGATTAAAGTCAATACCGATAATCGACCTAGACTAAACTTGGAATAATCAGGATCAAAAAAGGTATATATAGCCGATAATCCGCTTTCAAGTTGGTCAAATACGCAACAGGCGATTAGTTTTCCCGTGGTGGGCTCGATAAAATCTAAAAATTGAGTATTCATCCAATCGCATAGAATAAAATCCTGATATTGTTTCTCTGAAGTGGGGTACATGTCTCCATCAGCGTGGCGGGTATTAATATAGTGTTCAAATAATTGGTAATGTGGTTTATCAAACTTGGCAGGGTGAATTTTAGTGGTAAACCTTTTGCCTTTTTTAAAACATCGTCGTTGTTGTTTGTTGGCGGAGAATAGGTTTGATTTAATTCTTACCGAAATACACGCTTTGCAGCTTTCGCAATGGGGGCGATAGACGTGGTCACCGCTGCGACGAAAACCTTTGTCGATCAGCCAGTCATAGATCTTTTCATCTGGCTGCCGCTCTGGATTAAGAAATAAGGTTTTTGATTGTTGTTGTTTAAGGTAAGGACATTCATGGTCGGGAGTAACGTAAAACTCTAGTGTTATATTTTTTGGTTGATTGTTCATTTGACTCGTCATTTGAGTCCCGCTCGACGAGTAATTAGTGAGCGAGGGTTCAGAGTTTGATTGCGCCAATAATCGGTATCAACTTGTTGAGATAGAGCTATTTTAATGGTTCTTAAATAACTCTCTCGATCGATACTAACCGCACCAAGACGGCTCAAGTGGGGGTTTTCGACCTGACAGTCGATAATGGGAAATCCTTGTTCTCGTAAATAACCGATTAAGCAGCTCAGGGCTACCTTTGAGCCATTTGTAATGCCGCTAAACATGGACTCTCCACAAAATAATTTACCTATCGAAACACCATATATTCCACCAACTAGAGCTTCATTTTTCCACACTTCCACTGAGTGAGCATTACCGGTTCGATGTAAATTTAAATAGGCTTGCTTGATATCGTCAGTTATCCAGGTGCTAGGCTGATCTTTTCGTGGTTCAGAACAGCGCTGTACCACTTGTTCAAAAGCAGTATTCAGAGTAACAGACAGTTCCGCCTGTCGAACAAAGCGGCATAGGCTTTTTGAAGGGTTGAATTTATTTAATAGAAAAACAGTGCGTGGGTTAGGCGACCACCATAGTATTGGTTCACCTTTTGAAAACCAAGGAAAAATTCCAGTGGCATAGGCCTCTAATAGTCTATCCTCTGACAGATCCGCTCCGGCAGCCAACAAGCCGTTAGGCTGTTGTAATGCCAGACTAACCGGAGGGAAGGGGGTATTTATATCGAGATAAGGAAGCATAACCGATTATATACTGGTTCAGTGTCAAGATGCATGTCAATCGTTCCGCAAAATTATGCATTGCTAGGTGCGGATCCAATGCGCCTCTTTTTGATTTCGATCCAGTTTTTAACGATTAATTATTGTCTCAGCATCTCTGCAAGAATACAATTGTGGGCACGAGTAAAAATGATTCAAGAGATAAATAGGGCCGTTAGCTAGATGAATATAAAACAACAACCAGTTATAACTACTTTTATAGAAAAAGGAGCGCGATCTTTTCATGTCTGATCCTATTACTAAAATTATCATCGTCGGCGGTGGCACTGCTGGATGGATGGCTGCAGCGAGTCTTATCCGCTTCGCAGAAAATAAAAATTTATCTGTTACCTTAATTGAATCTTCGAGTATCGGAACGATTGGTGTTGGTGAAGCAACGATCCCCAATATTGTTACTTTTAACCATAATCTTGGTATCGATGAAATTGAATTCATCAAAGCCACACAGGCGACCTTCAAATTGGGTATTCAATTTGAAAATTGGTCCGATACTAATCATTCATTTTTTCACCCATTTGCCGATTACGGAATTAAAATTGACAATGTCGAATTTCACCATTATTTAAATCGACTCAAAAGTTCAGGGGAAAAATTGAATTTGGCCGACTACTGTTTTTCCTGTGTTTTAGCCAATAAAGGCCGTTTTGCCCAACCACATCCTAATCCTCCAACGCCATTAGCCGATTATTCTTATGCCTATCATTTTGACGCTGATTTATATGCTACCTTTTTAAAAGATTTCTCAATTAATAGGGGAGTTAATCATATTGATGCAAAAATCAACAAAGTCAATCAAGATGCTGAAACTGGTTTTATTGAATCGGTTACACTCGCTGGTGATAAAATAATTTGCGCTGATTTATTTATTGATTGCTCGGGATTTAGAGGATTGCTTATTGAAGGTGCTCTACAAACGGGATATGAAGATTGGAGCAAATGGCTACCCTGCGATAGAGCTCTCGCCATTCAAACAAAAAGCACATCGGAACCCGTACCTTACACTCGATCTATCGCAAGAGATAACGGTTGGCAATGGCAAATTCCGTTGCAAAATAGAACCGGAAATGGTTATATTTTTAGTAGTCATTTTGAAACGACAGAAAATGCACAAAAGGTGTTATTAGAAAATATTAAGGGTGAAAAAATAACCGAGGTCAGAGAGTTTAAGTTTAAAGCTGGTCGGCGCAAAAAAATCTGGAATAAAAATTGTTTTTCGTTGGGCCTCGCTTGTGGTTTTTTAGAACCACTCGAATCCACCAGTATTTCTTTGATTCAAACCGCGATTGGAAAATTACTCAGATTTTTTCCTAATAAATCATTTAATTCCGCGGACATTACTGAAGTTAACCGACTACATAATCAGGAATTAGAGAATATTCGTGATTTTCTGGTTTTACATTACAAATTAACTCGAAGAGACGATACAGAATTTTGGCGTCATTGTCAGAGCATGGAAATTCCGAAATCGTTACTACATAAGATTAATTTGTTTAAAAGTCGTGGGTATATTGCTATGTACGACAACGAGTCTTTTGAGCCAGCAAGTTGGTTAACCATGTATAACGCATTTAATCAAACGCCCTTAAGATATGATGATCGTGCCGATTTGATTGAAGCAGAAGTAATAAAACGTCATCTAGAACAAATGCGCGAGTCTATTAACAAAGCCGCTTCAGACGCTTTGCCACATCAGCAATTTATAGATTTGCATTGCAACGCTAATTAAACCCTCTACTGAAATAGTATTAATGAGGTCTGTCGGCTTGGCAATATTGACGAATGAAATCTTCGTGGCTTGGTTGTTGCTGTACGCAATTGACAATACTTTGTTTACCTTTTGAAAGTGTCATGGCCAATTTTTGGTAGTCTAACGCATCAATTGTGGAATTGTATTTCTTAGGTAATACGCCCATTCCTGTAAAAATCGCATACCAACTAGTCGATTGAAAAAGTGCTTCTGCTTCAGGGATCAAACCTCCAGCAACTTTAAAAAAATCTATCCTGTTTTGTAGGCTATCCGGAATACTCATATTCTTACACCAACGCCAGAATTCGCTATCCTCTCTTTCCGTTGTGCAGTAGTGTAAAATTAAGAAGTCTCTGATTTCTTCGTAATCTATTCTGACTCGCCGATTAAACTCATTAATTAGCTTTTCATCGCATTGTTTATCGGGAAACATACGAACAAAAAATGCTAATGTTTTGGATACTAAATGTATGGCTGTAGATTCTAAAGGCTCTACAAACCCTTGAGCTAAACCAAGTGCAAGACAGTTTTTGTTCCAAGCTTTACGGCGCATACCTGTGGTAAAAGGTATTACTTTGGGCGACATTGTTGGGGAGCCGTCAATAGTCATCATCAAAGTATCTATGGCCTGTTGGTCATTACAATATTTGTCACAAAAAACGTAACCATTTCCAGTGCGATGTTGTAGTGGAATACGCCAAGTCCAGCCAGAATCCTGCGCTTTAGATATAGTATAGGGCATTATCTCCGCATACTTCTCAGTTTGTACCGTGACGGCTCTATTACAAGGTAAGTAGTGGGACCAATCCTCATAACCTGTTTTTAAGGTTTGTTCTATAAGTAATCCACTAAAACCAGTGCAATCAATAAAAAAATCTCCTTCTATTGAGTCTCCAGATTTAAGAATCACTTTATTGATATAACCTTTGTCATCTTGAATAACTTGATTAACATGCCCTTCGATCCGATTGACACCAATATTTTCAGAGAACTTTCTTAAAAATTGACCGACTAAAATCGAATCTAAATGAAGTGCGTACTGTGCGCCAGCCAATGAAGTTTTCATTGCTTTAAAAGGTAGGTAAAATTTTCCGTGATCCGATAATATTGATTCTGGCGAATGCGCCATTAGCGGTGTTTGGTCGCCTTCTGCTTTCGCTTTTAACCAACACTGGAAAAAATCATGTCCATCAATTGTTTTTCCTAAACTTCCAAATGGATGAAAGTAAGACTGGCCTACTTGTCGCCAATCTTCGAATTTGATCCCCCACTTAAAACTCGCCTGAGTAGCCTTAATAAATTCTACTTCATCAATTCCTAAACTTTGAATCGTTGCTAACAATGGCGGAATAGTGGCTTCGCCTACACCAATAACACCAACTTCATCAGACTCTATTAAATCAATCGTTACCGGACTATCTTTAAATATGCGCGCTAGAGTTGCCGCAGCGATCCATCCGGCAGTTCCACCACCTACAATGACAAATTTGTTAATCGGTTCTTGAGTGATTTTTATCATACGTTTTATCTATTTAAATATGAGTTTTTTAATTTTCAATTATTGTTTTAAACCAATGATGTTTATCAACTTTTTTCTTTAATTAACCATTTCGAGTGCCAATATTTTAATTGCCCTAAACATTATAAATTCCCTAGAAATTTGGACTATAACCGCAGAATTTTTTCAGAAATTCCGCATGGTCTGGCACTGAATCAGCCATTCGACTGATGGCGTTACGCACATCATCCAGATTTTTTTTAATCGTCTTTTCGTTGGTATGATTAACATTCATATCATATACATCCGGCAAATAATTAAAGCCAGTATAAATTGCCAGCCAACTGTCGGCACCAAATATTTCCCATGGATAGCGCTCTAGTATGCCCTTGTTTTTAAATAAACGCATTTTATTTTCTAGCTTATCGGGGACAGGCATTTGACGGCAATAGTCCCATAAGGGAAATCCATGTCGTTGATTGGCTTTGTAATGTAATATAATAAAATCTCTCACCCGCTCGTATTCCAGTTGAGTCACTTCATTAAATCGATTAATCTCTTTTTGCCCGTAACTTAGCGATCCAAAAGAAAGAATGATTTTGTCAATTGCCGTTTCAATGAGTGCTATACTCGTACTTTCAAGCGGTTCTAAAAATCCAGCTGCTAATCCGACTGCAATACAATTTTTATTCCATGCCTGCTTACGCCGCCCTGGAACAAACGAAAAATGGCGAGGTTCTCCAATAAGTTCGCCTTCAATATCCATAAGTAAAGATTGAGTCGCCTCATCTTCGCTAAGGTATTGGCTACAATAAACATGTCCGTTACCTTGCCGATGTTGCAAGGGGATTTTCCACTGCCATCCGGCCGTTTTCGCTTGCGAAATAGTCCTTACTATTGGTAGGCAGGTCGATTTACTTTGAATCGCCACGGCCCTATCACAGACTAACCATTCGCTCCAATCTTCAAAGCCCGTTTGTAGAGCACCTTCAATCAATAATCCTTTAAATCCTGAACAGTCAATATAAAGATCTGCCGAAACAGTCTCGCCATTTTCAAGCTGGAGGGATCCAATCGAACCGTCATTATTGTTTAAATCAACTTGAGTGATTTTGTTGTCAATGACTTCAACTTTATTCGCGAGTGAAAAGTTTCGCATTAAATTTGCAAATGCGGTTGCGTCAAAATGCAGTGCCCAATCAAAAATTTCCAGTGACGAGCTTGGTTTTGGTGAGGGAAGGCAAAACTTATTTTGTTTGGCCAAATTAACACCCAGTGAATAATCGGCAATATCCGTAGGGTCACCCTGTTGCCGTAACTTTAACCAATAATGATGAAAAGCAATGTTGTTTGCGTTTTGCCCATACAATCCAAAAGGGTGAATAAACGAGCGGCCTTGTGAATGCCAATCTTTAAATTCAATGCCTAGCTTACAAGTCGCGTTAGTTGCGCGTATCACTTCGATATCAGAAAGACCGAGCTTGGCATAGAAACGACGCAAGGTTGGAATAGTGGCTTCACCGACGCCAATAGTACCAAGTTGTGAAGATTCAATGAGTTTTACTGAAATATTCTTGCTTTGGAAATGCTTGCTGACCGCAGCGGCTGTCATCCAACCTGCCGTTCCACCACCGACGATTACAATTGAGGCTATTTGTTTGTTCATTTGACTCACATCACGACTATGAATTGAATCTAAATTAATTCGTTGAATTATCGACGCCGTCAACCGGCTTTTAAGGAAAAAAACCGTTACTTAATAGCAACGGTTTTTTTGCTGTTAGCAAATAAGAACAAGGATTAAAAGGTTATCCTTGTACCAAGTGTCCAACGAGCTTCATAAATATTCTGGAAAGCTTTTTGAGACTTAAATTCTAAATAAGTCTGCTGATATTCTTCCATAATATTTGAGCCATGAAGATAGATACTGATGTCGTCGTTAACATGGTAGGTGGCGCTAATATCAAGTTGTGAATAAGTATCTTGATAAAGCGATTGCCCGCCAACGCCGTTCCCTACATCGTAATCAGGAGGGGCTCCACCATCATCACCTTTAGTAATCAAACGAGGGCTTCTTGAGTTCCATGCCAGTCGAGTAGAAAAGCTTTCTTGCTCGTACCATACCACAAAGTTATAAGTATCTTTTGACATGCCTACAAAAGGTAAATCGTTGCCAAATACATCTTTACCCTGTTGCTTACTATCGCTAAAAGTGTAGTTTACATCGATACCGAAATTTGCCAATAATTCACTAGTAGTAAAATCGCTAAAGGCTACTTTTGTGCCCACTTCATAACCCGTAACATTACCGCCTTCACCTTGAACCTGCGTTGAAAAAGGCCATGGTCCACGGCGAATACCATCGGCATCCGGCTCGTCAATCAAGACTGTTCCGCCGTCGGTAAAACTTTCAATATCGATTTTGTAGGTTGCAAAATAACTCATTGACGCCTCGCCATTGTACCATTCCGCAGAAAAGGAATAATTGGAAGAGCGCCAAGGGTTGAGTCCCGGATTCCCAGTCAATGTGCCATTGACCACGCGCAGGCAATTACAATCTTCGTTATTGACTAACCCAACCGTTTTACCTCCTCCCCATTCAGCAAGTCCTAGTGCTTGCATATTTTTGGAGAAAGCGGCACGCAATACCACATCGTCTGAAACATCATAAGCAAGGTTAAGTGATGGTAAGTAGTCTGTATATTCTCTCTCCGTTACCGCATCACCAACATCTGGCCCCAATCCACTGTGCGGGAGAGTTGCACCAACAATATTTTGTTTAACATAAAGATCTGTCTTTATTACTTTTAAACCGATGTTACCGCTTAAGTCGCCAGATTCGAAATTGGCCTGTAAGAAATAATTGACTTCATCTAGTCCAACATCATAGGTTGCACCACCGTTTTCTGTTCTAGCCACATTACCAAAAGTATCAAGATGGAATTGGCGAGGATTTCTGAAATTACTTGGGTCAATGACCCACATTCCTGGAACACCGGAAACAGGCCCAAAATCTGTTAAGAACGAAACACTTGTGTGTTCATCCAAGCGAGTTGGTGGTAAAACAGTATAAGGAACCCAAGTACCTGCAGGAAGGTCACCGACCGCTTCTGTTAAATATTCACCTGCTTCCGGATTGCCTTCACACCCTGGTGTATCATGGTATTGATCTACCGCTTTCCATTGCGCGATATCACAACCATTAGCGTAGTCAGAGGTGTAAGTAAATTGATCGTGGTCGACCAATCTCTCACTCATCCTAATACCAAAATCAACACTGGTGATCAATCCACTATCATCAAAAGCATAGTTCCACTTAGTACTAAAGGTATTAATTTCACCTTTATCATCGGTATTACCCTCTGATGAAAAAGCACCAATGTGATAGGCATTTAGGTCTGCCATGTAAGCCGCTATACTCTGTGGACCTGCACCACCGTTAACTATTTGATCAAATCCACCAAACGAAGGGTGTTCACCAGACGCGTTATAAGATATATCAAAAATATCTTCGATCCCGCCGGGAGAAAAGTTTGCATAACAGCCACCGGCATCTCCGACAATCGCTTCGCCATTGGTGCAGTTTTCAGCTTGCGAAAATTGCCCTGGCCCAGTGACAAGGGTACCATTATCAATACTCAATATATCACCTTCGCCATAACCATGACGCATGCTAGCAGTTGCTCTTGCCCTCGTCATACGCACTTGACCGGTGAGCGCTCCACCATTATCGTAATTTAATTCCAAATTTGAATTAAGCGAGGTTTCTTCATTATTGTTTACTTGAGTAAACGACTGAAGACGATACGACTGTAAATTAAAGGCGTTAATTGCCCCCCACTGGCTGCCGCCAATATCGGTAAATGTATCACCAGTTAAACCCGCTGAGGTCGGATAAGCGTAGTCGTTAAAATTGTTCCAGCGGTTATTGTGAGATAAACCTTGCTTATTGTTAAACCGCTTTTGGTCGGTATAAAAAACATCGGCGGTTAATTCAAACCCTTCACCCAAGTCAGCTTGAAAAGAAAATTGATAGGCTTGACGTTTACGCTCTTCCTCTTTGTTGAACGCCGCTAAGCCTTGTGGGACTACGTGTGCTAATTCAGTTCCGTGACTGTTAGCGCCCCAAGTATAGTTATTGTTTGCTGCACCGATACCACCGTCTTCTGAGGTATCAAAGTAACCATTATAATCCGTCGCTAAATTGACTTCAGTTGAAACTGCTGAAAATAGCACTCCCCATTTATCACTGTTATAGCTGTATAGACCGGTAAGACTAGGGTCTGTTTCCTTACTGATCGAACCTTGGGTAACATCTGCGCTAAATGAATAGGTAGAACCTTCCTTCATATCAAACGGGCGGCGTGTATGTAAATCGACTGTTCCAGAGATCCCACTAACACTTCTTAATGCATCGCCGGATTTGTAGACATCGACGCCAGAAAATAGCTGAGATGGCAAATCACCAAAATCAGATCCTGAGTAATCAATCGATGTCGCGCTAAGAAATACTTCACCGTTTAACGAGGTACCTACTTGAGGTAATCCTCTAATAGCAATAGGCCCGCCTTCTCCCGCGGTTCGTTCGATTTGTACGCCAGTGATACGTTGTAACGAATCGGCGATAGTAATATCTGGTAATTTACCAATGTCTTCTGCGGCTATCGCGTCAATTTGTGATGATGCATGACGCTTTGTGTTTATACTCGCCTGCGTACTTCCGCGAATTCCTGTAATTTGAATGACAATTTCGTCGGTTTCGGCATCGCCTTCTTCCGCTGCGAGAGCAAAAGAAGAAACACCAGTCGCCAATATTACGGCGATACTTCTTGATAAGATGTTTTCCCTAAAATTGTAAGAGGACATAATTTACCCTTATGTATGATAGTTATATATTGATGAGACTCTTCGATAGGTTCTGACACCTAATGACATATTCTATAACTCAATTCAAGTTCAAATATACACTTTTCTATCTTATTTTAGTACTTTCCTATTTAGTAGAGCTCATAGTTTGCAACTTAGATAAAAGAAGAAATGGCTAAAATAGGTTTTATTGAGACCGTATTCTTGGTTAACGACGAATAATTGCTGAGTTACTCAACGAAAAACAAAGAGGTTTGACTCATTTTGCTGTCAGGTACTTAGTACAAGTCTAAACGGTAATGACTTTCGGATGAGAGCGACTTGAGGTAGAAAACAAGCAAATAGTGTAGGCTTCAAAGCTCGTTGATTTAAAAATATTTTTACCAAAAAAGAAACGGAAAATTAATATGAGTATTTTTAATAGTTTTTTGGCGTGTTAATATTATTCATCGCTCAAAATTTACTGGCAAACTGTAGAAGTGATGGCGATAGAGGCTATACTGACTGCTCAAAACGGTGGAAAGATAGTAAACGCCCGGTCAAAGGCACCTACTAATCAAGATCATTTCATTAAACTCACTCCCATCAATCACAAACGGAGTGAGTAATGAAAAGTCGAACACATTACAACATGTTTTTTAGAATCCGTCAGTCAGCGTTTTCAAAAATGCGACTAAATCGGCTTCTTCTTGTTCCGTTAGGAGTAAATCACCCATACTGCTGATGTCCATATTCATATCCATTTCAGGTTCTGGCCAACAGTTGACCAAGGGATCGGCGTTAGCGCCATAACATTGATTGCTATCTCGAGTATTATAAAAATTAACTACTTGCTCAAGGGTTTGTAAAACGCCATTGTGCATATACGGGGGAGTAAGTTCGATATTTCTCAGGGTCGGAACTCTAAACTTACCTCGCTCCAGACTAGGATCGGTGCTCAGGTTAGGATTGTCGGCTAATCCCAAATCAATAAAATTGGCGTTATTGTTATAGAATGGATTATTTGGATTAGCCGGAGTGCCAATATTGCTATAGGTATGATTGGTAAACAAAGGTTGGTCGCCTTCTTGAATAATATGACATTCAGTACATAAGCCTTTATTTTGAAAGATGTTAAAACCTCGCATTTCCTGTTCTGTCAGTTCGGTATTGCCGGCTAAAAATAAATCAAACTTGGAGCTGAAGGGGGCAAATTCTTCAGTGGATTCAAATGCAGCTATGGCATCGGCCATATTGTTGTAGGCTGATGTCACATCATTCAAACTCGATTCTCCATAAACTTGACGAAATTTATCTGCATAATGGGCATTACGTATTTTTACAACAACCATCTCTTCATCATCATTGGCCATTTCCAGTGGATTCAAAAAGGGACCTTTTGCTTGATCCGCTAGGTTGTTACTTCGGCCATCTAGAAATTGACCACCGATATAGATGTTCTCATTAGCATCATAAGAAAAATCAGGAGTGAAAGAAGCATAAGCGGCGGTTGGTGCGTTTCTATTGCCAAAACGGCCAGAAATGGCTCCTTCAGAGACGGGGGCAAGATTACTTGTTTCAGGATCGGAGAATCCTGCGGTGCTAACATGGCAATCTGCACAGGATTGACCTGCTGGTTCGGATAGAGCTGTATCATTAAAAATTTCATTGCCTAACTCAATTTTTAATGCGGCCATATCGACAACGGGCGTCTCTACTTGTGTTTCTTCTGATTCAGAATGACTGCCACTACCACAAGCCGTCAATGCAACCAATATTGCAGCCGATAGAAGAACATTAATTTGATTTATGCTTTGCTGTGACATGGTTTTTTCCTGATGGATTTAAAATTTCATCTATTAGTATTAACCATAGAATATCGTTTAATGATGAATAAAAGGGGGACGATCTCTCAGTTAGAGATATTGGTTCTGCTTTTTGTAGGAGTTATTGATCTAAGTCAACTAACTCAATAATATTGGATATGTTTTATAATATCTTAAATGGTTTCGAACGAAGTGTCGGCGACTACTAGCATGAGAAATGCCGCTATTAAAGACTAAGATTTTATGTAAATCCGTAACGGAAAATCATAAACCTTTTCAAAGGTGATCAATCTTTCGATTG
>Ga0256845_1002969_pt1 | contig 11861 bp, 13 predicted proteins | sample RiftiametaG_FD_189101 | JGI IMG/M metagenome (GOLD analysis project Ga0256845, IMG submission 189101) | Tube worm associated microbial communities from hydrothermal vent at the East Pacific Rise, Pacific Ocean - Riftia | ecosystem: Host-associated > Annelida > Integument > Unclassified ... | reverse complement strand
GAACTTAGGTAGACTCAACCCAAGTAAAGACGAGCTTAAAGATTATATGGCGCGTATTGGTGTTAGCATTGAAAAGCTAGATGGTTTTATTAAAGACATATTGGATTATTCTAGAAATGCAAGAACAGAAGTTGATAGCAAACCAATAAATCTTGAAACCATTTTTATGGATATTATTAACGGAATTAAAGCCGTTAATAATCCAGATATTGAACTCGATTTTAAAATTGATGAGCAATTTATTTATTGTGGTGATGAGAGAAGAATTTCAATAATCTTAAATAATTTAATATCTAATGCCATAAAATATGCTGACTATTCTAAGCCAAAACGAATTTTAAAAGTGCGGATTACAACAGCTAAAAATGGGTGCAATATTATTTTGGAAGACAATGGAATTGGTATTGATAAAGAGAGTCTTTCAAAAGTGTTTAGGATGTTTTATCGAGCAACAGAACTCTCCGAAGGCTCTGGCTTATACATTGTAAAAGAAGCCATTAATAAAATGCATGGTACTATCGATATTAGTTCTGAAATAGGAGTGGGAACAAGCATTATTATTCAATTGCCAAACAATGTAGCAAGAACACACAAAGTTTGAAACTATTGCAAAACTGAAAATGCCTATATTTGTATTTTTGTTGGTTTAATTTTTAAATAGATATGAAGAAAATTTTATGGTTAGTAATTGTAATTTTATTGGCATCTCTTCTGTATTTTAGATACAAGGACTATACTAAATACAACCCTCCAACTTATTTTAATTATACCGTTAATGAAGCCATAGATATTAACTACCACAACCCTAAAGTGGTAAAGGAGTATTTTGAAAACGCTTATAAAATAGGAAACTTTGCAAGGCAATTTTGGGCAAATAAAGGAGTTGATATTAACTTTATTAGTAGCGAAAATCCTGATTTTATCAATTCATATAGTTATTATCAATCATTAGTAATAAACACCCAGATTATTGAACAAAAACTTGTGTTGTCAAGTGAGCTAAAAAAGAAAGGGTTTTCTAATGAAGAAGTAAAATTAATTGAAATAGAAGGGGGAAACCCTAAAAAGATAGAAAAGGGAAAAGCGTATAAAAATCTATTGCAGTTAAATAAACTAACATCTGGAGATATTGGACAAGAAGTTTGGCTGTTACAAAAGCAATTAATTTCAATGGGATACAAAATTCCTAAAGACGGGGTATTTGGTGGAGAAACGCTAACTGCGATTATAGATTTACAAAAAAAGAATGACTTATACCCTTCGGGGAAAATTGATTTGGCTACGATTAAAGCACTAATAAAATGACTGAGAATACTAAAAAGGACAGCCCCAGAATTGACCCAAAAATTGAAGCAATTAAAGAAATAATTTTTGGCGAGAATATAAAAGAATACGAAGACGAGTTTAAAAAAATAACCGAATTAATTAGAAATCATAAGAAGGAATTAGAGAAAAAACTTGAAGAATTTCGAGCGGAAGCAATTGCCAAGATTAACGATTCTAATAAAGATTTTTCGGATAGGTTAGAAGAAATTAGCAAAAACACAGAAGAAGGTTTGAAAGAACTCGACAATGCAAAAATAAGTCGGAATAGTTTAGGAGAGTTGTTGTTGCAAATGGCAAAAAGCATACAAGATTAATTATAAGTAAACCTAATCTTATCTAACTATTTGTGGAAGTTGTTAAAACCAAAGTGCCCTCCAAAGAAAGCAGCCAGATGCTCCAATTACGAGATATTCTGTTTGAAAAAGATAGAGAACAACAACTTGGGTTAAATGATAGAGTAAGTAAAATACAAGAAACATTAAACACAAAAGAAAAGTTATCGACCAAGGTAAATCCACTAATTAAAGAAGAATTAGATCAGCTAAAAAATGATTTTCCTACACTTTTTGGCCCTGTAATAACAGAAACTATTAAGTACCAAATACAAAACTCACAAGATGAAGTAGTTGATGCGCTATATCCTATTATTGGTAAATTAATTAGAAAGTACATTTCTCGAGAAATTGAGATTCTTTCAGAGCGTGTTGATAAACAATTTGAAAAGGCATTTTCTTGGGAGGGGTGGCTAATAAGAATTAAAATATGGTTTGGTGGGGCTAAGGAGAGTGATATTGTTTTGCAAGGAATTAGTGATGCTACAATTGAAGAAATATTTGTGATAGAGCAAAATTCAGGACTGTTATTTGGCAGTTACTCAAGAACAAAAACAATAGATGAAGATATGATTGCAGGCATGTTAACAGCCATTAAAAGTTTTGTGGTTGATGCTTTCAAAACAGAAGATCAAAATTTGGAAGGGATAGAATATGAGTCTTACCACATTTTATTTTATAATTTTAATAAGTTTTTTTTAACGGTGGTTGTTTCTGGCATCATAACAGCTTCGTTTAAAGACCAGTTGGAGAAAACAGTGTTAAAATTTGTTGATAAGCTAAGGAAACAATCTAATAATATTGAAGAAAGCGAGTCAAATCAATTTTCAGGTTATCTCGAGAAATTTTTTGAAGACTTATAATTACAACAATTAGAATGAATATTTTTAATAAGAGGAACCGTAGCTTAAGTAAAAAAATAATATTGCTCGGGCAGTTTGGTGTTGGTAAATCATCATTGATAGAAAGGTTTGTGCATCAAGAGTTTTCAGAATTGTATATAACTACAATTGGTGTAAAAATCGATAAAAAAGAGGTGCAATTCGGAGACAAGAAATATTCATTGCTAATATGGGATATTGCTGGGGAAGATGCCCAAATTAAAGTGCCAGCGGCATATAAATTAGGCGCACATGGTGCCATTTTTGTTTTTGACTTAACCATGCCTTCTAGTTTTGAAAGCCTTGAACAGGATATTGCCTATATGAAAAAAATTATACCTCCCATACCGTTTGTATTAGCCGGCAATAAAGCTGATTTAGTTAATGAAGATGAAATGGCCAGAATTAAAGGAATTTTACCCAATAATGATTACGTATATAGCAGTGCCAAAACAGGAGAAAACGTAGAAAATATTTTTACAAGTTTAGTTAAAAAAATGGCAAAATGAACCCCTTAGAAGTAAAGGGTAAGCTACTTAACCCAACTGCACAAATAATTGTTTTTAGCGAAGAAGGGGAGCTTATATATTCTTGTAATGCACTTTTTAATATTCGCGAAAAAGATGCAGTTTCTCTTTTTAATACATTTCCAGTACTTGAGGGATTGCAAGAAGTGTTTTTTGACCTAGCAGAAGGAGAAAGATTAAACTTTCCGTGTGTGTGGTTTGAATATCTTGGAGTTTCAGGCCATTTCGATTTTTTATTTACCAAGCATGATGGAGAACTTTACTGGTTAATTCAAGATTTTGATAAAATTTACTCTAAGCTAATAAGTGTTCAGCAAGAACGAAATGTTTCCATTATTAATAGTGAAATTCTTGAGTTGCATAAAAAAACACAGGAGAAACTAGTAAAAGTTGAAAAAGCGTATGAATATTTATTCAATAACACTCCAGATTTAATACAGAGCATCGATGTACAAGGTAATTTTAATTTTACTAATCCAGCTTGGCAAAAAACATTGCTTTTAACAGAATACGAACTATCTCAAATTAACTTTTACAACCTTGTTCATCCTGACGATTTATCATATTGTAAGCAAATTTATAAAAGCCTATCACATAAAAAGAAACTTAAATTTGTAGAATTTAGGCTTTTAGATAAAAATGGTCAAACTATTTCGGTTCGTGGATCAATTAATTTATCTGATTCAGAAGGTGAAACAAAATCGATTCAGGGCATATATAGAAATGTTACACAAAGAAAAATAGTTGAGCAAAGGCTTAAACAAAGTGAAACCTTGTACAGGTTGCTTGTTGAAAATGCGAGCGATATTATTGTTAAAATAAGTACTCAAGGCAAAATAACCTATATGAATAAAGTAGGTTTAAAATTTGTTCGGAAAGCAGAAGAAGAATTAAAAGGAGTTGATTTTTTAGATTGGGTTGATAATAATTACAGGAAAAATGTTACAGAGTTTTATTCCAACCAATTTAGAAAAGGAGAAAACTCAACATATTTAGAATTTCCTTTGATTTTGAATAATGAGAGAAAATGGGTTGGTCAGAATGCGAATTTGCTGTTTGAAACAGTAGATGGCAAAGAAACGATTGTAGGATTCTTACTTATTTTAAGGGATGTTTCAAAACAAAAAGAACAAGAGGATCTATTGAATAGAGATAATTATTTATTAGAAATTAAAGTTAAAGAAAGAACCCGTGCCCTTAATAAATCAAACCAAGAATTGGTTGGTTTAAATAATGAACTAGAAGAAAATGCTAAAGAACTTATCAAACATATTAATGAATTGGAGGAATTTTCTTTTATAGTTTCACACGATGTTAGAGGACCTATTGCAAGGCTACTGGGGCTAACCATGCTTTTTGGCATGGTTGATACGATAGAGCACAAAAGCCTAACTGAGCAAATAGAAGCAGAGACACTTTCTTTAGACTCGATTATTAAAGACTTGAATAATATTCTTCAAATTCGTAATGATATTTACTTAACAAATGAACTTGTAAATGTAAATGAAGAAATTACAACAGCACTAAAACGGCTATCAATAATAAGTGATAATGCTGATATCTTAAAAAACATAGAACTTGTAATTGAAGAAGAACAGGTTTATGGCATTGGTGCATACATACAAAGTATTTTATATAATTTAATTAGCAATAGTTTAAAATATAAGCAGGAGGGCAGAGATTTAAGAATAAAACTGACTTGTAAGGTTATAAAAAAGAGCTATTTGATTGAGATAATCGATAATGGAAAAGGGATTGACCTTATTAAATTTGAAAAAAAATTATTTAGAATGTATTCGCGCTTTGATATGGAAGCACAGGGTAAAGGAGTTGGACTATATTTAGTTAAAAAACAAGTAGAAGCGATGAATGGCAGAATAAGTGTAAACAGCAAAGTTAATCAAGGCTCTACCTTTTCCATTTATTTGCCAATCCCTCAGCAAGATGTTTCTTCTTAACCTGAGTTATAATTGTATATTATTTACTAGGCATAAAAAATCCCGCTCAGTTAATAAAGTCGGGACAGCTTAAGGACACTTTCCGTTATCCTTTGCGCGATTGCCTGCTTTCTTTGGCAACAACCGCTAATTATTTGGTAACCACTATTGTGGTTGTTTTCTGATACAAAAGTAAAAATCTTGGTCAAATAATCAGCCTTTTAAGTATTAACAAATTGTTACTAATTAGAAGGAACATTTTCTATTATCGCTTGTTTTGAGATTTATAAAATATCAACTTTAAATTTCAAAATATTAATTATGGCTAAGCAAGTTTATTACTCCGATTATTTACAATTAGATAAAATATTGAGCGCCCAACAAACCGAAAGTGGTTTGGCTGGCGATGAAGCTCATGACGAAATGCTTTTTATTATTATTCATCAGGCATACGAACTTTGGTTTAAGCAAATGAAGTATGAAATGCAGTCGATTGTGGATATTATGAACAAACCCACAATTAATGATAATTCGCCAGATGTGTTTTCAGTGGTACACCGGCTTAAACGAATTGCTACTATTTGGCAGTTAGGCATCCAGCAAATTGATGTGCTTGAAACTATGACCCCATTGGATTTTCTTGACTTTAGAGATCGGTTACGCCCAGCCTCTGGGTTTCAAAGTTTTCAGTTTAAGATGCTGGAGGCTATGATGGGCCTTAAATTTGAAGACCGACAAGGGAAAGCTTTTTACCAAAGTCATTTACGTAAAGAGCACATAGAGGATATCGCTAAAATTGAGGCACAACCCTCTGTAATAGAACTATTAAATGCGTGGCTCGAACGTATTCCTTTTTTCGATGCGCCATTTTATGAGGAATCAAAAGAAGTTAAATCACATCCTTTTTGGGTTGATTACAAAAAGGCTTTTGCCTCTACTTTAAATGAAAATGATGATAGCATAATAAAAACCTTTGAACAGTTTTTTTATACCGAAGGAAAGCTAAAAGGCAACCGACTTAGTGCCAAAGCCAATAGAGCAGCTTTGTTTATTTTGGCCTATAGAGATTATCCGCTTTTACAAATACCATTTCAATTATTGGATACCTTAATTTTAATAGATGAATTAATGAGCACCTGGCGTGCCCGCCATATTGCTATGGTTGCGCGTATGATTGGCATGCGTACAGGTACAGGAGGGAGCACTGGTGCTGATTATTTGAGCAAATCGCGAGATCACCACGGGGTATTTAATGAGCTTTCTGGATTAAACACATATTTGGTGCAACGTAAAAATTTGCCTGTGTTACCTGATGCATTAAAAGAAAGACTTGGGTTTAGTTAACTTATGACAGGAGGGATCGGTTTTTCAAGAGATAGCAGCAATGCGCAAAAAAAGAACCGGAGTTTATTAGGGTTTAGAAAAAGCAATTCAGAAAACCCTTATTGGGGAAATAAGAACCTATCACAAAAAAGAGATGTAAATTTTTCTGAACTCTTAAGTTTTAAAAAGAAACGCACCTCTTCATTAAAAAGAAGAAGTGCGTTAATACTAATCATTATAGGAACTCTTGCTCTAGTTATTTGGGGAATCCTATAAATACAGCAAGCCTATTAAGCCACCTCCTTCAACCCTTTTTTCCAATTCATCATAGCAATGGTCAGCTTTGAGCTTGTCGTAGCAAAATCACTTCCAATTGCAATAGCAGAACTTGCCTCATTATCTTTTCTTGAAAGGGCCAAATCCATTATTCTAGCAGTCTCAAAATGTAATTTTTTATGGAGATCAAATATAATATTGTATTCTTGATGGCTGTTTAAAAAAGCTTTGTCGTTATCAAGCCATTTACCAAATTCACAGTTATGTGGAGATTTTACGAATGCAACATCAAACTCAGAAGTGTGAGTTTTTATTGCATTTCTTAGCCTCATTTTCCACATACCATGAGAAGCAATGGCCTTATCAATGTTTAGAACTATCTCTTTCGTACTCATAAAAAAATTATTTTTTAAATAAGTCGCAAATATGTATATAATTATATAATTCGCCAAATAATACCATTGAAATTGAATAATTGTTTTTCACCTTCAAAAAAGATATTTCTCATTAAATTCATCATTTTTACATTTCAATATAATCTTATGCGCAATGGATAATAAAGCAATACTTACTTACATAGAAGATAACAAACAACGGTTTTTAGATGAACTGTTCGACCTATTAAGATTGCCTTCTGTAAGTGCAGATCCTAAGTTCGCTGGGGATGTTCGTAAAACAGCTGAGATGGTAAAAGCAAGGTTACTAGAATCTGGTTGTGATAACGCAGAGATAATAGAAACTGCTGGCCACCCTGTAGTGTATGCCGAAAAAATTATAGATACCAGTTTGCCAACCGTAATAGTATATGGTCATTACGATGTGCAGCCTGCAGATCCCTATGAATTATGGGACTCCCCTCCTTTTGAGCCAATAATTAAGGATGATAAAATATTTGCTCGTGGAGCGTGCGATGATAAAGGTCAAGCCTACATGCATGTGAAAGCATTAGAGGCGATGGTAGAAACTGGCTCTTTACAGTGTAATGTTAAGTTTATGATTGAAGGGGAAGAGGAAATAGGCTCGCGCAATTTAGAAACCTTTGTAAAGGAGAATAAAGAGAAATTGGCTGGAGATGTTATTCTAATTTCAGATACTGGAATTATATCTAACGATACACCCTCCATTACTGTAGGCTTACGTGGCTTAAGTTATATGGAAGTAGAAGTTACAGGCCCAAACAGAGATTTGCACTCAGGTGTGTATGGGGGAGCGGTAGCCAATCCAATTAATGTGTTGTGCACAATGATAGATTCTTTAACAGATAAAAATGGGCGTATTACCATTCCTGGTTTTTACGATAAAGTAGAAGAATTATCTGCTGCTGACAGGGAGCAAATGGGCAAAGCACCATTTGATATTGAGGCCTATAAAGAAGAAATAGGGATTAATGAAGTAAGTGGAGAAAAAGGATTTACAACAAATGAGCGAACTGGTATTCGCCCAGCATTAGATGTTAACGGTATTTGGGGTGGCTATATAGGAGAAGGCGCTAAAACAGTATTACCGTCTAAAGCTTATGCAAAAATCTCCATGCGACTAGTGCCTAACCAGCACAGTGATGAAATCTCTGAGTTGTTCACTACCCATTTTAATTCAATTGCGCCCGATTATGTACAGGTAAAAGTAACTGCTCACCACGGGGGTCAGCCTTCGGTGGTTAAAACCGATTCGTTAGCGTATGGTGCTGCAAGCAAAGCTTTTGAAGAAGCTTGGGGAAAAACGCCTATACCAACCAGAGATGGAGGAAGTATTCCTATTGTGGCGTTATTTAAAGAGATTTTAAAGGTAGATGTTGTGCTCTTAGGTTTTGGGCTAGATTCTGATGCGATTCACTCACCTAATGAGCATTATGGTGTTTTTAACTACTTTAAAGGGATCGAAACCATTGCCTTGTTCTATAAGCATTTTGTAGAACTCAAGAAATAAACTTTTTTAGTGATAACCCTGTTATATTTGAAATTGCATATTAACCCGTCATTCCTGTCCTCCTAAGAATTACGTATTAAAATAACTATGAAAAAAACCCTATTTATTCTTTTTTTCTTGGCTTCGATACTAAGTCAAGCACAAATTTTACAACCTGCTGTATGGCAATATGAGGTATCCACTGGAGATTTTAAAGTAGGAGATGAAATTGAGCTCATATTTAAAGCCAACATTGATAAAGGATGGCATTTATACTCTTCCGATTTTGATCCTGAGTTAGGGCCTATGGTTACAACATTTACTTTTACCCCAAACGATAGTTATGCCCTTGTTGGAGAACTAAGAGCCATCAATCCAAAGAAAGGATACGATGATGTTTTTGAAGGAGACTACACTTACTTTGAAGGCAAGGGAGAGTTTAGGCAAACCATTAAAGTGCTTTCAAAAGAACTTTCTTTTAAGGGTTTTTACGAATACCAAGTGTGCACAACTACAGATGGAATGTGTATTCCGTTTGATCATGATTTTTCTCAAACCAATTTTGGTTTAAAGCAGGTTAAAAAAAAAAGTGAAGTAAAGACGGAGTCCTCCTCTTCAGCATATGTGGATGAGAACATTACTAAGCCAGAGGACAAGAGTCTTTGGGCTTTTATGTTATTTGCGTTTGTAACGGGCCTAATCACATTGCTTACACCATGTGTGTTTCCAATGATTCCAATGACAGTAACGTTCTTTTTAAAAGAGCATGAAAAAGGAGGAAATGGCAAGCAAAAGGCACTTGTGTTTGGAGCTTCCATCATATTTATATTTACTGTTTTAGGCACCCTAACCGCTGTTTTGTTTGGAGCTGATACACTTAACCAATTGGCTACTCATTGGATTCCGAACATTGTAATCTTTATTATCTTCTTAATTTTTGCTCTTTCGTTTTTGGGTTTATTCGAAATTACCTTACCGCACCAATTAGTAAATAAAATTGATGCACAAAGTAATAAAGGTGGCTTCCTTGGAGTGTTCTTTATGGCGTTTACATTGGCCTTAATCTCCTTTTCTTGCACATTCCCAATTGTGGGTAGTGTATTAGTTTTATCCGCTCAAGGGGAGTTTATTAAGCCTATTCTAGGCATGCTTTCCTTTTCGTTAGCCTTTGCATTACCGTTTACTTTATTCGCCTTTTTTCCGGCTTGGTTACAAAAAATGCCTAAATCTGGTGGTTGGTTAAACTCAGTAAAAGTAGTACTAGGTTTAGCCGAATTAGCTCTTGGACTTAAGTTCTTAAGTGTAGCAGATCAAGCCTACCACTGGGGTATTTTAGACCGAGAAATTTACTTAGCGTTCTGGATTGTTATTTTCGGAATAATGGGCTTATACCTATTGGGTAAAGTTAGATTACCGCACGATAGCCCAATGGAACATGTGGGAGTCTATCGATTATTGATGTCGATTATCACCTTCACATTTGTATTGTACTTAATACCAGGTATGTGGGGCGCTCCATTAAAAGCGCTATCAGGCTATTTGCCTCCAATGAGTACACACGATTTTAATATGGCAGAAATGAGCGGAGGAATAACTGCCTCGGAGCCTAGCAATATTTGTGAAGACCCTAAATATGATGAGTTCTTACACTTTCCTCACAGGTTGCAAGGCTATTTCGATTATAAACAAGCCTTAGCTTGTGCCAAAGAGCAGAACAAGCCTCTATTTATCGATTTTACAGGCCATGGCTGTGTTAATTGTAGAGAAATGGAAGCACGTGTTTGGTCAGACCCTAAGGTGCTTAAAAGGCTTAAAGAAGACTTTGTACTGGTAGCTCTTTATGTAGATGACAGAACTGAATTGCCAGAAGACGAATGGTACACATCTACCTATGATAATAAGGTGAAGAAAACATTGGGCAAGCAGAATGCCGATTTTCAGATTGGTCGTTATAATAATAATGCACAACCTTTTTATGTAATCTTAAATCAGCAAGAAGAATTGGTTATGCAACCTAGAGGCTATGATCTAAGCACTGAAGGCTTTGCAGCTTTCTTAGATGAAGCGAGTAGAAGGTATAAGGCAGGGGATAAAGTTAAAAAATAACTGTCATTACGAACCCTGTCTTAAGCTCAAATACCAAAGCTTGCAAGGGGTGGAGTAACCTCTTGGTTAATGCTGGTATTACAATTACTACAGTCGTTCCGCCTTCGAAATAACGTTTCAAACTAAGCTTAATACCTCAAATGCACTAATTTGCCTGCTCCAACTTTGGTGGTAGTAATAATGAGCAAGTTTCCATAATCACTATCTTCAAAGGTTGTAAAAGTAGCCTTGCCAGTAAGTAAGTTTGCTAAAATTGGGGTGGTGTTAGAATGACCACTAATAATTATTATCCCACCTGGGTTGGCTTCTAATATTTTGTTTAATAAAGCCTTAGGGTTTTTCCAATCATAGGCCTTAATCTCTAAGCCTTTTGCTTTTGCTAAAGGAGCAACTGTCAGTTGAGTACGTTTGTAATTTGTAGAGTAAATAGCAGTAATATCTGCCATACTAAATGTTTTATGTAGATTCTCTGCTCTAGCTTGGCCTTCAGCCGTTAGTGCTGGATCTTTGGTGCCATCACTGGCCTTTTCAGCATGACGAACTAGAATAAAAGTGGTTTCTTGTGCATAGGAAAGTGTTGTGAAAAGAATAACAACAGACATTAATAATAATTTCATGGCTTTGTGAGTTTTATTTAAGAAGGCTTATTGTTGTTTTCGAAAGATCTCTTGCTGAATGATAGATTGTTAATATATCAATTTTAGACATTGAACAAATTTTATAGATAATCCGGAATTGGCCTTCAATTAATTCTCGAATATTTTCATCTCCAATCTCCGGAACAACTCTGCCAGACTTGCTGAAAGACTTAAGAACCTGAGTTCTTTCTTTAATTTTGTTGATTTGTAACCTTGCGTATTTTATAGAGTCTGTGGAAATATACAGAGCAATCGATTTTAAGTCATCCTTTGCTTGATACGTCCAATTTATTTGAACCATTGCTCCGTTTCCTTATCAAGCTCATCCTCAGAAACTACTTTCCCATTATTAGATTGTTCAAGCCCTTTTTCTATTTTTTCTACAAGAATAAGTTTCTCTACTAAATCATCTATTGAAAACTCTTCAGGAAGGTCTTTAATTTGCTTATCTACTTTCAGTTTAGTCAACATATTAAAACAATTATTTACTCTAATATACTATATATTATTTACCCCGTAGACATATCTAGGCCAACCACATCGTTATTATTGCGTCTTACTCTTGATAATTTTTGAGCTCTACCGAACTCATTTTTTAAGCAAGGTTACC
>Ga0256845_1002968_pt1 | contig 11864 bp, 10 predicted proteins | sample RiftiametaG_FD_189101 | JGI IMG/M metagenome (GOLD analysis project Ga0256845, IMG submission 189101) | Tube worm associated microbial communities from hydrothermal vent at the East Pacific Rise, Pacific Ocean - Riftia | ecosystem: Host-associated > Annelida > Integument > Unclassified ... | reverse complement strand
GGTGTTCGCATCGTGCACCCTGTGCTCGAGACCGTGGGCGACACAGGCCGCGAACACCTCCTTGAGATCACGGTCGTCGACCGGACCCGCCTCGATGAGACCGCTGCGGACCAGGATCGAGCCCGGACCACCGGCCCCCGGATCGCGTTCGAGCTGCTCCCAAAGCCCCTCGGATTCGGTGACCAGCGGAACATAGGCAGAGCCCTCGTGGTAGGCCCGCCGCGTCACCCGGGTATGACCCCCGTGGGAGCCCAGATTGTGCACGTGCTCGAAGCGCTCTAAGACCAGCACCTCGGCGCCTCGCCGTGCGAGCCACGCGGCGCAGGCGAGACCGATGACGCCGCCACCGATGACAATTATCCGGCCGCCACCGCCTGCCATGCCCTCTGTCCTATTCCTTTACAAAGCCGTAGACATCGGGGTTGCGCAGCTCGGGCATCACACTCCGGCGGATCAGGAGGGTGCGCACAGCCCAAAGGTCGTGGAAAATCCGGTAGCGCAGCGCCGTGCGATCGAGATAGTCGACGCCCGCCGAACCACCGGTACCGGTGCGGCGACCGATCACCCGCTCGACCATGCGTGCATGTCTCTGGCGCCAGATCACAAAGGCCTGCTCGAGGGCGACGAGCCCGTCGATCACCTCGCGTGGCCAGGCGAGCAGGGGCAGCTCGCGGTAGCTCTCGATAAAGAGAATCGCCGCCCGGATCCGGACCCGACGCGGTCGCAGCTCGGCTTCGACATCCTCGGCAAAAAGAAAACGTCGGGCCGCATCGAGCTCGCCTTTGTAACGCGCTGAGAGCCGCTTGCGATCCGCGTCGGTGCGCGCCTCGCCGATCGCGGTCTTCATCACCTTCTCGCTCTCGCGTGCCTTGGCCGCGATGTACTCTTCGATAAAGCTCTCGACGTGCTCGACATCCGTCGCAGACTCGGGACGCGAGCCCTGGATCGGCGTACGAAAAAGCCAATCATCGAGCGCTTGCTTGAGACTCGGCGTATCCGCCAACCGCCGCTCGACCCGGCGAAATGCCGGCGAGGGAGTACCGTCGGCGTGGCGCAGCGCATCCATGTAGCTGTTTTCGTGACCGAGAGGAATGCGCTCTTCCGGCACGAGACCGAGCACAATCTCGAGCTCACGCATCTGCGCCGATTGAAAGCCACTCGCGGGGCTCAGCTTGTCGCGAAAGCCCAGATAGTCCCGAGTGGTCAGGGTCTCCATCAGTGCGAAGTGCGAAGCGATCTGACCGAAGAGCAAGACGGTTCGACGGATGCCACGGGTGACGCTCGACAGGGTCTGCTCGGGCACCTTGACCGAAGCAAAGAGATTCCGGACCTCCTCCAATTCTCTCAGCGCGAGCTTAAACCACAGCTCGTCGATCTGATGGACAACGATGAACACGACCTCGTCATTGGAGAGCGAGCGATCGTCCTCGGCGAGACCCCCCTGCAGCGCGAGGATCTCTTCGGTCTTGATGTAATCCCAGTAGGAACTCGGCTGCTTCGCCATCGCTGGCACGCTGCCATCGCCCCCCCGTCTTCCGCAAGCCTACGGCGAGCTTATCCAGCGAATCGTATCCCTGGCGGGCAGGGAAAGATCGGCGGCCATCATCTCGGCAACACTGATCACCGGCGTAAAGGGCACTACACCGCGAAGCAGCACAGCGAAGGCCGCACGCCCCGCGGCGCTCGTGAGCACGACCACTACATCGCTGCTGGCGTGCCCCTCGTGCTCCCCTCTCACCGCAACCCTCCAAGCTTCGAGGTCGGTGGCTGTGAGGCCAAGCGCGTGGCCACCTATCCCCTCTACAAGGCTCTCACGTAGCTCCTCCTCGGTATCAGGCAAGGGCTGAAGCCAGCTCAAAGGCCCGAGCAGCTCCTGGGCGGCCAGGCGATCGCGCAACCAAAAACTCGCCGTGTGCTCACGCGCAAGCTCCAGCCAACGACCGCGCTCGCTCTCCTCTGCGAAGCGGCGATCCCCCGCAATCGCCCCGAGGAGGGCATCCAGAGGCGGGAGCGGTACTCGCTCCCGCAAAAAGCCGCGGAGCAGCGCGAGGATCTCGGGCGCCCGACGGACCCGCAACGCCTCGCGCACGATCGCCGGCCGCGAACTCCTCAGCTCCTCGAGAGCCTCCTCGAGATCGTGAAGATCGATCAGCACCTCGGCGTGGGCCATCAGCGCCCGAAAGACCTCGACGACAACCTCGGCCTCGCCACCCGCGGCGAGCGTACGGCGACCGAGCGAGCGCTCGCCCAGACGGAGTTCGATCGCCAGCGGCGATCCGCCGACCTGCACCGCGGCGACGATCTCTGGCACATCGACCCCGAGAGCGCTGGCGGAGCGACTGCGAAGCTCAATCAGCGCCCGCCGCAGGCCGCTCGAGCGCGCGAGCGAAGGATCGCCGAGCGAGACCACCAAACGACGCGGCTCCTGCCGTGGCTGCGGCCTCGTCCGCGCTGAGAGCCAGAGCCCACCGGCCACCAGAGCGCAGGCGACCGCGGCAAAGGCCCCCCTCGGCATGCCCTGCACCAGAGCCAGCCCCCCCAGGAGTGCCGCTGGTACCAAGAGCATCGCCGGGTCAAGCCAGGCGAGCGCACGCTCTTGCACGCCGGGATCGCGATCGACCCTGGCGACCAGCACCCCCGCGGCAAGCGACACCAAGAGCGCAGGGATCTGGGCGACAAGCCCGTCCCCGATCGTCAAGCGACCGTAGAGTTCCAAGCTCTCGAGCCAGCCCCGTTGGTCACGAAAGACACCGATCGCAAAACCACCGCAGAGGTTGATCGCGGTGATCACGAGGCCGGCGATCGCATCGCCCTTAACGAAGCGGATCGAGCCGTCCATCGCCCCGTAAAAACGCGAACGCTCGTCCAACGCCGCCCGACGCCGACCGGCCTCGACCGCCGAGATCGTGCCGCCCTGCAGATCCGCGTCGATCGCCGCCTGCTGACCGGGCAAACCATCAAGCGCGAAACGAGCAGCGACCTCGGCGACTCGCTCTGCACCGCGAGCGATCACCAGATACTGAACCGCGGTGATGATCGCGAAGATCACCACACCGACGATCATCTCGCCGCGGACAACCAACCCCGCGAAGGCCTCGATCACCGCACCGGCATCCGCCTCGCTGAGGATCAGCCGCGTCGTCTGCACGTTGAGGGCGAGACGGGTCAGGGTGGCAAAGAGCAGCAGCGCCGGAAAGGCGAGGAAATCAGCGCTCCGTCGAACGCCCAAGCAGGCCGCGAGCAGGAGCAGAGCCAGGGCCAGGTTGAGCGATAGCAGGAGATCGACCGCGACCGTCGGCAGCGGCACCAACATGCAGGCGAGCAGCGCGACGACCCCAAACGCCGGGAGATAGCGCGGCAGCGGCCCGGCGAAGCGCGAGAGCACCTCGAGCAGCGCAGGCTTGCTCTTGCGAGACCGTGACACCGGTCGGCGAGCCTACCACCGCCTCCCGCGGTTGCCGTTTTTTTACCGCCGCCAAGACGACCCGGACCGTGCAAGCCCGTGCAAGCCCATGCAGATCACAAGAGGCCCGTGCAGGCCGCAGAAGGCTCAGGTGATCGTCCGCAGAAGGCTGCTGCGCTTCGGCCCGGTCCCACTCAAGATGCTCACAGCCATCGCCGCCCCTGCGGCGATCGACGTCAAAGCCTCGGCGTAGGCCGAATCAGGTGCGCCCTCCACCACCGGCACGCCGACCTCACCGCCGTAGGAGATGCGATTGTCGATCGGCACCGAGCCCAGGAGTTCGGCCTCGATCTCCTCTGCCAACGCAGAACCACCACCGCTGGCAAAGATGTTGTCGTGATGGCCACAGGCCGGGCAGACGTAGTGGCTCATGTTCTCGACGACACCCAGGATCGGCACCTCGAGCTTGTTAAACATGCTGACCGCGCGGCGCACATCGATGAGCGCAACCTCCTGCGGAGTCGTGACGATGACAGCACCGGTGATCGGGATCAGCTGCGCGAGCGAGAGCTGGGCATCACCGGTCCCCGGCGGCAGATCGACGATCAGGTAGTCGAGCTCGCCCCAGGCGACGTCCTCTAAAAATTGCTTGAGCAGCTTGTGGATCATCGGCCCGCGCCAGACCACCGCCTGCCCCGGCGCGACAAAATAGTCGACGCTCATGACCGTTATCCCGCGGTAATTCGCCGGCGAGATCCGCTTGCCGTCGGCCGTCGTCGAGGTCTCGCGCTCGGGCTTGCCGAGCATCTTGGGCACCGAAGGACCGTAAATATCCGCATCGAGAATGCCCACCTTGGCACCCATGCGGTGCAGCGCCATCGCCGTATTGACGCTGATCGTGCTCTTGCCGACCCCGCCCTTGCCGGCCGCGATCGCGATGATATTTTTGACGGTCGGCAGGCGGTTGAGATCCTGACGCGCCGGTTTGCTCGGCACCTTAAGGCCGTAGTTGATGGCGACACTTCCAACACCGGGCAACTCCGCGAGCGCCCCACGGACCGCGGCCTCAAGCTCGTCTAAGAGGGGATACCCGGGCGAGATCAGATCGATCGCGAGTTCAACTCGGTCGCCGTCGATCTCGACCGCACGCAGCTGACCCGTGGTAATTGAGCGCCCTGTCGCGGGGTCTAAGACCTGGCTGAGCGCCCGCTTGATCACATCCGGTTCGATCGTCATGTCGCTTCTCCCTGGCCGTCGCTATGCCGACCTCTGCTCTCCGCATCCACCCCGCCCGCAAGCGCAGAGAGGTCCTCGAGATCCTCTGGCGGCAGACGATGGCGATGCAACCTGGGCCCGGCGCTGCCGCCCCGCACCAGCTCGTCGATGAGCGCGTCGGCGCACTCGAGATCGAGGCGACCGTAGAAGGTCGCGCCCCGCCGATCGACATGCAACGCAGTGATGCCGGCCGCGCAGGCCCCCAAACAGGAGGCTCCCATCACCCGCAACCGGCGCTTGAGCCCGAGCTCTGCCCGCCGCTGCTTGAGGCGAGCGAGGATCTCTGCGCCGCCGCGAGCCATGCAGCTACCGCGAGGATCCTGATCACCGCGCAGGTTCTGACAGACAAAGATCAGATGCTCCGGCTGCTCCATCGACTCAGCCGAGCTTGGTAGCACCCGAGGGCTTGAAAAGCTACCTACACCTCATATAGTACGCGCGGAGCTTCCACACGATCATGGCCGTCCGCGACATCGTCACCTATCCCGATCCCCGACTGCGCGAAGAGACCTTTGAGGTCAAGGAGATCAGCGACGACATCCGTGAGCTCGTCACCGACCTCCGCGACACGATGTACTCGCTCAACGCTGCGGGCATCGCCGCGATCCAGATCGGTCGCCTCGAACGCATCTTCTTGATCGACGGCAAGGTCGGCGGCGGCGACGACGACTCGCCGCCACTCGTCTTCATCAACCCCCTGGTCGTCGAGACCGGCAAAGGCATGATCGTCGCCGAGGAGGGCTGTCTCAGCTTCCCAGACGTCTTTGTCGACGTTCGCCGGCCCCGTTGGGCCAAGCTGCGCGCGCAAAATATCGATGGTGAGGTTTTCGAGCGCGAAGGCGAAGACCTGCTCGGCCGCGCCCTTCAACACGAACACGATCACCTCACCGGCCGGCTGATGATCGACCTCGTCGGCATGATCAAAAAGAACGTCATCAAGAAAAAGATGAAACGCTGGCACGCCGACAATGACGCGACAAAGGCCGTGCACGTCACCCCAAGCGCCGCCGAACTCGTCTGATCTCTCGCCACAACTAAAAAAGGCCGCCCGATCACCGGACGGCCTTTTTCCCTTTTTCTTTTTCTTCTCTGTCGGACGCAGCTCGCCGATGCCCGACTAGCTGAACTTCTGGGCGTTGACCACGGTGAGCGCGGTCATGTGCACGATGCCGTCGACAGAGCTGCCGCGCTCGAGGATCGTCACCGGTCGACGCGTGCCCAGCAGGACCGGGCCAACCGCAGGAATGCCCCCAAGCTCGCGCATCAGCTTGTAGGCGACATTACCCGCCTCGAGGTTCGGAAAGATCAGCACGTTCGCCGCCCCAGAGAGCCGCGTCTCTGGAAAACTCGCGAGCTGCAACTCGTAGTTGACGGCGATGTTCGCCTGCATCTCGCCCTCGACCTCCAGGTCCGGCCGGCGCTGGCAGAGGATCTCGGTGGCGGTCGCCATTCTCGCCGCCCGCGGGTGCCGGACCGACCCAAAGTTACTAAACGAAAGCATCGCTACCCGCGGCGAGACCCCAAAGGTCTTGGCCTCGTCGGCGACCATCTCGGCGATGTCCGCAAGGGTCTCGGCATCGACGTCGACGTTGACGGTGGTATCGCCAAAGAAGAGGATGCCGTTGCGGTGCAGCATCAAATACATGCCTGCAAGCCGCTTAAATCCCTCGCGAAGGCCGACGATCTCGAGCGCTGGACGCACGACATCGGGGTACGAAAGCGAGACGCCGCTGACGATGCCGTCGACCCGCCCCTCGGCGACCATCATCATCCCAAAATGATTGCGATCACGCATCATCTGCCGGGCAAGCGCCATCGTCACGCCCTTGCGCTTGCGTCGTTCGTGCAGCAGCTCAGCGTAGTGCTCGGACGCGGCGTCATCACGTGGGTTGACGATCTCGATCCGGTCGAGGTCGAGGTCGATCTCTTGGATCTTCAACACCGATTCGAGGCGCTCGCGACTGCCCAAAAGCACAGGCCAGGCGATGCCCTCATCAACGATGATTGCACAGGCGCGCAGGATCCTTGGGTCATGTCCCTCCGGAAAGACAATCCTGCGCGGAGAACGAGCGGCGCCGCGGATAAATTTGCGCATCACCGCAGTCGCGCCGCCCAAGAGACCGCGAAGGTGCTCGCGGTAGGTCTCGACGTCGACCTCGGTCTGAGCGACACCCGTGCTCATCGCCGCCTCGGCAACGGCGGGCGCCACCCACAGCAATACCCGCGGATCGAAGGGTTTGGGGATGATGTAATCGGGGCCGAAATTAAAATCCTCCCCGTAGGCCGTCATCACCACCTGGGGCACATCTAGGCGGGCCAGCTCCGCGATCGCCCGGGCTGCGGCGATCTTCATCGCCTCGTTGATCGAGGTCGCACGCACGTCAAGGGCGCCGCGAAAGATGAACGGAAAGCCGAGGACGTTGTTGACCTGGTTGTTGTAATCGCTGCGCCCGGTGGCGACGATCGCATCGGGACGAGCCTCCTTGGCGATCCCGTAGTCGATCTCAGGATCGGGATTGGCGAGCGCAAAGATGATCGGCTTCTCAGCCATCGTCTTGACCATCTCGGCCGTAACCAGACCGCCGCGCGAAAGGCCGAGAAAGAGGTCACTGCCGCGAAGCGCATCCGCAAGGGTGCGAGCCTCGCTCTTGCGGACAAACTCGATCTTTGGATCGCCCTTTTTGAACTCCCGCTCGTGGTGCAGAACGCCCTTCGAGTCGCACATCAACACGTTCTCTGGGGCGATCCCAAGGCTGATGTAAAAGCGCGTGCAGGAGATCGCCGAAGCCCCGGCGCCGCTGATCACGACCTTCATCGCCGCCAGATCCTTGCCCTGCAGATGGGCCGCGTTTAGCAGCGCAGCACCGCTGATGATCGCGGTGCCGTGCTGGTCATCGTGGAACACCGGGATCTTCATGCGCTTCTTCAGCGTCTCCTCGATGTAAAAACAATTCGGCGACTTGATGTCCTCGAGGTTGATGCCGCCAAAGGTCGGCTCTAGGGCAGCGACCGTCTCGATAAAACGATCGGGATCCCGGGCATCGAGCTCGATGTCAAAGACGTCGATATCGGCGAACTTCTTGAAAAGCACGCCCTTGCCCTCCATCACCGGCTTGCTCGCCAGGGGGCCGAGATCGCCGAGACCCAAGACAGCAGAGCCGTCGGTGATCACCGCGACCAAGTTGCCGCGTGCGGTGTAGTCGAAGACCTTGCCAGGATCGCGGTAGATTTCCATGCAGGGCTCGGCCACTCCGGGGGAGTAGGCGAGCGAGAGATCCCGCTGACTCGTCAGCGGTTTGGTGGCGACGACCTGGATCTTCCCGGGCCGACCCTTGGCGTGATAGTCGAGGGCCTCTCTGCTCCGCGGCTTCGGTTTGGTCATAGGCCCGAACTGTACTCAAGGCGCGACCCATCCGTCATGCAGTACCGGTGCGCATCATCGTGCACACTGCTCCGACACGGGCCTCGACAATGGTTGGACAGCGCCTCGGTCGGCGCTTGCTGACGCTTCGCGCGTCGGCCGAGCCGACCAGAGGCAAAGCGAGCCAAACGAACCAAATCGAGCCACAACGCTCGCTTTGGGTCGCAATGACGCTCCGCCGACTTCAGCGGTCGAGCAGCTTGTGCAGGTGGGTCCGCTCCCAGAGCACCGACTCGACGTAGTTCTCGTAGCAGGCCTCGGCCCGCCGAAATTCCCGCGTGTGATACATGCGTCGACCGTCGACGATCGGCATGTCGTGCACCTCGTGCAACATCTCGTGATAGACGATCCACTCGACGAAGAAACCCGGCACATCGGCGGCATCGAGCACCGGGTGGATCCGGATCAGCTTGTCCTCGACAGCGTAGGAACCGAGCTTGATCGATGAGCGTCCGCGCTTTCGCTTGCTGCGCGGACCCCAGGTGATACGGGCCTCGATGCGATCTTCGAAGTAGCGCTGGTTGAGCGAGTCAAAGATCTCTTGGAGGTTGTGGTGAGCGCCCTCGACGTCGAGATCGACAGTCCGCGGGGCCCTCGGCGAGCGGATCAAATGCTCGTGGCCGTCGATAAAGGCACGCAGCAGCGTCGCCGCATCGGCGTCGTGACGCTCGGCGTAGCGAGCCAGCGCCCGCAGGATCACCGGCGGCGCCGCGGCAAACATGCGGTGGACTCGGAAGGTGTAGACGCCCTGCCCCTTCTTGATCGAGAGCATCGTCCGCAGGTTGTCGGTGAGGATCACCCGCGGACGACCGGTCACCAAATAGGCAGCGAGTCGGTGCTGGAGATCGATACGACGGGTCTCGATCTCTTCGCGGGTCCAACCGTCGAGCGCCGCTTGGCCGCGCACTCTTCGGGTTTGACTAGAGCTCCGCGCTTTGCGGATCTCCTCCTCGTGCGCCTGCTTCAGCGCAGCGCTGGCCGCTGACACGGCTTTCGGGGCTTTGGTCGGCATGAGGTCCAAGCGGGCTACCGCATCGTGCAGTGAAGTCTGCATCATCGTAGGTCTTCGGGCGAGACGCTCGGGTTAGGGCCACTCAGGTGACCACCGACCGTCGGGCAGGTAGGATATCTGTCCACGCGGCCGCCTCAAAAATGTCGGATCCAAGGCGCACCTCCACCGGCGACGGACATGAATTTGCCTTGGCCTTTGGGATCTGCGAGGGCCCCCCCAGCGCGCAAAAAATCCCCACCAGAGCCGCCCAAAACCGAGAGTGACGCCACGATGAAGCTCAAAATCCTCCTCTTCGCCTCGATCCGCAGCAAGCTCGGCAGCGAACTCATCGACGTCGAGGTCCCGGATGACGCCAGCGCCCGTGATCTCCTCCAGATCATCGGTGAGTGCTGGCCGCAGGTCGCAGATCTGCTGCCCGCCTGCCGGGTCGCGATCGACCAGCGCTTCGCCGACCCCGACGAGCGTCTCCGCGAGCGGGTCGAGATCGCCGTCATCCCGCCGGTCAGCGGTGGCCACGACGGAGCGCCCCGCTCGCGGATCTCCGTAAATCCCCTAGAACTCGCCGCGGTGATCGCCGCGGTCAGCCATCGCGGCGCCGGCGGCATCAACTCGTTCATCGGCAACGTCCGCGGTCAAAGCAAGGGCCACGAGATCAGCCACCTCGAGTACGAGGCCTACGAGCCGATGGCCCTGCGCTCGATCAACACCATCATCGACCGCATCGAGGCCGAGATCGACGGTGCACGCCTCGCGATCCATCACCGCCAGGGTCGCCTCCAGGTCGGCGAGACCGCGGTGATCATCGCCGCCTCGGCGCCCCACCGGGCAGCCGCGTTCGAAGCCTGTCGCGCGGCGATCGAGGCCCTCAAGCGCGAGGTCCCGATCTGGAAGCGCGAGGTCACCACAACCGGCGAGACATGGTTTGGCCGCGGCCCCTGAGCGCGGCCCTTTTACCTGTCTCTTCAGTCATCTCGTCGGCGACGACGATGGGCTTTAACGTCGAGGCGGCTCCATCGACATATTAAAGATGTTCTCGAGGCGACCGAGTTCGTCGGATTGGATAAGGAATCCGGTGAAGTCGGCCATGTCCTCGAGCAGCGCCACTGCCCGGATCGTCGCGCCCTCGTGGTCGATCGCTTTGAGGCGACGACAGAAAGACACGTTCACCGTGCGCACCTCCTCAAAATAATTGATCAGCTCTTCGAGGTCCCAGTCGGCCAGCTCGCCGCGGCGGTAGGCGAAGTACTGGGCCACCAGGTACATCGCGAGGAAGCGGTAGATCGTCTCGTCGGCGGTCGCGAAGGGCAGGTGAGTCTCGACCATCGGCTTCATGCGGCCGAGGATCGGACAGCCCGAAGAGGCCATCACTAGCCCCATCAGCGCACTAAGACCCTTTTGCAGGGTCGACTCCTTGGCGATCGTGCGCCGCTTGGAGCGGACCTGGACCAGCACATGATCCTGATCAGGGATGTCTTTAAAAAAGTCGATGAGGTGGACCATTCCCTGGGCCACCGGGCAGTTGGGGTTCTCGGCGACGCTCAGGGGGCAGTTGGGGCACTGGCAGAACTCGAGCGCCGTCCACGAGGGGTAACTCGCCCGCGCCTGGGTGACGATATTTAGCGTGTCGTAGTCGAGCTTGACCTCGAACGACTTTTTAGAACCGTCGGTGAAGAGGAACTCGTAGACGTAGAGGATCGACGCGCTGTCGTTCTCTTGGCCGCTCCCGGGGTCGTGCTCATCTGCCATGGGCGTCGGGTCCGCACCGGTACCGACTCCCTCTGAAGCGCAAAATGCGCAGGGGTTCGAGAGAGAGCCGTATTCGCCGGATAGAGCCCCGAGCGTAGCCCCTTCGCCGGCCCTGATCTAGCCGCGCCAGGGTGAAACAGCCGAGATGGGGTGCGATATTTGCCCACATCAATCTCGCACAGCATCCCTAGTCGGCCCTGGCTAGCGTTGCTCGGGGTCGCAGCCCTCACCGAGGGTGTCTGTACAACCAAACTTGGTCGAAAATGGCCAGCGCGATCGCTGGCGGACCTGTTCGCGGGCGCCGCCCTGGTCACAATTTTCCCGGGTTGCGGCGGGCGGCTCCATGGCGAGCACCAGCGGCAACACCGAAAGCGGAGATCCCTGCGGCAACGGGATCTGCGACCGCCAGGAGCGGCCCATGCCCGCCCCTCCGGCGACGAGACCTGTAACCGCTGCTGCGTCGACTGCGGCGAGTGTGCAGCCCTCTTGCGGCGACAGCATATGCATCGGCGGCGAAAAAGGAAAAACCTGTATCTTCGCCGGCGATGCGCCATCGCGGCCTCTTCGCGCTCTTTTTCCTCAGCGGCCTCAGCGGCCTGGTCTACGAATCGATCTGGTCGCGCTACGTTCGGCTCTTTGTCGGCTCCGCGGCGACGGCCCAGGTGCTTGTGCTCAGCCTGTTCATGGGCGGCATGTCGATCGGCGCCCTGATCGCGGCCCGCAAGCTCACCGGAATCCGCCGACCTATCCGCGTGTACGCGCTGATCGAAGGCTTGATCGGCCTCTACGCCCTGGCCTTCCCAACGCTCGCCGAGTGGCTGATGCGCCTGTCCTACGACAGCATCTTTCCGGCACTCGGCGGTGGCGCTGCGGTGGCCGCAGTCAAGTGGGGCTCCGCCGGTCTGCTGATCCTGACGCCCTGTGTGCTGCTCGGCATGACCTTCCCGCTGATGAGCGCCGGCATCATCCGCGAGGGCCGCGAGCAAAGCGGCCGGGTGCTCTCGTTT
>Ga0256845_1002967_pt1 | contig 11868 bp, 8 predicted proteins | sample RiftiametaG_FD_189101 | JGI IMG/M metagenome (GOLD analysis project Ga0256845, IMG submission 189101) | Tube worm associated microbial communities from hydrothermal vent at the East Pacific Rise, Pacific Ocean - Riftia | ecosystem: Host-associated > Annelida > Integument > Unclassified ... | reverse complement strand
ACCGAGGGCAAATAGGGAGGCTATTGCGGGTTTCATCAGGCCCCCACTTCAGTTGGGTCTGGTGAAACCCGGCGCGGACTTCCGGCACGAGGTACTAGGAGCTGAGCTCAGCCCCCCTTACGCGGCGCAATGAACGGGAGTTTTTTCCTCAATCCTTTAGCCATTCGATGAGTTCTTTTGCGCTGAGGGAACCGACTTTTTCTCCTCCCGCAAGAAGGGAGTCTGCGAGGGACTTTTTGGATGCGTGTAAGCGTAAGATGTCTTCCTCGATGGTGTCGCGTGTGACAAATTCGTAGACTGTGACGGGACGATTTTGTCCAATGCGGTGGGCGCGATCAGTGGCCTGAGAGGCGACAGCAGGGTTCCACCAGGGGTCCAGATGAATCACGAAATCAGCTGCTGTAAGATTGAGTCCGAGGCCGCCGGCCTTCAAGCTGATCAGAAAAAGTGGAATCTCGCCGCCTTGAAATCTATCAATACTCTCTTGGCGTTGCGCTTTGGGAGTGGAGCCATCTAGGTACTCGTAATTGAGACCCAACTCCTCCAGACGTTCGCGCGCCAAGTGTAAAAAATCCACATACTGACTAAATACAAGTACGCGGTGCTTGTTTTCTAAAAGCTCGGCTGCCAAGTCTAAAAAAGCGTCCAGTTTGGGGCTTTCATCTGGTGCGTCCGGGTAGACCAACCGTGGGTGGCAGCAATAGCGACGCAATCGAGTGATCTCTGCGAGGACCTCCAACTTACTTTGTTCGCTACCTCCGCGCTTGTAGAGTTTATTGTAAATTTCTTTGCGCAAGCCCGCATAACGAAGACTTGCCTGTTCGTTCAATTGCACTTCCTTTCTTAGTCGGGTCAAAGGTGGAAGCTCCTTGAGAACTTGATCTTTGGTGCGCCTCAATAGAAAGGGGCGAATGAGACGCCGCAGAGCGTCGCGCGCGCCATGGTCGTTGTCTCTTTGAATGGGGTTTACAAAATGCACCTGAAAGTTGCGCCAATTACCGAGTAGGTCGGGGTTGATGAAGTGAAAAAGGCTCCATAAATCACCGAGGTTATTTTCTACAGGCGTGCCTGTGGCGGCGATGCGGCAGCGAGCGGGGAGAGAAAATGCGGCCCGCGCACGCATGGAGTGAGGGTTTTTAATGAACTGAGCTTCGTCGAGTACAATTGTATCCCAGTCGATAGTTTTGAGATGATCTCTATCCTCATTCAAGAGAGCGTAACTTACAATGAAAACTCGTGCGTGCTGACTTTTATCAGACGGATGTGATTGTGATTGGTCAAATAGTTTTTGTCTCTGAGCGCCGATGTATTCGGTCCCCTGTAGGGTGGGAGCGAAGCGCGCTAGCTCTCGTAACCAATTGGTGCAAACGGAGGTTGGTGCCACAACCAAATGAATTTGCCCCGGTGGCCTAGTAAGGAGATAGGCGATGATTTGTATGGTTTTTCCTAGGCCCATATCGTCGGCTAGGCAGGCACCCAAACCGAGATCGCCCAAATGACAGAGCCAAGAAACACCTTGAACTTGGTAGTCTCTCAGGGTGGCCTTTAGTTCGGGAGAGACCTTTTTGGGGGCGTGCTCCTTTTTCTCAAAAAGGGCCATTGCTGCGCGGCTCTCGTTGTCGAGGGTGAGCTGGGAGCCGCCTTCCTCGTCTTTTTGGCTTAGAATTTGAAGGCTTGCGAGGCGTGCCGCACTTAATTTGAGCTGATTGGGCTGATTTTCTGGGCTTTCGACTCCTTGCAGGCTTGCTAGCACCCGGCGCACTCGTTTTTCTACCTCAATGAAGTCTCCATTTTTTAATTGAATGAAGCGCCCCCGCACTAAGGAGGGCATACGAGTGAGTTCGGCAAGAGAGAGGTGAGTTACATTGTCTAATTCAATGCTACCGCTGAGCACGTACCAGCCTTTGCGAGAGCGCAAGGTGGCATGCAGGTTTTTGGTAGACACTTGTCCTCGCAATGCGAACGCGTTGGACTGAGGCCAATCAAAAGCACAAGAAATTTTGCTAGCACGAACCTGCGAGAGCAAAACTAAGATATCGTCTCTTCCTAGAGTCCAATTGTGTTCGTGTGCTTGAGAATCGTTTGCGGTGCTTTGGCAAAGAATTGAGCATGCAGCCAACAATTCGGAAGTCTTTTTTAACTCGAGATCGAAGTCGCGTTCGGTACGTAGGTTGCGGCCATTGTGAGTGGCGTTTAATAATGCAGGACCAGTTCCAGTGAGGAAAAACCTACCTTGGGGCCCAAAGGGTCGTACTCCTGATTCGACAATCCATGCGCCGGCTACTGGGGTGAGGCGTAAGGTGGGGGTTGAATCAGCTTTTTGGGTATTTTTGCTCTGCAAATGGGGGCTTTTAATCGGAACCCCCTCGCGCAACTGACCCAAGACTGCCAACGCTTGATTTGCTTGAGCATGGGGTACTCTTAAATCGTCCTTGAGGGTTACAATGATATCATGCATGGCGGGCGAGACCTGCACTACGCTCAAACGCCCCTCGCTCTCGGAGAGAATATTGAGGCCAGGGCCTAGCCCGGCAGGCGATACACAAATGCGCAGATGGAGGGGCTCTTCGTGAGTTTCGACCTGACATATTCCTCGAACAATTTCGATGGCGAGACCGCCTCTGGCAGCGTCAATGACGCGTGGGTGCTGTATCAACGCTTCGAGGGTCGCGGCGTGGGGTAAATCTCTTTCTTTGATGGGCGCCAACCCGTCAGAAAGCGATGGGGCGAGGGCGTGCTTCAATACCTGAAGAGCTCTTTGATCTTCGTGGGGAAATTCTGCTCTGAGCTTGATGGCCTCATTGAATGGGATGCGCCGAATGGTGGTCCAACCCCAGCCTGGATGATGTTCCTGAAGACCAGGGTGGTTGAGGCTGGCAGTTTGGGGTGAAACATACCATTGAAGGCGTAGTTTTGTCGTGGGAGTTGCAATTTCGACGGCCACTTTTTTGAGGGCTGAGAGACCAATTTGCCAGGCCTGGCGAACATGAACGACTTGAGCCAAATCGCCGGGGCGTGCCTCAAACGACTTTGTTTGTGCGGAACCTTTCTGAGGTATTTCGGATGAAAATTGTTCGTTGTGCAGTGAGAAAGAAAGGACCTGAGCTTGGCGCGCCATCCATGAATAGCCGGCAGCAGACCAGAGACTAGCAAATCGAAAGAGGCATTTTGACCAGGAGCGACGAGCCGTTTCTTGACGATTGAACGCGTAAACCGTGAGACCTAAAAAGAGAATTTCCCAAGCGCTTGCTTCTGGTGGAATTTTGTAAGGGGAGAGAGGTCGCAGCTCGCCCTCGGTGTCGTCGCGGTAACGCAAAAAAGTACGAAGGCCTCGTTTTGCACTCTTGAGCGCTGTGTCTTGGGTTCTCCCGCGCCACCATTTTTCGGCGGCGTCTCGTTTTTCTTGAAGAGGGTTTGCTAGGAGCAAGAGGGCTAACAATGGAGACCACCCAGGAATGTCGGGTAGCCTCGCACCGGCAAAGGCCCGACCTTGGTCCAGTAGGTTGTTCGCGAGGGAAACTTCTCCTTTTTGAAATTGTAGGACGGCACCTAAAAAGAGCTGCGAGCTCGAATCGAGCTGACTGAGGATCAGTTGGGTGTTTTCTTCTTCTTGACGGTGCAGCGCGTGAGAGGTGCAGAATATCAAGAGCAAAGGGTCACCTTCGAGCTGTGGGTGATTGCTTTGCACTGCCCAGCGGTACAGAGGGGTACAAGGAGCCAAGGGGCCCAAGGCGTAACAGAGGACTCGAGCGACGATTGCCGGGGTGCGTTCCTTCCACGTGGCGCAAAGCCAGGCGGGATCAAAGGCGAGGGTGGTCGAGTTCAAGAGATCTCGCTCAAATTCTGGATCTTTTCCGACGACGGCGTCTGGTCGAAAAATGAGTGAGCCAGCCTGAAGGCGAGCGCTTTGGTTGGCCACGCTTCGATGGCCCAACAATTCACTGAGATTGACGAGGAGCGGACGCAATAAGCGCTGTTTGTCGGTTTCTCGTAGCGCGACCTGCCCCAGAGAGCCGGGGATCTTGTAGCCCGGTTCGGTCGTTCCCTTGGTTAAACTCACGGGGCGCACCTCGCCCTCTTGGAGAATAAAACCTTCTTTTAAGAACTTGTTGAGGGCAGTGCGTGAGAAGCCGAGGCTTGTGAGCGCTGAGAGCCCCAATGCCTTCTCGGCTGCAATGGCGGCAAAGAGCGACCAGTCGGAGGGGGAAAATTGCTCAGAGCTCTTCAGGAATTGGCCCAAGAGAGCATGGTCCAAGGAGAGTTCACCGTCGAACATTGTCAGCCTCACTACCAGAGATCTGCATTTACCGAGGAAAGAATTTGGCAGGGGGCTCTGGGGGCCGTAAATGAAGCTGTGCCATCAATTCTCGTCATTTTTGCTCATCCTGCTCTTGAGAATTCACGAGTGAACCGCGCGTGGAGGAAAGAAGCGCGCCAAGTACCCGGTGTGACCTTTCACGACCTCTATGAAGAGTATCCAGAATTTGATGTGCAGGTCGATCGCGAGCAAAGACTATTGGAGAGCCATGATGTTTTGGTCTTACAGCACCCATTTTATTGGTACAGCGCCCCCGCATTGATCAAACAATGGCTCGATCTCGTGTTGGAGCATGGGTGGGCTTATGGAGAGGGTGGCGAAGCTTTGCGGGGTAAGAAATTCATGAGCGCTATCACCGCAGGCGCGCCCCAAACAGCATACAGTGTAGATGGTTTTCATAACGCGACGGTTCATGACTTTCTTTTGCCCTTTGAGAGGACGGCGGCCCTCTGTCAGATGCAGTACTTGAAGCCATTTTTTGAATATGGAACCTTGCAAATGAAAGATGATGAGATTGTTCGCTCAGCGACAAGTTATGCCAGTCTTCTTAAAAATATTTGCGCGGGTGAGCCGCACTTCGGGAAAATGACTGGGAGTTTTTCTGGGGAGAGCAAGTAGACCATGCACGGCGAAGACTTTTTTCTTCAAGCGTTTATGTACCTTGCGGCTACGGTCGTGGCTGTTCCGGTTGCGAAACGTCTCGGTTTGGGCTCGGTGTTGGGTTACCTCATCGCGGGAGTTCTCATGGGACCCTATGTATTGGGTCTGATTGGCGCCGAGGGGCAAGACGTCATGCACTTTGCCGAATTTGGCGTCGTGATGATGCTTTTTGTGGTCGGTTTGGAGCTTGAACCCAGTCTGTTATGGCGCCTGCGTGGTCCCATATTGGGTTTGGGTGGGGCTCAAGTTTTTGGCACGACAGCACTTGTGGCCGCTCTTGCATTTTTTGTCGGTACCTCGTGGCAAGTAGCTCTGGCCATTGGCATGATCTTGGCTCTTTCATCAACTGCAATTGTTTTGCAGACTCTCAACGAAAAGGGGTTGATGAAAACCCACGCGGGGCAGAGCGCTTTTGCGGTATTATTATTTCAAGACATTGCAGTAATTCCCATGTTGGCTTTGATGCCGCTCTTGGCCACAGGGCATGTTGGGGGCGAGGGACACGAAAGTGGGCAGGGGGCAACTTTTCTTAGTGGCTTACCTAGCTGGATGAGTACTTTGGTGGTGCTGGGGGTGATGGGCACGCTGATTGGCGGGGGGCGTTTCTTGTTGGCTCCGCTTTTTCGTTTTATTGCCAAGGCCCGTCTCCGAGAGACGTTTACGGCTGCTGCATTGCTTTTGGTCATAGGCATTGCGCTTTTGATGACGAAGATTGGCTTGAGCCCCGCCCTCGGCACATTTGTTGCTGGCGTAGTATTGGCTACTAGTGAGTACCGTCATGAGCTAGAGGCGGAGATTGAACCCTTTAAAGGCTTGCTTTTGGGGCTCTTCTTTATTGCCGTTGGGGCGTCCATCGATTTTGGCCTTGTGCAAAGCCAACCATCGACAATTTTGGGTCTAGTGGGCGCGCTGATGCTCGTAAAATTCGCGGTACTTACCCTCCTTGCCCGAATTTTTAAGCTGGGAATGGATCAGAATATGCTCTTTTCGTTTTCCTTGGCCCAGGGAGGTGAATTTTGCTTTGTACTTTTCTCCTTTGCGTCACAAAATGGAGTGATCCCCGAGAGCGTATCGGGGCCCTTGGTTGCGAGCGTTGCTTTGAGTATGGCGCTGACTCCTTTGATGATGATGTTCAACGAACGCGTCGTACAAAGGCGTTTTGGTACCCAAGAAAGCGAAGTGAGGCCGCCGGACGAGGTGCACGGTGACAACCAGGTGATTGTGGCTGGCTTTGGACGCGTGGGGCAGGTTGTGGCTCGCTTACTTGGCTCTGCAGGCTTTGAATCTACCGTCTTGGAGATTGATTCTGATCAGGTAGATCTCGTGCGCAAGTATGGACGTCGAGTGTATTATGGTGACGCTAGCCGGGTCGACTTGTTGCGCTCCGCAGGGGCGGATAAGGCAAAACTTCTCGTTATCGCCATAGACAATGAGGAAAAAGCAAAACAATTGGCCCTAGAAGTGCGAGCACATTTTCCTCATCTTGCGATTGTGGCGCGCGCAAGGGGGCGTGGGGACGCTTACGATCTTTATGATGCGGGGGTCGAACACGTTTATCGAGAGACACTTGATTCGTCATTGCGCATGGGGGTTGCGGCATTGCGTATTTTGGGAATGCGCGCCTACCGGGCTCATCGTACTGCCCGTTCTTTTCGTCGTCACGACGAGCGTGTTGTGCGCGAGACCGCCCGGGAGCGCCACGGGGCTGAAGATCTCTTTACGCTGATGCGAGGTAAGAGCGAAGATCTCGCCCGTGTGCTCAAAGAAGAGCATGAAAGCGACCCATCAAGAGAAGAGGGATGGGATGATGAGCCTCTGAGAACACCGAAGCTCTGAGTCGAGCCTCCGCATTCAGGGTGCGTATCATTTTTGTGGCTTGAGGAGTGGGGCGAGATGAGGAATTCCTTTGATATGCACGTCGTGCTGAGAGAACGGAATTTCTATGCCCGCGGCGTGAAATGCTTTGTAGACGCGGCGATTCAGATCGTCGACCACAAGTTCGCGGTAACGGGGCCGCTCAATCCATACCAGGAGCTCGTGTACCAGTCCGGAGGCGCCAAAACTTGAGAATCGCACCATAGGGGTTGGAATAGCGCTCACAAATTCGGCGCCACTAGCGCAGCCGAGCATCACGTCTTTCACCTGATCTACATCGCTGCCATAGGCGCATTCAACTACTATTGAGACCCGCGCCTTGCGGTAAGGCCCCCCACTTTCGTTGACGATACGTGCGTTGCCGATCAGGCTATTGGGGACAATGATTTCCACATCGTCCAAGGTGAGTAAACGAGTGGAGCGAAAGCCAATGGCAGTAACAGATCCGCGTAAATCACTGTCGAGGACCACAAAGTCTCCCAGTTTATAAGGGGCGTCGGCTACAATAAAAATGCCAGCAAAGAGATTAGAGAGACTATCTTTTGCGGCAAACCCGAGGGCAATACCGACGACTCCTGCAGAAGCTAACCAAGCGCCGACATTGATCTCCCAAGTGAGCAAAATAGCGTAGGAGCCAATGGCTATTGCAGCCAGTTTGCTAAAAATATCAAAGAGAGGTTGGGTCTGAGGTTGTACAACCGAATGCTCGTGGGCGTCTTTTGCCAGAGCTCTAAAGGTAAGAGAGCCCACTTTGGAAAGAGTAAATGTCCAAATAATAACGGAAAGACTCTTGAGAACACCGTCAAATATCCAAACTAAATGCGCGGAAAGGGGAGCAGTTCGAGTCGCCCACGCCAGGCCAATAAAAATGGTGCTCCAAAAGATGGGGCGCTGAAAAGCAGCCGCGATACGATCGTCAAGTAGTGTCTTGGTGCGTTTTACCAAAGAAAGAACTACTCCACGAAAAAAGAGCTGTATAAAAAAGGCGCCCAGTACTGAAGCGACAACGAGGGTGATTGCTCGAACCCAAGGCTGGGTCATCCATACACTCATTGTTTCAGTGTAGACGAGGGCCAGGTACCAGCAAGGGGCCAGCGATCCTCATTGCATGCAAACAACGACGCAGCCTTTTTTATGGCCCTTGTCGACGTGGGCGTGGGCCTCAATCATTTCATCAAACGGGTAGCGCTTTTCTATGACCGTACGTAGTTTTTCGGCCTTGTAGAGTTTGAGTAGATCTCCAAGAAACCCTCGTAGCTCTGCGGGCGGACGCAGACCAGTTGCATCAAATTTCGCGGACTTTTTACCAAAAATGCTCGTAAAAATCATTTGAAACAGAAGAGGCATGCTGAGCACGGGGGACAGATAGGTTCCGTTGTTCTTCAGAGCTTTTTTTGAGCGTCTGTAGGAGCTTTTACCCACAGTATCGTAGATGAAGTCATAAGCAGAGACGTTCTTCGTAAAATCGTGGCTTGTGTAGTCCACCACAAAATCAGCTCCGAGAGATTTTACTAGTTCTAGGTTGGAAGTACTGCACACGCCGGTGACTTCGGCTCCCATTGCTTTTGCCAATTGTACAGCAGCGGTGCCCAAGGCTCCTGAGGCTCCGTTGACGAGGACCTTTTGGCCTGGCTTAACTTGCGCCATACGCTTGAGAAAGTTGTAGGAGGTCATGGGACCATCACAGAGTGCACAGGCGTCCTCAAAGGTGAGATTGTCGGGCTTAGGTAAAATGACTCCGTTTACCGGAACACAAACGTATTGCGCGTGAGCACCAAATTGCATGCCTGACTCCCCAAACACAGGGTCGCCCACATTCAAGTGCTCGGCTTGGCTACCCACCTTGCGCACAACGCCCGCAAAACCAGTGCCGCCAATGGCCGCTCTTGGTTTTGTGAGACCGAGAAAAAGTCGGGCATAGGCAGGGTCGCCCCGACGCATCATACTATCTGCCGCGGTGACACTGCTTGCAAAAACCTCCACAAGTACCTCATTGCCAGCGGGCTCTGGGCGCTCTACCTGCGTAAGGGCCAGTACATCTGTTGACCCGTATGCATTGGCCACCCAGGCTTTCATCGTGGTGGAGCCTGAGGCAGGCTTGTCGGCGAATTCGATAGGTGCGTGAGCTTTTTCTCGGGTGTTCATATTCAATCCTTTGCTAGACTTACGCTGTAAGTTACGCCGATTTCTTATCGATGCAAGATAAACTTACACCGTATGGTACGACAGCTTCAGAAAGCCTCTGAAGTGAAAAAAGAAGTCGAACAGAAAGAGAAGCGACGAACTCCTCTCAGCCGCGAGCGCATTCTCCAGCGCGCAATCACCCTTGCGGACAAGAAGGGCATTGATGCTCTATCTATGCGCTCCCTGGCAAAGGCATTGAGCGTCGAGGCGATGTCTCTTTACAATCATGTAAAGAATAAGGACGCCCTCCTTGATGGCATGGTGGAACTTGTAGTTGCAGACATTGCCGTGCCCGAAAAAAAAGGCAGCTGGAAGGCGCAAATGAGGGAGCGCGCACTTTCGGCTCACTCTCGACTCACTGAGCACCCTTGGGCGGCTATGCTACTTATGTCGCGTATCAACATTGGCCCCTTTATGCTGAACTATGTTGACGCTACCTTGGCATGTTTGCTTCATGGTGGTTTTACCTATGCTCAGGCCGACCATGCATGGAATACATTAGACAGTTATGTGTATGGTTACACGTTGCAAAGTTTGAATTTTCCTTTTGCACCAGACGAGTACAAGGATGCAGCCGAAGAGTTTATGCCACAGCTTCCTATGGAGCAATATCCCCACCTTGCAGGTCTTTCTTTGGAGGTGATGGAGGGACGTCATGATGGTCTACATGATCTCACATTTGGTCTCGACTTGATTTTGGACGGACTGGAACGTGTGCTTTCTAAGGAGCCGTGAGAGATGTATTTTCCTAGAGTTCTCACCTAGAAAAAATTTATGAATCCTGTAGCCTCGGGCGGGTGAGACCGATGCGTTCCTTTTCTCTGCTGGGCATCTTCAGTAGCGGTCTGCTTTTAGGCGGAGTTTTTGCTTGCGAAAGCTGCCATGAAAGTCCTTCGCCCCCCCGCAAAGAAGGCTCCTTCTGTTCAAGACACTCCCTTGCAGCCCGAATTACCTCGATTTGTGGGTCGCGCCTCCTGCACGACCTGCCATCCGACTGAGGCAAAGGCATATGAGGGCAGCCAACACGATTGCGCTCTTGAAGTACCCAGCGCAGGCACCGTGGCCGCGCCATTTGCTGGAGAAAATTTAAAAGGGGCTCATATGCAAGCAACGACGCAGCCTTTTTTATGGCCCTTGTCGACGTGGGCGTGGGCCTCAATCATTTCATCAAATGGGTAGCGCTTTTCTATGACCGTACGTAGTTTTCCTGCCTTGTAGAGTTTGAGTAGATCTCCAAGAAACCCTCGTAGTTCTGCGGGCGGACGCACACCAGTTGCATCAAATTTCGCGGACTTTCTACCAAAAATGCTCGTAAAAATTATTTGAAACAGAAGAGGCATGCCTGTGACTTCGGCTCTTAAGTACTTCACTCATTGCATAGCAGTGGTACCTAGCGCTCTCGACGCGACATTGATGTGCCCCACTTGCCGTGAATTAACAAAGAAGAAAAGGGCGCAAATTCACACCTGTCACCCCTTTTGTTGCGCTGAGATTCCCAAACTTTTTGGTTTACTGTTCGAAGCAGTAAAGACCTACGTTGTTGCGATTACAGAACTGAGTGTAGCGAGACCTCCAAGATAGGGTTGTGTCGCTACTCAGGCCTACTCTTGTTGTCCCGGCGGTCGAGGTGTAGTTGGAGCAGCCGTTACCAGTCCATATTTCGCCAAGTCTTGCGTCACCCTTTTCGTCGAGGTTAATGGCTGCGTCGAGGCCACCAGTGGCGAGGGTGGCGAAGTCGGCAGCGACCTGAACGCCATCAACGCGAACATAGGGAAGACCCGTTTTGCTGAAGTCTGCGCTCGGTGAGAATGTTGCCGTAGTGATGAAGGGCAGGTAAAAACCAGAAAGTCTAGCAGCTGCAGCAAGACGATTGCAGGTGGAAGTCGCTTCTGCTTCACCGCCGACGTCGCCGGGTACAAAAGTTGAAGTCGCAAAGGCAATTCGGGTACAGTCCCCCGCATTACTTGTGTCATCGACTTCTCCGGACTCGAGGACGCCGTTGTTGGCAATCCCGTTTCCATCTCCGTTGTCTAGTCCCGTGGAGATTCGAGTGCATTCAGGAGTGACCTGGGTTAGCGAAGTCAATGAGCTAGTTCCATTGGAGCCATTGGTTCCGTCCTTGCCGTCAACGCCATCGGCTCCCACGGGACCAGCACCGCCAGCACCGCCAGCACCGCCAGCACCACCGTTTACGCCACTGGTTCCATGACCGCCGTCATTGCCGTCATTGCCATCGTTGCCATCGTTGCCATTGTCGCCATTGTCGCCATCGACGCCATCGACGCCGTTGGTTCCATCTTTGCCATCCGCCCCGCTAGCGCCTGGGGCAACCGTTATCGCTGCTTCCGCAAGCGATGGTCGTGAGTGCAATAGTTAGAGAAAGTGCAATTGTGTATGATTTCATCGAATATGGTCTTTCGTATTGAAGGTAGACTGTCGATCTATACATTCGCTTACTAATTCTCGTCAAGGGGCGCTTATTTGCAGGGAGGATCTCTGTGGTTTTGATCGAATCGTCGGGTCGACTGTACTGAGAGAAGATATATTGGGTAGAAGTCACCCATGATTGAGGTCGCCTCGGGGTGAGTGTTTGCGCCTTTGGAGAGAATGGCGCGAGGAATAATACAGTAGAATACTGACGTGAGTAGGGGCGGTCAGTTGTTGCCGGTTAGGAAAATATTTTGCTTCCTGTAGCCTCGGGCGGGTGAGACCGATGCGTTCCTTTTCTCTGCTGGGCATCTTCAGTAGCGGTCTGCTTTTAGGCGGAGTTTTTGCTTGCGAAAGCTGCCATGAAAGTCCTTCGCCCCCCCCCGCAAAGAAGGCTCCTTCTG
>Ga0256845_1002966_pt1 | contig 11871 bp, 12 predicted proteins | sample RiftiametaG_FD_189101 | JGI IMG/M metagenome (GOLD analysis project Ga0256845, IMG submission 189101) | Tube worm associated microbial communities from hydrothermal vent at the East Pacific Rise, Pacific Ocean - Riftia | ecosystem: Host-associated > Annelida > Integument > Unclassified ... | reverse complement strand
GCCGCCAGATTGAACAAAAACTCGGCATCAAGGGTAGTTTAGATGACATTGAAAAGCAATTTGATACTGATGATATTAAAAATAAAGCCAAGAAATTATTTAAGGGGTTAGGTTTGTGAAAATAGAAGCAATTGATTTATTCGCTAAAGACATTTCTGAATATCGCTTTAAAACCATAAAAAAAATACACCTCAAGAGTGGTGTTAAAGTTTTAATAAGCTATGTCTTTTTTCAAAAACACTCATTTTATGCCCTTAAAGTTAAAGATAGAGAAAAAAAGATAGAGAGGGATATTGTTTGCCATTTTTTGAGAGCAATTCAAGATCAAGTGTTTTTTAGTTGCAGTTTAGGTAAATTTGGCGACAAAGTGGATGTCGCTTTGCTTGGTAAAATATGAATGTTGTTTCTGAAAATAACGAAGTTTTTAACGCTTCTGTATCAATAAAACTGGAAGAAGATGGTTTTGGGCTTGTAATGGAATCAAGGGGTGGTACAAGAAATAGCGTAAACGAAAGAAACACGGACTATCTTCTTGCACTGGAAACGATATTATCAAGACTTTTTTTATTGAAGATAAAAACGATTAAGGTGTTTTTACTCTCTAGTAGAGCGTTGAAGATATGGCCTGCTATGGAAGAAAGAGCGCTTAAAATAGAAAATTCTACTGACATAGTACTGTCTTCAGATGCAAAAAAGATAAAAAGTTTGATTTGCAAAGCACAAAAGGATAAAAAACAAGACCCAAGTAGCACAGGGGGAAATTCAACAAAGAAAATACTCATTAAAGCAAATTTAACTTCTCATCAGTGGGAGTCTGTAGTACTAGGTGATACTAAAATTCATACAATTTCAGAAAATGAATTGAGCACCAAGGCGTTTGATCCGAAAGATGCAAAAAGTGCCAAAGAACAAATAACTCGATCTATTTCGAATAGACGGGGGCAGGCTACATTTAGAAGAAAATTATTGAAAATATATAATGGAAAGTGCGCCATTTCAGCAACAAATTTACCGCCTATTCTTGAAGCGGCTCATATTGTTCCGTATCAAGGTGTGCAAACAAACCATATTACAAATGGTATTTTATTAAGAGCCGATTTCCATATATTGTTTGACCTTGGATTGATTGGCGTTAATAAATTTTATAAAGTTATTGTCTCATCGTCATTAAGTGATACAGAGTATGAGGAATATCATCAATCGGATATTCTTTTGCCAAAGAATGAAAATGAACAACCGAGTCTTGCGGCACTCAGGTCTCGTGCATTGCCATATAGGGAGAAAAAGATATGTTAAATTTAGATGTGCAACATCAATATGTTGCCAGTTGTGCTTATAGTCAAATCCATTTTAATAGATTAAATTCAGAAAATTTGGGTAACGAATTTGTCAGTTTTAGAGAGAGAGCGAAAAAAGGCGATGTCAATGATCAAAGATTATTAGAGATTTCTTTAAACAAGTTTGTAAAAACAATGTCGGATAGCCATGAAAATTATTGACTCACATTGCCATCTCGACAGAGTAGATTTATCCGCATTTGGCGGTAGCATGGAAAGTTTGTTGGTGCATGCTAAGACGCTATCGGTGGAGACATTTTTGTGCGTTTGTATTGATTTGGAGCATTTTGATGAGGTGTTGGCTTTGGCGAAAAAGTATCCGCAGATTTATGCGTCGGTGGGGGTGCATCCTTGTGAAATGGAGGGGCAGGATCCGGGTGTGGAGGCGTTATTGGCGTTGGCTCAGGATGATAATATTATTGCTATTGGGGAGACGGGGTTGGATTATTTTCATGTGGAAAAAGACACTGCTGACTGGCAGAGGGCGCGTTTTAGGCGACATATTCAGGCTTCAAATCGTTCGGGTAAGCCGATGATTATTCATACTCGGAATGCTAGGGCGGATACTATTGAGATTATGCGTGAAGAGCAGGCACAGAAAGGGGTGATGCATTGTTTTTCTGAGGATTGGGAGACGGCTAAGGCGGCGTTGGATTTGGGTTTTTATATTTCATTTTCAGGCATTATTACTTTTAAGAGTGCGGGGGATTTGCGAGAGGTTGCTAAAAAAGTGCCGTTGGATAGGATTTTGGTAGAAACGGATGCGCCTTATTTGACCCCTGTGCCTTATCGTGGTAAGCCTAATTCACCTGCTTATACTTATTATACGGCTGAAAAATTAGCTGAAATTCGGGGCGTAAGCATTGAGACAATTGCCAGTGCTACCACGAGTAATTTTAAAACCTTGTTTGCCTTATGAGCGTTATTTTTCAAACAGTTGATGAATTTTCCGTGGGGCAACGCTTGGATAATTATTTATTAAAACATCTAAAGGGCGTGCCAAAATCGCATATTTATCGGGTAATTCGTAAGGGCGAGGTGCGGGTTAATAAAGGCAGGAAAAAGGCGGATTACAAATTACAAATGGATGATGTGGTGCGCATTCCCCCTATTCGGGTTGCCGAGCCAAAGTCTGGCAAAACTTCTGACGGCCTTAAGAAATTATTGACTGAGAGTGTTTTATATGAAGACAAAGGGTTGTTGATCATCAATAAGCCGAGTGGTTTAGCAGTCCATGGTGGCAGTGGGATTGATGTGGGGGTGATTGAGGCGTTGAGAGATATGTATAACACGCCTGTGGAGTTGGTGCATCGTATTGATAGAGCGACTTCGGGTGTGTTGTTGATTGCCAAAAAACGCAGTGTGTTGAAAAATTTGCACGAACAATTGGTGCAGCATCAAATGGAAAAGCGTTATACCGCTTTAGTTAAAGGCACTTGGTCAAAAAAACGCCATACGATTGATGCGCCTTTGTATCAAAATTCTCGTTGCACAGTGGTGGATGTTAAAGGCAAAGAGGCGTTGAGTCATTTTCAACCGTTGAAAAATTTCGACCGTATTGATGCGGCTTTGGTTGAAGTGTTAATTGAAACTGGGCGAATGCATCAAATCCGTGTGCATGCGCAATATGCAGGGCATCCGTTGGCGGGTGATGATAAATATGGCGACAGGGAATTTGACCGTAAATTACATGCTCAAGGTCTGAGGCGTTTGTTTTTACATGCCCATCAATTAACTTTTACCAATCCAAGTACGGAAGAAATTCAAACCGTTAAAGCGCCGTTGTCAGCTGAATTAAAGGCATTTTTGGCAACATTATGAATGCTTATTTTCGCCTGATGCGTTTGGATAAGCCGATTGGCATTGCTCTTTTGCTTTATCCTGCTTTATGGGCATTGTTTTTGGCGGCAGAGGGTTTGCCTGATTTAAAGTTATGCCTGATTTTTGTTTTAGGCGTGGTTTTAATGCGTTCAGCAGGTTGTGTGATTAATGATTATGCCGATAGAAAAATCGATAAATTGATTGAACGCACACACAATCGCCCTATTACAACAGGTGAAATTCATCCTAAGTCGGCACTGATTTTATTTTTTATAATGATGATGATTGCCTTTGGCTTGGTGTTGTTGACCAATGCTTTAACCGTTCAATTGGCAGTAATTGCAGGTTTTTTAGCGACACTTTACCCATTTACCAAACGCTGGACACATCTGCCGCAATTCGTGCTTGGCTGTGCATTTGCGATGAGTGTACCGATGGCTTTTGCTGCCACAAAGGGCAGTGTGCCGAGTGAGGCGTGGTGGGTTTTCTTAGCAACGGTTGTTTGGACGGTTATTTACGATACGATGTATGCAATGGCAGATAGGGAAGAGGACTTAAAGATTGGCGTTAAATCCACGGCTATTTTATTTGCAAAGTTTGACCGTTTGATTATTGCCATATTACAATTGATATTAATAAGTCTTTTATTGATAATTGGGTTGGTATTTGCGTTAAAATTAGAATATTTTTTTATGCTTTTTATGGTGCTAGGGCTAATGATCTACCATCAGTTTTTAATTAAAAAACGGGAAAAAAGTGCCTATTTTAAGGCATTTTTGCACAATCAATATATTGGTATGAGCGTGTTGTTTGGTGTTATTTTTAGCGTCAGTTATTAACTAAGACCTTTGCGTAAATATGGATGATTATTTATATTTATGCAAAGGTCTCTCTAAGGAGTTTTTATGAATTTTTCTAAGTTTATTATTGCTATTTCGTTGTTATTATTGTCATCTTTGACTTACGCACAATCCCCTTATCGATGGGTACAAATGGCGGCCAATAATCAACTTAGCGTTAGAGCCATTTTATTAAATGACAAACAATGTCCAGTGGCACACATCAATAATGTTCCTACTGTGATGAAATTAAGAGCGCCTAAGGTGGCGAATTTTCCAGCAGTCTGTGAATTGTTGGTTAGCCGTGACACCCATTCAATCAAAATTCAACAGCGGGTGTTGCCTACTTTACCCAGTGAAGTAAATCGTGTTGCGATATTAGGCGACACAGGGTGTCGGATTAAGAAAACTAGCGTCCAAGACTGTAACGATGTTAAGGCTTGGCCGTTTCGTGAATTAAGTGCCAGTATTGCCTCAAAAACCCCTGACATAATTTTACATGTAGGCGATTATTTTTACCGGGAAACCCCTTGTCCTAAGGGCAATAAAGGTTGTAAAGGTTCGCCAAGTGGATACAATTGGGACACTTGGAATGCCGATTGGTTTACACCTGCAAGTTCGTTGTTTCAATCTGCAGTCATTGCCTTTTCTAGGGGCAATCATGAAAATTGCAGTAGGGCAAAAAATGGCTGGTCCCGCTATTTATCGCCATGGGCATATACTGGGCAAACTTGTGCCGAGATGGAAAAACCCTATATGTTTAAGTTGAAAAATGTTAATTATATTATGTTTGACAGTAGTTATGGTCAGGACGACCGTACCTCCGACACACAATTAGCACTGTATAAAAAGACAATAGAGCAGTTAAAACTTGACAAAGATTCGACCAATATAGTGCTGACACACCGACCTATGTGGACCTATAATAAGATTAAATCCAAATATTATTATGGCAATTTAACCCAACAAATGGCCTTCAAAAACCTACTGCCTAATCGCACCCTATTTATTGCTGGGCACGCACATTATTTACAAGTGTTAGATATGCACACCGATTACGATCAACTGATTGTTGGTAATAGCGGCACAGCATTATACAAAGTGGGTAACACCACGAAAAAATCCGTTGATATTAACAAACATAAGGCTAATTTTGTTTATTCTCGCTCAGGTTTCGGCTACGGAATTTTGACCAACAAGGGTAAAGTTTTTAGATTTTATAATCAAAAAGGAAGTAATGTTGGAAAATGTATATGGTTTCCCAACAAGCGCGCTTCATTAATTTGCCAATAGTTTTGCTTGACTGATATTAACACTCAATTCAATTAAAATGACTTCATCAAAAAAATTTGATATAAACCTAGCCTTAGAATTGGCTCATTTGAGCGCTGCGACATATGCTCAATATGTTGATTATATAAAAGGCAAAAAATGGACAGTACCTGAGGGCTATAAATTAGAAATCACATTCCAAACAACGCATGAAGGTGACCCTTATCCATTGGGCTTTATCGCCTCTAAAGGAGGGGATATTTATATTAGTTGGCGTGGTGTTCTTACCATTGAAGAGTGGTTTGAAGCGATTGACTTTGAGCAAGAAGATTGTGCTTACCTTACAGAAGGCAGCAAAGTTGAATCTGGGTTTTATCAAGTATATACATTGGCAGAAAAAATTTTCTCCCCTCAGGTCAAGGTTTTGAACTTTCTTAAAGAGAGGCAAATAAAAGGCAATATATATTTGACTGGCCACAGTTTGGGTGGCGCTCTTGCTGTGTTGAATGCACTTGATATTGTCAAGCATACAGAATATCAAGACCTTATTCTCTACTCATTTGCAGCGCCTCGCACAGGCTCTCCTGAATATGCTGCAATATACAACAATGCAAACCTCAATTCTTGGCGAGTGGTTAATGTAAACGACGAAGTGCCAAAATTGCCTTTGAAAAACACCTTAGGTTGTTATTACCAGCATGTAAATCAAGAATTTAGTATAACCTTTGGCAGTGGCTGCATTGAAGACTGGGCGGAGGACCATTTATTACCTAACTACATCAGTCAGCTGGAAAAAATGAAAGAAGGTCTTTGTGCAAATACGAATGAAGAATAACATTTAATTTTTTTTGCCAACTTGGTGGATTTTACGGTTTAAACAAATGACCCAGTGGGCGAAAAAGTGGATTATTGATGCATATTCATATTTACACAAAAACCTCTCAGTCCAGCAGTTAAATACCTCTTAACAACTCATTAATGCCTACTTTAGAGCGAGTTTTGGCATCAACTTGTTTAACAATTACTGCACAGTAAAGTGAATAACTGCCGTCTTTTGAAGGCAAATTACCCGAAACAACAACCGATCCTGCTGGCACACGACCATAAGTAATTTCCCCTGTTTCACGATTGAAAATTTTGGTAGATTGTCCAATATAAACACCCATTGAAATCACCGCACCCTCTTCCACAATCACCCCTTCCACAACCTCTGAACGAGCGCCGATAAAGCAGTTGTCTTCAATAATCGTTGGGCTGGCCTGCAATGGCTCTAATACGCCACCAATACCAACGCCACCAGACAAGTGAACATTTTTACCAATTTGTGCGCATGAGCCAACAGTTGCCCAAGTATCTACCATAGTGCCTGAATCCACATAAGCGCCAATATTGACATAACTGGGCATTAGCACGGTGTCTTTGGCGATAAAAGAACCTCGGCGTGCGCTTGCTGGGGGAACGACACGAACGCCTGCTGCTGCAAATTCGTCTGCGGACATAGTGGCAAATTTTGAAGGAACTTTGTCATAATATTGGGTAAAACCGCCTTGCATAGGCACATTGTCCTCTAGTCTAAAAGACAATAACACCGCTTTTTTTAGCCATTCGTTGACCACCCAATCACCTACCCCTTTTTGCTCGGCGACGCGTGCTTGCCCTGAGTCAAGTAGGTGAATGGCTTCGGCAACGGCTTGTTTGATTTCCGTGCTGGCTGATTGTGGGTTAAGGTTGGCTCTGTTTTCAAAAGCTGCTTCAATAATATCCTTCATAATTTATCCATCGTTCAAAAAATAAACATTATATCAGGGCAAGCCACTAATCTTTATGACAATGATTGTGATGATGTTCGTAAGTTGCCATCAATTCATCCATTTGGTCGGCAAATAAATCGTTAAATTGACGGTTTTTAATAAGGGTTTCAGGTTGACCCATACAACAAATATGGCGATATAGGCACAGCACTTGGGTTGATTCTTTCATGACTCGATGCAGGTCGTGAGAGACCATTAAGACGGCGCAATCTTGTTGTTGATGAATGTCTTGAATGAGTTTGTAGAGTTGCATTTGTCCATCAATATCAAGGTTTTGTGCAGGCTCGTCAAGGATAAGGACATTGGGCTTTGCTAGTAATGCACGGGCGAGCAATACGCGTTGCATTTCGCCACCAGATAAACTGCTTAGGGGTAAGTTTAGTCGTGTTTCAATGCCAGTGAGTGTGGCGATGTCGGTTAAAAACTGGGTGTCAATCTTTTGATTGAGTTTGAGAAAATCAGCCACTATAATTGGAATAAATTCATTGGCAATGAATTTTTGTGGCGTGTAGCCCAATCTTATGTCTTTAGATTTTTTAATCTTTCCATGGTCAGAGGCAATCAGCCCAAGCAAGATTTTAATCAACGAACTCTTGCCAGCGCCATTGGGCCCAATTAAGGTGATAAATTCACCTGCTTTTAGTTCAAAACTCACATCATCAAGTACCTTTTTGCCGTGGTGACTGAGGCTAATGTGATTGGCACTGATGAGCGTTTTTGACATGATTTTTTGGAAAAATTGGGTGTTAAAATCTGCATTTTATACCAAAAACTTTTTAAAAATATCTTTAACAACCCTCGTAGAAGGATAAAATCTATTATATTTTTCCAACCCTTAAAAAAAGCCTATGCACTGCAAAGGTCTTTAACCATTATGCAACAACCTTATCAATTTATCTTATTAGACGGAACTGCCTTTTTATTCCGAGCGTATTTCTCCACCCTTGCACAAAATTTAAGCAATGACGAGGGCTTTCCAACCGGTGCTATGTTTGGTGTGATAAACGCCATTAAACGCTTACAACATCAGCACCCAGCGGCAAAGATAATTGCAATTTTTGATGCTAAGGGAAAGAATTTTCGCCATGATATTTACCCAGAATACAAAGCACACAGAAAACCAGCTGATGAAGAACTTATCATACAAATTGAGCCATTGTATGAGATTGTGCGTGCCATGGGACTGCATTTTATTTGTGTTGACAAAGTTGAAGCGGATGATGTCATTGCAACATTAGCAACTTATGCAGATAAGCAAAATATCAAAACATTGATTGCCAGTAGTGACAAGGATTTAATGCAGTTGGTGAGTGCTAATGTTTTTCAATTAGACATGAAAGGCACTTTGTACGACCGCCAAGGTGTGGTTGAAAAAATGGGCGTTCTCCCTGAGCAAATCTTAGATTTGTTGGCACTTACTGGCGATAGTGCAGACAATATCCCCGGCGTGCCAAGCGTTGGCCCAAAAACGGCGGTTAAATGGCTAGAACAATTTGGTTCAATTGAAGGCGTTAAAGCCAATGCCGAGCAAATTAAGGGCAAAGTGGGCGAAAAATTGCGTGAGAATTTTGATTTATTGGCGTTGTCCTATCGCTTGGTTCAACTCAAATTTGATGTGCCTTTGCCATGCGATATTTTGGACGATGAGCCGGATGCTGATAACGCAAAATTGTCCAGTCTTTACCAACAATACGGATTTAAAGTCTGGTTTCAACAATTGGGACACAGTGCACCCCCTGAAACACTTGCCCCAACAACCCCATTAGCAGAAACGCCCCAAGTCGCCCAACCTAAAGCCGATTGGCTGGATCAATACACGCAAACAGTTGTCTTTAATCAAGGAGATTTTGAGCATTTAGTAGCACGGTTAGAGCAGTGTAAAAGTTTTGTATTTGACCTAGAAACCACCTCACTTGATTATATGAATGCACACATTGTTGGCTGGGTATTTTTGGTGGACAAGGACAGTTTTTACATTCCCGTTGGACACGATTATTTAGATGCGCCACAGCAATTAGATAGCCACACAGTGCTTAATCAATTAAAACCAATTTTGGAAAACGCTGCCATCGGCAAAGTCGGACAGAATCTAAAATACGATGCCCATGTTTTGGCGAATTATCACCTTGAGTTAAATGGCATTATCGATGACACCATGCTGAAATCTTATTGCCTAAACTCAGTTGCCACTCGGCACAATATGGATGATTTGAGCGTGTTTTATCTACAACACGAAACCATCCATTTTGCCGATGTGGCTGGCAAAGGCAAAAAACAACTCCCATTTAATCAAGTAAACATTGACATTGCCGCCCCTTACGCCTGTGAAGATGTGATTGTAACGCACAAACTTAACGAAACATTGGCACACGAATTGGTGAAATACCCAGATTTATACAAACTTTATCTACAAGTAGAATTACCCCTCATCCCCGTTCTAGTAACAATGGAGCGCAACGGCGTCGCCCTAGACTCCCAAGCACTTAACACCCAGCAAATTGATGTTGCCAAGCAAATGACAGCCATTCAAACCCAAGCATTTGAACTCGCAGGCGATGCTTTTAACCTAGAATCACCCAAGCAAATTCAGCAAATTTTATTCAGCGCAGAAGGTCTTGGGCTAGAACCCAAGAAAAAAACCCCCAAAGGCGCCCCCTCAACCAACGAAGAAGCCCTCAAGCTCTTAGATCACCCCTTGGTAGATTTGATTCTAAGCTACCGCACACTGGCAAAACTTAATTCCACCTACCTTGAAGCATTGCCCAAACAACTAGATTTAACCACCAAACGCCTACACACCTCCTACCACCAAGCCGTTACCGCCACAGGTCGATTGTCCTCCGCCAATCCAAATTTGCAAAACATCCCCATCCGCACCGAACAAGGCGCCCGCATCCGTGGTGCCTTTATTGCCCAAACAGGCAATGTGATTATCGCCGCTGATTACTCACAAATTGAGTTACGCATTATGGCACACATTTCCCAAGATGCACACCTCCTAGATGCATTTAACAACGATATGGATGTCCACCGCACCACCGCATCAATGATGTTCAATATCCCCATCGAACAAGTTACCAGCGACCATCGCCGCAAAGCCAAAGCCATTAATTTCGGCCTAATCTACGGTATGAGCGCCTTCGGTCTTGCCAAGCAAATCGAAGTCTCCCGCACCGAAGCCAAACAATATATTGACGCCTATTTTGCCAACTACCCTGCCGTCGCAAAATACATGGAAACCACCAAAGAAATCGCCAAAACCCAAGGCTATGTTGAAACAATCCTCGGCAGACGCCTATACCTCCCCCAAATCAACGCCAAAAATAAAATGCTCCAACAGCACGCCCTCCGCACCGCCATCAACGCCCCAATGCAAGGCTCCTCAGCCGATATTATTAAAAAAGCCATGCTTGATATCCACATCTGGATCGGCACCAACAACCCTGATATCAAAATGATTATGCAAGTCCACGACGAACTGGTATTCGAAGTCAACGCCAACAAAGCCACCGAATTTTCCCACAAAATCCAAAACCTAATGGAAGTCACCCACCCCCTCACCATCCCCCTTAAAGTTGATATCGGCATCGGCAACTCTTGGCAAGAAGCCCACTAAACACAAACCCACCCACCATCAGCCTGCTTATTGATTTAAATGGCCAACCTTTAAAAACCACAAAATGAGTGTTGATTTATACGACAAGAAAGCACAAAAGTTAATCGTGTTAATTGACACCACCTTAATACCCATGTTATCAATAAGTAGCACAGGTATTTTTACTGCTAATACCGAGGCGATTATAAGCCCTATATTATTCATTCGCACTTGGCACAATATGAGACCTTTGACAGAGTTGTGTTATTAAGTTTTTCTAATTTTTGGGCAATAGCTTTGCCTCGTTCTTGCCAAAGGCTGGTTTTTGCTACTAGAGGTGAGGCGTTAATAAGGATAAGCATCTCGCTTATATCAAGGTATAATGGAGTTGCAAGAAATGGAACAGGGAGAAAAATATCCAAACATTAACACAGAAACAAGTTGTAACGCTACAAAATAAAGCACAAAAAGCCTCCAATAAACTTAACGAAGAAGTCATTGTTATTACCAAAGACATTCAACACATTCAGACTCAAGTCGGTATCGCTTATCAATTAAACCCCAAAGATTTCAACCCTAAAAAGACAAGCCTAATTGCCAAAAGGGTTGATAATGATTTAGAAGTAGCATTAAAAGAAGGCGTTATTGTCTTTGATAGCTATTTTACTATTTGTAAGACTGATTTGTCTTGCTTGGTTTCTCTGCCCACCGAAGACGGTGGGCTTTATCACATTGTTGCTGATGCCTTCTTTACTTTAGAAGACGGCACCCAAGTGGTGTATTTTTATGGCGAACAATCTATTGTTTCTACAGAATCTGGTGCAGTCCGTACAAATGGCAATCAAAGTTTTTTTGATGTCGTTACTTCGAATATAGGAATTGTATCGGCGGTTGTGGTTGCAGCCATTGTGGCTGTCGTTAGTAGTAGTGGTAGTGATAATAATGACGATGATACACCGCTAACATTTACCTTTGCAGATACAGGTGGCTTTACCAGCAGTGTTGTGATTACTGTTAGTGGCGTGAAGGAAGGCGAAACTTGGCAGTATTCTATTGATGGTGGCGCTTATTATACCAATGGTATAGGTAACAGTTTTACGCTAGTTGAAGGCACTCATGCCGCCAATGCTATTAAGATTAAACTAACTGATGCAACTGGCAAAGTCTCAGAAATTACAAACACTTCTCCTATTGTT
>Ga0256845_1002965_pt1 | contig 11878 bp, 7 predicted proteins | sample RiftiametaG_FD_189101 | JGI IMG/M metagenome (GOLD analysis project Ga0256845, IMG submission 189101) | Tube worm associated microbial communities from hydrothermal vent at the East Pacific Rise, Pacific Ocean - Riftia | ecosystem: Host-associated > Annelida > Integument > Unclassified ... | reverse complement strand
TCCTCTAATTCCACAAACTCTTCACATCACACTCCAAAAATGATTTTATTATTTGTAAATTGGTGTCCCAGTTATCAGTAAAAAATCAGAAAATCAGAAAATCAAAAATCAGGCCGTCTGAAGGCAGAACTACATACGAAGCGAGGCTAAAAGAACGATGAACAAGGAACGCTGAACGCCGAAGTGCCAAAATTGTATTTTTTTAACCACGCCTTGAAGCGAAGCGAAAAGATAATTTCCGCAGGAAATAGGCGAAGCCGGTTCATGACACGAATAAACACGAATCTCCAGAACAGTATGTTTTTAACCACGAAAAACACTAAACACACGAAACTTTGGGTGGTATTTTTTTAATTAAACACTAAGGCACTAAGGACACCAAAAGCTTCATGTCTCTCATGTTCTTCATGGTGATTTTTAACGCAAAGGCGCGGAGAACGCAGAGGTTCGCAAAGGGTGTTTTTGGGTTTTTCCTGATAACGAATAGACCAATAACGGATAACTCGTTTTAATTTTTTTTATTTGGTTTTGGGGTTTGTTTAGGGTTTAGAGCTTAGGGTTTAGGATTTTTAAATCTCCAGGGCGGTATTTTTTTAACCACAGAACACACAGAGCGCACGGAACTCGGGAGAGCACTTTTTATCCACAGATTCCTGTAGATTTTTTTTGATGGATTAGCTTTTCTTTTGATGAGATCTTGTGCTTTTGAATAAATTATGTCTACAATCTGAGTGGATTGATTCTAACTAGATTATAGATGATTTAGCGGTTTGGAATGAGTGGGGATAAATGGGCATAAAATCCTTTTCCCGCAAACGTTAAAAGATAACTTTTATTAAAAGGAAAATACAAATGCCTCGCATTTTTGATAACATTGATGAGTATTTAACCAAAGCATTGCAAGATAGTTTAGAGCTTGCTCATCGTGCAGATTTTTGTGTGGGTTATTTTAATCTTCGGGGCTGGAAAGAGATTGATGCACAAATTGAAAATTTTTCAGGAGAAGATAATCAACAATGTCGATTATTAGTGGGGATGCCTATTTCTCCTGACCAAGAGTTAAAACAGTTTTTTGACACGGTTCGTGAAAAACGAATTGATCAAGCCCAAACGATTCAGCTTAAGCGACAGTTAGCAAAATTATTTCGATTGCAACTTTGTTATGGAGTTCCATCTAATATGGATGAAGCAGGGCTTCGGCGTTTATTAAGGCAATTAAAATCTAAAAAAGTGGTCGTAAAACTCCATACCCGACATCCGTTACATGCTAAATTATATTTGGCGTATCGCGAGGATCCTGTGAATCCTATTATGGGTTATCTTGGAAGTAGTAATTTAACTTTTTCGGGATTAGCAAAGCAGGGCGAATTGAACGTTGATGTTTTAGATCGTGATGCCACTGAAAAATTAGCTCAGTGGTTTGATGCACGCTGGGAAGATCGTTTCAGCGTTGATATTACAGAAGAGTTGATTCAAATTATTGAAGAGAGTTGGGCTCGGGAAGATTTAATTCCTCCATATCATATTTATTTAAAAATAGTGTACACGCTTTCTCAAGAAGCTCGAACAGGGATTGCAGAAGAAGTCTTACCCGAACAGTTTGAAAAAATCTTATTTCCATTTCAAAAAGAGGCGGTAAAAATTGCTGCTCATAATATTAAAATGCGCGGAGGGGTTTTAATTGGGGATGTGGTGGGATTAGGAAAAACCATTACGGCAACCGCAGTTGCCAGTCAATTTGATACGCTTCGAACACTCGTCATCTGTCCCAAAAATTTGGTTTCTATGTGGGAAGATTATGCACATGAATATCAGGTTCAAATGAAGGTTTTATCCATAACTCGTGCTCACGAATTGATAAATATGAGGCGTTATCAACTGGTTATCATTGATGAATCGCATAATTTGAGAAATCGGGAAGGACAACGCTATCAATTTGTGCGTGAATATATTTCTGTAAATGATTCTAAGATCATGTTGCTTTCCGCCACGCCGTACAACAAAACCTATTTAGATTTGGCGAACCAATTGCGATTATTTGTTGATGAAAACAAAGATATTGGAATTGCCCCAGAAAGATTGATTCGCGAGAAAGGTGAGTTGTTTCTGCAACGAAAAGAGTGTTTTCCGCGTTCACTTCGTGCATTTGAGCAAAGTGAATATGCTGATGATTGGCGAGAATTAATGCGCCTTTATTTAGTGCGTCGCACTCGAAGTTTTATCAAAAAAAATTATTCTAAATTAGATCCTGAACTGGGAAGGAAATATCTTTTATTTGCTGATGGAACTCGGTCTTATTTTCCAGTTCGTATTCCGAAAACTTTAAAGTTTTCGGTGGATGAGCAGGATCAAGATGATCCATATGCACGACTTTATTCGGATCAAGTAGTTAAACCCATTGCTTCTCTATTACTTCCTAGATATGGATTAGGCAATTATGTAGAACCCAGTGGAAGCGAACCTCCATCGCAAGCTGAAAGTGAAATCATTGACAACCTTTCCCGAGCAGGAAAACGTTTGATGGGGTTTTGTCGAACAGGATTGTTTAAACGTTTAGAGAGCAGTGGAAACGTGTTTATCCAATCCATTGAGCGACATATTTTACGGAACTATATTTATATTTATGCATTAGAAAATGGATTAGACATCCCGATTGGCTCTCAAGATATAACATTGCTTGATTCTCGTATGACCGATGAAGATGAACGACTTGAGTTAAAAGAAGACAAACCAACGAAAAACCTTTTACGAACAGAAGCCAATTTTAAAAAACGAGCTTCTGAAATTTATGCGTATTATAGGAAATATGCAGAAAGTCGGTTTAAGTGGATTGGAGCACATCATTTTATTTCTTCTTTAAAAAGAGATTTAGAAAAAGATGCAAAAACGCTCATTAAGGTATTAAAAACGCAAGGAGAATGGGATCCACGTAAAGATAAAAAGCTAGATATGTTACGCCATTTATTACAAACCACACATTCCAGCGAAAAGGTTTTAGTTTTTACACAATTTGCGGATACGGCTCGTTATTTAAAAAGTGAGTTGCAAAAAGCGGGGATTTCAAACATTGATGTGGCAATGGGCGACACAGAAAACCCAACAGATTTAGTCCATCGGTTTTGCCCAAGAAGCAATAATAAAGAGATTCCAAAAGAGAAAGAAATTCGTGTTTTAATTGCTACCGATGTGTTAAGTGAGGGGCAAAATCTACAAGATGCACACATTATCGTAAACTATGATTTGCCTTGGGCGATTATTCGTTTGATTCAACGAGCGGGGCGGGTGGATCGTATTGGGCAAAAACACAATGAGATTCTCTGTTACTCTTTTTTACCTGCTGATGGCGTGGAAAAAATTATTAAATTACGTTCTCGGGTAAAAAAGCGATTAACCGAAAATGCGGAAGTGGTTGGTTCGGACGAAGCGTTCTTTGAAGATCAAGATTCTGCTCAAGCACTAGAAGATTTGTTTAATGAAAAATCAGGTGTTTTTGATGGAGATGAAGAAGACGGGGAAGTTGATTTGGCATCAGAGGCCTATCAAATTTGGAAAGATGCACTTGATGACAATCCTGCGTTGGGTAAAATTATTCCAGCACTACCCAATGTGGTTTTTTCCGCTGCACCGTGGAAACCCAAAGACGATTTGCCTGAAGGCGTTGTGGTCTTTTTAAAAACGGCTCACGAAAGTTCGGCACTTGCTTGGTTAGATATGCAAGGCAACAGTATAACCGAATCGCAATATCGAATCTTAAAAGCAGCAAAATGTGACCCACAAACTCCCGCCGTTAAAAAGGTAGAAAACCATCATGAACTGGTTCGAAAAGGGGTTGAGCTTATTATAAAAGAAAATCGAAACGCATTAGGGGGAACACTAGGCGGTCGTCGAGGAACTCGATTTAGAATTTATGAAAAACTTAAATTATATCTCGATGACATTGAAGGTGAGTTGTTTGACACACAGGAGCTGAGAAAAGCACTTACCCGTATTTATGAAACACCTTTAACCGAAAAAGCTAAAACCATTTTAGGTCAGCACCTCAAACAAAAATCTTCTACGCAAGCGATTGCAAAAGCCGTACAAGCCCTGTACGAAACCGAAGAACTTTGCCTTGAACAACACGAAATTCAAAAAGCAGAACCGCAATTAATTTGTTCATTGGGATTGATCAATGAGAGGGTGGAATGACGATGTTTTATTGGAAAATTGACAAACGCACTGCCACAAAGCCGTCGAAACCGCCAAGGCACGATTTATTGAACAAAGGAAACTGAAAAATGGCTATTAATAGGAAACAGATTAAACGACTACTTGATGAACACCGTTTCGAAGATCTTTTTATTGAAGAGTTGGGGTGGGATGAATATACCACATCAATTTCGGTGGAAATAAACGGTAGCTCTTTTGAATTAAAACCTATTGCACAAAAACGCGGGTTTGTGGCGTTGCTTTATCCTGCTGTTCCAGACTCATCTCTACGTGCAAAAATCGAAACCAAAGTTTCTAAAAACATCAGGGAACATTTAATCATCTTTCTTGACTCAGAAACAAAAGCACAACGCTGGCAATGGGTGCGGCGTGTGTCAGGGCAACCGCTTTCACGCAAGGAACATGAATATCTTCCACATCAACCCATGTTGCTTATCGAAAAGATTGGCTACCTTGAAGTTGGTATGGACGAAGAAGAAAACATCGACCTTATTGATGTTTTTGAAAAAGTGCACTCCGCCTTTAATATCGACAAGGTAACTAAAAAGTTCTACGACCGCTTTAAAAAAGAGCACGATGCTTTTCTTGGTTTCATTAATGGCATCACAGAACTTGGAGATCAAAACTGGTACGCATCCGTTATGCTTAATCGTTTGATGTTCATTTATTTTATTCAGAAAAAAGGGTTTTTGGATGGAGATCGCGACTATTTACGCAATCGCCTTGCCCGTGTACAAGAAACAAAAGGAGAAGGCAAGTTTCACACTTTTTATCGCTATTTTATGCTGAAACTTTGTCACGAAGTCCTTGCCAAAAAGGAGCGGGAACTTGATAAAGAACTCGCTGCACTTATTGGAAAAGTTCCCTATCTCAATGGTGGTATTTTCCAGCCTCACGAATTGGAAATTGAATATGGTGATTCCATCGATATTCCAGATGAAGCATTTACCAAAATTTTTGATTTTTTTGATCAATACGAATGGCACCTTGATAATCGACCCACCGCTCAAGCCAACGAAATTAATCCTGATGTACTTGGCTACATTTTTGAAAAATACATTAACCAAAAACAGATGGGGGCTTACTACACCAAAGAAGACATCACCGAATACATCTCCAAAAACACCATTATTCCCTGTCTCTTTGATAAAGCAAAAAAATCCTGCAAAATTGCTTTCGAAGGCGATGCCTCCGTCTGGAACCTACTTGTCGAAGATCCCGATCGATATATTTATCCCGCCGTTCGACATGGCATGACCTACGATATTCACAACGACTGCGAAATCGACACACCCATTCCCTATCCCGAAGAGATTGCCATTGGATTGGATACCTCTAAACCCAATTTGCTCGAACGCCGCAAAAAGTGGAACACTCGCACGCCAACTGAAGCTGGACTGCCCACCGAGATCTGGCGCGAAACTATCGCCCGTCGTCAACGTTACGAAGAAGTTAAAGGCAAGCTTGAGCGTGGCGAAGTCCGCTCCATTAACGATCTCATCACTTACAATCTCGACATTCGTCAATTCGCGCAAGATGTCATCGAACGCTGCGAAAGCCCCGATCTGCTCAACGCCTTTTGGGTGGCTCTCGCTGGATATATTCCAACCTCTGGAAAGAACAAAAAAGCAGTAGCAGGTATTACCGTACTTGATCCCACCTGCGGTTCAGGAGCCTTCCTTTTTGCCGCCCTCAACATTCTCGAACCGCTCTATGAAGCCTGCCTTGAACGGATGAAAGGATTTTTAGAAGAGTGGAGTGAACATCCTCAGCATAAAAATTATACTGGATTTTTCCAATCCATTCTCGTCGACATTGAACGTCATCCCAGCCCTAAATATTTTATCTACAAATCCATCATCATCCACAACCTCTACGGTGTGGACATTATGAAAGAGGCGGTTGAAATCTGCAAACTTCGCCTCTTTCTTAAGCTGGTCGCTCAAGTTGATGATGGAGCAAAAATTGAACCCCTTCCCGATATCGACTTTAACATCCGCGCAGGAAATACCCTCGTTGGATACGCCACAGAAAAAGACGTGAGAACTGTTATGAAAGAATTTGGGGGTGGTCAATTACGTCTGCTCGATGAAGATCAGCTTGGAAGTTATCAACGTTTTGAAAACGAAGCTCAAGAAACATTTAGGCTCTATCAACTTTTTAGAGAAGCACAACTCGAAAACGATAAAAATCTTACCAAAGCTAAAAAAGCATTGAGTGCAAAATTAGAAAAACTTGGAGAACAACTTAATATTCATTTGGCCGAAGAATACGAAATGGGTCTTTCTAGAAAATCTAAAAAATATATCCAATGGAAAGAATCCCACCAACCCTTCCATTGGTTTATCGAATTCTATGGCATCATGAAATCTGGCGGCTTCGATACCATCATCGGGAATCCGCCCTACGTTCAATATTCAAAGGTTAAATCTGAATATACTCTTAATGGATATAGTCACATAAATTGTAACAATTTGTATGGATATTGTATTGAACGAGCAATAATCTTACTAAAAACCAAAAGCCAGTTTTCATATATTGTTCCTATAAGTCTAGTGGGGAACCAACGGTTTGAAAAATTAAATTTAGCAATGCGATCTTTAGGAACTGTTTGGGTAGCAAGTTTCAGTGGAGATACTCATCCCGGTACTTTATTTTCGGGTGTTCAACAAAATTTGGCTATTTTTATATTAACTAAAGGGGATTCGCATATCACTTACACTACAAATTTTATTCGTTTTTATGATTCCTGTGATGATCGTGCCTGTTTGTTTAACTCAAAAATTTCTTATGTTAAATTTGAAGGGATTCAAAAAAGACTGCCAAAATTAGGAACTCAGTTTGAGTTATCTATATATTGTAAAATAACAAAACAAACATTGATTGAAAAAGAGGTGGCTCCTAAAACAGAATGGATGATTTATTATCATGATGTTGTTCATTATTGGATTAAATCCTTTTTAAATCCTCCTTATTTTAAACGTTCTGGAGAAAATCAATCGATATCATCGCATTACAAGCGATTTTATTTTTTTAGCGAAGACAAAATGAAAATAACAAATATGATATTTTTATCAAGTTTATGCTATTTTTGGTATTTAAGCAGGGGAAATGGGCGTGATATTGCCAAAGAAGATTTAACATCACTTTCTTATAATTACAAGATTCCGATTTCTAAAAAAACAAAAATATTAAAATTGGCAGATCAAGTATTTCAATCATTTGAAGAAAAGAAAAAACGGGTAGTTTATCGTAAAAAAAATACGATTGTTGAATATGATCAATATTGGATTGATAAATCAAAAAGTGTATTAGATGAGATTGATAAGGTCTTAGCGGAGCATTATGGATTTACGGAAGAGGAGCTGGACTATATCATCAACTACGACATCAAATACCGCATGGGCAAGGATCTGCTGGAGGAGAGGGAATGAGTGTTGTTGATATTCGTGAATACCAAGAGGAGATTGTTCTTCATTTTGGCGGTGAACGAAAGAAAATCAATGCCTATACACTGGCATCTACATTGGTTTCGATTGCTGATGCGGTAAAAGAAGCGAACAATGTCATCAATCAGGGGTACGATGTTGAAGTGCTTGTTGAGGCCTTTGGTGAAGGTAGTTTTCGAGCCATCGTCAAGACGATATATAAAGGTAAAGGAAATTTATTCAGTACACAGGATCTTAAGTCTGTGGCTCTCTCGATTCTTGCTTCATATATATTTGTCCATACATTGGCACCAGAATCGGAAGTAAAGGTAAATGTTAATTCAGAGCTGGTAATAATTGAGCAAGGGGATAAGAAAATCATTATTCCTCGTGAAGTCCATGAAATGCAGAAGGATGTAGAAAAATCCAAAAAGTTTAAAGGTGCGGTGTCGAAAATATTCAGGGTTGTTGTGCAGGATGAAAACATAGTTGATTTTGGCATTACGAAGCAACTAAAAGACCTGAATGTAGATATCAAAGTCGATAGAAACCATTTTGAGCAATTTATAGACCCCGTACTTCCCGAAGAGAACATGCGAACGGTTATAGAAACTACAGAAGTTCAAATTGTCAAAGCGATATTGGATCGTTCCAAACGTAAATGGGAATTCGTTTGGCGAGGCATCAATATTTCTGCACCAGTATTACACGATGCTTTTTATGATGATTTTTTTGCTCATAGAATAAAGATTGCTCCAGGAGATGGTTTGAGGGTTCGTTTGGAAATATTTCAAGTAAAACAGCCAGATACTGGAATCTTTACGAATAACAAATATCGGGTTGTAGAGGTTATTGAGCATATTCCGAAAGTAAAACAGTTGGAGATGTAATTAATGAAAAATTTTCGCGATGTTTTTTTATGCCATGCCAGCGAGGATAAGGATTTGGTGGTTCGTCCGTTGTTCCAAGCTTTGGAACAATCTAGAATTTCTGCTTGGTACGACGAAGCGGAGATTCGATGGGGCGAAAGTATCACGAAGGCGGTCAATCGAGGATTGGCGGAATCTCGATATGTTATTGTTATTTTAAGTCGTGCGTTCTTATCAAAAAATTGGCCACAACGAGAATTGAATGCGGTACTTAACTTGGAAGCTTCCGATGGCGAGGTTCGGGTGTTGCCATTAGTGCTGGGTGATGCGCACGACGCAGTGCTTGCCGCCTATCCTCTGCTGAACGACAAGCGGTATTTGGAGTGGAGCGGTGATCCTTCACCCATCATCACTGAATTCAAAAAATTGCTTCCGACTGATGAACCAATAGCTGGGCAACCGATGGCTAAGCCGATAGAGTCGATACCTAATATTCCAATGCCACCTTCTGTGCATACGGTCACCGACCGAGAGAAAGATCAATTTGTTTCGGCAGCGTATCAGGAAATAAAGGACTATTTTCAGCAGGCAATTACGAAACTCAACGAGCAGGCGAAGGGAATCGATGCTGATTTTTCAGAAATCGACCAATTTTCTTTTCTTTGCTCCTTTTATAAAAACGGTCAACGTGCCAGGCAGTGTAAGATCTGGTTGGGTTCGCATTTGTCCTCAACACAATCTATTCTTTATTATTTTAATCACTCAATCGACCCACACCAAACGAGCTCGATCAACGAGTGTCTGTCCGCGTCCGAGCAGGATGGACAACTTGCCCTCTCAACCCACTTGAATATGAACGGGAATGAAGATGGTTTAACGCCTTTGGATGCTGCAGAGCATCTCTGGAAAAGAACTATTGAGTGGTTGTAAATAGGAAAAATAAATAACATGAATCGCCACGAAGTTAGAGAGTTACATTTTATAACACCGATCGAGAATGTGCCGTCGATTCTTGAACATGGCTTGCTCTGCCATAATTTGGTAAAAAAATTAGATCATCGCCGAATCGATGATCGAGATGTACAGACACGGCGGGATAATAAACGGATTCCGGGAACAGGAAAAACCCTGCATGATTTTGCCAATCTTTACTTTGATGCACATAATCCTATGTTGAGTCTACGGCGTGGTGAAAACGATTCCATTTGTGTTTTACGGTTTCGTTCAGATGTAATCGACTTGCCAGGGGTGATTATAAGTGACCGAAATGCAGCAAGGGATTGGGCACTCTTTAAACCAGTCACAGAAGGGCTGAAAATATTGGATAGAGAGCTGCTTTATGCCCCGTTTTGGTTGCATAAAGAAGACCTCATTGCCCAAGATCGGCACAAAGGGATTAAATGTGCTGAGGTGCTGGTTCCGCAAAAGGTTGATTCGAGCTATATTCTCGGGGCTTATGTCGCCAATGAAGTAGCTCTAACTTTATTTCAACAGTATTCTGATTTGCATGTTGAAGTGAATATGGATATGTTTTTTTAAAGGAAATGAATATGAAGGTTACAATTGGAAATATGTTTGAATCAAATGCTCAAACTTTGGTGAATACCGTTAATTGTGTAGGCATCATGGGAAAGGGCATTGCACTGGAGTTTAAAAAACGTTTTCCAGAAATGTTTAAGGACTATAAAGCACGGTGCGACCGTAACGAGGTGAAGCCAGGTATTCCTTACCTTTATTCCACACTTTTCCCTCCCAAAATTCTAAACTTTCCAACGAAAAGTCATTGGCGAGCGGCATCGCGTATTCAGGATGTTGAATGCGGATTGAAACTTTTTCGAGAAAAGTATAAGCATTGGGGAATCACTTCTGTTGCCATGCCACCTTTGGGTTGTGGTAATGGTCAATTGCTTTGGTCAACCGTTGGTCCGATGATCTATCATTACCTTCACGATTTAGATATTGAAATAGAAATGTTTGCGCCTTACGGAACACCTCCCAATCAATTAACGGAAGCGTTCCTTTCACAAGCGTATAATTATCGAAATGCTCAATCTGGTAATCGCATCTCTCAAAAAATGAATCCTGCATGGGTGGCCTTAATTGAAATTGTTCATCGAATCGAAAGCGAAAAATATCATGCTCCGGTTGGTCGAACGATTTTTCAAAAAATTGCATTTGTTGCAACCAATCGAGGTTTGCCAACGGGTTTACAATTTAAAAGAGGTTCTTACGGTCCATATACAAAAGAGTTGGACGAGGTTAAAAAACGATTAGCCGATGCAGGTGTGTTGCAAGAAAAACAATTAGGACGAATGTTACAAATAACACCAGGGATGGAATTTAAAGAAATACGTAAAAACTATATAACGCAAATAAATCAATGGTCTCATATAATTGAAAAAACCGTGGATCTTTTTCTACGTTTAGATACAGAACAGGCAGAGATGGTGGCCACTGTTCTTTATGCAGCTCATGAATTAGAAGATCATAAAAAGATTTCTGAGAAGGATCTTTTAAATACCATTTTCGAATGGAAAAAGGATCGATTAAATCAGCAAGATTTAGCTCAAACCATTCGTAATCTTGGGGTATTAAACTGGCTTCAAGTAAGCGCAAGTGAAGATCTAGTAGAAATAATGGTGTAAATGTTCTGTGAATCAACTTCACTCCATTCAATATAATGGGCAAACCTTTTCGGCTATTGGTAATGTTGAATTGTTGCAACGGCATAAACTGGGATTGCTTTGCTCACGTAAATGCCCAGCCGATAAAATTTTAGAAGCGTATGAACAATTTAAAAGTTGGGCAAAAAACCCTCAAATAACGGTGTTGAGTGGCTTTCATTCTCCACTTGAAAAAGAGTGCCTACACCTATTCTTAAAAGGAAAAGCAAACAGTATTATTTGTCCAGCCCGTTCCATCGAACGAATGCGTATTCCAACCGACTGGTTATTGGCATTAAAAAACAACCGCATTCTTATTTTATCCTCCTTCTCTTGCAAACGAGCTGATCGACAAACCAGCTTAGAGCGAAACAATCTCATTCAAAAAATAGCAGATAAACAGATCTCCTTTCCATAAAAGAACATTCTAGAAATAGAGCTATTACAGATTAAACGTCTTGTTCATTACCGTTTATTTGCGGTTGAAATATATTGTCTGGATTTTCTTTGCGGCGTGGCGTGTGAATCATTCCCTTCGGTCATTATCTGCTTCGCAAATTATTTTCCGCTTCGCTCCAAACTATCTTGGAACAAATGACAAAAAAACAAGAGACCGATCAACTGACCCCCGAAGTCACCCCCGAAGTCACCCCCGAAGTTAAGCGAATGATTAATGTACTGCATGGCGAAATGACTCGTGTGCAAATTA
>Ga0256845_1002964_pt1 | contig 11881 bp, 9 predicted proteins | sample RiftiametaG_FD_189101 | JGI IMG/M metagenome (GOLD analysis project Ga0256845, IMG submission 189101) | Tube worm associated microbial communities from hydrothermal vent at the East Pacific Rise, Pacific Ocean - Riftia | ecosystem: Host-associated > Annelida > Integument > Unclassified ... | reverse complement strand
ATCGGTGAGATCAAAATATTTAATGAACCGGTTTTCGACAATCAGGAACTGTTTCAGAGGATCGGGTATTGTCCTGAATTCGATGCTTACTATCGTGAGGTTACAGGTTGGGAATTTATCCGGTTCAAATCTGCACTTTTCGGTTATAGTAAAAAAGAGACTGATCAGCGAGCTCTTACTGCTATTGAGAAAGTAGGCCTGACTGACAGTAAAGATAGAAAGATAACTGCATATAGCCTTGGGATGAGACAAAGGCTTAAATTTGCCTCAAGTATAATAAATGACTCTGATCTGCTTATCCTTGACGAACCATTGAGAGGAGTTGACCCACTTTGGCGAATCAGGATCATAAAGATGTTGAAAGAGTTCGAAGAAGAAGGAAGGACTATTATAGTTTCCTCACATATTCTCTCCGAGATCGAGTCAATGACAAACAATGTAATTCTAATTCATCAGGGGAAAATCTTCGCTCATGGGGATATTCAGGAGATCAGAGACCTTATCGGATCACATCCCCACAAGATCTCAGTAATTTGTGACAATAGCAGAGATCTTGCCATGAAAATGATGAAGGATGATCTGCTGTTGAACATTCAATTTCTGGACAACGAAAAGAAAGTGATATTTGAAACAGATAAAAGGGACAGATTCTTCGATACACTTACTAATGCCATAAGCAATTCTACTATCAACGTCAGTGAAATAACTTCTCCTGATGATAATCTCCAATCTGTTTTTGACTATCTAATTGGAAGGTAACAATGGCCAATCTTAATAAAATAAAAGTGATCTACGGTTTTTTTGTAAAGATCCTTATGCGATCTAAGAAAACGAAATTCTTTATTTTGTTCTCCCTTACTCCGTTACTGATCTTTCTGATCATTAACGGCCTCAAATTAATCTATCATGACAACCTGTTAGCCGGGAGTGATTTTTTTAAAAACGGAGGAATGCCTTTCTATTTCCAATTTTATATCCAATTGATCTCACTCCTTTTCGGTGCCGCAGTCCTAAGTGATGAGATCGACAGCAAAACCCTGATCTATCTGAACACATCCCCGGTTTCAAAATTTTCTATTTTAAGCGGAAAATTTTCCGCATATCTTTCCGTATCCTTTCTCAGTTTCTCGATCGGATCAACAATTTTATATATTATGACTCACTTCAAAAAAATTTTTACAACTAAAAGCATAGCAACCCTTCTTCAGCTTCAATTTACCGGACTGGTCGCTATTATTGCATACAGTTCCCTTTTTCTACTGTTTGGCGTTTTACTAAAGAAATCAACTATTATAGGATTAATATATATATTCGGATGGGAAACAATCGCTCAAATACTACCCGGAACTGCTCAGAAGTTGACAATCTTTTTCTACTTCAATTCTTTGTCACCGATCAGGATACCTAAAGAGAAAGGGATATTGAACATAGGTGTTGTACAACCGGGTTATGCAAAAGCACTGATAACCCTTCTCATCTTCTCTGCCATATTCTTTGCCGTGTCAGTATATGTTTTCAAAAAGCGAGAATACCTGCTTGCAGATCATACTTGATCTCAGAATGAACTTCCGATCCTGAAATAAAAAACCGGGGACCTTTCCGGATTGATCCCAAAGGCAACACCACCTGTTACCACATATTTCAAGGAACCAAGATACAACACCAGGTTAAGTTCTCCACCAGCTGAAATTACAGGATCAAGCCCCATCCTCTCTCCACACACCTGGCCTGAGTCAAGAAATAGTGACGCATAAATACTTTCGATACTTTTAAAGATAAGGAAAGGTCTCTCTATTCTTGTTATTAGCATTCTGTATTCTAAATTCAAGGAAAATCCGGTTGTACCACTGAAATATCCGGACGGATATCCTCTCAAAAGCCCGAACAATCTTTCATTTGAATAACTCTGCCCAGTACCTCCAGTGATCCCTCCCAAACGGAACTTTCTCCTGTATTGTCCCCATGATTCTGCAAAAGCAAATCTCAAAGCTAAAACATTAATATCTGAAATGGGAAGAAATTGTGAATATTCCAGTGAAAACATTCTTGAATCGGAAAAACTGCCAAGTGACTTCATTTCCTGTGAATAGATCACATTAAAATTAAAACCGTCATTTTCCGATATGGAATTATAATAAATCTCTGTCGAGCGAATACTCACTCCCGCTCTAACTCCATTGAAAACTGTATTAATATCATCAAATGATTTATTGAACCTGTCAACATTACTTTCAAGATGAATATCCGTAAATATTGAAAAAACACCATCGGAAGTAATTGAGAGCGGGAAAGTATAAGAAGCAGTGAATTTTTTTGATACATGAAAAAACTTTCCCATTTCATCACTTCTGTTCAAATCAGAAAAATTTGAGTATTTCAAATTGAATTCCCCGGGAAGTCCGTTGTAAATATAATTAAGGTAATAATTTGATCTTCCGCTTACCACTCCCGAAAGATACTTTACTTTAAAGTAGTGCTTCTTCAACAAATCGAAACCGGATGCAAGAAGGCCCGCTTGCAGCTCATCCCCCCCTTCTCTAAAGGTCAAAGTAAAATATTTTGGTGTAAAATCTCTGAAAGATCTATAATTATTTTCAACAGGAACAGATGATGATCCATTACCTGGTTTCATTTCCGATTCAGAGAGAGAACAGGAAAAACACTCAGATGCCATAGTATTCAGATCGATCTTCATCAAATCATAACCCTTCCCGGTCAGAACCGGAGCAACGATACTATCCGTACCTGTGATACAGAAAAATTTAAATGAAGGTAGATCATCTGAATTATACATTTTCGTTTTTCCGGATCTCATATTAAACAAAATCAATCCGAATCTCTTCTCAAGAGCAGTTACAAACATCAGGTCATCACTACTCTTCCAAACCGGTGAAAAAGATCTGTTCCCTTTGTAGTCGATAAAACCCTGAATATTACCCTCTATATTGAAAACACCTATCTTCCAATTGTGGTTATCCCCTTTGACCGAAACAGCGATACGTCTTCCATCCGGTGAAACCGATAAACCGGACAAAGATGTGAATCTGTCTGATATTTTATGTACTTTCGAGTCACCTGTCTTTAAATACACCAGATACGATCCTTCACTATCATTTTTTATACAATATATCTTATTGCCTGATCTTACAGGATATGAAAGCCTTTCTCCTCTTGATAATCTCACAATCCTTTTCTCATTAAGATTAAAACTGTAAATATCTGCAAAATCAAAATACTTCCTAAAAGAATCAATCGCTGAAAAATAGAGAATATTCTCATCCTTGAAATAACTGATACCAATCACGGATTTCTTTCTGAAGAGGGACGATACTTTCCCGTCAGACTTCTTCATAATAAAAACCCCCGGATAGCTTTTATAATCTTCTGCAAAAAAAACCAAACTGCCATTCGAAAGATATGTCACAAACTGTTTAACAAAACCGGAATCAGTTAGTTTTTTATAATTATTATTGATCCTATCTCTTTTCCCTGACCTGGATTCAATTTCACTCAAGACATTTGTCAGACTTTTCCCGAATACCATTTTAAATCGCTTTGACATAGGCAAAAAACTTAGCTTGAACAATCCCCTGAATTCAACAGGAAGGGGATTAGAAGCGTAGTTCTGTACGAATTTTATTATTTTATCTTTTTTTTCACTTTCAAAAAGAAATTTGATCAAACCGGAACCAAAAACATCTGAAGTAACTGGTCCTGGCCATTTCGCACTTCTGCTTTTCAACGATCCCGAAGGTGGAAATTTGTTTTCAGAAGCTATCTTATTTAAAATAAGTTCAAACTCCGGAGAACTAAATCGGGTACCTGTTCCCGAACCGATCTCCTCGAAAGCGGCTAAGCCCGACCTTGTCCATTCGGGAATAGAAATGGTTGGGAAAAACACAGAGTTGGATCCGAAATACTTCCTGAAAAAGTTTAAAACCCTTGATCCTTTGTTGAGAACAAATATTCTGTTCAGACCATGTCTTATTACATTTTTGATGTGGTCGGCATAATTCCCGAACAAAGAATAGGGCTCCGGAGGACATATCGAGATAATGATCCTGTTAAACGGAAAAAAGGTGGATTTTTCATTAAAACTATCCGATGAATCATGGATCAGTATCCTTACTCTCCCGTTAATATCATTTTTCCAGAACTCTTTGATCTCAACATATAATTTCTCCGCAATATTCAAAGAATAAAGAGCTTTCTTTTTTAGATCTTCAGGATAAATTATTATAAATTTTCCATGAGATATCTCATTCCATTTTATCTCCGGATGATATTTTGGCTGAAGTATTCCCCCGATCAAAAAAAACAGAATCACAAGAAGAGAGACTCTTTTGAAATTCAATTATCAGCCCCGTTTATAAAAAACAAATAAATTCAGCTATTCATTCTCCTCAAGAAACTTTTCACAATCCAGTGCTGCCTGGCATCCACTCCCTGCAGCCGTGATTGCCTGCCTGTATAAGGAATCCTGGACATCGCCACAGGCAAATACTCCGGGAATGTTTGTGTAAGTTGTTTTATTCTTATCCTGAGAAGTAACTATATACCCCTTTTTATCAGTAGTTATCTGATCCTTAAATAATTTTGTACTTGGAGTATGGCCTATCGCTACAAATATCCCATCCAGATCTATATCTTTTTCCTTGCCGGAAACTGTATCCCTGAGCCTGATCCCTGTCACTCTTTCTTCTCCAAGCATTTCTACGGGAACCGCATTCATAATGAATTCAACTTTCGGGTTCTTTTCTGCTTTCTGAACCATTATTTTTGAAGCGCGGAACTCATCCCTTCTATGAATAATATATACCTTTTCTGCAAACTTTGTGAGAAAAGTACCTTCTTCCATGGCGCTGTCCCCGCCACCTATAACACATACTACCTTATCTTTAAAGAAGAATCCGTCACATGTTGCACATGCACTTACTCCTCTTCCCATTAATTTCTTTTCACTTTCAATTCCGAGAAGATTCGCAGTAGCACCTGTTGCAATTATTACGGCTTTTGCCTCATATTCGTTATCATCTTCCCATACAATTTTTCTGTCACCGGTGAGTTCAACTTTTGTAACATCTGCAGTCAGAAATTCCGTCCCAAACCGTTCCGCCTGAGCTCTTAATTCTGCAATCAGATCAGGACCTGTTATCCCTTCTCTAAAGCCCGGGAAATTTTCCACCTCAGTCGTGATCATGAGCTGGCCACCAGCTCCATAACCCTCTATAACAAGAGGTTTTAAATTTGCCCGTGACGCATATATTGCTGCTGTCAGACCTGCCGGACCAGATCCGATTATTATAACATCTCTTTTTTCCATTTCGATTCTCCTTGTTCAGTATGAAAGTAACTAAACTCAATATTTTTTTGTATGAAGATTCTATTCAAGATTCATTCAAAAGTCAATTTTGAAGGTTATATATTACTATTTTACCGGAATTTATTTCCTGTTGCTTGTAAGTCCGATAATAAATATAATATGGACATGAAAAAATGTAGAGAGTGTGGAAAAGATATTAGCGAGCAGGCCTTTTCCTGTCCGGGTTGTGGAGCTCCATATCCCGCAAAAGCAAAATGGGACGGATGGGGTTATGAATATAAATCAAGATCTACTTTTATGGGATGGCCTGTTCTTCATATCTCCTTTAAATACAGACCAAATGGAATTCCCGTCCCGGCAAAAGGAATAATAGCAATTGGCCAGTTCGGAATAGGAGTTATAAATATTTCTCAATTCGGTCTGGGACTGTTCAGCCTGGCTCAATTCACAATTGCAGGTTACGCCATTACGCAATTCGGTGCGGCTTACGAAATGATAGCCCAGTTCGGACTTTGCATTCATAAGGGGGTCGGTCAGTTCATCTGGAAACTGTCAGACCTTCTGGGATAGTTGAGCAATGAAAAAAATTGATTTTAAAGGCAAATGGGTTGTTGTGACCGGTGCATCTTCCGGTCTTGGTGAAGCGTTGGCAATAGAACTTGCCTCAAAAGAAAAAGCAAATCTTATAATTACTGCAAGGAGAAAAGAGAGACTCATAAATCTTAAAAATAAAATCGAAAAAGAGTTCGGAAGTGAGGTCCTGGTGATCAGTTCAGATCTTTCTGATCCGTTGAGCGTAGAAAACCTCTTTAATGAGAGTATAAAACAAAAAGATGTTTTTGCAATAATCAACAACGCCGGTATGACAGATTTTAATACAGCCGACATAAAGCATTATCAAAAATACGAACAAATTATAGAGGTAAATTTTAAATCCCTAATGAAATTGAGTTTACTGTTCCTCGAATATTTTAAAAAGAAAAATAAAGGAGCGATACTGAATATAACAAGTATGGGAGCCTTCTTTCCTCTTGTTTACCAGGGTGTTTATACAGCATCCAAACATGCAGCTCAGGTATTTACGGAAATTCTCAGCAAAGAAAATAATAACAGCAACATTACGATATCATCATTCGCACCGGGAGGGATCGCGACAGAAATGCTTTCCAATTCAGGGTTGGATAAACTCAGAGGATCAGACAATTTTTTTAATTGGAGTGCTAAAAAAGTTGCAGAAAAAGCTGTCAGTTCTTTTAAAAAGAGGAAACTTCTAAGTGTTCCCGGATTTGTTTATAAAACGGGATTGATACTAAAAAGGATATTACCAAAAAAAACACTCATGTATTTTCTTGAGAAAAGTTACAGAAAATAATGATCTTATTTATCCTTCTCTTTGAATTCCTTTATAACTTCATCAGCTATGGCAGCCGGAAGTTTGGAATATTTCAGGAATTCTATCGAGTAATTCGCCCTTCCACTGGATATTGTTCTTAAGACAGAAGCATATCCGAACATCTCCCTTAGGGGTACTATCCCGTTCAGTTTCTGAGATCCCTTTCTATATCTTCTCATGTTATCTATATGTCCCCGCCTTCTGTTAACATCGCCGATAACATCACCCATATAATCATCCGGTGTGTTAATCTCAATTTTCATTATAGGTTCCAATAGAACCGGGGAAGCTTTACTGACAACACTTTTCAAAGCAAGCTCTGTACAGGTTCGAAAAGCCATCTCGCTTGAATCAACAGGATGAAAACTTCCATCTATTAATGTAAATTTTATATCAACCATTGGATATCCTGCTAAAAGCCCTTTGCTCATAGTATGTTCGAATCCTTTTCTGACAGCCGGTATATATTCTTTAGGGATATTACCGCCTTTGATCATATTTACAAATTCCAAACCATTACCGGGATTGGATTCTATCCTGAAATCAATATGAGCGAATTGCCCGTGTCCTCCCGTCTGCTTTTTATATTTATATTCATATCGAACCTCGGAAGAAACCGTTTCTCTGAAAGCAACAGCCGGCTCACCTACTTCAACATCCACTTTATGTTCATTTTTCAATCTGTCAACTATTACCTCGAGATGGAGCTCACCCATTCCGGATATCACTGTTTCTTCCGTCTCCTGATCATAGTTCACCTTGAAAGAAGGATCTTCAAGAGACATTTTATTCAATGCAATACCCAGTTTATCTCTATCCTTGATATTCGCAGGATTTATCTTTAGATCAACAACTGTTTCGGGATAATGAATGTTCTCAAGCAATATCGGATCCGCCTCGTCACAGATCGTATCTCCAGTCGTGGTAAATTTCGTCCCTATCAATGCACCAATGTCTCCCGCCCTGAGGATGTTTATATCCTCTCTGCTGTTAGCGTGGATCCTCATTATCCTTCCTATTCTCTCTCTTTTTTCCTTTGTTGAATTATATATATAACTTCCGGATTTCAATTCGCCGGAATAAACCCTGACAAATGTCTGTTGACCAACAAAATTATCGTTGATTATCTTAAAAGCAAGAGCGGAAAAAGGTCTCCTCCAGGAAGGTTTTCTTGAGATAGTTTTTTCAGTATCGTTCACATCAAATCCGAGAACAATACCTCTGTCTATCGGAGACGGCAGGTAATCCACAATGGCATCTAATAGAAGCCTGACACCTTTGTTCTTAAATGCAGTTCCACAAAAAACCGGAGTAATAAGAAGTTTCAGAACAGCTTCTCTTGTTGCTATGAGAATATCATCCGGAGTTATCTCCTCATTTTCAAGATATTTTTCCATCAATTTATCATCATAATCTGCCAGTTTTTCAACAAGTGCATCTCTTGATTTTTCAGCTTGCAATTTCAGATCTTCCGGAATATCACTTTCGACCTGCTTGATCCCGTCATAAGTTATTGCTTTCATCGAAATAAGATCTACAACACCGGCGAAATTTTCTTCCGACCCGATCGGGATCTGAAACGGTATGGCATTAGCTCCAAGCATTTCATTCATCATATCCACTGTCTGAAGCAAATCTGCTCCCTGTCGATCCATCTTATTTACAAAAGCAATTCTCGGGACCTTGTATCTGTCTGCCTGGTGCCACACTGTTTCGCTCTGGGGTTCTACACCTCCAACCGCACAGAATACCATGACTATCCCGTCAAGAACACGCAGCGATCTCTCAACTTCCAGAGTAAAATCTATATGACCGGGAGTATCTATCACATTGATCTGATGATCTTTCCATTTGGCAGTAATTGCAGCAGAAGTAATTGTGATCCCACGCTCCTGTTCCTGCTTCATGAAATCCATTACGGCCTCTCCGTCGTGAACTTCCCCTATCTTGTGTGTAAGCCCCGTAAAAAAAAGGATCCTTTCACTGGTGGTGGTCTTGCCCGCATCTATATGAGCAACTATCCCTATGTTCCTGATCTTTCTAATCATTGAATCTTCCATATTTTTCCTATACTATAAATCTTACCATTGTTCAGATATCTTTTAGATTTCCCCAATAATTGATTAACTTAATTTGGTAGATAGAATTATACCACAAACATGGTGAACGGGGAAGTAGGAGGATTACTTTTTCTTTTTTCCGAATATCGTAGGAAGTGCTTTTTTCAGTTTATCCTGAACTTCACCCATAATATCTCTTTTTTCAGGACCAGCGATCTCCTCCAGTCTTCTCTTCGCCAATGCATGAGTAGGATCGAGACCCAACGCCTTCCTGAAATAGCTTTCAGCCCTATTTAGAAGTCTCTCATGGTAGAACAGGAGTCCGAGGGCTGCAAAAGGCTCAGCATTCCAGGGCTCTATTTCTGCAGATTTCAAAAGATTCTGTTCTGCTTTCCGTCTCAATTCGGGGAAACCGGTCTGGATCATTCCAAGTAAAAGATATGCATCTGACTTCGGGTCTATTGCAACAGACTGTTCCAGCAAAGAAATAGCCGGAAGGAATTGCTGCCTTTGATAGAGAGCTTTCCCCTTTCTATACAAAAGCTTAGCCCTCTCTGCAGGCTCCTCTTCTTCCGGAATATCCGCTTTTTCTTTGAATCCGTTCTTCTCATACTCGGCTCTTTTCCCATAATCGGCAATTACATTATAAGCTTTTCTCCCTTTATTCAATATATAAGCAAATCTTTCTTTTACATCAGGATCTGAAATAACAGAATCGCTCCCCGGTGGGAACTCATGCAAAAAGCTTTGAAATTTCTCCTCGATCTCTTTCTGGGTGGCATTTTTTGAAATTCCGAGATAGTCAAAATGATCGAGTTCCCTGTCCTTTATTTCAAAATAGAAGCTGTTAACACTGGCAATAATTCTTTTAACCTCTTCCTTATCCATGGAAACTCCTTAATTGTATTCTATCAGAGAGAAATAAAATTTCAAATATTGAGGGACTCATATTTCAGAATGTTTTAACTACACTTGAAAGCAGTGATATAAAATCTTCTTTAACTCTGTCTGCAGTTTCAGTAACCTCTTTATGATCAAGAGGTTTATCTCTGATCCCTGCCGCAAAATTTGTAATACACGAAATTCCTGCTATTTTCATCCCCATATGTTTAGCTGCAATACCTTCCGGAACAGTCGACATTCCCACACTGTCAGCACCAATTGTCTTTAACATTCGGATCTCAGCCGGAGTTTCATAAGATGGACCTCTCAGACCTGCATACACTCCTGATTTTACAGAAATGCCCATAGCTCTTGCAGTTGAAATTATTTTCTCAGAGAGAACTCTGTCATATATCATGCTCATATCAGGAAAACGGGGACCGAGCCTCTCATCATTATCACCAGTCAAAGGGTTCTCTCCCATCAAATTAATGTGATCATTTATTACCATCAGATCTCCGGGAACAAAAGCCGCATTAATCCCTCCTGCCGCATTGGTTATTATCAGATTCTTTATTCCGAGCGAACACAATACTCTTACAGGAAACACAACATCTTTAATGTCATGCCCTTCATAAAAATGATACCTGCCCTGTAATACTGCAACTATCTTCCCTGACACCTTCCCGATAACAAGATTCCCGGCATGCCCTTTAACCCTGACTTTTTTGAAATGGGGAATATCTTTATACGGAATGGAAATACTATCACTAACACCATTTGCAAAATCACCGAGTCCGGATCCCAGCACTATTCCTGTTTCGGGGATCAATTCTGTTCTTTTCCTTATGAATACAACCGCATCATTAATATTTTCGAATATATCCATATCTTCTCCTCGATTATATAAAACTTTCACCCGGGAACTCCCGGCCTTCGATCCCTAAATGATGAAGCACGGAAATGCCGATATCTGCAAAAGTTTTCCTTATCCCGAGATTACCTGGAGATATTGTTCTTCCATATACAAGCAGTGGAACAAACTCCCTCGTATGATCAGTCCCTTTAAAGGTCGGATCGCAACCATGGTCTGCTGTTATTATTAAAACATCATCCTCTTCCATCAGATCAAAAAAATCTCCCAACATTTCATCAAATTTTTCCAGTGCCAAAGCATACCCGGATGGATTACGTCTGTGGCCGTAGAGCATATCAAAATCAACAAGGTTTGCAAAGATCAGCCCCTCTTTAGTTATAGACATTTCTTTCGTTATAACATCCATTCCATCCTTGTTGTTCTTTGTATGGATCGCTCTGCCAACTCCCTTCCGTGCATATATATCTTCTATTTTCCCTATCCCGGATACGACAAACCCGTTCTTCTCTATCAGATCAAGAATAGTATCTTTCGGGGGGATCATTGGATAGTCTCTCCTGTCGGTAGTACGACTGAATGATCCTTCATTACCAATAAAAGGACGGGCAATCACTCTGCCGATCTTATACTTATCACACATTTCCCTTGCCTGAACACAATGCTCATAAAGTTTGTCCAGTGGGATCGTATCATTATGTGCCGCTATCTGAAAAACAGAATCTCCCGAAGTATAAATAATTGGAAAACCTGTCCTCATATGCTCTTTTCCAAGGTCCTTAATGATCTTTGTCCCGGAGGCAGCAATATTCCCAAGAATTCCTTTAACACCTGTCCGCTCAATAAAATTGCTGATTATTTCTTCGGGAAACCCATCCGGATATAACGGGAAGGGTTCCCTGCTGATTATCCCCATCATTTCCCAGTGACCGGTCATAGTATCTTTTCCTTTAGATACTTCCCTGATTTTTCCAAATTTTCCGATGGGATCACTTACCGGGTCGACCCCCTTTATATCAATGATATTGCCGAGCCCGAGTTTTTCCAGAGTGGGGAGAGAAACTCCGCCTACAGCCTTTGCCGTATTAGCAAGGGTGTTAGCACCGACATCTCCAAAATCAGCAGCGTCCTCCATATAGCCGGCACCGACACTGTCCAAAACAATTATTATTGCTCTCTTCCCCATTATGTAGAAAATAATTATCACACACATATCCTAATGTCAAAAAATGAAACCTTTTTTGGGGACGGTTCCAAAAGTTGTTGACAGTTTTCCCCGGATTTTGCCATCAGTAATTATTAATTGATGATAATTACTTAATCAGTTATAATCAAAAATGCAATTGAAA
>Ga0256845_1002963_pt1 | contig 11881 bp, 9 predicted proteins | sample RiftiametaG_FD_189101 | JGI IMG/M metagenome (GOLD analysis project Ga0256845, IMG submission 189101) | Tube worm associated microbial communities from hydrothermal vent at the East Pacific Rise, Pacific Ocean - Riftia | ecosystem: Host-associated > Annelida > Integument > Unclassified ... | reverse complement strand
GAGAAAAACAGTAAGAGAATGAACCTAAAAGGTGAAAAACAGAACTAAAAACATGCTCTTTTTATAAAAAAAACAATCTCAAAAATAGATTAGAGCAAGTTATTCAATTTTGCAACGGTCTTAAATTGAACATTCTAGACACAGAAGCTTTGGTAATTTCCTAGTAAACATTATAACAGGCCTTATTGCGTATAGCTTCTTGCCTAAAAAACCAAGTATTAAAATACCAAACCGTTAAAACAAATCAACTAACTATCTTTTAATCGAACTCAGGTTATAAACATTATAGTACATTTATTACTTACTTCTATAAGTTATTCTTTTTTCTATTCTGCTTCTGAGGTTACAGGAAAGGTTGTCAGCGGAGATTTTGACAACGATGGCGAAAAAGATGATATTGCAGCATTTTATTATCTTGGAAACGGTCTGTCAAAAATTCATGTCTGGAAATCAAATTCAAAATTATTTGAATACGAAGGTAGTAACGGTTGGTGGCAAAGCCCTTCATGGTATAATTCAAATAACATTTCTGACCGCATAATAGTTGGAGATTTTGATGAAGATGATATTGCAGCACTTTATAAATCTGGGCCTTATCAAACGACTATTCATGAAGTTTCTCTCTAGTTAATACTAGCCAAAATCTTTACTTTTTATAAAGTTAAAGCATTTGTTTGCGAGTATCTTTAAGAATAAAAAAAGCAAGGATTAAAAGAATAATTCCGCCATGGGTTAATAGTACTGTAGTTAATGATGAACTAATTAATGAAAATACAAACAGGAAGATTATTCCAAAAAATTTGCCGCTAATATTAAGTTGATTAAGGATGGAAAAATAAAGTCCCATTATCAAAATATTTATTATAACTCCAATCATTCCAAAGTTCATAAAGCCATCAGAGATGATACCATTGTTGGCTCCCCAAATAATATTTTTAAAATATACCTCACCAACAATAAAAGCATGTGGATGTTTATATGGGTACTCAATAATAAGCCCATTAAAAACCTCAGACCAGTACAGATGGTTTCCATCAAACAAATCAAAGTATAATACATCTAGTAATGCTGGTAAGAAAATAGCTCTTCGTATGGTCATTACCATTGCCAAATTATTATCGAATATTAATGATAAGGCCAAGGAGCCAAGTGCTGTAAGCAAAATAAATTTTATTAAGTAATTAGATTTCCTTCTATAATCAAATTTGTATAAAACAACAACCATAAATAAGCCAACAAAAACTGTTTTATGAGCTCCACACAGAAATAAAAAAATTAGCAGAATAGCAGAAAACAAAACAGTACTTCTTTTTTTTAAATAAAATCCGTAAATAAATAGTGCTGGAATTATTATTTTGTTAAACCAAGAATACGTATAGTTGGTATATAAGTTGTTTACTTTAGCGGTCATTAGTGCTCTTGTTTCGTAAATTTCTTTAAAAAAGAAATTTTTAAAATTAATATGTGGTAGATATAAAATTATAAATGGAACAATACCAACCAATGTTATATACAACAACAATTTTCTAGAACTATAAATGTCTATTGTTTTAGAAGCAATTTTAATTTTAATTTTAATTTTCCCAAAAGCCAGTACGACTAAGAAGAAAAGCTCATGAGATAAGAAAATGCGATAGTCTAGGTTTTGAATATTCGCAAATAAAATCGCACTAGGGAAAACGAAAAAGATGAGAATTAAGACCAGAATTATATATAAAAAGCCCTTTGTTCTTATTACTAAGGTTAAAATTAAAGAAAACAGAACTACAATACTTACAATAAAAAACCGCACATGATGAAAGGTATACACTAAATCGGCCTCTAACGAAGCTTTCTCAAAAACATATAAATCACTCAAAACCAGCGAAAAACACAGCTGAAATAACAAAAAAAGCAGAAGTAGAAGCACAACATTTTGCGCTTTTACTTTTTCAACAATTAACTTATTACCCCCGTATCTCAACATGTTTTTTTAAGTTAATAAGTAGACAATAGAAAAACATAAAAAAAGCAATTCCCGAGAATCGATTCAAAACGCTTTCAAAAAGAAATACCATAAGAATAACCAAGATAAAGAGCGTGTTAAATCGTTGGGTTCTTGCTTTCAGTTTACTCAATCCTTTGTATAGATAGTACAACATCATTGAAAGCAATATAAATCCAATAATTCCACATTCCAAAAAAATCTGAATAAACGAATTGTGGGAATTTAAATTCTGTTTTAGCGGTGTTGTGTATTCTTTTTCTTTGTATTTCTTATTTAAGGCTCTTTGAGCATCAGCTACACCGACCCCCGTTAAAGGTTTATTTTTAATCAACTCTAAGGAAGCATCCCAAGACATTAACCGTAGTGTGTACCCAAACCTTTCATTAGCATCAATTGACAGACCTTCAGTTTTGAATTTTTCAATCATTGCCTTACCCCTAGGATTCTGTTGCAAAAACAGAATCCCGATAAGCACAATAAATAACGGTGCTAGTACTCGTTGAGTTACCGTTTTTAATCTAAGAAAAAGATATACTGCAAAAATTATAAAACAGGTTATAATACCTATCTTACTTGAGAGTTGAAATATCGTCAATGAATAAAGGAAAATAGCTAAAATATACCACTTGTTTTTTTTGTGTAATTGAAAAGATAGAATTGCGGCAATTGCCGTGTTTAAGTATATTGAAAAGTAAATAGTGTCATGAAACATTGAGAAAAAATCAGAAAAAAAGTAGTTTCCATCACGCACTACCGCATAAAAAAAAGAGAAGTTGCCACTTACTACGGGTTGAAAAACTAAGGCTTCGTCAACCCAATTAAAAGAATTATATATCGCATTTGCATAGCACGCAGAAACTGCCACAACACAACCAATAATAAAAAACTTAATTACCCCTTCAAAAATATCTTTCGTGATTTTTAGTGTTAGAAATATTAGCGGCAATGCAACAAAGGAAGCCCTGTTTTCCATATACTTCAGTTCTATCGCCTCAGCGCTAAATAAAGAAACTCCTATAAAGACATAAAGCATTATGGGAATCCAATAAGGCCATAAATCATCGGCTACTATTTTATTGTTAAGTCTAAATAAAGAGGTGATTACAAGTAAAACCAATAAGATAGTTGCTAACTTTTGATATAAAGGCAAAGAAAAAGCGAAAGCATACAAAGTAATTGTATGTAACTCCTCTAAGTTCTTTAAACCAAGTTTTTTCATTTGTTTATATTCTATTCATTATTGAAACTGCACATTGAACTTCTTAGCCCAAATAGCAATATTATAAAGCTTCCAGAAAGCAATATCATCAATTTTTGAGTGCAGCTTTTCAATATCAACAAAGGATTTTATGAATATAGAATTTTTAATTTCGGAAAGAAATTCATCTTTATCAGATAACCAGGTTTTAGTAGGGGCTTCAAATCCAAATTTATTACGCCTCCAAACTATTTCATCAGGCAATTTGTCTTTTGCTGCTTTTCTTAAAATATACTTAGACCATCCTTCATGCATTTTATAAGAAAATGGCAAAGAATAAGCCAGTTCTACTACCTTATAATCAACAAAAGGCACTCTTGTCTCAATAGAAAAATGCATGGAGTTTCGGTCTTCGAATTTCAGAAGTTTCTGCAGTTGCACTCTGGTAATTTCAAATTCTTGAAGCTTATAAATATTTTTATTCGCGTCAGCAACTTTTTGAAGAAGTTTTTTGTTTACAAAAGATTTAAACTCTGGTTTAATATAGTTATATCTTCTAGACTGACGTAGCGCCCTGACAGAAGCATTGTTAAAATAAATATTATACAAAAAAACATCTTTCAAAGAAAGCTTAGAGTTTTTAGAAACATTAATTGCGCTTTTCAATTTATTAAATAAGCCCTTTTGTTGACTTACATAAGCCGCATAATACCTATCATACCCTAATAAGGACTCATCACCCCCTTGACCATCTAAAAGTACCGTGCAGCCCTCTTCTTTTGCTTTCTGCATTACAAAATATGCCATTATAATTGAGGGACTACCAAATGGTTCTTCTTGAGCTTCAATTACCTGATCAACCACTTTCAAAAAATCTTCTTTCGAGGGTTGGGTAATTTTCCAATCTAAATTAGAAGAATCTACAACCATCTTTGCAAAATGTGACTCATCTGTTCTTTTTTCAACAGATTTGGCAGTAATTGCGGTAAACCGTTTATTACTTTTTGCATTGAAAGACTTAGCAGCGGTTGCAGCAATGTAAGAACTATCCATACCCCCACTTAAGCAGGTGCCTACCCGAACATCTGAACGTAATCTCAGCGCAATCGCATCATCTATTGTTTTGCGAAATAATTTCAGCGCGTCATCGAACTTAAGTTTTGAATATTCTTCGTTTACCATTAGTTTATAATACTGCTCTATTTGATAGGTGTTTTTCTTTATATCAAAAATTAAATTATGTCCAGGAGCCAATGAAAATATTCCTTCAAAAAAGGTATCTTCATTATGATGATGATAACCCAAATACAGAAAATCAAATAAAATTTGTTTATTTACTTTTCGTTCTTTTAAATGAGTAAGCAACTGCCTTATCTCCGAACCAAAGAACAGCGATGAATCAGTCTCATAATAATAAAAAGGTTTGATTCCGAACCGATCTCTACTTATGAAAATTTTATTTTTTTTCTTATCAAAAATGGCAAAAGCCCACATTCCATTAAACTTATGCACACAATCTTCACCCCACTTTTGGTAGGCTTTTAGAATGACTTCCGTATCTGTTTTTGTAGAAAAAACAATTCCCGAGTTCTCAAGTTCTGTTCTAATTTCTATGTAATTATAAATCTCCCCGTTAAAAGTAATGACCATATTATCTTTTTGCATAGGTTGATGACCCGCCTCACTAAGGTCTATAATTGCCAATCTCCTATGACCAAAGGCTATATTCGAATCAATAAAATGACCCTCGCCATCAGGCCCACGATGCTTTGCTACATCTGTCATTTTTTTTAGTTCAATTAAATCAACTAAGGTGTTGTTTTTATGTATTATACCTGCTATTCCGCACATGATTAAATTGGGTTAAATTTTTTGAGGGCCTGTTTTTGCATGAAAAAGTAAAGAGTATATAGAAATACTTCGTGAATAGTATAGACGATCAATGTCTCTTCAATTGGTAATTGAAAATACACTATTGCAAAATAAAGAGTTGTTATTGTGGTAAAAAAATATGTTGTTTGCCAAATCGATAATAACTTCAGCTGATGCGTAGCATTGAATATAGATGAAAGTGGACTTGCCCATAGCTTTACCCAAAAAGCAATACCTAAGATTACTGCGAATTTTCCAGAAATAATCCAATTTTTGCCGTAAACAAAAGAGAATATTACTTCTCCGAAAAAAAACACTACTAAAGCAATACTGCCTCCAATCAGAAATAAAACAGTAGCAGACCCCAAAAATAACTTCTTAGCTTTAACATAGTCTTTCTCATTAAAATAAACTGCTATTTTTTGATAAAAGACATCTCTAAAGGAAATGCCTATTAGTGCTAATGGGGCAATCAATATCATGTTAGTTAACCCTAAATAACCCAAGGTTTTCTCAGAATAATACTTTCCTACAAAGAAAATAAGAGCTTGTACAGAAAATATATCTAACAATGAAGGTAGAATGGTAATTTTAGGATAGTCAATATATTTTCTCCCTACCCTCATCATAGTAGCAAAATCAGATTTCATACTAAATTTAATTTTCAAAAACGGGATGGAGGCAATTACTCCCACCATCTTTCCCAGAACCATCCCTGAAAATACAAGCCCTAAAAATGATAATGCTACACTAAATATAGCTGTACAAGCGGTCTGAATAATTTTAGCTAGAGCGTTAGTCTTAAAAAACTTCTTTCGAACTGAAAGGTATAGTGCAATATTATATATTCCGAAAAAAGCAACATAAAGCGGTACAGCAAACCATAATTTATCTAGCTTGTAAAGTTGATTTAATTGTTTGTGAAAGATACAAACTAGTAAAAACAGAAGCGTATTATACAACAAAACGAGCCAAAAACTTAATCGTCCCAAATTTAAAGCTTCTTCGTCTTGTTTTGGAATTACTATTGCGTAAAAATACCTGCCTCCGTTAGGTACTGTTAAAACGGACACGATGGCTATAAAAAAAGTAAAAGTAGCAAACCCTACTTCTGGGTAAATTCGTGTTAAAATTGGAGAAACTAAAAATGGTATCAACTGTGCAATTCCAGTACCAATTAATTGAACAGAAATATTTTTGAAATATTCAGACTTCAATTGGTTTCGTAATCTTTTCAAATCATCTAATTTTTTAAAAAAGAATGGTAGTCCCCTTTCAATCCAACTGGTTCTGAATTTCGTATAGAATGTACAATCTCAATAGCAGTTCTAGCCGCCTCTAAACCATACCCCTTGCCGTCTAAAATATCTTGATACACCATGGTGTGCAAATCTTTAAAGCCGCCACTAAATTCTAATTCTTCACCATTAATAGTAATCGATCTAAAAGTGGTTTGCCCCTTTTCTTTAACCTCTTTAGGAAGATACTCTGCATTGATTGATAAAAACCATCGCACTCTTGCATTTTCAAACTCGAGATAGCCAGCTGCACGATCTTTTTCATGCACATGTACAATGTTTTCTTGAACGTCTCCAAAAATCCATGATAGCATGTCGTAAAAATGAACTCCGATGTTCGTGGCAATGCCACCAGACTTGCTATGATCGCCTTTCCATGATGTATAGTACCAATGCCCCCGAGATGTCAAATACGTTAAATCTACTTCAAATTTACTGTCTTTAGAGGCATTCTTTACCTTCTCTCTAAGTGCAATTATACTTGGATGTACCCTAAGTTGTAAAATATTATATATTTTCTTGCCTGTGTTTTCTTCAACACGTAACAATTTATCAACGTTCCAAGGGTTCAGTACCAGTGGCTTTTCACATATAGCATCGGCGCCACTTCGCAAAGCAAATCTTATATGTGCATCGTGTAAATAGTTTGGCGAACAGATGCTTACAAAATCAAGTAGCGTATCTTTCTCGTACTTTAATTTCTCAATATGACGATCGAAACGTTCAAACTCTACAAAGAAATCTGCATTTGGGAAATAGGAATCTATAACCCCTACGCTATCGCCTTTATCAAAAGCAGCAATTAAATTGTTATTTGTGTCCTTTATGGCTTTCATATGCCTTGGGGCAATATAGCCAGCGGCACCTATTAAAGCAAAATTCTTCATTTTATAATAGTTTAATTAAACTTGATGTTATGTATTCAATTTCTTGGGGTTTTAGATATGGGTTCATTGGTAAGCTCATGACCTCTTTAGCGCTCTTTTCACTTTGGAGGAAATCCCCAGCCTTGTAACCCAGATAAGAGAAACACTCCTGTAAGTGCATTGGAATAGGATAATGTACAGCTGTTGGAATACCCAATGCTTTTAACCCTTCCTGAACAACCCCACGGTCTTCTTTAATAAGAACAGTATATTGCGCCCAAACTGAGGTCCTATTGTTCTTTATATTAGGAGTCTGTAGATGTTCATCAAGAAGTTGGGTATACTGTTGTGCAACGGCTTGTCTCCTAGCTACATCTTTATCGTAATGTTTTAACTTAATATTTAATATTGCTGCTTGAAGGTTGTCCAGTCTTCCTCCCATACCAATATATTTATGGGTATACCGCTTTATTTGTCCATGGACACGCATTGCCTTCATTTTATCATAGAGTTCCTCACTATGGGTAAATACCGCTCCGCCATCACCAAAACAACCCATAGGCTTGGCAGGGAAAAAACTTGTGCATCCAATTGTAGAAATATTACAGCTCTTTTTTCCATTATATATAGCTCCAAAACTTTGAGCTGCATCCTCAATAACAGCTAAGTTATACTTTAATGCAATTTTATTTATTGCATCCATATCTGATACCTGTCCATATAATGACACGGGCATAATGGCCTTTGTTTTTGAAGTAACTGCACTCTCAATTAAAGTGGCATCAATATTAAATGTATCTTCTTCTATATCAACAAATATAGGTTTTGCTCCTAAAAATGCAATTGTTTCTACTGTAGCAATAAAGGTAAACGGAGTAGTGATTATTTCATCTCCAGGTTTAATGCCCAAAGCCATTAAGGCCAGTAATAGCGCATCTGTTCCAGAAGAACACCCAAGAGCATAGTTGCTTCCTGTAAAAAATTTTAAAGCTTTTTCAAATTCTTCTGTTTCTTTTCCTAAAATATATCTTCCTGTGGACATTACATCAAGTGAAACTTTTTCAAATTCAAGCTGATGCTCTCTATATGCTTCCTTGAGATTTGCAAAATCTATTTTCATTTTATTTTTTCCACTTTATTATTGGTTAATCTATATTCTTGATTGCTTTCAAAACATTTTGCCCAGTCGTTTTTATCAAAATCCAGTCGATGCCCAAACTCACTTACCCAACCAATTTGTTTTCCCGGATTTCCTACAATCAAAGCATAATTTGGAACTTCTTTTGTAACAACCGTTCCTGCTCCTATTAGGCAAAACCTTCCCAAGGTATTTCCGCAAACTATAGTTGCATTGGCTCCGACCGAAGCTCCTTTTTTAACCAACGTTTTCACATAACTGCCCCTTCTGATAACTGCACTTCTCGGGTTTATGATATTGGTAAATACCATTGATGGTCCTAGAAAAACATCATCTTCACAAATTACACCCGAATAAATAGAAACATTGTTTTGAACTTTTACGTTTTTTCCTAAAATCACCTCAGGAGATATAACAACATTTTGACCTATATTACATGAATCACCTATTTTACAATTTGGCATAATATGTGAAAAATGCCATATTTTAGTGTTCTTGCCTATAAAACATCCTTCATCTAAAACTGCTGTTTCATGAGCAAAAAAGTCTTTTTCTTCCATTAGTTATGTGCTTTTGTTATCCCACAAAAATCCAAAATCATTTTATCCTTAGAAATTAATAATTCTTTAAATTCTTGGTGCGCTACCAAAAAAACTATTATATCTGCTTTAACTACTGCTTCTTTACAATCTGTTAGCTTAAAAACATTATGGTCTGTTATATTTGGTTCTACAATATAGTATTCTTCATTATTGGCATTTTGTAGCACTTTCTGGGCAATATACTTTGCAGGAGATTCCCTTAAATCATCTATATTTGGTTTAAAAGCAAGTCCCATAATAGCTATACGTGGTTTTTTTCCATGTGCAAGTTCAAACTCCAATTTTGTTGTTTGTACCTTTTCTGCACACCAAAACGATTTATAATTATTGATTTCCCGTGCGGTTCCTATGATTTTAGATTCCATAGGGTAATCTGCCACTATAAAATATGGGTCAACAGCAATACAATGCCCCCCAACCCCACAACCCGGTTGTAAGATGTTAACTCTTGGGTGCTTGTTTGCCAAGTTAATAAGCTCCCATACATCAATGTCCGCTTTATCACATATTAGTGACAACTCATTTGCAAAAGCAATTTGCACATCTCTAGAAGAGTTCTCCACTAACTTACACATTTCAGCAGTACGAGCATTTGTCCTATGAAGTTCTCCTTTAATAAATTGACGGTAAAAAGCCAATGCTTTTTCTGTAGATTTCTCATCTATCCCTCCAATTACACGGTCGTTATGAACCAACTCATACATTACATTACCAGGTAAAACCCGTTCAGGACAATATGCAATGTTTAACTTGCCTTTGAGCTCTGGTCTTTCACTATAAATTAAGTTCATCATTTTTTCCGTTGTACCAATAGGGGAGGTAGATTCTATAATATATAGGTCATCTTCCTTTAAAAGTGGTAAAACAGCTTTTGTTGCTGCCTCTACAAATGAAATGTCTGGTTCATTTTTAGCTTTAAATGGTGTTGGCACAACAATTAAATAAGTATTAGCCGCAACTGGAATAGTTGCCGCCTTTAAATAACCTTCTTTTACGGCTTCAGCAACTGCAATATCTAATTCAGGTTCTACTATATGAATTTTACCTTGGTTAATTGTGTCTACAACCGTTGGGTTTATATCTACACCATACACATAGGTCTTATTTTGAGCAATTAAAGCTGCTGTAGGAAGACCTATATATCCAAGACCTATCATTACCACTTCCGGGTTTTCCATTTTAATAACGTTAATTTATTTGTAATATATGGTTCACTATTCGTTCACATGCTTTGCCATCACCATAAGGATTATGGAGTTTGCTCATGCTTTCATAAGCACTCTTGTTATTCAAAAGCCTTTGTGATTCCAAGACTATCCGCTCTTTATCTGTTCCTACCAAAATCACGGTCCCTGCCTCTACAGCTTCGGGTCTTTCTGTAGTGTTCCTCATTACCAATACAGGTTTCCCTAAACTAGGAGCTTCTTCTTGTACACCACCGCTATCGGTAATAATGAGATAAGATTGATTCATTAACCACACAAATGCAGGGTATGAAAGAGGGGGTACCAATTTTATGTTCTCTACGTCATCTAAAAGCTCATAAACCGGTTTCTGCACATTTGGATTTAAATGTACAGGGTAAATAATTTGGGTGTCTGCATTAGAAGTGGCTATTTGTTTTAAGGCTTCACAAATATTAATAAATCCTTGACCATGATTTTCTCTTCTATGTCCAGTAACAAGAATCAATTTTTTATCTATTGATACAAGCTCTTTTAGTTGTTCTATCTCGGCATCAATAAATTGGTTTTCATTAACTTTGTTTACACTGAATTTTAATGCATCTATTACCGTATTCCCCGTTATTAAGATCGCTTCTGAAGATTTGTTTTCGTTAATCAGATTTTGTCTCGAAGTTTCTGTTGGTGAAAAATGAATGTCAGAAACCACACCGGTAACACTTCTGTTCATCTCTTCAGGGAAAGGTGACTTCATATTAAATGTTCTTAATCCTGCCTCAACATGGCAAATTTTTGCGCCTGCATAAAAAGCAGCTATACTAGTTGCCATTGTAGTTGTGGTATCTCCATGTACATATACATAGTCTGGCCTAAAATCTTCAAGAACAGGCTTTAAATTCAAGATAATATCGGAAGTAAGTGAATATAAATTTTGATTTGGTTTCATTAAATTCAAATCAAAATCAGGTATGATTTCGAAAAATGACAGGACTTGATCCAACATTTCTCTGTGTTGGGCGGTAATACATACTTTTGTATTGAACTTATCCGGGAATTTTTGAAATTCCTTTACCAATGGAGCCATTTTAATTGCTTCTGGTCTAGTGCCAAAAACGATAAGGTTTTTTTTTATCATTTATTTGTTTTTAAAACACTGTTCAATGGTCTTCTCGCAAAACTACGATAATTATTGTCCCTAACAATCTTTGTAACTTCATTCAAGTCATTATCCAAAAGTATCTTTTTTGCAAAACTATACCAAGTCATATTTTCTTCGTCCGTAAAATGATATATGCCATGTTCACATCCTTGTTTTGTAATCAACCCAACAATATAATAAGCCAAATTTGATGCTTGTGTAGGGCAGCCTGTTTGTGTATCATTTATGCCTAATGCTTCTCCCTTTTTCGCTTTTTTCAAAATGGTTTTATAAAAATTTTTTCCATGTTTTTTTGAATATAGCCAAGACGTACGAACTATAAAATAATTAGACAAAATCTCTTGAACATGTTTTTCTCCTTCCCATTTAGATTTTCCATACTCGTTTATAGGGTTAGGAATGTCATAAACAGTATAAGGCCCTTCTTTTTCACCATCAAAAACATAATCGGTTGAAATATGGATTAGGGCAACACAATGTTTTTTACACGCCAAAGCAATATTTTTTACTCCCTCGGCATTGACTTTAAATGCTATTTCCGGGGTTTTTTCTGCTTGCTCCACATTGGTGTAAGCAG
>Ga0256845_1002962_pt1 | contig 11882 bp, 9 predicted proteins | sample RiftiametaG_FD_189101 | JGI IMG/M metagenome (GOLD analysis project Ga0256845, IMG submission 189101) | Tube worm associated microbial communities from hydrothermal vent at the East Pacific Rise, Pacific Ocean - Riftia | ecosystem: Host-associated > Annelida > Integument > Unclassified ... | reverse complement strand
GCACTTGTTACTTGAAGTTACATATAAATATATGATAAGCAGTGAAACATCAAAAAACTTTTCCCTGCTTATCTTAGTCATTGCTTTTATCGTATTTATTTATGGTACATTTAAGGCTATAGAAATTGTCAATAGAACACAAGTGAGTACATCTGATGGTATTTATACCTCTTATGTAACAACTTCTAAAGAGATAGAAGAAAAAGCATATACACTGAGTCATAAATGTGAGAGTGATACTTGTAAAGTACAATCACTTTTAACGTATGTGACCAATATCCCCTACCATACTAATACTTTTCAAAAGAAATCACCTCAAAAAACGATACAAGAAAACTTTGGAGATTGTGATGATAAAAGTAATTTACTTATCTCTATGCTTCATTCTCTAAAGATTCAAGCTTATTTTGTGTTGGTACCCAAACATATTTTTGTGATTGTGCCACTTGAAAATAGATACTTAGCAGATAAAAAAGGAATATGGATTAATAATCAAAAATATTACATCTTAGAAAGTACAGTAAAAGATTCATCTATAGGCTTTCCCTTACATTATCACTTAGATGAAATAGAAGCAATGATAGAGCCATTCACGAATGAAAAAATAGCTATAGAGCATATAGAATATAAACTTTAGTCACTTTGACTAAACTATCTTTAAAAAAAACTTGAAATATTTACAAAAATATATTATAATCCTATTAAATAAAATTAATACAGGAGAAACCAATGGCAAAACATCAGTTTCAAACAGAAATTGGGCAATTACTTAAGCTCATGACACACTCTCTTTACTCAAATAAAGAGATATTTATACGTGAGTTAGTATCTAACTCATCAGATGCACTAGATAAATTTAACTATCTTTCTCTTACAGATGAAAAATTCAAGTCAGAAGAGTGGGCTGGAAAGATTAATATTAAACTTGATAAAGAAGATGGCTCACTAACTATTGGTGATAATGGTATAGGGATGAATGAGGCTGACCTTATGGATCATCTTGGGACTATTGCTAAATCTGGTACAAAAGCATTTATGGAGAACCTTACAGGAGATGCGGCTAAAGATTCTAATCTTATCGGTCAGTTTGGAGTAGGGTTCTACTCTGTATTTATGGTGGCAGAAAAAGTAGATGTTATTTCTAAAAAAGCTGGAGAAGATCAAGCATATATGTTCTCAACTGATGGTTCTGGTGAGTATGAAGTAAAACCAGTGACTAAAGAGTCTCATGGTACGGTAATTTATATTAAGCTTAAAGAGGATGAGAAAGAGTTTTTAGATAAGTGGCGTACTCAAGAGATTGTTAAGAAGTATTCTAATCATATCGCATATCCTATTATGCTCAACTACGCAGAAGATGAGACAGAGGGTGAGGGTGATGATGCAGTGACTAAAACAGTGAATAAATCTGAGCAAATAAATGCAGCAACAGCCCTTTGGACACTCTCTAAGTCTGAGCTTAAAAAAGAGGATTACGTAGAGTTTTATAAAACTATAGGACATGATAGTGATGAGCCATTGACATACTTGCACAATAAAGTTGAAGGTGCTCAAGAGTTTACAACACTCTTTTACATCCCAAAAACAGCACCTATGGATTTATATAGAGCAGACTATACACCAGGTGTGAAGTTGTATGTAAAACGTGTCTTTATTACGGATGATGATAAAGAGTTGTTACCTTCATACTTGCGTTTTGTTAGAGGTATTATAGACTCTGAAGATTTACCACTCAATGTAAGCCGTGAGTTACTCCAAGAGAATAAAATTTTGGCAAACATTAAGCAAAACTCAACGAAGAAGATACTTCAAGCGATTAAAAAGCTTAAGGGTGAAGAGGCAGATACTTTTGTAACACAATATAACCGTGTAATGAAAGAGGGTGTCTATACTGATCATGTAAATAAAGAGTTACTTCTTGACATTGTAAAATATAAATCTTCTACTGAAGATGGACTAGTAAGTTTTGAAGAGTACACAAGTCGTGGAGACTCTGAGAAAAAAGAGATTTACTATATTACAGGTGAAGATGAAAAAGTACTTCGAAACTCTCCATTGTTAGAAGCCTATAAAAAAGCAAATATCGAAGTACTTATTATGGATGATAAAGAGGTAGATAGCATTGTTACTCCTATGATAGGACAGTATAAAGAGTGGAGTCTTAAAGATATTACTTCTATCGATGCACCTGATTCTAAAACAGAAGAAGAGAAAGAAGAGGTAGCCAAAGAGTTTAAATCTTTAACAGATAAAATCAAAGAGGTACTTGGTGAAGAGGTAAAAGAGGTAAAGACGACTTCAAGATTGACTTCAAGTCCATCATGTGTACTTAAAGATCCTAATGACCCTATGGCAGGAATGGCAGCGATGTTTGCTCAAATGGGACAAGAAGCACCTGAAACACCACTTATTTTAGAGATTAATCCAGACCATGAGATGATTAAAAAGTTAGATGCCTTAGAAGATACAGCACTCTTTGATGACCTTTCATGGATACTGCTTGATTCAGCAAAACTCTCTGAAGGTTTAGAACCGAAAGATAAAGGAGCATTTGCTTCTAGAATAGCAACATTGGCAACTAAAGCACTATAAGATAAGAGATGTACGTTAATACGTACATCTCTATTTATAAAAGTTTTTCAAAACTCTCCAGAGGCATGGATTTATATTTATAGTTACCTTGGTAGATATCACATTTAAAATGTGCTAGCTTTGATAAAACCTCTTCATTTTCTACACCTTCAGCAATAATTTTTAAATTGAACTTCTGACCAATAGCAATAATAGTTTCAACAATAAGAGAATCATCTTTATTATAATTCATATCTCGTATAAATGATTGATCAATTTTGAGTATATCTACAGGTAACTCTTTTAAATATGAAAGTGATGAATACCCTGTACCAAAGTCATCTATTGCAAAGGTAAATCCTAGTTCTTTGAGTTCTTTTATTTTTTGTACAGCATCTTTTATATTTTGCATAATGCCACTCTCTGTTATATCTAGTTCAACCCATTCAGGTTTGATATTATATTTCTCTATGAGAAGTATCAGCCTCTCAATAAAATGAGGTTGTAAAAAAGAGATAGTAGTTACATTGAAAGCAATATGATTTAAGGTAAACCCTTGTGGAGATTCACTTAATTTTTTGATGTCTTGTATGGCTTGCTCAAAAATATACTCTTCAAGTTTTAATATGATACCACTCTCTTCAGCAAGAGGAATAAATTGATTAGGAGGAATAAAACCTTTTGTTGGATGGTCCCAGCGTACTAAAACTTCAGCACTAATAATTTTATTGGTTGCTATATCTATTTGTGGTTGATAATGAAGTAAAAATTCGTTATTTTTGAGGGCCTTATACATATCATTTACAAGTGTGAGTTCTTCTTTAATAGATGTATCCATATGTGGTTCATAAAATTGACTTGTCCCTCTAGCATTCTTTTTTGCCGCATACATAGCAGTTTCTGCACGTTTTAATAAATCATGAGCTGAGACCTCAATAGTATTAAAGAGGACAACACCTATACTAAAACTTAGATGATAATCTTCTCCTGCAATAGATAAAGGTTCAACAAAATGTTTATTTAGGTTTTCTATATATTGAGTTGTTGTCTTTTTTGTCTCTTCTTCTGTTGATTCTAAGGATGAGAGCATAATGACAAACTTGTCACCACTAATACGAGCAAATGTATCATAACTTTTAACGAATTGATTTATACGGTGAGCAACTTTTTTTAGAAGAATATCTCCAACATTATGTCCATACGTTTCATTAACTTTTTTAAAGTTATCTATACCCATAAAGAGTAATGCAGAATATTCTTTCTCTGTGGGTGTAGTATCTATAAAACTTTTGAGTTTATCCATAAGTAACGTTCTGTTTGGAATATTGGTAAGCATATCATAATAGGCATTACGAACCATCTCTTCTTTTGCCGTTATCTCATTGGTAATATCGTTAATGATACAAATACCACCAGCTATATTACCATCACTGTCCATCATTGGTACAGTAGAAAGATTTACATAAAGATTTTCTTCACTATTGAGTATCTTAAAAGGACCTCTGTAACTACCTGTTAATCCATCAAAAACAACCTTATGGGCTTCAATAATTTTTTGATTATTTAGATAATAGAGACTCCTATCAATAAAAGTATCTTTTTGTGAAGATTGATTCATCTCAATAAAGTGTAGATTGACATCTTGTAATTCAAGCATATGATTATAATAAAAAATACCTACTGGAGCACGTTCAAAAAGAGAAAATAACCTCTCTTTTAACTTTTCATGGGTATCTTTGATCGTAATAAAATATTGTCTATTTTCTAAAGAGTTATTTATGATTGAACCATAGTAGTTTGCAGTAATAATCATTATTAACATAAGTGAAAGTAGAATATAGGCAATAGTTGTATAAAGAGGATCTTCTAAAAAGAAGAGACGAAGTAACATAGGTGAAAAAGTTGCTAGAACATAGGTAAGCAGTAAATCTTTTTCTGATGCAAGTATCCCCATGGCAGAGAAACTTATGGCAAATAAGAAAAATAAAATAATCATTTGATGTAGTAGTTCTGTTTCAGGGAAAAGTAAAAAAGCGGCACTTCCCTAAATGATACCTGTCAAAAGTGTATTGGAATAATATTTGTCTAGCCAGATATTAGCATCTCACAGTTTATTAACCTCACTCTCTTTTTTAAATAAGTAGTAGTGATAAAAACGGTATAAAAACATAATGAAACTAAGAAGAACCCAAATAGCTATAGAGTAGATATCTACTACATTTATTTGTACGGCTGCAAGTAGGAGAGCACCTAAAATATTACCCAAGAGCATGATAGGTAGAGATATATAATAAAAGCTTAATTTATCATATGCAACTCTCTCATTAAAGCCAATTTTATTATTGGTTATAGCTGGTTCTATAGTATCATCATTCATTCTAATATCCCTATAGTTTATTTTAACATAAAGTATATTATTTATTGTGATATAAGTATTTCACTTTTTATTTTGTAGGAAATTTTTTTATAAAAAACGCTATAATAACTATGTATATTTTAAACAAGGAAGTAAATGAAAATGTCACCACAAAAACGTGCCACGTTAGTATCAAGTTCTGTGGCTACTATTCTGTTATTGGTAAAGTTAGTGATAGGAATAGCCAGTGGTTCTGTATCTGTGCTAGCTTCAGCTATTGATTCACTTTTAGATATGTTGGTTTCTATTTTTAACTTTTTTGCTATTAAAAAAGCAGAAGAACATCCTGATGAAGAGTATCAATATGGTAAAGCAAAGATACAGGCAATTGCTGCTGTAATTGAAGGTACTGTTATTAGTATGTCCGGACTTTATATCATATATGTTGCTTTGGAAAAATTAAATAAAGGGACTGTAACAACATTACTAACGCCTTCTATCATAGCAATGGTATTTTCTATTATCGTAACGTATCTTTTAGTACAATTTTTATTAAAAGTAGCACAAGAGACAGATAATTTGGTTATTAAAGCAGATGCTCTGCATTATCAAACAGACTTGTGGTCAAATGCAGCTGTATTAGTAGCTTTAGGTTTAGTTTACTTAACAGGGGTAGATGCGATTGATGCTATCTTTGGGTTAGGTATAGGTATTTATATTATCTACTCTGCTTATGAAATTATTATTGAAGGTGTAGAGATACTTCTTGATCGTGCTTTAGAAGGTAATATGGTAGCAGACATAGGAGAGATCATTTCTCAGCATCCAGAAGTGACTTCATATCATTGGCTTCGTACACGTACAGATGGCTCTACAAATTATGTAGAGTTCCATATGGTATTACGCCCAAATATGCTTTTATTAGAAGCACATCGTATTGCCGATGAGGTCGAAGATAAAATATTTTTATTAGATGCACGTAAAAAGTGGATTATTACACCACATTTTGACCCTTATGATGATGAAGAGATGAATAATGCTTTATTGCATGGAAAATCTATTATAGAGCTTGAAAAGGTAAAGGACTAATGTCAAACCCTATTTATCTTCTCTCTCCACTTGTTAAAGAAGATACAATATCTCTACCTATGATTAGGTTTCAAACGGTAGCAAACGAAGTAGATTTATCAGACTGTGATGTATTGATGTTCACATCAAAACAAGCTGTGAAAAGTGTAGATCAATTAAATCCTGAATGGAAAAAAATACCTTCTCTTGCTATAGGGAGTGCTACAGCTATGCAAATAGAAAAATTGGGTGGAAAAGTATTGTACCAACCAAACTCTTTTTATGGAAAAACATTAAGCCAAGACATCATAGAAAAGTTTCATGATAAAAAGATTTTGTATTTACGCCCCAAAGAGGTATCTTTTGATTCAAAAATTTTTCTTGCATCGTCAGGGATAAGTTTAGATGAACAAATTATTTATGAAACAATATGCATTGACTATAAAGAAGATGCAACACCGAATAAAGATGCCATTATTATTTTCACCTCACCTTCAACTATTCATTGTTTTTTGAAAAATTTTACTTGGGATGAAAGTTATACGGCAGTTGTCATTGGAGAAGCAACGAAAGAACATCTGCCTACCAATGCACGCTATGTGGTAGCAGATACACCTCGTATTGATGCATGTATTAGTAAAGCGAAGAATATTTTAATCACTTCTAATTCCAAATAGGTTATAATCTAATTAACCTAGGTGATGCGACGACTGTATTTGGGGTCCAACATTAATCTTAGTGGGACATGTAGTCTCTTGGTGTGTGGAAGTTTTCGCTTGAGACCATTTTTTGGACGAGAAATCATCCCCTAAAGAGAGACTCTCTCCTGCACTGTTGGCTATTTAGGGCCGACTTTAAGCAGAACGCTCACCCGGGGCACTTATTAGTAACGATATTTGCACGCATAGAAGTTTGTAAAGTTTATCGACGAACTTATATATATGTTCGCCTCAAACCTTTCCAAATTCCTCTACGTACAACGCTCGTTACTACTAAATGCCCACTTGATTTTGGCAAGTTTTATAATTTTGGAGATTGAATGAACGTATTGATTTTAGGTGCTGGGGGTAGAGAGTACTCTATAGGTTTGGCATTAAGTAAAGATAAAAATGTAGAGAAGATTTATTTTGCACCAGGAAATGGTGCTACCTATACATTAGGTGAAAACCTTACGATATCAGATTTTTCTGAGTTAGCTGATTTTGTTGAAACCAATGGTGTAGATTTAACTATTGTAGGACCAGAAGGTCCACTTGTAGAGGGTGTAGTCGATATATTTGAAGCGAGAGGTTTAACTATCTTTGGTCCTACCGCTAAAGCTGCACAGTTAGAAGGTTCTAAAATATTTATGAAAAACTTTCTTGCTCGCCATAATGTACCAACAGCTAAGTATATTGAAACAGATTCACTTCAAGATGCATATAAATTTATAGAAACATTAGAAGTACCTATTGTCGTAAAAGCAGATGGGCTCTGTGGTGGTAAAGGTGTAATTATTGCTATGAGTCATGATGAAGCAAAGAAGGCTGCGGGTGAAATGCTTTCTGGTAATTCATTTGGTGATGCAGGGACTAGCATAGTTGTAGAAGAGTTTTTAGATGGTTATGAACTCTCTGTATTTGCTATTTGTGATGGTAAAGATTATGTGGTACTTCCTGCGGCACAAGACCATAAAAGACTTCTCAATAATGATGAGGGACCAAATACAGGTGGTATGGGTGCCTATGCACCTACACCTTTAGTCAATGATGAAATCTATGCAAAACTTGATGAGAGAGTGATTAAACCAACGCTAAAAGGAATGGAAGAAGAGGGTATGCCATTTACAGGTGTTCTTTTTATTGGTGTTATGGTGGTTAACGGCGAACCAATTATTTTAGAGTACAATGTACGTTTTGGTGACCCTGAATGTGAAGAGCTCATGCCTTTACTTAAATCTCCAGCATCTGAACTTTTTTATAAAGCAGCGACTGGTGATTTAGCGAATGCAAAGATAGAGTTTCATGATAAGTATGCAGTAGGTGTCGTCATGGCATCAAAAGATTACCCTTATAAAAGTACTGCAGCAGCTGAGATTATCATCGATGATATCTATCATGAAGAACTTAATGAAAATGCACATATCTCATTTGCAGGAGTAACCCGTGGAGAGGATGGAAAACTCTATGCAACAGGGGGAAGAGTTTTAGTGTGTGTAGGTCTTGGTGATAGTATTAGAGAAGCACAAAAAAATGCCTATATGCTCGTAGGTCAAATTCATTTTGCAGGAAAGCAGTGTCGTACAGATATTGCTTATCAAGCTTTATAAAAGGGAGAGAGTTTATGTCTAAAGTTGGTTTATTATTTAAATATATGTTTATGTTTATTTTAGGTATAGCATTAAATATGGAAGTGCTCTCGGCATCTTCAGATAAAATAGAATTAAAAGCAGAGCATATTGAGTCTGCTAAGGGTATTGTTACGGCAAAAGATAACGTAGTAGTCCATTATGATAATATGGTAATAAGAGCCTCTTCTGCAAAGTATTATAAAGAGACAAAAATGCTTGTGCTTGATGGTAATATCGAGACTATTGGCTATAAAGGTACTAAAGAGCATAGTAACCATATGGAAATTGATACTGCAACAAAAGAAATTAATTTTGAGGAACTTTTCCTTGTAAGTGAAAATGATGTTTGGATTATGTCAAATGATGTAAATAAAAAAGAAAATAATTATACGTTGGGTACTTCTATACTTTCAAGTTGTGATATATCTGATCCTTTATGGACAATGAGGTTTTCAGACTCAACTTATAACGTAGATGAAAACTATATAAAAGTATATAATGCAAAAGTATATATGTGGGATGTCCCTATTTTCTATACGCCTTACCTAGCATTCTCAACCAATAAGCAAAGAAGTTCAGGATTATTGTTTCCTCTTTTTGGGTATAATGCTATTGAAGGTTTTATGTATGAACAACCTGTCTTTTGGGCCATATCTCCAAGTATAGATATTGAAATAAATCCTCAAATTCGTACCTCACGATCTATAGGTGCATACAGTACATTACGTTTTGTTGATAGTAATCATTCTGAAGGTACATTAAGGGTAGGATATTTTAAAGATTTTGAAAGTTTTACAGAAAAGTATGCTTTGCCAAATAGTAGTCACTATGGTCTTGAATTTAATTATCAATCCTCAGAAGTATTTAAAAAATATTTACCAGAAGGATTTCAAGATGGATTATATGTAAATACGACTTATTTAAATGATGTGGATTATTTAACATTACAGAAAAATAATTTATTACATTTTGGGTTAAATCCTTTACAAGAGTCAAGAGTTAATTATTTTGCTCAAGATAATGAGTACTATCTTGGGTTAAATGCTAAATATTTTATTGATACAAGAACAGGCGTGGATGATGATAAAACATTACAAATTCTTCCTTCTGTACAGATGCATAAGTATTTAGATCATTTTATTTCAGATAATTTTACCTATAGTGCAGATTTTAAGGTGAGTAATTTTGATAGAAAAAAAGGTGCAACCATGCAACAGGCTGAGTTGAGAATACCTTTAGAATTTACAACTTCATTTTTTGATGATTTTGTAAATGTATCATTAGGAGAAGAATTTTATTATAGTAAATCCTTTTTTGGAAACGGAGATTTTGTTTATGATGACTTTCAATATTACAGCAATGTACATAAGGCAAAACTCTTTACGGATTTAACAAAAAAGTATGATGGCTTTATCCATGTATTTCAACCATCATTATCTTATTTAAAGCCAGGGAGTGAGAATCAATCACCTATAAAATTTTCACAACTTGATTCTAAACAACGGGAACTTTTTAGAGTTGGTCTTTCTGAAGAACAATATGATTTAGCGTTAAGTCAATATTTTTATGATGAAAACATGAAATTAAAGTTTTATCAAAGATTAACACAAAGATATTATGTAGATAGAGATTATAAATTTGCAGATATTAATAATGAAATGGAGTATAATTGGAAACATATGCGTCTTTATAGTAATCTTACTTATTCGTTTGAATTTCAAGATATACGTGAAGCATCAACATATTTTTTCCTAAAAGAATCTGATTATCAATTTGATATCGGGCATAGTTTTAAGAAATCACTTACTGAAGATAACTCAGCAATAGTAGTTAATGATATCAATATAAATTTTGGATATACCTATAACAAACAGATTAAATTTGATGGGGGTGTGACTTATAATATTGATGACTCAACGAGTAGACAATGGAGAATAGGTGGTAGTTATTATCGTGATTGTTGGAGTGCGACTGCTTCTGTTAGACAGGATATTCGTCCTACTTCAGTAGGTGTAATTTCTGAAAATACTTTTTATTTACAATTAAACTTTACGCCATTTGGTTCAATAGGTACCGATACATTACAATAATGCCAACACCTATTGAGGAGATAGAAAAAGCACTTGAAATTTTAGCTTTACCAAGGTTTATAAGCAGAGCTGAAATAAAGCAACAATATCATTTTTTAGCAAAAAAATATCATCCAGATGTTGGTGGTTGTGCAGAACGTATGGAGGCACTTAATCATGCCTATACGTTATTGATAAAATATATAGAAGCGTTTCGTTATACCTTTGATAAAGAAGAGATTTCTAAACAATTTCCAGGAGCAGACTATGTCGAGAGATTCAAGCCATAATACCTATTTTGAAGATAGAGCTGATGCATCAGATCAACTTATTGAAACATTACCTATAGCATTACTTAGTGATAATCATACTGTTGTGATTGGTGTGAGTGAAGGGGGTGTTTATTTTGCAGATAAAATTGCAAAAGCTTGTGAAGCTCAAATGGACATTTTACTTACAGAACCTATACTCGCACCTAATAATCCTGAATTAGCTATTGCAATGGTTTCTGAAACAGAAGAGGTTGTGATGCATAAAGCACTTGTAGATGCCTTCGATATCAATGAAGATTATGTTTATAGTGAAGCACATAGAAAATATGAAGAAAATGTTTTATCTTATGTCTATAAGTATCGTAAAGGGAAAGATCTTATCTTATTGGAAGGTAAATATGTAATTTTGGCAGATGAGTGTATTGAGACAGGGCTAACTATGATGGTAGCATTGAAGTCTGTTATTGCTCGGGGTGCTAAAAATATCTATATAGCAACACCTATTTTAGATAAAGCTGTTTATCAAAATTTATTGACTGTTTGTGATGGGGTATTTTGCCCTCATAAGATAAAGGACTATATTTCGATAGAATACTATTATGAAAACTTTGAAGTATTAGATTTTGAAGAGATAAGTATGATTGTAAAAGATCAAGAAACAAGAAATAAAATAACTGAAATATCAGAATAATTAAATTAATATCCATAAAGGAAAATAACGTATATGAATGAACAAATTGTAGAGATAAATGTTAATAGTCTCGAAGAAAAATATGAATTTAATAAAATAGCGAAACAAGCCTCAGGTGCAGTGATGTACAGACAAGGTAAAGCTGTACTCATTGCTGCCGTAGCAATTGATGAAAAATCTGTAGATGAGGACTTTTTACCACTTACGGTTCAGTATATGGAAAAGTCTTATGCTGCAGCTAAGATACCTGGTGGATTTATAAAAAGAGAGACTAAGCCAGGTGATTTTGAAACACTTACATCACGTATTATTGATCGTTCTTTACGTCCATTATTTCCTGTAGGCTTCCATTACCCTGTAACGATTACTGTCATGGTGGTGAGTGCAGATGCTGATGTAGATATGCAAGTAGCAGCGCTTCATGCTGCTAATGCTGCATTATTTGTTTCTGATATCCCTGTGACTACATCAATTGCCGCTGTTCGTATGGGAACTGTGGGTGATGATATTGTCGTAAATCCAACAC
>Ga0256845_1002961_pt1 | contig 11888 bp, 16 predicted proteins | sample RiftiametaG_FD_189101 | JGI IMG/M metagenome (GOLD analysis project Ga0256845, IMG submission 189101) | Tube worm associated microbial communities from hydrothermal vent at the East Pacific Rise, Pacific Ocean - Riftia | ecosystem: Host-associated > Annelida > Integument > Unclassified ... | reverse complement strand
GGCAGCTTGGCTCTGGCTGTGAAGCCTCTTTCAAAACATATGACTCTACAAGACCTCGGCTGGAATAAGGAATTTCAGAAAGCCTTTGATGCGCTTTCTCTCGAAAAATGTGTGCCTGCCCGGCTCATTCGCGATAATAAAATCACTTATGGGGCGCTCACGGATGGCGGTGTTGAGCTGGAGGTGGTCATGAGTGGGAAGGTTTACCATGAAGCGAAATCCGATGCCGAATTGCCAGCCGTAGGTGATTGGGTGGCGATTGAGATCGCTAACGATGGGGAGACGGCCAAGACGCACGAATGCGAAAACATGATCAGGGCCCGATTGCCGAGACAGACATGCTTTTCTCGTAAACTGCCCGGTAAGAGCACGGAGGAGCAAGTGATTGCGGCGAATGTCTCGGTGGTGGTTGTGATGACCGATGCTGGATCAGATTTTAATCTCCGGAGGATGGAGCGTTATTTTATGTTGATTCGCCGAAGCGGATCGAAGGCGGTGGTGCTGGTGAATAAATCCGATCTTTTTCCCGCCGAGCAAAATCAAGAAGCCGCTGCTTTAATTCAGGAGTTGAGTGACGATGCCAATGTGCATATTACATCGGCCACCGAAAATGAAGGCTTGGAAGTGCTTCAGCAATACTTAAAGCCCGGCGTTTCTCTCACTTTGGTCGGGTCCAGTGGGGTGGGGAAATCAACGTTGATTAATCAGCTGTTAGGTGAGGAGTTTCAGTGGACGTCTGATGTCAATGAGACCACCGGAAAGGGTCGCCACACGACCACAGCCCGCGAGTTGATCCCTCTGGAAGGCGGTGGAATCTTGATCGATAATCCTGGGATTCGCGAGGTGCAGATGTGGACCGATGAGCAGACGTTACGGGAAAGCTTTGTGGATGTGGAAGATCTGGCGTCCCAATGTAAATTTGGCGATTGCAAGCATGCGAGCGATGCCGGCTGTGCGATCCGAGCTGCGGTGGAATCGGGTGAGCTCGATATGGGGAGGTATGAGAGTTTCCTTAAGCTCGATGAAGAGATTGAGGCATTGGAGAAGCGGCAGCAAAAACTCCGAATACTTACGGAGCGTCGCGCTAAGAGAGATCATCGGGTAAAGGCGCGTAATCTGGCTGACCGGATCGAGCTCGATCAGGAAAATAATCCGGACTGGCGCTAGAACAGGACTCCCCAGTCGGTTGTGCGGTCGATATCTCTCCACCTCACCAGCCTGAGAGCGGCTAAAATCAACAGGGCGCTGAGCGCGACGATGGTATCGAATGATTTGGTGATGCCAAAGTAGGAGGAGAGTTGGCCGCTGAATAGCCAGCCAGAGATGGAGAGGAAAAAGATGGCAAGAGTGAGGATGCGTTTCGGGCTGAAGGTGAATGATTCAGTCGTTACTTCCATGTGAGGCACTTTTCCCGGTCGGGCGAGAAGGCGGAGGAGGATAAATAAGGTGGGGAGTAGGACCAGCACACATGGGATGCCTATGGATAACCATTCGGTAAAACTTATTTTTAATTGGGCGGGGCAATGGCGTTAGGAGGGGTGCCGATGCCTCCAATGCTGGCTGAGTAGGCGATGCCGAGCAGTAGGTATGGCGCTACTTTCTCGGTGGTGGATTTCCCACAGCGACTCGAAATATTTCCCAGAATACCGAGGGTCACAGGGAGCGGGAGGGCGACGGTGGCGGTGTTGGATATCCACATCGATAGCAATGCGGAGACCATAAAAAGTGCAAGTGCCGTGGTGTGGAAGTGGCCGCGTCCTAGTTACATGATGCGCGATGCTAGCCAGCGGTCGAGTTCTTGCCGGGAGAGCGCGGCGGCCAGGCCGAATCCACCTAAAAATAGAAAGATCAGCGGGTGGGCAAAGCCTAAAAAACTTTGGCCAACATCCATCGTTCCCGTGAGAGCTGATACTACGGGGATGTCCATGGCGATGATTGGGTTCTATGGAACGTAGTGCAGCGATGGATGTTTCGCAACTGAGGATGCGATGGGTTCTTACTCCTCAATAAGAAATAGCTTTTCAAAATTGCTCTGGACCAATGAGGTGTCGAGAAATGGGGCGGCCTGTTTGAAAATGGCGGGGAGGTTTGCGGGGTGGTTGAGGTGATCGGGTAGCGGGTGTGTGAGGGCTTCTTCCGGGGGGCGCATGTCTGGGGCATCAGTCTCGATCAGCAGGCGGTTTGCCGGGACTTGGGTGAAGGTGTCGCGGGCCTTTTGTTTGTGAGGATGCAGGATGGATCCTGAAAAGGAAAAGTAGGCATCGAGCTTGACCAAGCGCGGGATGAGGTCGGCTGAGCCGCCGTAGGAGTGAAGGAGAAAGCCTCGCGTGGGTAGCGGGGTGGATTCGAGAATCTCGATGAGTAGTCCCCAGGCGCGGACGCAGTGGATGCTGATCGGGAGGTTCCGTGTGGCGGCGAGTCGGAGCTGGGTTGTGAAGACTTCGGTTTGGAGGTCGATGTCGTGGTCGGCCATTCCTCGGTCAAGTCCGCACTCTCCGAGACAGGCGTTAGGGGTGGTGTCGAGCAGGTGTTTGAGCTGACCTAACCAGTTTGGTGAGCTTTGCGTCTCTGCAAGGTGGCGGGGGTGCAGTCCGAACGAGGGGATGATGAGGTCGGGGTGGTTTGTGGCGAGTTTCGCGACCTCGGGCCAGTCGGATGGGCGGGTGCCATTGACCACGCATCGGGTGATGCCTGCCTTCCGCATGGATTGGATGATGTCCTCACGCATTCCGTCAAAGCGGATGTCTTGAAGGTGGTTGTGGGCATCGATCATGGGGGGGGTGCTGGGTCGATTACACCTTGGGTTGATTTGGCGGGGCGGTTGGAAACCGCCGCCACGTATGATCAGGGATAGGCCGTCGAGCGATTTTAAATCGGTCCTACTTTAGTTGCTCGGCGGCGGCGAGGAGGGTGGATTCTGAAAAATCGGGGAGCTCGATTTGGGCCGATGGCTCGGGGTAGTTGGACTTTTCATCGCCCGCCCGACGGTAGGCGAGGTCGTAGTGGTTTTCTAGGATGGATGCGACAAATGTGGTCCATTGACCGGAGTTGATTTGTTCGTTCCATGTGTTGACGAGTTCGTGACCACGTAGTTTGACGAGCCTCTCTAGCAGGTCTTTGAGGTGGTCGGGGTCGTCGGTGAAGTGCGGGTAGTCGTCGAGCAGAAAGGCGGCGCGCTGATTGAGTGGCAGCTGGATGCTGATGATGCGGCCTTGCCCGAGTTTCGTCCATAGGGCAGGGGGGCAGTGGAGTTTGCCGATGCGGTTGCTTTCGGCCTCGGTGAAGATCGGCTGGCTGGGGTCGAACTTTTTGAGGGTGTCCCAGAGTTGGGTTTCGAAATGTTTTTGGGTCGGTTGCTGGGAGTTTGGGGCCAGTCCGAGGATCGAACCCCGGTGATTGGCGAGGCCTTCGAGGTCGAGCACTTGGGCGTCTTGTTTTCTCAAGATTTTTAGCAAGCGCGTTTTGGCGACGCCGGTGGGGCCAGCGAGCACGGTGAGCTGGAGGCCATCGGCAGAGAGTATTCGCTCAAGGTCCTCGCTGGCAAATTTTCGGAATGCCTTGTAGCCGCCGTGAAGGAGTCTGGCCCGCCAGCCTACGGAGCGTAGGATGTGGGCTAGGGAGTTGGATCTCATGCCGCCACGCCAGCAGTAAACAAGAGGCGCGTAGCTTTTTTCTTTTTCCGAAAAATGCTCCGTCAGGTGTCGGGCGGCATTGGCGGAGATCAGGCCGGCGCCGAGTCGGCGCGCGGCGAAGGGTGAGGACTTATGGAGGGTGCCGATGGTGATCCGCTCCTCATCATTGAGCACGGGAAGGTTGATCGCGCCCGGGAGGTGGTCCTCTTCAAATTCAGAAGGGGAGCGCACATCGATGATCTCGGAAAATTCCGAGAAGTCGTGTGGCAGGGTGACGGTTTCGAGTTGTGGGATGGCTCCCATGGGGAGGGGTTATTTAGTTTCAGACACCTTGGCTTTGACAAAAAACGCAGGATGAGTTTTGGCCAGATAGACTGCGCAAAGCGCGAGGGATAGGATGATGATCCATGCGGTGAATCCACTGATGATGCTCTTTTTCGCGAGAACGATAAATCCACCGAAGATGATCCAAATGACCAGCTTGAGAATCAGCCAGATGGGGAAGCCCATGTGTAGGGTGGCTTGCATACCAAATCCACTGACGAGGATGAGGAGGAGTGCCACTCCATGAGCCATGGCGGCGCCTTTGTTGTAGTTTTTCCCGATGAAGAGAGAACCAAAGGAGAAGAGCAGGGTGAAGATTCCAGCGAAGTGGAGGTAGCGATAGATTTCGAGTTTTTCCATAGTGTATGAATGGGTGTGTGTTGGCGAAGCCCACTTGTGAGTGAAATTTGTGCGCACGTAAACTTAATTGTGAGCTTAATTATGCGATGGAATGTCGTTTTCAGTTGGCATCAAGGTAAATTCGTGGGAAGGATATCGGCATGGCACGTTTTACAGATAAAGTAGCAGTGGTTACCGGCGCAGGTCGGGGGATTGGTTTGGAAATCGCTAAGGCCTTTGTGGCTGAAGGTGGAAAAGTCGCTGTGGTGAGTCGCAGTGAAAGCAGTTGCGGTGGCGCGGCCGATGCCATCAATGCGGAGTTTCCCGATTCCGCCAAAGCTTACGCCGTGGATGTCTCAGATCACGAGGCGGTGCAGGCGATGGGTAAGGAGATCATTGCCGACTTTGGGGCGGTGAATATTTTGGTCAACAACGCTGGTGTCACCCGTGACGGCCTGCTGATGCGGATGAAAGATGCCGACTGGGATCTGGTGCTCGATACCAATCTCAAGGGCGCATTTAACACCGTGAAGGCATTCCAGCGTTCGTTGATGAAGGCTGCCGATCCTCGGATTATCAATATCAGCTCGGTGATCGGTCTGATGGGCAATGCCGGACAGGCTAACTACGCGGCCAGTAAGGCTGGGTTGATCGGCTTTACCAAGTCCGTGGCTAAAGAGCTGGCCGGACGTAAGGTGACATGCAATGCGATTGCCCCAGGCTTCATCGCCACCGATATGACGGATGATCTCAACGACGAGCAAAAAGAAGGTATCGTTTCTAATATCCCACTCAAGGAGATGGGGAACACGGCGGATATCGCAGCCTTGGTGCTTTTCCTCGCTAGTGCTGAGGCCCGCTACATCACAGGTCAGGTGATCGCCAGCGATGGCGGTATGACGATGTAGATTTTGAGATTAAAGAATTAAGATTAAAGAACCAAGACTGGAGACCGACTGATGGAACTTTTGCTTATACGTCACGGGAAGGCTGAGTCGCATAGCTTTGATGATGCGGCTCGGGCGTTGACGGATAAGGGGCGCGATCAGGCCCGGAGGGTGGGGGAGTTTTTGGAGAAAAACAATCTCGTGCCGGATGTTACCTTGGCCAGTCCTCTGGTCAGGGCGAGGCAGACGGCGGAGGTTTTTTGTCAGGTGAGCGGGGCTGAGTCCCCGATCATCGAGCCATGGTTAGCTTGTGGCATGCGCCCGACTTCCGCGATGCGTGAGCTTCAGGCATACGCTGAGTTTGGCCGTATTGCCATCGTTGGCCACGAGCCGGATTTTTCCTATTTGGCTGAGTGGTTACTCGGTTGCCAGTCGGGAGGATTTCACGTCAGCAAGGCGTCCGTGATTTTGTTCAGTGGTATCCGGCCACCGGCGCAGGGCGGCTATCTTGAGATGATGGTGCCCGTGAGGGTTCTTTGAGTAGCCTTAAGCTTTAGAAGCTTCAGGATTCTCTTTTTTGACGATGACCTCTACTTTGCAGGGGCCTACTCCACGGTTGAGGAGGTCGAGTTCCTTAGCGGCACCTTTGGTGACGTCGATGACGCGTCCTTTGATGTAGGGGCCGCGGTCGGTGATTTTGAGAATGACGGATTTTCCGTTACGTTTGTTGGTGACGCGCACCTTGGTGCCCATGGGGAGGGTTTTGTGAGCGGCGGTCATGGCGTGATCCTGGAGCGGAATGCCGCTGGCTGTATGGGTGCCGCCGTTGCACTTGATCTCATACCATGAGACTTCGCCGTGAATGGTGCGAATGACGTTGTGTTTATCTTTCGGAGTCTCCGGGCTTAGGTTGGTCTGGCAGGATGCCAGCATCATGAGAGGTGCCACGGTGAGGAGAACTAAGAGATTTTTCATGGTGTTGATTTCAAAGAATGGGTGATGGCGTCCGTTATCGCGGAGGTTCTAATTTTCGAGAACTTCCACTTTGCAGTGGACGATGCCGGATTTGACGAAATCGAGTTTTTTGGCGGCACCAATGGTGACGTCGATCACGCGTCCTTTGATGTAGGGGCCGCGATCGGTGATTTTAAGAATGAGGGATTTGCCGTTGCTCTTGTTGGTGACGCGCACCTTGGTGCCCATGGGGAGGGTTTTGTGAGCGGCGGTCATGGCGTGATTTTGAAGTGGGATACCACTGGCGGTTTGGGTGCCGCCATTGCATTTGATCTCATACCATGAGGCTTTTCCGTGTTCGGTTTTGGTCACGCGGGGAGATTCTTCTTTTTTAACCTCCTCTGTCTTGGTTGTAGCAAGGCTGGGGGTGAGAAAGACTAAGGACATAACGCAGAGTAGAGAGGGTAACTTTTTCATCGCGCGCGGCGTATGGTCAGCTAAGTCGCTGGGAGTCAAGGCTTAGATGGAGTTTTTTCCACTTATTTTTTGCGGCTGGGTTGGATTAATACAAAGGGTGAGACCACCAAGGCGGTGAAGGGTTCAGGGTTTTCCTGCCACCATTGGGCATGTAGTTCGGATGGCTTAACTAAATCTCCGGATTTGAGCCACGCTTGAATTTTTGGGCTGTCGTCATTGGCGAGAGCTTGCCCAACCACCGTGATCGAGAGTGTAGGATCGACATAAATTAATGCCCCCGACTCAAAATGAGGTTTAATATACTGCCAATCGACTTCGCCAGTGTATTTCTCCAGCTTCTCGGGTGTGCTCTGGGCATCGTCTCCGACCATGCCGTAGTTCATGGCGTCTGCTTTTTTGCTGTTTTGGTGGTGATCTTGTTCCATGGATCTGAGGCGAAAGTGCGATATGTCAGTCATGCTCGTCAATGAGGGATTGCACTTAATTTGAAGAACGGGAAAATTCAGGCATTCAAATATTTAGCCTCGAGTATGTCTGGCTCTTGAATGCTCGATTTTTCCTTGTAGTGAATACAGGTAGCCCAGACTTTTTCCCAGCGGCTTACTTCCCGATCTTCGATGTTCTCCGAATTCCTTGCGGTGTTTGGCAAAAAGTGTTTCGATAAAGCTTTTCGAGCCGATCGCAGCGCCTTCACTCATGTATTTTAATCGACTGAGCAGGCATTCGCCAGCACTCAGTTTGCCTTTTGCTGCCAACGACTTCTCCGCATTTTCTTTTGGTATGCCTTTGCGGATTTTGACGTGATTCATTTCCGATCCGCCCTCGCTCTCAGCCTGTGCGCCATCGAGCATCAGCCAGCATCGATACCACGCCCCGCTCTCCCCGCTTGTTTTCCCCCAGCTATCCTGAGGTTGATCCATCACCATACACAACCCGCGCCGCGCGTGCCGAGATCCCGCTACAGCCTCGGCATACCCACACCAGCGGTAATCTTTCGGGTCTTCCACAATGCCCGCCCGCACTGGGTTGAGATCAATGTACGCCGCCATCGTGCGCAGGGCTTCGCCATTTTCCACAAGCACGCTCTTAAATCTCCCCGACCACAAAGTGCCCACGCGCTGATGTTTCCGGTTATACCATCGGGTGAAGCGTTCTTTGACTTCTTTCACGTAACGGCTCAAATCGCAGAAGCGACGTTTATATTTCTCAAGCACCTCTTGCGCGGCATCTTCCAATCCACGCTCCCGCATATCAGCTAACTCCAGCTTGAGCTGATTGATGTAAGCCTTGCTGTAAAGAGTTGCCAAATGCCCTAGCAAGCGGCCTTCTCCGGCACCTTTCATCTCACCCTCCCGATCCTCAAACTGGCGTGAAAACTTCTCTTTGGAGGGCACCTTGACGAGCAGATGCCAATGATTCGAAAGCAGGCAATACGTCATCACTTTCACCCCGCTAAACAGAGCCATTTTTCGAATAATAATCCTCAACCCATCCAAATCCTCGGCCTCCAGTATTCGCTCCGCCCCGCAGGTCCGCGTCATTACATGATAGCAAAAGCTGCCATGCGTCCCGCCCAGGACCCGCCGCCGGATCGGAGCCTTCATTCGGCAAATCTGCCCATTCCGCAGGACCGCAGTCCCCGACTGACACTCCAGCATTTCCAATCGGCTCAATGGCCGTTTTCCCGAGGTTTCATCAGTATTGTCCGTGTTCATGACTACATGTATAGCCTTCGCTCAAATCGAAAGCAATAATTAAGTTGCCGGACAACTTAGATGATGTTTGTTTTTCGTCACGTTCCTGAATTGTCCGATTATTAGGGGCCGGAGATCTCGCGGGCGAGCCAGCGGGAGAATTTTTCTTTGCCGGTTTCGCCGAGGTGGTAGCCGTCGGAGAAGTCTTCGTCGGTTATGCCTTCAATCTGGCGGGCGTCGAAGATGACTTCACCGTGGTTTGTGATGATTTTGGCCGCTTCGGAGTTGAAGTCCCAGACGTGGGGTTGGGGCATGGGGACAAAGATGATTTTAACTCCGTCAGCTTGGCATTGCTCGATAAAACGAGTCATTCGGCTGTAGGTTTCTTCGGGCTCGGTGAGGGTGAGGCCTTCTTTTTTTGCTTTTGCCTTGGCTTTGCGCTCTTTGTCCGCAGCGACGAGTCGGTTGTTTTCTTTTAAGCCGCGTTGGTAGTCTGGCACCATGGTGTAGAGGATGCCTAGTGGATATTCGGGCTGGTCGCCTTCGAGGGCGCTGAAGTGGCAGAAGGTGGATTGCACATCTTGATGGAAGGTGCTGAGGTCCGTGTGCCAAAGGGTAGGGAGATCGCGGGTGGCGACGAAGTGGCGGGAGAGTCGGCGAAGTTTGATCGGCTCTTGATCGTGGATGTGGTGTCGGACAAATCCGACCACAAGGACATCCGGGCGACTGCTTTCGGTGGCAAAATATCGACGGTAGAGGTGAACCCAATCGAGCATGGCGGTGCCGACTGGTGTGATTTTGGTGGTTTCGATTTCGGCTCCTCCTGCTTTTTTGAGCTCTTGATGGAAAATATCTTCGTCCAGCCCGTGCATCATCAGGGAGTTACCAAAGAAGACGACGCGTTGATTCCCTGATTTTTCTGCCCGTTGTTCAAGCTGGGTGATGGTCTCGGGGAAGGCGTGGATATTTTCGCGATCGTAATCGAGGTGCGGCGCGATGACTCGGGCGATGATTTCCAAGACACAGATAAAGACAACGACAGCCGCGACCACGCGTAGCTCCTTCCGGAACGATGGCGCATGTACATCGTTGGGGAGGGCGTCGTAGTCGTGATGTTTAGGCATGAGACTCTAGAACTGGAAGTAGATGAATTGGCCGAAGACGGTGGGCGGAAAAATGATAATCATGAAGACGATGTAGCAGTAAGTTGCGGCGCGCCATCCCCAGCGCACGGTTTCGAGTCGGCGTAGGCTATGTGATTGATCGAGCCAGATTTCGTAGGCCATCAGCGGCAGGCAGAAAAAGGCGATCATGCCAAAGCCGTAACGCGCGAGCGGTGTTATTTCCTGATGGGTGAAGATCAGATGCAACATGTCCCAGGCCTGAGTAAAGCTATCGGCCCGGAAGAATAGCCAGCCGAGGCAGACGAGTTGGAAAAATCCGATGGTGGCGACGATGCGACCCCAGGTGCCGGGAAGTTTGATGCGATCTCCGAGTGCCCGGTAGATGCAGAGGATGGCACCGTGGATGCCGCCCCAGACGAGAAACGTCCAGCCGGCACCGTGCCAGAGGCCGCCGAGCAGCATGGTGAGCATGAGGTTGCTGTAGATTTTGTAGCTGCTCCCCCGATTTCCGCCCAGTGGTATGTAGAGGTAATCGCGCAGCCATGACGACAGCGAGATATGCCAGCGTTGCCAGAAATCCGATGGGTTGCGCGCCAGATAAGGCATGCGGAAGTTGGTCATCAGATCGATGCCGAACCATTTCGAAACACCCCGGGCGATCGACGAGTAGCCCGCGAAGTCACCGTAGATTTGAAAGGCGAAACAATAGATGCCCACCAAGGCTTCTGTGCCCGTCAGGGTGCCTTTTTCTGCTGAAAAAATGCCATCGGTGATGAACCCGAGGTTGTCACCGACGACGATCTTTAAAAACAATCCGAATAAAATGAGATAAAGCCCTTCTGAAAAATCACCGGTGCGTTTGCGGCGTGGGTGGGTGATCTGCGGCATCAGCGAGGAAGATCGCTCGATGGGGCCTGCGACCAGCTGTGGAAAATAGGCGACGTAGAGCGCGAAGTCGGAAAACCGGTGCGTGGCTTTGATTTGCTTCCGGTAGACATCGATGGTGTAAGACATCGTCTGGAACGTGTAGAAGGAGATGCCTACGGGCAGCACGATGTTCAGCGTGCTCCAGCTCGGAGTGACGCCGAGCCATGTGAGAGCTTCCGCCGCGCTTTCGGCAAAGAACCCCATGTATTTGAAATAGGCGAGCAGGCCCAGAGATACGGTGGCCGATGCCGCCATCAGGAGTTTGTGGCGTTTCGGATCATTACTCGATTCCATACCGAGCGCGGTGTAATAGTTCACCAGCGTCGTTGTCAGGATCAGTGGTAAAAACCTCCAATCCCAGCAGCCGTAGAAAAAGTAACTGGCCGCCAGCAACAGCAGGTTTTGCCCACGATGGGGCAAAAGCCGGTAGATCGCCCAGATGAGGGCGAGGAAAATCCAGAAGGCGTAGCTGTTGAAGAGCACGCGCGGGGTTTAAACGGAAGTATGGAGAAACCCAAACAAATTATTAAAAAAGGGGGGCTTGTCTTTTAGGTTAGCAGATACTCGAATTGGTGTATTTTCATTTCGCAGGATAAAAAGTTTCGCGGATAAGATCACAGAAAAGATTTTCCGAGGTGAAAACTCAAAAAATAGACTTAGATAATAACACTGGGATACCTAGAGATATGAAACAGGTGCCTCGTCGGAGTCATAATGCTGCGGCGGGCCTGATTGAAGATACGTTGGCGTATCATGGATTGTCTCAAGCCGCGGTAGCGAAGGCGATGAATGTGTCTCCCGGTTTGATCTGTGATATTCTAAAAGGGCGTAAAGGTGTCAGCACAGATTTTGCTTTGCGGTTTGAAAAATGTTTGGGGGTTTCTGCGAAATGGTTGCTGCGGATTCAAAGTTTTCACGATTACTGTGTGGCCTATCACGCTAAGCGGGAGGTGATTAAAAAGGAGGTCCAGAGTTTGGTGGCGTGATGGGTGGGTTGTGGATTTGAGTGGAGAGGAGTTTGCCTTTCACTTTATTGTTTTTGATCCGGATATCGCGGTGGTAACTTTGGGTCGGGTTTGTTTGTCTGATCACGGGGTCGATGCTGATGATGGCGTTGCAGAACTGAAACATGTTGGTCAGGCTGTTCTCGAAGGTGTTATTGCGATTGTTGGGCATTTGACGAAGCTTGCTTTGATGTTTTTTCAATGTCACCCTCTGTTCAACCCTGTCAATTTTAGATTTCTTAAATTGATAAATCTTTCTCTTGTGTCCTGTATTATTCATCGTGAATAGACGCCAGTTTATCGGAACAAGTGGAGCCACAGCCCTTTCTCTCTTATGGGAAGTTCAAGCTTAAGATGAATGGAAAAGCTTTGAAATAAACCTGTGCCGCCCTTTCTGCGGCCCGCAATGGACTGAAGGCAGGGCTTATCCAAGATCGTCCCGTCCTTGGAGGTAAGGGCCGCAGAAAGAAAAAAGCACCCTGTCTTCTTGATCTTTTATCCATCAGCTACGTTGCCTTCCCGCTCG
>Ga0256845_1002960_pt1 | contig 11891 bp, 13 predicted proteins | sample RiftiametaG_FD_189101 | JGI IMG/M metagenome (GOLD analysis project Ga0256845, IMG submission 189101) | Tube worm associated microbial communities from hydrothermal vent at the East Pacific Rise, Pacific Ocean - Riftia | ecosystem: Host-associated > Annelida > Integument > Unclassified ... | reverse complement strand
GTGCCGTTACTCGTCACTCATTACGCGCGTCCCGCTTTTCTGCGTCAGGCTCAGGCGCGCGGCATCCTGGTGGTGCAGAGCTTTGAGTGGTAATGTAACTCCCGTTACAAAACTCCCTTAGAAAAACAATAGTGGTATAACTGAAGGAAGAAACCTCTCTCAAAATTCTCTTGACAGTTTCTCCTCCTCAGACACAGAGGAATATAGGGTGACACATGCATGAAACTAATGGATGCCTAAATTTACTTCTCAGCAGACAAAGACACTATAACGGAAAGGAACTACTGAGCGATGGAGTGACATTCTTTTATTTATGAGCAAGATTATCTGTATCAGGGATTTAGTTCCTTAAGAGTTTGTGGAGTTCGCCCATCAGAAGTACGGTTTGCCGAGTATGGGCTGACGGATCTGCTCCGACCCGATGATGAAATTCTTGATGTGGGCTGCAATTGTGGATTTATGCTTCTCCTTGCTTGTTATAGTAGCGGGTGTGAGGAGATGGGATTAATATTAATCCGTATCTATCAATATATAGGGAAAATGGTTACTGACTTTCTTGGTTTATCAAATCGGGTCAATTTGTACCCCCAGAAATTTCAAGGTTATCTGCGTGATAAGCAGTATAGCGTAATATTCTCTTTTGCCTCTCATTGGACTGATGATGAACAGCTTCGACCGGATTTCGGGGAATATATTCAACAGTTACACGGTTTATTAAAAAATAGTTGTCAGGTGCGTGTCTTCAACATTGAATCCACGGCTTTTCAAGCAGCCAAAGAGGGTTGCAATGTCCCAGCGATGGACATCGTCTTCAATCGCCGTTTCCGGGACCTCGTTGGTGAGCGGCATGAGGCTGAGACAGCAGCCGGGCTTCGCCAATCTGTCCATTTCGAAAAAACCGAAACGCGGATATCTCACAGGTTCCGCTGGGATTGGATACAAGCGTATTGCGTTGGATGTGAAGGCAAAATCGACTCCGCTGCCGTTTGAGAAATTTCACCCAGTCCGTCCCGATAAACTCGCGGTCAGTCGTGAGATACTGGCTCCGCTCACGACCGAACTCAGCGAGAAAATGCTTGAGCAGGGTGATCCGTTCGAGCGAGTTGGAATGGACCGCGTTTGTCCAGCAATCCCTACAGAAGCGGGATGGTAACACCTCTATAGGCGACAGCGACCTGTCCTTGGTCAGCGGAATGTCGGGAAAAAATCGCTGAATCCGGCGATAGTTGGACTCTGATTGTGCCTTGCCGCAAAACCATGTGGCAATCTCGGCGAAGTTCACGGTTCTCACACGAACGAGAGTGACAAGAAATTGTGCCATCAATGTGATTTTGGCCCCATGCCAAGCAAAGGTTGCTGTCAAAACTGTGATGAGTGGGCTGAGTTCAGTCATCTTGTCCATATTGTCGATTGGATAACAACACGTTATCAAAGGAGCACTGACGATGTCCACTCTATCTTTCATTTTTGTCGTGTACTAATTAATTTTTTATGAAAATAGACCTCCATGTTCATACAAAAGAATACTCGTTATGTGGTCGTTCAAACGCTGAAGAACAAATTCAGGCCGCGATGACCGCCGGGCTTGACGCGCTTGTTTTCGCCGATCACGACCACTTATTCCCACCGGCTCATTTGCGAATGCTGAATGACAAATATGCCCCTTTCAAAATTTTTGGCGGCATTGAACTCACCGAATCAACGGGAGAACATATCCTTGTGCTTGGGGTCCATGACCCCGCTCTTGAACAGGGACGATGGGCCTATGCAGACTTATATCAATTTGTTCGGGAACGGGGAGGTTTTATGGCCCTCAACCATCCGTTTCGGTTTGTTCCTGAAATCGAAATCGAATACGAACATTTTCCTCTGGACGCCCTGGAAGCCTATTCAAACAATATTTCCCCTTCCTGGGCCCCTCGCATCCTGAAATTAGCAAATGAGCTTGACGTTAACATACTCAGCAACTCCGATGCCCATCGCGCGGTTGACGTGGGGCGCTATTATAACGAATTGGAAGAAACTCCGGCAACCGAACATGAATTGATCGCTCTGTTGCAAGCGAGGAAGTTCTCCTGTATTTTTCCACAACGACAACGACCCCAATGAAAACAGCATTTCTGTATTCAGATGAATTCGAGAAATTTGCGTACTCTCCGTCTCATCCCTTAAAACCGATGCGTTTCAGGTTAACGTATGAACTCGCCAAATCCTACGGCCTGTTTCGTTCCTTTCATCACCGCCTCATCAAAGCAAAACCATGCACGATTGATGATCTGGTGTCGGTACACTCCATCGAGTATATTGAAGCCGTAGAAAACGCCGATGTGAACCTTCCTGAATGGGACATGCAATATTACGGGTTAAATACGCCGGATAATCCTCTGTTTCCAGATGTTTATGAATGGTCTCTGCTCGCCGTCGGAGCCAGCCTGCAAGCGGCAAAACTGGTCGAAGCCGGTGAGGTTGATATGGCCTTTAACATGGCCGGAGGCCTACACCATGCGTCTCGCAATCGCGCTGCTGGCTTTTGTTACTTTAACGATATTGCCGTTATTATTCAGTTGTTGGTGGATAAAGGCTACCGCGTGGCGTATGTGGATATTGATGCCCACCACGGCGATGGAGTGCAGGAAATATTTTATCGTACGGATCGCGTACTGACGGTTTCCATCCATGAAAGTGGATTCTCCGCCTTCCCCGGAACCGGCTTCGAGCGGGAATTCGGCGAAGAAGAAGGGCAGGGCTACACTGTCAATATTCCGCTCCTCCCCGGCAGCGACGACGATGTCTTCTGCTATGCGTTCAATGAAATCGTTCCAGAGTTATTCGATGCATTTCAGCCGGATATTATGGTCACGCTGCTTGGGGCAGATACATTCCGCAGCGATCCGTTAGCATCTCTTGACCTGACGACGAACGGCTTCTGCCGGGTAGTGGAATCACTCACCACCCTTTCGCCCGGCAAGTGGATTGCCCTGGGTGGCGGCGGATATGACGTGCTAAACGTTGCCAGAGCCTGGACGCTCGCGATGGCGACGATGTGTGGGGTTGAGCTTCCTGACACGCTGCCCCGGCATTATCAAAAATTCTTACGCCGTAAAAATTTGGTTGCGCCAGATGAGCAGAACGAAAATTCCCGCTTACGGGATCAACCATATCAGAGCGACCTCACAACGAAAATCAAGCACCTGATCGAACTGGAGAAAACAATCAATTCTATTCGAAACCGGCAATTGACTATGATGTGTAAACCAACATAGTCGGGATAAGCCGTAACCTGACGCTCAGAAGACGTATGCCGCTGTGACAGCATTTGCTATAGGTTCCCTTCCTGTAGGTCGAACTTTCCAGTTCGACTGTCACGGCAACGGGGTACGCACACTTCAAATTTTTGTTATGGTTTCTCATCCAAAATCCTTCGTTTTGATTTTTGCGATCACCCGTTTGTGCCTCCGGTTAAACAGTTCAATCTCTGGACGCATAACAATCCCTTCCGGCGGAGTTTTTTTCAATCGCGATTCATAGCCCTGGCGCACCATTTCAACGCCATCAAGTAATGTGCCTTTTCCAACGACCGGAACTACATTGATGTGCAATTTACCGGCGATATCCTCGATATTATGCCACTCGAGCCACATGCCATCAATGTGTACATCAAACAGAATGAAGCTGACGCCATCAGGAATATAGTTCCCGCCGCCTTTTTGAATTCTGGCTCCGTATCCTTCCCCATACAGACATAACGGCGGCAAGCCGTTGAGACTGAAGGCTTCAGCCTGAAATAATTCCGCTAACTTTTTGAGTAAAAACGGAGGAATATCTGCGGAATCCGTTTTTCCGGCAAATGTTACTTGCTCGCCATCCCATTGTACCCGAATATTTGTTCCATCAACCTTTTCTGTGAAGAGCCATGTATTGTGTTTGAGATATTCAAACTCAGGTTCTGCGAACTGTCCTTCGAGCAATGTTGTATATTTTGTCGCCGGGTCCCTGAGAAATACTGTTTGAATTTTATGATATGCTTTCATTGGTTTACCTCCATGCCGGTTGTATGTAATATTGTTCGATCCTGGAATACGAAATTCAACATTTATTGTCTTCGATTCGATGGAATGTCGATCATGCAAATTTCCCCACAACATGGAGAACACGTGACAGTACTGACGAGGACCAGAAATTGGGGAAGACCGGCAGGGAATGTCGTTCCCACCGGCCTTGGGGATTAATAGCTGCTTGTTCCCTGTGCGCCGGTGACAATTGCCACGCTGGATGATGTGCCAAGCCTGGTGGCGCCAGCCTGAATCATGACCATGGCTGTCGAAAAATCTCTGACTCCGCCACTAGCCTTTACGCCCATTTCAGGGCCAACGACACGCCGCATGAGTGCAACATCCTCACGCGTTGCGCCACCTGTGGAAAATCCGGTGCTGGTTTTCACAAAATCCGCCCCTGCTTTTTTGCAAATCTCACACGCCAGGACCTTTTCATCCTCTGCTAACAAACAGGTTTCTAAAATGACTTTCAGGATTGTCGTACCCCGTGTTGCCCGGCGTACTGCCCGAATATCTTTTTCGACATGCTCTACATCGCCAGACTTTAAGGCATCAATATTCAGCACCATATCAATTTCTTTCGCGCCGAGTTCAATCGCCCGTCGTGTTTCAAAAGCCTTGACGCGGCTATCCATCGCCCCAAGCGGAAATCCGATGACGGAACAGACTACGACGCCTGTACGCTGAAGCTGACGAGTCACATACGCCACGCGGCTCGAGTTGACGCACACAGACTTGAATTGATATTGAATGGCTTCTTTGCAGAGCGTGTCAAATTCCGACTGCGTGGCGTTTGGTTTTAATAAGGTATGGTCAATATATTGGGCCAAGTCAGCAGGCATCGTCCTGGAGCCTGGCTGCTCAACAGAACCGCGTGTCCCATTCGAGCGTTTCTGCTGCTCGTTTTGTAACAATGTTTTCATCACTTCTTCAGTAATTTTTGTAATTAATTCATCGCGATCCATCGTATCGTTCCTCTCTTTTAACAGCCGTCATTGCAGTAATTCCCGGCGAATACCACCCTCCGGCAACACGGGTTTCCCACCACCATGTTACTATGTCACCTGGTGGGCCGGGTTATGCGACAACCCTCCGAAATGTAAAATAAATTCTATTCAGAATTTTTCATATTAGTTTTCTGTCACACATTATCCCAAATCCTGAGAGATACAGCGTCTGCGGCGTTTCTTACTTCCGAAATGGCCCAAACTTTTCAGATAGGTTTGCAACATTTCAGATATATCCCGCTCTCCGCCGAAAGATTCTTCGAGCAGCCTCTCTGTTTCTGAGAGATAACCATCTGGAGATGGCGACGTCTGGTAATGTTCTGAATGCTCCGCTGTATCGTCAGGTGATATATTCCCAACATCATCGTGGTGTTCCATTCCTCTTGCCTCGTCCCTTCACAACTGTTCACTGCTCACTGCTCACTGACAACTGTTCACGACTCACTCATAGCTTTCTGATACGTATACTCTCTGTTTGTCTCAATGGCATCGACGATTGCAATAATTGTGGCGTCTGTCGGTTTCCCTTCTGTGACGACAGTCATACGAGCGCTACTGCCAGCGACAAAAAAGATAATTTCACCAATTCCGGCCCCCACAGCATCCATCGCCACAACATACTCTTTTTTGCCCTTCATCGTTGCAGGGTCAAGCTTTTCAACAAGTAAAAATGAGATTCCCTCAAGCTTCTCGCTTTTGTGCGAGGACACGACTGTGCCGACAACCCGTGCTAATGTCATAATTGTCCTCTGTCTCCCCCCGGTTTATCTTTCGAATAGGCAAGGGGAGCATGTTCTCATGTTCCCTCTCAGGGAATGGGCCCAGGGATGAGGCCAAAATCCCTCAAAACGCTCATCGTCCGGTAAGCGAGGCGAGACGAACTTCGACAATCTTCTGGCTTTCCACCACTTCCGCTTCATCCCCGGCAATATAAACTCGTCCGAATTGTCCAAATCCCTGGACGTTGATAATCTTGATCCACGAAGCTTTTTCAGCCTCGTTCGCCGCATAATAGGCATATCCAGCTGGTTCAACTTCCAGAATATAGAGCGTATCGCCTCGCAAAGCCATATTGCCATAACGAGTCCGGTTGATCAACTGCGCATGATGATCGGTCATGTTGCGGATGAGCTGACTCGTCAATATCCGTGGTTTCAAACGATCACGCTCAGTTTTCCCAATTTCTCGCAACACGACTTCTCCAGCCTGTCGAGCATCACCCTGCTCATCAGAGTGAACTTCCAATAATCCGAACGCGCGTTCAACCACTTGCAATCCAGGAGAAACATTCGTCGATTTCAGGGCAACATCGGTTAAACGGTTGATTTCGATGCCGGGCGCAATCTCAATGACACAACACGTCTGTTCGCCCACCGGATAATAGCCGCGCGAAATCGTCGAAATAAACGACGCCATCTGTAATTGGAGAGAATCCAGAAAGACGTAGGTTCGTAAATCAATATTCATCGTGAATCCCCTTTATTCAGAGCAGCCCAGTCTTTTACCCGTCAAATGTAAGCTTACGTTGCACATCCCTTTTTTACTGTCAAGAAATAAGTCTCGTAAACAATTGTCTTCACCCAATAATACAACCTAACGACAAAGCGCCATCAAATCGCCGTAATACACCAGGGCGACGTGGGCCGTTGCCTGACACATATCCTGCCGAATCATGGACTGATGGAGCCGGTGGGATTGCTCAGCATTCCCAGAGACCTGATACCAGCCCTGGAGCAATTGTGCCAAAAATTGATTGCTCTCACTCTTTGGACGAACCAACTGAAAATCTTCCGAGACATCCGCCAGGCGAGCTAATTCAGCAAGAGCAGCTTTTTTATTCAATGTCCCGTCAATTAAGCCAAATTCCTGAGCAGTCTGATTGTCGAACACGTGCGCTCCCATCTGCTCCCGGATCACAGTTTCTTCAATATTTCGATTATCGGCCACATGCTGCACAAACAGGGCATATTCATTCTCAAGCCCTTTTTGCCAGTGTTGCAGCTCTTCGTCAGAAATCCGACGGAAGGGGTCTCCCAGGTCTTTGCCCTTCCCGGCAAACAAAATTGTGTGTTCAATGCCGCCTTCGGTCACAATTCCGGAATTGAATAACCCACCATCCATAGCCACAGGCGTGTCATAATACATCAATTGAGGACCTAAAATCCCAATACTCCCGATAATGCTGCCATAATCAGCATAAATCTCGTCAGCACCTACCATCGCCATCACGCCGCCCGAAGCTGATAAGCCTTCAATATAGACGACGACCGGTTTGCCGGTGACGTCTTTATACATTTTCAGTCCTTCAAAAATCGCATACGAACCAAAGATAGTTCCGCCCGGTGTTTGCATGTGCAAAAACACGCCTTTGATGCTGTCATCGCGAGCGGCTTTTTCCAGCACTTCCTGCACAGCATAGCCATACGTGACTCCACCGCCAAACAACGCTGCCGGAGGGATATTGGGCGGCATACTGCCGAGAATAACCCCCTGGATTGGAATCGAGAGCAGACGATTTTCACTCATCTGATTGCCTGAGATATAATGATACGCAAGCTGATCAGGCTCGACGATTTCCGTCAGCCCATTCCCGCCGATCCCAATCCCGACGCCAAGTCCCAGGGCGATGAAAAACAGACTGAACAAAAAGAGCAGCACTAAAAAACTGATGAGCGCAAACAGGACTTTCCCGAATATTTCGAAAAACATTTTAAGAATTGAACTCATTGTTGCCATATTCTATAGATTCCCTAAGAGGATGAAAGATTATAAATACACATCAGATACAAGAATCTCTCCAACACACTCTTCCAGCCAGTTCAGTTCGTAAGCCAGGTCGAGAATCGTGTAGCGATTACGGATCATCTGAGCCAACAGATAGGTGTTTCGCATACGTTCTTTTGTTACATTGATCTGCTCCGGTGTCACAGGACAATCTGCGGCTTGCAGCATAGTTTTGAGCTGCTGATACGGAATAATCTGCTCACTCACTTTTTGCCTCAACGCTTCCCAGCCTGCGACAAGCTGTTCGAGTCGGGTCCGTAGCTGTTCGACCGGGATATATTTGGCCTGACACTCAGCAAGAACCCGGTCGATAATCGGTGTTCCTTTGAAGGCGTGCTGAATTTCCGCCTCACGGGCTTCCCAGCTTATCCATTGCTGACACACAGCGTCAATGTCCAATTGCTGAATGTCTCTGGCAAAGACCACCTCCATCAGGGCAGTGCTGCCAAGTGTGCCGATGGACACCTGAAACCCGTGAGAGACAGATTGCCCGTTTGCATCGCAGTGATGCTGCATATCCCAAATGTGGCTCAGGAGATGATCCGCGCCGGAAGCGGGCCGGGAATTGTGCATCGCTTGCATGGCAAAGCCGGTCATGGTTAACCCCTCGAACAAGTATTCAAATGCCTGCGCATCCCCTTCCTTCAACCTCTCCGGCGAGCCTAGCCAGGTTTTTAAAGGCGGTTGAATCATGTTCCAGATCGGCGGTTGAATCGGTTCTTCGTCAACAAAGTCCGCAATAATCCAATCCGCCCCTGCCGGGATCTTACTCATCAGGTCTGCATAACCAGCCGCCGTCATCTTAAAAGGAGCATCACGCAGAACTTCGATGTCAGCAACAATAACGAGTGGGGCAGGGCATTCCATGGTCTTTTTGAAACCATGCTGGACGATTGGAGCCCCAAAAGAGGAATATCCATCGACTGATGCTGCCGTGGCAACGACCATGTAACGCCGGTTCAGTTCATAAACGGTCCGCTTGACAAGATCGTTGAGTGTTCCCGATCCTACGGCAATTGGGATCACTTCAGGATGTTGCACGAGAAGTTCCCGCAACGTCTCAACATGTTCGTATTCTGCGTGTAAGATCGGGGCGCCGGGGAAAATATACGGGACAAGAACCCGCACGCCAGAGCCTTGCAGACGCTCCTGAACGATTTGACCGGCGGCTTGAAAAGTATTTTCGTCCGCAATGATGATCGCAGTCGCTCCGGGGAAATATTGTTGAAAAACGGTTGGCGTGTCAAGCCGACATCCCTCGCCAGTGATAAACGCTTTGGTTTCAGTCGCCGCTTCTAAGGCGCGTTGAATTCTGGTCTGTTCCATAATAATACAGGCTCTTTAATATTCCCCGTGATCTGCCTGACGATCAATCGTCAGGCGCAAAGCTGAACGACGCTGAAACGCACTCTGTTGTTTTCCACTCTCCAGCTTGCTTATGTTGCGAACTTTAAAAGCTCTGAGTCCAAAAACGGAGTCCACGGCAACTATCAGAGAACCATAATCCGCTCATTTGTGGTTAATCGTCATATAAAGAATAAGGCTTACAGGTAATTATCAATAATTTTTTGCATTTCTTGCTCACATCATAATAACCTATTCTCTATTCTGTCGCAAACTATTTTGTCAAGAACTCACAGAGAATCTTGACAGATACTTTTCACGATAGGCTTTTATGGCTCAACCGATCCATTCACTCCTGAATGAGTTGGAGTAAATTCGCAGGCGGGCTCCAATGCGGGCGAATCGGAGTTTTTTACTTTTTACAGAGGACCTCTCTATAGCGTTTCTTGAGACAGAGCATCCTTAAGCCCCCAATCTTTCACAGATAAGCCGTCAACATGTTGAAATTCCTCACTATTATGGGTGAGTAATACCATGTCATTCGTCATCGCGATAGCGGCAATAAAGAGATCATTGGGACCGACAGGCGATCCTACCCGTTCGACTTGTGCGCGAATTTCACCGTAGACACGTATCGCGTGTTCATCGAATGGCAAGGAGAGGAATCCTTGAAAAAATTCTTCCAATCGTGCCTGATTCTCAGCTTTTCGTGAGCTTTTCATCGCGCCATACCACAGTTCGGCTTTCACGATAGGGCAGAGCCAAATGTCCTGGGGAGGGATCTTCCGAAATTGGCGGATGAGGTATTCAGATCGTTGATTGAGAAAATAGATACAGATATTCGTATCCAATAAATATCTCATAGTAAGGGCTCCCGCACCTCATAAGCACCTTGTTTTCCTCTTTGAAGAGGAGCGTCTGTGCATGAGCCTGAAAATTTGTCGAGAAATCCATCCCATTCCAGATCGGCTGTTGGGAGATGGGGAGAAACGTTGTGAACAGGGGGATATTCAAACGCCTTAATGACCATATAGAGGGCATCAATATAGTGATCTTGGATATGATCGATTTCTTGTTTCAGCACATCTTTTGTGATTGGCATTATGGCTCACTACCTTTTTCTTGAGAATTCTGTACACATGGATGTTTCGCAATGTAACCAGACTGAGAGTAAAACCCTTTTCCATCCGTCCGATTCACCGTGTTGATGTTCAAATACCGAATATTCATCAATCTCTTTCCGTGGCTTCTTATTACTCATAGTAGGACGCCCAGCGAATTTTGTCAAGTATTTGGAGGAGGAAGGATGGTCGAGCTTCTTGATGCCCTTGGACTGGCGTCTGAGGCTGAACGGATATCTGAGTCGTTACTTCGAGAGTAATTAACGGATGAGCGAAATAAACTCAACATTTTCGATCATGTCGCATGTTATTTTGAAACTGGGACGAAAAAATCTTCCGGCATGATGCTTCATATCACGGAGAGGTTATCCTCGTATGGGGGATGTGAAACTCTGCCTCTATTGACCTAAGTTGCCTGAGAACCATGGTAGCGTCATAAATGGACACCTACAACGGAATTCAAGAAATCACCGGATGAATCGGGGGGAAACGTCAAATATGCTCGTCCCGCCGGGACGCTCTTGAAAACCTGCAACGGAGAATTCACCACGTTGAAACGTGTGGCTAGTTTGACGAAGCCTGCTCACGCAGGCTGTTTGTGGCAACCTGCGAAGCAGGTTTTGTCAAACCCGCCACGTCATTCATGGCGTGGCGGATCGGGTATAACAACATTAAATGTGATCGTCCCGGAGGGACATTCGATACTAGCCCACCGTTTCAACGGTGGGAAGACGGAATATCCAAGATGATGTCGTCCCGGAGGGACGTTCTTGAAAAGCTGCAACGGAGAATTCACCACACGTTGAAACGTGTGGCTAGTTTGACGAAGCCTGCTCACGCAGGCTGTTTGTGGCAACCTGCGAAGCAGGTTTTGTCAAACCCGCCACGTCATTCATGGCGTGGCGAATCGGGTATAACAATATTAAATGTGATCGTCCCGGAGGGACATTCGATACCAGCCCACCGTTTCAACGGTGGGAAGACGGAATATCCAAGATGATGTCGTCCCGGAGGGACGTTCGATATTAGCGCGAGTCCACCGATCAATCGTGGGCTAAAAATGTCCCTCCGGGACGATCACGAGGTAAAAAATGGAGTCCACCCTTACAGTCTGAAGGTGGACTCCATTTTTCCAATTTAGAGCGTTTTATTCTCAAAGGAGCTCACGGGCGGGCCATTCAGGAGCGTTTCATTCAAAAATACTTCGGCTCGAAACTGGGCGATTCGTTCGGCGGACGAAGCATTGTGCGCGGCCTGCTCAAGAGTCGTGTCGCCGGTTGAAATCACGCCGTAACCGGCCACCACGCAACAGCCTTTATACCAACGCAGCATATTCAAAATCGGGTTGTCTGGTGTATGATTCAAAACCTGCGAGAAGTCCACCAGCCCAAGCCGGGGATTGAGGTAGATGGCTTCCGCATCAATCGGAGAAATCACCGGATGGTGTTCCGGCGTATATGACACGTCGCTCTTCCTGTTCAACAACACCTCGGAGCCATACTGCTCAGCCAGAATGGCCATGCCTTCTGAGACGGCCAGAGGATTGGTCGTGATCATACAGGTGTTCTGATGGGTGTTCT
>Ga0256845_1002959_pt1 | contig 11896 bp, 17 predicted proteins | sample RiftiametaG_FD_189101 | JGI IMG/M metagenome (GOLD analysis project Ga0256845, IMG submission 189101) | Tube worm associated microbial communities from hydrothermal vent at the East Pacific Rise, Pacific Ocean - Riftia | ecosystem: Host-associated > Annelida > Integument > Unclassified ... | reverse complement strand
GGATAGAGGGAGGGTCATTGGTGCTTTTTGCACCGAATCCGGATCGTATAGTGGAAATAGCACCAAATTCGGATGTCATATAGTGAGCATGGAGTATCCTTTTCATGAGCGAGTTAGAGGAGTGTTAATTATTCAAAAATTATAAATTTTTGCACCGAATCCGGACTTTTGCTTTAAGCGTTTAGAACGCATTTTTTTACAACAAGTATTAAATTTCTTGTTGCCATTTTTTTTTTATTGTGATGATATAAGTAATGTCCTCTAAGAGAGATCTACAGAAAAAAGCTAATAGTCAATTAATATTAAGACAATCAAACAAAATTAGTCGTTCTTCTACTGTTCCTGGGCTTAGGCAGGCTAAGGCTTACAGGTATTTGCTTTTTAAAGCACGAAATGAATTATTGAATAAAGATTATCACATTGTTTATCAAGAAGAGCTTAAGCAATTTTTGGGGTCCAATGATTGGGAAACGCTAAAAAACAGCATAGAAGAGTTAAGGAAAATCGATGTTAGATGGGATTTGTTGCCTCAAAAAGGTGATGATGATGAACTTTTATGGGGATCAAGTTCGTTATTAGCTGATTGTGAGATTAGACGTGAAAAAAAGGGGCGAATTTATTTCAAATATTCGTTTTCTCCAAAAATGAGGGAAGAGCTTGCAAATCCTAAATTTTTTAGAGATTTTGATTTAAGTATTATTAAAAAATTTCAAAGCAGCTATTCGTTGAAATTTTACGAATTTTGTCATTCTGCAATTAATCCTGGTCAAAATCATTTGATTACGGAATTCATTCCTAAAGATTCGTTTTGGGCATTATTAGGGCTTTCCTCTGACGAATATAAGAACTATTATAATTTTACACATCGCGTCATAAAACCTGCTCTTAAAGAAATAAAAGAGATCACGGATCTTAATATTGAAATTGAAAGAGTTAAGCGTGCTCCTAAAGTGTATGATTTCAGATTTGTAATTCAAAGAAAAAACAGACAACAATGCTTAGTGCTTAGAGATGAGTCATTGAGTGTTGCACGTAAACAATTTTTAGAAGCAAGTAAAGGAACCCAAGAGCAACTTAAAGCAGAATTCCTAGAACGTAATCCTCAATTAGGGAAGAAGGCCCATGGTCCTCAATTTGAAAATAATTTCATGACATGGATGTCGGAAAAATATAATTTAATCTCTTAGGGTTGAATTCCCCGCCGCCCTGCAGAGACCGAGCTTTACCCAACTCTTGGTAAAAGGTATTGTCTCTTGGATTATGATTTTATGGTGTTCCATAGTATTATTATGGATTTTCATAGTTGCAATGTCTACTGAATGATATTTTATTTATTGACTTTTGAATTGAATAACACTTATATTATTGGTTATGCGCGATATTATTGAGATTAGGCAATCAGATCATTATTGGTTTAGAGTAAATGCCGCATGGATTTTGGATGCCGTTTTGGCTGAAGATGCTTTTCTATTAAGTGATTCAAAAGGGTTTTTAACCAATTTTTATAAGATGATAGAGAGGAATAATGAGGTTTCTGGGAAGAAAAAGTTGTATATGAAAATAATGAAATTGGATGATTTTAAAATGGCGGCATATATTTCATACAAAAAGATACTATCTACAAATATTTTTTCTGAGCTAAACCCACACAGTACCCCGGGAGATAGATTAATAGATCTCCAACAAAAGGGTATTGTGATTGTTGATTCAAAAGCTAGGGCTACAAATTTAATCGTAGATTATAAAAAAGCTGAAGGGATTAAAGGTCGGATTCTATATGAAATCCTTGAGCTTAAAGAGGGGCGCTATGTCTTACGCCTTAAATAGTCATTTAAAAGATCTTACTGGCTTGCTTGGCGCCAAAATTAAAGGACAGAGCAAAGCAATAGCCGCAGTGGTTTCAGCGGTTAAAATAGCCGAGAGTGGCTTGTGTGAAAAAGATCAACCAAAGGCTAGTTTTTTATTTTTAGGACCTACGGGGGTCGGCAAAACTGAGTTGGCTCTTGAGCTGGTTAAGCATTTATATGCAGATTCATCGCGATTGTTTCGCTTTGATATGGCAGAGTTTCAAAGTAAGGATTCACTAGGAGTGCTTTTAGGCCAACATAAGCAAGAGCAAGGCCGCTTGGGCGATGCAGTTGATTTGCTGAATCAAAAAGGTGGAGGGATTATTCTTTTTGATGAAATTGAAAAAGCAAACCCTGAATTAACAACAATATTTTTGTCACTTTTAGATGCTGCCCGAGTCACTATGTCAAATGGCTTGGTTAAAGATTTTTCTAACACTTATATTGTTTTTACTAGTAATTTACATGGAGCCGAAGCGGTGCAAATGAGGCATTCGAGTGAGTATTCAGTAGAAAAAGCTATACTAAGTGAAGCTCAACGTTACTTTAGGCCGGAGTTGTATGATAGATTTACAAAAAAAGTAGTTTTCAATCGACTGAACCGGGATGTGATTTTTGAAATCTGTAAAAATTTAATAGATAAAGAATTAGAGAATATATCAATAGCCATGGGTATTGATATTGAATTGGAAGAGCAAGCCGAAGATTTTTTAATAAATAAAGGGTGTTCGGATGTTTTAGGAGTCCGGTCAATACGGCGAACCATCAAAATGCTGTTGGGCGATTTAATCGTAGCCTGGTTAGAGACACATGAAATAGATCAAAAACAAAGCTTATTTACTTTGGAGATTTTTGAAGATCAATTAAAATTAATAAAAAAAGATGAAAAAAGAAGAGAGATTCACATTTTGGAAAAAAGTGCGTGATACAATTGATAAATCAATTGAAAAGAAGCATGGAGTAGATAAGAAATGCCATATAGCTCGCTATACGGGTTTGTTTCAGCCTACTCAATATGTCTTATTTGAAAATGATTCAGAGGCCGGGTATACAATGGAGCAAGAGAGGGTATTGAAGCAGGCTTTGGACTTTAGGTTAAATGGGACAGGCACAGTAGCTGACATTGAAAAGGCCTTAAAGGGCGTTCTTTAAGTCACTGACATTGAGGTGGTTTAGTTATTTTGGTGAATTTAGCGGCAATTGTGACATTATAATTTAGAAGAAGCGCTTGACTTTATGTACAATATAATGTACATATTTAAGCGATGAGTAAAAAACTTGAGGCCATATTTTTCTCTTCTTCTTCAGGAAAGGAGCCCGTTAAAGCTTTTTTTAAAAAAGAATTGAATGATAATGAAACAAAAAAAATATATACAGCAATCAGAACTATTGAAATTTCTTGGCCGTTAGGGAAGCCATTAGTAGATCATCTGAAGAAAAATATTTGGGAAATTCGTTGCAGTCACAAAAATCGAATAACCAGGATTTTGTTTGGCATTACAGGAAAAGAGATGGTTTTGCTTCACGGATTTGTAAAGAAAACACAAAAAACACCAGCTAAAGAACTAGCATTAGCAGAAAAAAGGTTAAACGAATATGAAAAATAAACATAAAGGCTCCAGTTTCGAAGATTTTTTAAAGGATGAAAATATGCTGGAAGAAATCGATGCTCTTGCCGCTAAAAATATTTTGGCACTTAAGATACGCAAACTCATGGAGAAGAGAAATATTTCAAAAAGTGAGATGGCTAGATTGATGCATACACAACGGGGAGCAATATATAATCTAATTAATCCCAAAAAGGATTCTAAGCTGACTACAATTGCTAAAGCAGCGCGAGTGCTTGGGAAAAAAATTAAAATTGATTTGGTTTCTTCCTAAAATGAGTCGGATGCGCCAATTAGGCTATGGATGCGGGTGTAGAGGGTCGAGGCCCGAGTGGAGGCCCGAGTCAGTATCGAGGTCTTGAGCCTTACTGTGAAGCTGATAGAGATCCGCCCGTACATTAACCCTCTTCAGTATTCATGGAAAGCTCCTTTTCTAGTTCATGGAGTTGATCTGTTTTTTCTTGGAGCGCTTGAGTGAGTTGTCTTGTTTGCTCCTTTAGCAAGTTGCTAGTGTCTTGCATACTAATGCTGGTATCTATGAGTGTATTCACTTGTGCCGACATAGAAGCATTGATTAATCGTTGTCGTTGTAGTTCTAAGGCCAATTCCGGTTCAAGAATGGCTGGGTTGTAATTCATTTTTGAATTAGTATACGTATTGCCTATTAAGGCTTGTTGTTCAGAGTTGGCTACGAGTTTCCAGTGAGGAGATTCTTCTTGTTTGTAGACTACGTGTCTTTCATGCATTATCTTTGGGTTGCAAGGGTCTATATATCGATTGATTGCGTATGCTTTAACGGTTTCTGGAAGGCGTACATTGGCTTCATTTGCTATAGTAATATTTTCAACAGGAGGGGGGAGTAGCTCTTGAGGGACTTGGTATACTTTTTTTGGCTTTGTTGTATGGCATCCTGATGAAAACAAACTTAGGCTTAGTATGACGAGTGTGATTAATGAGTTTTTCATGTTAAATTAGCTCTTCAATGGATTCGATCCATTCTATAGGGTTTTGAAGTTCTTCGAAGAATAAGTAAAATTGTTTCCCAGCGGCCACCCGGGTATAGAATCCATTTTCTTCGATTTGACTTTGAAGAAATTCTACTTGTTTTTCCATGACAGATGTAATTCCTCCTAATGAAGCGTCACGTGCTGTGCTTTTGATGATACTGCCCCCAAGGAGACCCCCTGATGGTTCTCTTTTCTGCAGGCCTGCAGTAACGGCTCCTAAGAATGAGGTTGCAAATATCTTTAATTCAGTGAGTTCTGTTGTTTGGATTCGAATTCCTTTGATTCCGGCTGAGCCATCAGTAATGCCAAAAGTCTGCCCGGCACCATCTTTGTTATCGTGATCGAGGGCTATGCCTTTGATTTTTAAAATAGATCCATGTGGATATACGTCAGAAATGGGGATTTTGATTTGCCAAGCATCATCGGTAATTATTCGGTCTCTTAAATGTTCTTTTGCGGCTTTCCCGTAAATTTCTGATCCGGCTGGGATGATGAGTCTTCCGTTTGAGTACAAAGATTCAGAGATGAGCCCAATGATTGGAGTCCCTAGATTGCTGGAGTCAACCGTGTTGACTAATTCACATTTTAGCATACGCCCCAGAAAGGCTTGGTCTATGATGTGGCTTGCTTGTTCAGGAATTACATTAGAGAGTAGTTTCTCTGTTGAGGATTCTAGGCTTGGAGCTTTATACAGGTTGATTTGAACTGGAAGTTCATTTTCTTGCTCTATTTTTTTGTTGATGCTGATAGTTTCAGGGGAATAGTGGATGGTCCTTGGATTGGGTAGATAGGGTTCAATTTTAGTTTTACCTTCAGGTTCAATTATTGCTTCTGGTTGGATTATGGTTGGTATTTTGAGATCGGAAGTATTTCTGTGAAAAGTTTTTTCTGAATCTTTTTGAGGAAGAGTAGGGTATTGCTTGGGATTATTGACGTCACTAGAGGATTGCTTGGGGGAGAAAACAAAAGCCATTCCAAGTAATGCTAGAACCGATGAAAGATAAATAGCTTTTTTGTTGCGTATGAATGGCTTAAGGATCTTTAGGGCTTTTGTTATCATTAGTTTAGGAGATTCAAGCTGATTCTAAATTTATTGCTCGGGGATAAGTAATTATGGCCTCCAGTAGCTGAGCCTAATACGGCAAAGTATCCAATGGAGGATTCTCCGGGCGCAAGGATTCCTTTGAAGTCACTTACTATCTGAGTATATACATATTCGCCTGAACGGGCTGTAAAGCTCTCAGGATCGAGCGGTAGAGGTTCCTTAGAGTCATTAATGACTCTAACCCCAAAGACTAGGAGATCTAGGTCATTGTTGCGTGATACTATATCTAGGAAGATTCGATGAGTCCCGAAATCAAAGAATTCATTCTTTCTCAGGGAGATGGTCACTGCAGGCATCGTTTCAAGGAGCGGTCCGAGGGTCTTTTCATCAACTTGTGTTAGAAGCTTGGTCGTGTCTATCATTCCAATAATTTTGGCGGTATTTGAGGATTTAAACTGTCGTTTAGGGGGTGTTCTAGATTTTGAGACTTGCGGGTGTTTAAGTGCTTCTGTTTTTAGAATCGGATCCTCAAATGAGATGACATTCCAGGCTTCATGAGGATTTTCAACTATGTAGGGTTTCAATACATAAGTTGCGTTATTGCTAGAAATATTAAGGTTTCGTGGAAGTGGATTTTCAGTTAATGGGTATATCGATAAGAGATTTTTTTCAGGACAAGTTGAAATTAAGTATTCCCCAGAATACTTTGCGGGGTCATTGGTGAAACCAGATCCATCAATGCTTTCTATAGGGTGGGGGAATTTGATAGAAAGGGTTGTCGCCGAGTGAACTGGAATGGAGTAAGTTTTCGTGTCGACTAGATCTAGCTTTAGTATTTGAGCCTGAGCAATGTTTAGGAATAGGCTGAGAAAAATGGTGATAATGGATCGGCTCATTGGTTAAATTGGATGTCGTTAATGATGTATGGGTACATTCCTTGTTCGTTGATTTTTGGGTTTCTAATTACGAATATGAAAATACTAAATTCTTCAGATTCTACGATTGGAATACTGTCAAGGACTCCAGCTGAAATGATGCTCCCGGATATATAGAATTGACGGACTCCATTTTTCATTTGGAAAATTTTCAGACCCTTAATTTCAGGTTTCTGATGAAGGTTTTTGTATTTTAGTTCTTCTATTTTTCCTGATAGATGTGATTGTATTTTCTTAAGAGCAGGTTCTGAAAAAAGATAAGTAGAAAATTCAATCATATCGAGTCCAGATGGCGATCTCTGGAGGGCTACTTGTGTTGCTAAGAGGCATAAGTTTTGGAAAAATGAAGAGCTGGATTCGTTGATTTCAAGGGGGCCAATATGGACAGTTTGAGCCCCATCAATTGCAAAAACGTGTTCAGTTTTTTTGAGTTCGCGAATTGATAGAAATACAAAAGTGCAGGCAAAAATCAAGCATCCAAAACCAAAGAAGAATGCAATATTCTTTTGTAGATCTGATGATGCTAAAATATCAACAGGGCTATTTATGAGAGTATTTTTTCTGTGGAACGGATTTTTCATTCTTGAATTAAGAGTTGATCATATCTGAGTACTCTGGAAACACATCTCTGGTTTTTTCAGAAGCTTTTTTTAAGCCCTCAATAAACGCCTCTTTGAGCGTTTTGTTCTGCTCAGAAATAGCATTAAGCATAATACTACCTGCTATGATTTTGCGTCGTGTTTCTAGGCGCCTACGTGCTGCATTTTCTTCGGAAACAGCTTGGCGTAATTTGAGAGCTAGTTTCTGCTTTTCATCTAGAAGTTTTTGGACTCTTTTGGAGGGTTCGGTTTGCATATTGGTTTAGAATAAGTGGGTTTTTGTATTTTTCACCTAGATTACTTTAGCGGTTTCGTTTGTCAAATATAAAAATGTAAAACACGACAAACTCTCTTCGAAATAAAGGGAGTTGACAACACAACCGCGCAGTGGTTGAATGCCCCCAGCATTTAAGGGCGCAATACACATCGCTTCGCGACGTATTTGCTTGGGGCCCAAAAATTGGGCCTGAGAATGCTTGCTAACCTAAAATTATATGTCACTATTTCGCTTATGAATATGTTTACTCGCAAGAAAAAGAAACCCTCTCTTGATAATCCTATTGTTGATTGTCCAGACGCTCATGGAACCCAAGCTGCTCGTCCTATGTCTTCCTTTACTCGAGAGGAATATTTTAAGTTCTTTTTGCGCTATGGAGTTAAAATTCCGTTATACTATCTTTTCCGTTTTAGTATTCGATTAGTGAAGTTTCCGTTTGTGGCTATAAAGTTTTACTTCATGAGAAACCCGTTTTTAACTACGGCCTTTTTTGTGTTACTATTTTTTGGGCTGAAGGCTTATTTCGGTTTTATTAATTGGGCTGAAGGCTTCTTAGGGTTGTATTAATTGGGCAATTAGTCATGGCTATTGACTTTATAAAAGCGAATCCAATTTCACGGAAGAACTCACCAAGGGGCATCGTTGCCAAGCTGGCTTATAATTCCTGTAGTCAGCTTTTTGATGAGCGTCAAAATAAGCTTTGGGATTACACCAATAAGGAAAGCTTGATAGAGGAATATTTAGTTAACGCTAGAAATAATACGCTGGAGCAATTGAGCAATAAATTAGAAGCCGATGGGAAAAGGTCAGACTCCAGAACCGCTCGTGAATTTATCATAGCATTGCCATTTGAGTTAGATAAAAAGGACTGGAGGAAAATCACAGATCAGTTTGCTGATAAGTTCGTTAAGGATTTCGGTTTAGCGGTACATGTAGCTATTCATAAGCCAGATCCTCCTAAGGACGAAGAGAAATATCGTTCAACTGATAGTTATAAAAATTATCATGCCCATATTGTACTTTCAGAAAAAGCAATGGGTGAAGATGGAAACTTCTTTGGCAATAAAGATAGAAGAATTAATTCAAAAGCATATCTGGCTGAAGTCAAAAAGTTCACCAGAGATATTATGAATGATGCTTTGGCGAGTAAGGGATTTGAAAAGATTCAAGAAAGGGATCCAGAAAAGATAACTACTGAACATTTAGGTCCTGCATTGAGCAAGAAAGAGCGCCGAGGAGAGAAAACTTTAAAGGGTGAAAGAAATGAAGCCATTAAAGAGTTTAACGAATTAATAGATAGGAAGAATCAGCTAGAGAAAGAAGCAGGATTGCTTGAGAAGGGTCAAGTTTCAAGGAATGGAGCTACGGCTGTCATTAACATTAGAAACCTCCGTGACGACGCCACAATCAATGCATTAAGCCGCAGGGATATTGATAAGCTCTATGAGGATATTGAGAGAGGGAAGCTACGGCCTAAAAAATGGCTAGCCCCAGGAGTCTTGGAATCGATTTCTTTCTACGGGAAAGAAGTAAGTGTTCATGAGCTTCTGTTGGCGGATCAAGGATTTTCTTTTGAAAGATTAAAAAAGTTAGAGAAATCTATGGATAATCAAGGAGGAGTGGATTGGAGCCATTTTGGCATTTCCTTAAACAGAGATATAGAGAAACGGCAGTTTGAGTTAGCTCAGAAAAACATTCAATTAACGAGGCACACAGATGCAAGTGAAGTTCCCTCCAAATATAAAAGTACACGCAAAAGAATGGTGAAGAAGGGTCGATTGGATTTAGATTTAAGCATGAATGATTCGATGAACTCAAAGGAATATCAGGATAAGATAGAATTTTGGCATGCTAAGCAATCGGTATATGAAATGGAAAAAGAAGAACAGATAGAAGGACTCTAATGAAAGAAAAAACACAGACAGTTGCTAATCATAGTTATTTTAAAAGATTACAGGAGGGGTCTGCGGTTAATATCACTTTTCACTGGGAGGGTAGGCGTATCAGTGTCCCACATTGGGATTTTAAATGGATATTTTGGAGTGTTCCAGAAGTAGAAATCCTTTTTAAAACAATGAGAGTTACCTTTAAGCCGCCTGAGGACTTTGAGCTGCAGATTTTCCTTGAGGCTTTTCAGTTGTTAAGAGTAACTAATTTGTTTCAGCGTGAGCAGATGAAATTAGACGTTGAGGTGTTTGACCATCATAATTAATAGAAATGCCTTAATTTTTAAGGTATTTTAGTGATAATCTCATGAAAACGGGGAATTATACCTTAATTTTTAAGTGTTAAATTGCAGAAATGGTTGGGGGGAGGTGCTGAAGATCGACGGTGGTCTCTTTTAGGTGAATTATATAAAATGTAGGTAAATATAGGAAAATACATACGTTTTATATATGAAAGCATTAATTAGTGATTACACCAGTTGTAAATATTTACACTTGACGTAAATAGTGTTTAATGTCATATTAAGATTATGAAAGAAAAAAAGCTAAAAAATATACATCCTGGGGAAATTTTACTCGAAGATTTTTTGAAGCCGATGGAGCTTTCTCAGTATCGTCTTTCAATCGATTCAGGTATATCACATGCGAGCATAACGCGTATTATTCAAGGCAAACAAGGAATCTCTCCGGAAATGGCCGTTAAATTGGCAGATTTTTTTGAGAATAGTGCTAGATTTTGGCTAGGGCTTCAAATGGATTATGAAATTGAGGAAATAGAGAGGCTTAAGCAACGCAATAGAAACGTTTCTTTGCTAAAGAGAAAGAGAATTGCAACTAAAAAACGTGCTATAGGAATGGCTAATAAGTCATGATTAGAAAGTTTTCTTGTAAAGAAACTCAAAAAATTTGGGATGGATTTTATTCAAAAAAACTCCACCCAATCATTCAGGAAGCAGCGCGACGAAAACTTAGAATTTTAAATAATGCTTTTGATATTAACGATTTACGTATTCCTGCAGGTAATTATTTAAAAAAGTTGAAAGGTAAAAGGAATTCAGAATGGAGCATTAGGATTAATGATAAATGGCGTATTTGTTTCATTTGGAAAGACGAATGTGCTGTAGATGTTCAAATTGAGGATTATCATTAGTTTTGTTTTGATCACTAAATCTCTATGCCGGATACGAGGCCTTTATTGATATTCTGTGTTACATGCTCTATATGAATGAGTTACGAGCTTAACTATAAAAAACGCGGGTCTCCAACTATAAAAAACGCGGGGATTTAACTTGTAAAAACGCGGGGATTAAGATTATATAAACGCAGACCCTATGAAAAAATACACACGATGGAGCAAAGCAATCATTGAAAACGCCCTAAAGCACCGGCGTGTTGTCATACTAGAAGGATCACGCCAGTGCGGAAAAACAACTCTTGCTCAAGAATTTATAAACAAAGATGTCATCTATCGGACGTTAGACGATGTATCTCTACTGGAAGGAGCTCAAGCCGACCCTCATAACTTTGTAGAAAATTCTAGCAACTTGATGATTATTGATGAAATACAACGCGCCCCACTTCTACTACCTGCTATTAAAAAAGTTGTAGATGAAGATACACGTTACGGCCAATTCCTTTTAACTGGGTCTGCAAACATACAATCACTTCCTTCCATAAATGAGTCATTAGCTGGACGAGTTAAGAACATCAGATTAAGACCTTTAAGTGAAGGCGAAATTAGAGGAGTTACTCCTACATTTTTAAAAAATGCTTTTGCTCAAAATATGACAGTCAAAAGTAATGCCCTTAATAGAAATCAAATTATAGATATAGCTTTTAGGGGAGGATTTCCTGAAGCAATAAAATTAAACAGTAGAGAACGCAGCTCATGGCATAAAGATTATCTACAGGCAATTTTGCAACGGGATTTAAAAGATATTATAAATATTAAAAGACAAGGTACGATGAACGAACTAGTGGCAATTTTAGCGGCCTGGTCGAGTAAGTTTATGGATATTTCTAGCATCGGTTCAAGCTTATCCATTCAACGAACCACCTTAGAAAGCTATACTAACGCCCTGGAAGCATTATATTTAATCGAAAAAATAGACCCATGGATTAAAACAGATTATGACCGAGTGGGTAAACATTCTAAAATATTTATGACCGACTCTGGAATGATGAGCAGTATTCTCAAATGGAAAAAAGATCAATTACAATTTGATTCTGATAAAATTGGTAAACTTATAGAAACATTTATATTTAACGAATTATCTTCTCAAATTGATTTGTGTAATGATGAATATACTCTTTATCACTATCGAGATCGTGAAAAACGTGAAATCGATTTTTTGATAGAAAGAGAAGACGGTATGTTGCTCGGCATAGAAGTTAAATCAGCAACCACCATAACCAAAGATAGCTTCAAGCATTTAAAATGGTTCCAAAATAATATAGCAAAGAAAGGCCAATTTATAGGAATAGTACTTTATACCGGAAAATCTATAGTTTCTTTTGGTGAAGGGCTTTGGGCTGTACCCATGAGTATACTTTGGTAGGATCTATTTTAATCTCTCAAACCTATAGCCCTATGCCAGTCGTTTAACAAACTGCAGCATAACTGGAAACAAGGT
>Ga0256845_1002958_pt1 | contig 11899 bp, 11 predicted proteins | sample RiftiametaG_FD_189101 | JGI IMG/M metagenome (GOLD analysis project Ga0256845, IMG submission 189101) | Tube worm associated microbial communities from hydrothermal vent at the East Pacific Rise, Pacific Ocean - Riftia | ecosystem: Host-associated > Annelida > Integument > Unclassified ... | reverse complement strand
TTCAAAAATAAACAAGTTATCATTCTTCTCTTTTCTTACTCCATTTCGCTACGCTACATTACGTGAGAAAAGAGAAGGGAATACACAACAACGTAGTGAAACTAATCACGTATTAATTCAAAATTTAATATTCAAAACTCAACCCTTCGACTGCGCTCAGGGTGACAGATTTATTTTTTTAGAATTTTTGCTCCTCTTTAGGAGTTGGGGGTTTCTGTTTTAACCGCTAATCTCTCCAACAAAAATATTGTCAAAAAGCCAATTATTGCAAAAATGATAGCGTATAAAACCTGCGAGCTTCCGTCGAAGTCTTGGGGTAAAATACTTCTTTCAATAAAAGGAATTTGCTTTCCTGCGTGGTTCATTCTGTATTGCAACACCTCTTTCCAAGGCCAAATTTTGTTTAAGGCGCCAATCATAAATCCTGTAAGTACAGCAAGTATAAGGTTTTTATGATGTTTAAATAACCAGTTTAAAACTTTAGAAAATATTTTTAACCCTAAAATTGCACCAACTCCAAATATTAATAATTTTCCAAATGCCTCTAAAAAAAGAGAACTGTTTAAAGTTGTTATTCCTTCGCCAAGTTGGGTTATAATGCCAATAACAGCGGTATATGCTCCCAAAAGTAAAAGGATAAATGCTCCTGAAATTCCTGGAAGTATCATAGCTATAATAGCCACAAAACCTGCAAAGAAAAGAAACCAAATGCTTTCTGGAGAACCTATTGGGTCTGCAATGGTTATTAAATAGGATAGGGTGGAGGCTATAAAAAGCGCGCCAATTACGGCTAATCGCCAATTTGTTATTTGTTTACCAACATAAACGATACTAGCAATTACTAATCCGAAGAAAAAGGACCAAACCATAATGGGGTATGTTGCTAAAAACCAGGATATTAATTTAGCAAGAGAGACTATGCTGATAAAAATTCCTGAGAAAAGTGCCAGTAAAAAAGAAAGATTATAGTGTTTCCAAGCCTTTGAAAAACTCTCCTTTTTCCAGATTTTTAAAAACCCTAAATCAATGCCATGAATGGTTTCTATTAACTCTTCATAAATCCCCGAAATGAAGGCTATTGTCCCGCCAGAAACTCCTGGAACTACATCGGCAGCACCCATTGCGAGTCCTTTTGCGGTTACTATTAAATACTGAAGAAATGTTCTTTGAGGCATAGGTTTAATTCGCTAGAACCTCAAAAATACACAAATTATAGTGAAGGATTTTTGTGATGTTTGATTATTTCCTGAACCATTTTCATCTTAAATACTGAAGGAAATAACTCTTCAATAATCATTAAAAATTCAGGCTCAGATTTTAGTGCATTTTTTAGGTGGAATGCGCCTTTATCGTACTCACTTAAAGTGAAATAAAGCCCTGCAAGACGGTATTCTATTTCAGCATTTTCTGGGTAGAATTCTAAGGATTGATTAAAGTTGTTTACGGCGGCTTCAAACTCGCCTAAATTTTTCAGAATATCACCGCGAGTTAACCACGATTCTAGCTCATAATTTCCTAATTCCAACGCTTTTCTGTAACCTACTTCGGCTTCTTCAAAAAGATTTAATTTGTTGTTTATTTTGGCGTAACGTTTCCAGTAATTTAAATTTTCAGCATCTATATTTATTGCTTTTTCAATGTAATAAAGTGCTTTTTGGTATTGCTTATCATTAAAATAGAAATCGGTAATGGCTATCCAGCCTTTGTCTAGTAATGAATCTTCTTCTACACATTTAGTAAAAAATTGAAGTGCCATCTCGGCATTCCCTAATTTTTTATAACATTTTCCCATTCGTAATAAAGCATAGGAGGTTGGATCGTCTAAACCTAAAGTAATGGAGTAGCTTTCAATTGCTTCTACATATTTCTTCATTCTTTCCAAAGTCCTACCCTTTTCGAGGTATGCGCCTATAAAACGGTCGTCGCTTATTATTGCAAAATCATAGGACGCAAGTGCTTTTTTGTAATCTTTTAGCTTATAATATTGCTTGCCAACTTGGAGCCAAGCTACTTCACAATATGGATTTTTATTTAAAAAATCGTTTAGATAATCTATAGCCGCTTCATATTGCTCAAGATATTCGAAGCAATAAATAACGTTGTGAAGTGCAGAATAATCTTCTTCATCTTGCTCTAAACACTTCATAAAATAGTGTTTGGCGTTTTGATAATCATCCGTGAAAAGGTATTCCATTCCTAATAGCGACAGTACATCTGCTTCGTCATCAGTTATTTCTAGGGCTTGTTCCAAAAGCGTGATGGCTTCTTCATGCTTATCTCGGCGTGAAAAAATATTTGCTTTTTGAATGTATATTTCTTCGTTGCTGTGTTCTAATTGGTATAGTTGGTCCAAAAGTTCTTCTGCAACTTCTAATTGGTTTTCAAAAATGTACATTTCAATTTGAAAAAGCTTCAGGTTTGTAGAAGTTGGATGCTGTTCAAGCCCCAATTTAGTGGCTTTTTTAGCCAATGCAATTTTTCCATTCTCAAGATAATGGTGTACTATTTCTTCAAATTCCTCAGAGTCGAAAAAGAGTATGCTGTTGGTTTTCAGCATAGATTCAAATTTTTCAAGGGAGAAGTTGTTATTTTCGTTTGAACTTAATTGCATACGCATGGTTTAACGGTTTCAACTATTTTAAAGATACTAATGTAAATATAAGTTCAATAGTTATACCACCTTTATTGTTAACGGAGTTATTAACAGAATGATGTTTAGTAAGAGCTTATAAATAAATAGTTTGAGCCTAAATTATTGCTTTTGAATACCGTCTAAAACGTCTGTCAGTATTTTGCAACCTTCCTCAATTTCGGCATTACTGATGGTTAATGGTGGCGTAATACGAATGGCACGACCTTCAAAAAGTAGCCAAAAAAGTATTAAACCTTGCTCTTTACAGGCGAGGATTACTTCGGAAGCAATTTCGGGAGTTTCCATCATTGCGGCCAACATCAATCCTTTACCGCGAACTTCTTTAACCATTGGGTGTTTCAGCAGTTTTCTAAAAATCTTTTCCTTCTGAAGTGTTTGTTGAATAATATCGGTTTCCGTCAATTCCTGAAGCGTAGCCAAAGCAGCTGAAGCAATGACAGGATTTCCACCAAAAGTGGTAATATGCCCCGATTTTGGATTGTCTTGAAGTAATGCCATAACTTCGTGAGAAGCCGTAAAGGCACCAATTGGCAGACCACCACCCATTCCTTTGCCCATCACTAAAATATCGGGCACTATGCCAAAATGTTCAAAAGCGAAAAGTTTTCCAGTACGTCCAAATCCAGGTTGAATTTCGTCTAAAATTAAAAGTGTTCCCGTTTCATCGCAGCAATTTCGAACTTCTTTCAAATAATCATTTTTTGGCAGAATAAAACCTGCACCACCTTGAATGGTTTCCAGTATAATTGCGGCAGTTTCAGAAGTTATTTTTTGAAGATCTTCTTCGTTATTAAAAGCGATTGGGAAACAATCTGGAACCAAAGGTTCGAAAGCTTTTTTGCGCTCCTCAAAACCCATTACACTCATCGAGCCCATAGTATTACCGTGGTAAGCATTGTTTGCGTACAAAATTTGAGTTCTTCCAGTTGCGCGACGAGCCAGTTTCAAAGCACCTTCAATAGCTTCGGTACCGCTGTTTACTAAATAGGTTGTGTTTAAGTTTTTTGGAAGATACTCAGCAAGTAACTTTGCAAGCTCTACTGCGGGTTCTTGAATATATTCGCCATAAACCATTACGTGAAGATATTTTTCAACTTGATTTTTTATTGCTGAAACCACTCGCGGATGGCAATGCCCAAGTGTACAAGCCGAAACCCCAGCCACAAAATCCAAATGCTTTTTCCCTGAAGTGTCGTAAATATAACTTCCTTTAGCATGCGAAATCTCTAATGCCAACGGATGCGGGGTTGTTTGTGCTTGGTATTTGTAGAAATCGTTTTTCATTTGGTTGAGTGTCCGTTCGAGTGCAGTCGAGATCTATCGAGAAAGGTTTCGACTGCGCTCAACCAGACATTATTTATTGTTATTCGGAATAGAATCATTTTTTTTCTGCTGAATAGAATCTCTTTCCGACTCGTTTACCAATGTTTCTGGTTTTGGGTCATCTGGTCTATTCTGCAAATCTTTCGGACTTAATTTTGATTCTTTAGGGAGTTGAACTTCTTCTTCAGGAATATCTTCAAAAAATTCACCTTCGTCTTTTGGTAAAGGAATTCCCGTAATTTTGGGTAATATAGGCGCAGGTTTTCCTTTAAATAAATCTTCTACGGAATACAATCGCTCCTCGCCTCGCCATTGAAAACCGGGCAGTATTCGCGCATTTTCGGGAAGCATGGAGGGTGGGTAAACTTTACCTTTTGCTTTTTTGATGAAACGAATTCCACTAATTTGTTGCTCTGCCAAATACATCTGGATGGAACTGGAAACAGTATTGTTTATACCAACCAATTCATCTTTATCATTTCGAGAATAAAAGATTACTTGGGCGTTTTTATTAATGTTTACAGTGTCTAATTCATTATTTGTAAAAAGCCCAATAAGGCTTTCTCCTTTTACTTGGTTGTAGCCAGTCCCCAATGTATCTTTTTGAACTAAAAAAGCATTATTAAAGACCTTTAAAGTATCTAATTTATTGGTAATAGTATCTGAAAGTAGGTGAATTGTATCACCTATCATTTGGTTTTCGCCGCTCCATAAAACAGGGTTACGTAGAAGTTTTGTAATGCCTCGCTTTTCATTCACATAAATAGAATCGCACTTTCCGCTTGTTGGATTGTCACCTACTTTTCCGGGTTTAAAGAGTCTTGCTCTGTAATACCCTCTCATAATTCTATTTTCAGGTTTTCCAGTTACTCGAAGTGTATCGGCATGAACGTAAATAGAATCATTATCGCGAACGGTAATAGCTACGGCGCGTTTTGTAATAAAAACCGAATCTTTTGCGCGAAATACTTCGGCATAATGACCACGGATTACACTTTTATTTATGGTGTCTAAAACCCGAATATTATTAGTTGCGGAGGCAAAACTTTTGTTTCGGTCAAAATAAATACTGTCGCCATAAAGGGTTCTGTTTTCGTAATCTACTTTACTATTTTTAACAAAATATCCTGTGTCGCCACGCGTATCGTAATAGCCGCGCTCACAATAAACTGTGCTGGCCTCACTAACAATGGTTGATGGTCCGTATAAATAGGCTGCGCCAGTTTCAGAAAAAAAATCGAGTTGGTTGCTGTTTACTGTATATTTTGGATTTACAATTTTTACGTTTTGAAGAAATTGATATTTTTTGGTTTCAGCAAAATATCTTCCAGACCTGCTAGTTAGGACACTTGCGGTATCTTGAATAGTTCCACCAGTTCTGTAATAGGCTTGCTGTTTTATTCTGTCGAAGTAAAGAGTGTCAGTCTTTAAGGTGGTTTTCGGTTCGGTTAAAACCACATCGCCACTTGCGAAAGCAAATTGAGTGTTTCCATTGTATTCACCGTATTTACTATTCATTGAAATAGTATCACCTTGCGATATTTTAACATCACCATAAGCTTTTACGAAGTTCTCTTTTAAATAAACAAATGCTTGGTCGCACCACATTTCTACACCTTCGTGTACAATGTAAACTTGTCCAGTTTCATCTTTTGTGTAAATGGCGGCATCAGGAAATTCTGGACGTAATTCCAGATAGCCAGATTGAATATCTACTTTTTGTTTTTCTTGTGCGGAAAGATTTATTCCGAAGAAAAGAAAAGCAATGACGTATATGAAAGATGATATTTTCAAAAAATATTTATTTGTCATTTGTTAAGAAAATATCACCAAAAAGTTGATTAGCGGTGAATAGTTTGTTTTCTATCCGGTCCAACCGAAACAATTTTAATAGGAATTTCCAATTCTTTTTCAAGGAAATCTATATAGTCGTTCAAAGGTTTTGGTAATTGGGAAGCTTCGCTCATTTTGGTTAAGTCTGCTTTCCAGCCTTTCATTTCAGTATAGATTGGTGTTACATTTTCAGGTTCAATATTAAAAGGTAAATGTTCTATGGTTTCACCTTTGTAGTTGTATGCCGTGCAAACTTTCAACGTTTCAAAACCACTTAATACATCGGCTTTCATCATTATAAGTTGGGTAACTCCGTTTACTTGAACGGTGTATCGTAAGGCTACTAAATCTAACCAACCGCAACGTCTTGGTCTACCTGTAACGGCGCCAACTTCATTCCCAATTCTAGCCATATCTTCACCCACTTGATCAAAAAGTTCGGTAGGGAAGGGGCCGCTTCCTACTCGTGTTGTGTATGCCTTAAAAATTCCGAAGACATCTTTCACCTTGTTTGGTGGTACTCCTAAGCCTGTGCAAGCTCCCGCTGCCGTTGTGTTTGATGATGTTACGAAAGGATAGGTCCCAAAATCAATATCTAGTAAAGAACCTTGTGCGCCTTCTGCTAAAATGGTTTTTCCACTTTTTTGGGCTTGATGTAAATATTCTTCACTGTCAATAAATGTTAGCGTTTTCAATGTTTCAACGGCTGCAAAAAATTCAGCTTCAAGATCTGCTAAATCATATTGCACATCTACATTGTAGAAAGATATCATCGCTTCGTGTTTATCTGCCAAAGCTCTGTATTTATCTTGCCAATTTTCAAGCTCTAAATCGCCAATACGGATTCCGTTTCTTCCGGTTTTGTCCATATATGTTGGGCCAATTCCTTTTAAAGTAGAACCAATTTTTGCTTTTCCTTTAGAAGCTTCAGAAGCAGCATCAAGCAAGCGGTGTGTTGGTAAAATAACGTGTGCTTTTCTCGAAACGATTAGATTTTTTTTGTAATCTAGGTTGTATTTGTCTAAACCTTCCAATTCTTTTACAAAAACCACTGGGTCTATCACCACGCCGTTTCCGATTACGTTCATAGAATTTTCATGAAAAATTCCTGACGGGATGGTACGTAAAACGTGTTTTACACCATCAAATTCCAACGTATGACCAGCATTTGGTCCGCCTTGAAAACGTGCAATTATATCATAGTTTTTTGTTAGGACATCGACAATTTTTCCTTTGCCTTCATCGCCCCATTGTAGTCCAAGTAGTAAGTCTACTGCCATAATTATTTAGAATTGGTTGCGGTTTTTTTATTTCCGTAGAAATAAAGTGAGTGGTTGGTTATTTCAATATTAAAAACCTCTTCGATGGTTTTTTTGATTGTTTGAATTCGAGGGTCGCAAAACTCTATTACTTCGCCATCGTCAAGAATTATGTGATCGTGGTTGCGATCAAAATACGACTTTTCGTAATGTGCTTGGTTTTGGCCGAATTGGTGTTTGCGTACCAAGGCACATTCTAAAAGTAATTCAATAGTATTATAAAGTGTAGCACGGCTTACACGGTAGTTTTTATTCTTCATATTTATGTACAACGATTCAATGTCAAAATGGTCGTCGTGGTCATAAATTTCTTGAAGAATGGCGTAGCGTTCTGGCGTTTTACGGTGTCCTTTTTCTTCAAGAAAACTCGTAAAGACGTTCTTTACAATTGTTTGATTATTTATATTGGTTTTTGAACTCATAATTAAGGTTGCAAAGTTACTGAAATTTTAGACTTGGCATTGGGGAAAAAGAAGAAAATGAGGTCTGAATTTTTTTTCAGTTGTCCGTTTTCGGTCGTCTGTTATCACATCGAACATAACTCATAATTCTGAACTCACAATTAATATTAAACTCTCGTTACCTTATCAATCCCATTAATCTTCTTAATGTTATCAACTAAATTGGTGAGTATTTCTTTGTTTTTTACTACAACTACTATTTTTCCAGTAAAAAATCCATCATCACTATCAAAGTGAACGCTTTTCATATCTATATGAAGGTTGTTGGAAATTACTTTCGTTACTTCGTTTACCAAGCCTATCGTATCAATTCCGCTTATTGTTATATTTGCTTTAAACTCTCGTTGTGTAGAGTCTATCCACTTTACGGGCATAATACGATAACTGTAATTGCTTTGAAGTTGTAAGGCGTTTGGGCAATTGGTTTTATGGACTTTTATGCCCTCAGTAACGGTTACAAAACCAAAAACATCATCGCTAGGAATTGGGTTGCAGCAATGCGCCATTTTGTAATCTAATTTATCTTCATTTTTACCAAATACAAGCTGGTCAAATTTTTCGGTAATTTCTTCTTTATGAACATCTTCAGGAGTATTGGGTTTCCGGATTTTGTTTTTGAAAAAGGTAATAAAGGCGCTGCTTCGCGAAGAAGCGAAATCTTTTAATTTTGTGTTGTCTATAATCCCTGCGCCAACACGATAATACAAATCGAGACTTGTTTTTACTTTAAAGAAAACCACTAATTGATTAATGGTTGCTTCATCAAGATTTAATTTTAGCGATTTTAACTTCCTAAGTAATATTTCTTTTCCTTCCTCGGCGAGTTGTTTTTTTGCATCGTTTAGAGAAGATTTTATTTTTGAACGTGCACGACCTGTAGTTGCATAATTTAACCAGTTGGCTGTGGGCTTGGCATTTTCTGAAGTTATAATTTCTACTTGGTCGCCACTTTTTAGTTCGTGGCTTAATGGTACAAGTTTTCCATTTACTTTTGTGCCGCGCGTGTGTAAACCAATTTCGGTATGTATGTGAAATGAAAAATCTAAAGCTGTTGCACCTTTGGGAAGTGAGTACAAATCGCCTTTTGGCGTGAAAACGAAAATTTCTTTTGCGTAAAGATTCAATTTGAATTCTTCTACAAAATCAACCGCGCTTATTTCTGAATTTTCTAGCGTGTCCTGAAGCTTGTCTAACCAATTTTCAAGCCCACCGTCGTCTTTTTCTTTGTTTTTGTATTTGTAGTGCGCGGCGAAACCTTTTTCGGCAATTTCATTCATTCGTTCACTTCTAATCTGTACTTCAACCCAACGGCCTTTTGAACCCATAACGGTAATGTGAAGTGCTTCATAACCTGTGGATTTAGGTGAAGAAATCCAATCGCGCAACCTGATTGGGTTGGGTCGAAAATGATCTGTTACGATTGAATATATTTTCCAGGCGAAGAACTTTTCGTTTTCGGGCGGACTTTTATAAATAATCCGAACAGCGAACTTGTCGTAAACTTCATCAAAACTCACATTCTGCGCTAGCATTTTTCTTCTTATGGAAAAAATGGATTTTGGGCGACCTTTTATTTCGTACTTTAATTTTTCAGAATCTAAAGAATCTTTTATCACTTTGTTAAACGATTCAATATAAGCGTCTTGTTCCTCTTTACTTTCTTTAATGCTTCCTAAAATATCTGCGTAAACTTCTGGTTCGGTAAATTTTAATCCTAAATCTTCAAGTTCGGTTTTTATATTATAAAGTCCAATACGATGGGCGAGTGGCGCGTATATGTAAAGTGTTTCTGAAGCAATTTTGCGTTGCTTATCGGGCCGCATGCTGTCTAAGGTTTGCATATTATGCAACCTGTCTGCAATTTTTATGATGATTACCCGAATGTCTTCATTTAGGGTAAGTAGCATTTTCCGGAAGTTTTCGGCTTGCATAGAAACATCTTCAGACATTGAAATATGTGCAATCTTCGTAAGCCCATCTACAATGCGTGCTACGGCGGTGCCGAACATTTTTTCAATATCTTCAACTGTATATTCGGTATCTTCAACTACATCGTGTAAAAGGGCTGCGGCAATACTGGTGGCGTCCATACCTATCTCTGCCGCGACAATTTTTGCGACTGCAATTGGGTGAAAGATATAAGCCTCGCCACTTTTACGGCGTTGTTCTTTGTGGGCATCTACGGCAAGATCGAACGCGCTGCGAATCAGTTTTTTATCTTCTGTTGTAAGCGTTCGATAACTGATTTTTAGTAGCTGTTTGTAGTGCTTAGCAATCTCTTTTTTTTCTTCTTCTATGGCGTCTTCTGTCATACACCTAAAAGTATTGAAATTATTTTAATGAACAAGGAGATTATTGGAGAGGATTTAAAGGAATTTTAGCAGAAGTAAAAATGAAGAGTATAATTTAGTTGTTGTTATGCATTTTCATATTTCGGATACCTTCATAAACCACTATACTAACCGCATTGGCTAAGTTTAAACTTCTAATATGAGGACTGAAGATAGGTATGTTGTAAACTGAATCAGCATTTTCTGTAACTATGTTTTTTGGTAAACCGACCGATTCTTTTCCAAAAATGAAAAATATTTCGTCTTCGTAATCAATAGCGCAATAATCTTGAGTGCCGTGACTTGAGAAATATACAAAATTTCCTCCCTTGTTTTTTGAATAAAAGTCGTCAATACTATCATATATAAAGAGGGAAATATGCTGCCAATAATCCAACCCCGCTCTTTTTACACGTTTATCACTTAATTCGAAACCAAATGGTTTTACTAGGTGTAATTTTGATCCAGATGCTAAACTTAATCTACCAATATTTCCCGTATTCATAGGGATTTCTGGTTCAAATAGTACAATATTAAAGCCCATTATGCTTGGTTTTTTTACTTTTGAATTAGTATAATCGATTAGAATTGAAATTTATGCCTACTCTTCGCTATCTGAAACATTAAATCTTGCTAAAAGTCTTTTCGAAACTTTATAGGAAGCGGAATAAGTAAGTCCGGATTGGCGTGTTTTGAATGTCATGAATGCTTTGGTATACCACTGCGGATCTGTTGCTTTTTTATTGAAATCTTCGTGAGTTGCAGCAGAGTACGATTCACCATTAAGCCAAGAATCGACTTTATAAACGCCTATTCCGGAATATTCAAGACGTTCAATAACGATTTCAAAATCTGACTCAGAAAAATGAGGATTGGTTTCTTTGTCTGCCCCTTCATTCAAGTTTTTCAAATCTTTAAATATTTCTTTTTCTAAGAATTCTGTTTGTTCCATGTTGTTTTTTACTTTAGTTTTTTTGATGTATGAAGTCCTTTTATTGCCTTCTTGTTTTCAACCGTTATTTCTGAACCTTCCGCAAGCATAACTGTTTCAGGGTTCATTTTATTTAAAAATTCAAAATCATTTCCGTAAACAGTTCCAAAATTAACTTCTATTTCAGAACTTTTCACTTTATAATGACGCCATTTTGGATGCGTTACTTCATATTCATTGGTAACATTTTCGTTCACTTTTGCGTATCCCCAATAATGTTCGGTAATGAATTCAGTTTCACTATTCTCTTTAGTCTCTGAAGATTCTAAATCGGCTATTATTTTGAAAGAACGCTTGGATTAATCGTATAGTTTGCGATTGCTAATTTTCTCCATTCTGCGTTTAAAAAACTCATTTTCAATTTTTTTAGCAGTCTTGCGTAGGATTAGTTGCCCATAAGCAACCTCTCTATATTAATTCAGTTACGAAAGATGCGTTTGTAAAGATATATTTTTTGACGTAGTGTTGGCTATTATAATATTCCTGCGAAAATGGAAACATAATACAATCCAGTTATTATAAAAACCACTCCTGCAACGGTTCGCATAACTTTTTCAATTTTCGTAATTCTGTTATAGAATACGCCTATTTTTCCTGCTGTAAAAGCTAATAAATAGGTGAAAAGAATGACTGGTAATCCTGTTCCGAATGCGAATATTATTGGTAGATAAAGTCCGTCTGCAGATGCAATTGTCATTGGGATTAGCATGCCAAAAAACAATGCGCCACTATATGGGCAAAATGCCAAAGCAAAAACTACACCTATTAAAAAAGAACCTATAAGACCTTTGTCTTTGAATTTTTCGGATAGTTTATCTTGAAAATTTAATTTCCCCAAGAAATTTAGCCTGATAACATTTAACATTATACTCACTCCATTTAGGTTTTCGGGAATCCAAGATTTCACCACCTAAATTAACCGATTAATAATCAATTATTTAGCGTTATTTTTCTTGGTGTTGTCAATACTATTTTGTATATTTATAGTA
>Ga0256845_1002957_pt1 | contig 11900 bp, 11 predicted proteins | sample RiftiametaG_FD_189101 | JGI IMG/M metagenome (GOLD analysis project Ga0256845, IMG submission 189101) | Tube worm associated microbial communities from hydrothermal vent at the East Pacific Rise, Pacific Ocean - Riftia | ecosystem: Host-associated > Annelida > Integument > Unclassified ... | reverse complement strand
GTGTCATCGTTATCGATAGTGACAAAAGTAAACCAAGAGCGAGAATTAATAAAACTAAAAAGCGTTTAAAGGAAGAATTCGATTCTGGTCCTGGTTTTGCGTGGATTACCGAAGGTAGAGAAATTGAAAATTACCTATCTCCAGATTCAATAAAAGAAGCAGTAAATTCTACAAAACCATCTGCAAAATTAAGTTCTACTTTTGGAAAATTTGAAAATGCACTTTCAATCGTAACAAAAAAAGAAAAAAATACACAGGCATCAAAAGTAGGAATTGCGAAATTTATAACAGAAAAGACAAAAGCAAATCTCAATATTTTAGATTTGAAAAAGCAAATTAAAAGAATAATAAATTTTATAGAAGAGTCTAATCCAGGGATACATATAGAGGATTCTTGAGGGAATAAGTCATATGAAAATCAATAAAAGCTATTGGAACTATATACCTATTATTATTTGTATCCTTTTAGGATACATCACTGGTGGCAATTTATCGTTTGACGTCAAATTTTCAAACGCATTACCATTTATTACTGATGAAACAGGCCGTTTTACCCTTATTCTTTTCGGTATGGGCATGCTTGGCGCATCTACGTATTGTATTAGGTTCTGGGGGTTAGATATTGGAGAAACTGTTTATTCTCGCGAAGATCTACTTCCCTATAGTTATGACTTCTTTGGTTATTTTGGTGCAATTGTTGGGGGCGGCATAACGGGAATAATTTTATATTTAATCGTTAAGACAGGAATTATTGTATCAGTAAGTTCGGAAAGAATCCCTGAGATAAATTTCAGTGTGTCAATAATTATTTCCTATTGTGGAGGCCTTCTACATTTTCGTATCCAAAATGTTCTTGCCAAATTTATAAATAAAAACCATGATGATAAAAAGGAAAATCAGCAGCTTTTTTCAACTAAATGTAAGCCACGAGACCCAACCGTTGAAAACAAAAGCGAAAATGATAGTACAACCAATTTAAATGATGATGAATCAGCTCTATCAGCTAACAATGCTAATGCAGCCAACGCAAAAAACCGCTCGGCTGATTACAGGTTATGGTGCCAAAAATAAATATATGATAAAAAAAATTATAGCTTCAATAATTACAGGAATTGGTGGGCACTATCTAAACAAAAGATGGGACAAAGCCCTTTTATTTATGCTTTTGCTTGTTTTGGCATCGATTTTGGCCTCAGCCTATGCTTTTTTTTCTTTTCAAAGTTTTTCTGGATCTCCTGAAGAAATGACAAAATTAGCTCAATCAGCGAGTCAAAAATCATCAATAATTTCTTTGTCATTAATATCGTTATTATGGTTAATTAGCATTGTTGTTACATTCATTGATTGCAAAAATAATGTTAGCCCAAACATGTATAATTGGAGCAAGTCAGGAATCATTGTTGCTGTTATTACAAGTTTACTGTCTACATTTCTTATTATCTCAAGCATCTACACATCATATTTAGTTTTAGTAAAAAAACCATTTGATCCTATCAAAGGAAGCTCAAAATATGAAAAAGATTCCTCAGATTTAGTTTCTCATAATTTCTATGCAAGTATTTACTATGGTGGGGTACCAAGAAATTCACATAAATTACCAAGCCCTCCTGATGGAACCAATATTTTGAAAGGTAAATTTATATTCCAAGGTAAGCCTGCTAAGGATATAATCTTATCAATTATCCTTAACTCAAAATATAAAGCAAAAAATATAAAAACTGATAGCAATGGAGAATTTGTCTTACATCTTTCAGCAGGCTTATGGGTTATAAATTCAATCCAAACCAGTAGCTGGGGAGAGAAACCCACCAAAGATGAGTATAGTATTTATGATGGCAATGAACCGAAACTAACTGGCTCTTCATATAATAGGTACGCCTACTTTACCAGAAATGGGCTTACTATTGATATTGGGGCTCCTAATAAAACTCACTTAAATTATACAATTACCAAAGATATTAAGCTTAAGTGGCCTAGTTCAACTCAAAAAACTAACAAGGCAACGGTAAATAACATTATTCAATGGGAATCTCACACTGGAGCTAAGCAATATAGTGTGTCAATCCAAAGAATAAAAAGAGAGGGGAGTACCACCTATTATGAGCCAGTTGCTACACGAATTATTGACAACTCAACTCAGCTGGAATTGTCATCCCTAAGGCATCAACGAACTAAAAAGAAAAAGAATTACGAATATGGTGTAGAAATATTCGCATTTGACAACAATGGCTCACTGTTATCTCAATTTACCAAGACGTACCAAGGAGGTACTTTTATACTCACCGACAATAATATTTTTATCGAAAAAAAAATGAATGAATTCCTATCTCCTTCAGACAGTGAAACCCCAGAAGAATTTGAAAAAAAGATTGAAGCAATGAATTTGAATAATTCAAGGGTAAAGGCAGTAAGCACACTAATTGAAGCTAAAATGTTAGTAGAGGCAGAGAAACTTCTCAATCGTGTTGATTCAAAGTATGCAAAAGGTAAAAAAGAAATGTTAACAGGATATATATTTGCGCTACACGGAGATTGTAAAAAATCTAATCTGCTACTTGAAAATGCAAAAGAAATTAATCCCAATGTTTGTATTCCTGATGAATATAAATCCTTGTGCCAATAATTGACACTTCAGAAGCAGACCTTTGCAAGATTCAAATATCCTTTGAATTATAACTTTTTAAATAAATTTTTTAAAACCAGAACAAAATTAAACTAATTTAAACTCAAAACAAACATTTTTTGACCGAGATCCAGATGATTATCACCCGCATTTTGCCATTAACGACTATGGAAATATTATCATGGATGGATTGACTCTGGAGCATGGACCTGAAACAATTGATTCTTCATAAAAAGGCTTTCTTTCAATGGAATTGAGAATAACAGACTATAAAAACAAATTACAGGGATAATTGGCTTAGCTTAAGCAATAAACACAATTTTTCATATACTTTTAAGCCGGGATCAAGCGGTCGAACAAATAACCTGGTGATCCCACGGTTACAGATTGACCACTTAACTTAAATTTTTATCGGCTATCGCGAAATAGCTTAACAAATTTTGTAAAGAGAGAGTTAAAAAACAATGACCCAGCACAGCAACAAAATCTTAAATATTCAGGCATTACGAGGCATAGCAGTAATATTGGTAATCGCATTTCACCTTCAGGGGAATGAAGCAAAATATTGTCATGGATATACAATTCTTCCTGATTTCTTGACCATTGGAAGTTCAGGTGTTGATCTTTTCTTCGTGATTTCGGGATTCATGATGGTTACGATTACTTCTGGTTGTTTCCAAAAAACAGGTGCAATATATCGATTTCTTTACCACCGCGTGACGCGAATTTACCCAATGTATTGGTTCTATAGCATATTGATGCTTGTTATCTATTTGATTCAGTTTAGAACGGGCAATAACACTAGAATAACGAGCATCACATCCTCTTTTCTTTTGTTGCCCCAAAGTCATTTGCCACTGATGGTAGTTGGATGGACATTAGTCCATGAAATATATTTTTATGTTGTATTCTCTATCCTGCTTGCGGTTCATGAGCGATGGTTGTTGGCTCTATTGACAATCTGGGGTATAGCCTCAATCATTGGAGGTCTAATTCCATGTGAAAATGTTACCATCAAACTAATAACAAACCCGCTTACCTTGGAATTCATTTTCGGATGTTTTATTGCCCTTATTCATTTTTCAAAAAAACCATCTCTTGAATTCGCCAAGTATTTAGGCTGGCCTTTATTGTTTATTTCTTTTGTTGGCTGGTTATTAGCGTATAGCGTTTGTATCAAAAATGGAGTTCAGCCAGTGTCATCAGGTTGGTTACGAATTGTTGTATTCGGCATTCCATCAGTCCTATTGCTCTACGCACTTGTCACCTTAGAAAAATATTCCAGTTGGCTACTGCCAAACTGGCTTATTTCAATTGGTGACGCGTCTTTTTCTCTTTATTTATCTCATTTACTTATCATTGCAGCGATCGGGCGTATCTGGCAAAAACTTGGCATAGTTGGCTTTTGGGTAAATGGGGCAGTTCTTGGTGCTATGTTTCTTACTGTGCTACCCATTGGCATGGCCAGCTTCCGTTTTATAGAGCGCCCCTTGCTCAAATTTGCTCGCAGATTTGGGTAAATGCATAGGTTTTTTCTGATTATAACGGATTTGAGGGAGCATTGTAAAAACAGTAGACCTCTTTACAGGATGCAAATATCCTTTGAATTATAACTTTCTTTTAAAATAAAATGAGGGCGTTTAATACTACTGTATAAAAATAAAAGCTTAATATCATAAGAGAACCCTTGTCAGGCAACAAAAATCCATAAAATTACTGACTAATTTTTTAAACATACTGTGGACTTTTAATACTGTAACACGAAGCACACAGAGGCCTGATAAAGGAAAAATCAACTAGAGAAATGATCATTTTTGAAAAGCCTCCCTGAACATCCCCATTGGGCAAGATTTTCACAAAACGTTTATCAAAGGAATAACTAGAAAGCAAAGCATGACCATGACAAGGGAAAGGGACATCATTGGCAGTTAAAATTTTAGGATTAATCCCATTAAGTTTTTTACTGACACTGTTGATATTAAATTTATCAAAAGGTGTCGTCTGCATATTACCACGTTCCCTTTGTCTCGCCCACTCGTATCCAGTTAGAAGCTGTAACATGTGCCTTTAAAACGATCCTGTTCAACAAAAGTCTCCAGCATGTAAAGAGGATAATTATACACTTTAAGCCAGTCAGAAGAGATTCTTTTGATGTTCAATGCCAGAACTTTACTGGCAAGGCATTTGACTGTAACCCAGGGCAACACAAGATATCTGGTATTATTGGCTATAAAATGAAGATTCTTATTTTTAATACTTTTGGACCAGTTCTTTTATGATTATAGGTCTTATTGAGAGGGGGAGGATAGTCAAGCAAATTTTTTCTATGCAGAGTCAAAAGCACTTCTCTGCATGCCATGTCTTTAAATCGACCACTGAGTTGGAGCCAGTTCCACTTTTGACACAGAATCCTTGAAATATGAGTTCTGCCTTTATCCCAATGTTCATGGACAACTGCTTGAATAAACTTTAAATCATTTGCAGTGATTGTCCTGTTTCTAATGGTTAAAGGTTCCATAAATGATTGTATATCAGATAAAACGGCAGGACGCTAGCTTTTTTTATAAAAAATGAAAGAATATTTTTAGTTGTTTAACTGTTTACTGAATTGTAAAACTGTTTTCCACGCTGATTTTAGATTTTCTGTAATTCAATTTTGAACCTTTATTCTTTTTTTGTGACTAAGTTATAGATTTATAAATAAAACCAGAAAGGATTAAGAAAATGAAAAAACTAAGATTTATCCTGTTAGCATGTATGGTGATTATATGTTCAATGTCTGTATCTATACTGGCAGGAACAAAAAAAAACAGTCTATCTAAGTCGGCACCAAAAACAATCATTACATCATCGCCTGTTAAAGCAAACATAGTAGTTCAATCATTTGCTTATAAGCCTGCTCCCCTTAAAGAAGGAAGTAATATTGACATGTATATTACCTTTAAAAATAAAGGTGGTGTCAAAAGCAGCAAGAATGCAAAATATAAAATTTCATGCTCAATCATAAAAAGCAGCAGCTATAGTAAAGAATGCCCCATTCCTAATACTGTAAGAAAATTTAAAAAACAAATTATGCCCGGTAAAACTCTTTCAGTAAGACTGCTTGGCGCAAGACCTGCAAAACCAGGCACTTATAAAATTATTGTTGCTATTCCTGGCAACACTGGTCGACCCTTTACCAAAATTTTAAAAGTTATTCCAGATAAAAGCAATAAAATAGCAAAAAAGAACAATAAAGGGCATAAAAAATTTGTTCAATCTTCTTTAACCAATCCTGGAGCAAAAAAAAATATTCCCACCCCCGGCATAAAAGCGAATATTACAGTTCAATCATTTGCTTATAAGCCTGCTCCCCTTAAAGAAGGAAGTAATATTGACATGTATATTACCTTTAAAAATAAAGGTGGTGTCAAAAGCAGCAAGAATGCAAAATATAAAATTTCATGCTCAATCATAAAAAGCAGCAGCTCCAATAAAGAATGTCCCATTCCTTATACTGTAAAAAAATTTAAAAAACAAATTATGCCCGGTAAAACTCTTTCAGTAAGACTGCTTGGCGCAAGGCCTGCAAAACCAGGCACTTATAAAATTATTGTTGCTATTCTTGGCAGCACTAATCGACCCTTTACCAAAATTTTAAAAGTTTTACCAAAAAACAGCTTTAAAAAAGCAACAAACTTTAAAAAGCATATCAAAAAAGCTGCCCGGAAAGGTGTTGCAAAAGGAGTTGAGCAGGGAATCCAGATCACTACCCCTTCTCGGGCAGATAAATATTTGCCGGGTGATAATATAACTTTAAACTTTCGATTTCGCCATGATGTCGACGTGAGTGACATAAGAGAAATACTTCTTTACAAAGGTACTGCTCTTGCTTATACCGTACCTGCCAGCCGCATCCCATCTCCTTCCAGAACCATGAGCACGACTTTCCAGCTTCCTGATAATCTACCTTTCAGTAATAATTATAATATCGTGATACAAGCGTCCTATGCAACATGGGGACAGAGTGAGAATTTTCCAATCGGTTTTTTTGCCATGGTGGGTACAATGAGATCACTTCCGCCCCATGGCCTTCGCATAACAGTTGAAGGGAACCCATCCCTAGTAAATATTGGAGACAATATTACAGTAAACATGGAAATCACTGACCCTGAAGCTCCAGGGTTCTCAGCTCCATCTCTTTACCAATCAGGATATGATTTTTATATTTTTATACATCCGGAAAATCAGAGAAGAGAAAGGATGGGATTCTGGTATATGCCAGACTGGACAATTATTTCAAGATCAAGTGACTACCGCAGTATGAGGGTCAGACTCAATATAGGAGAATCCTTTGATGAAGATGAAAACTATGTAGTCTTTTTTAACCATACAACAAATATCTATGGGGATTCACTCCCATTCTCCATTCGACCCAGAGGGATTTCAACTAATTCTATCAATGTCACTGAACCGGTATCAGAAACAATCTGGCATAACCACCAAAATTATAATATCAATTTTACATTATATGACAGGTCAGATGGCTCAGGTCTTCATGCTCTGGTAGAACTCCTTAAATACCCTGAGATGACTACAGCAGCAGGATTAACAGGCTCTGGGAAAGCACATAAGCCAACTGTTGTTAATTCCCAGACCATTGTACCTGTTTGTTGGAGAACATCCCAGGGTATTCAATGCCGTCTGCCATATGATACTCCCGAGGGTACGAATTCAAACTCTTACCGGGCAGGCATACGGGGTAAAAACTATAAACTTCGAATAACTCTAACAGAGAGAGGTGGAGAGAAAATTGTTACAGGATATTCCGATAAATTTGCCATCCTTAACATTTCTCATGCAATGGATATTGATGTGAGGCAAATAAAAGTTGATGAAACAGGCCAGGTCCAGGTTGAATACAGAGTCCAGTGCAGGGAACCGTTCTCTGCAAGAGTACCCTTTACAATAGAATGGGTATCCCATGGAAATGCCACAGAAGTACCTGTTCTGGTTAACAGTGAAAACCAATATGTATGGGCGGATCTTGGACATATCAACAGATTGAAACCAGCCTCTGCTGAAGGTCATAGTGCCATTTGCAGAATTACTGCCAACAAGGAAAAAATATTTTTTGAAAGCTATTATAGCAATAACCAGGAGGAAAAGAGGATTCCTTTGATTGCCAAAATGATTTATTTTAATTTTTATGGATCAGATGTATCTCCAGATACATTTTATTACCACGACTACCAGCGATCTTTTTGCTGTGAGTCTGTTGCCGGATTCCAGATACATAGTGTCGGATATCAGACTGTTACAGGAACAATTGAAATCCGTCAGACCGGAACCTGGGGCACAGGAAGATCAGGAACCCTTAGCCCCCCATCATACCATGACAACCATTTAGTAACAACGGATTACACCATTGCTCCAGGTACCCAGAGCAATTTTGGTCAGATTGTTCAAAGATCTAGTTTGCCCGGGTTGCTCTGGACCTACAGCGATCTGGTGTTTATTTTCAGTGGGGAGTTTGCAGATTTCATCTCTCCGAATCCTGCAGTGAGACATCTCAGGCACAGGGATGGCACATGATCTTTAAATAAAAATATAATCAAAAATCAATTAAATATGCTATATTGGTATATGATAATTATTTTAGCATTTAAATGTCGGATATAAAAATGAGTTTAATAAACCAGCAGATAACTGAGTTAATAAAAGAAGAAAAGCTTCAATTAGAAGAGAATCGAGTAGAAACAACTGGTTCAGGTAGAATGATCAACGACAATTATTTTTTTCCTGTAACGACAATTAAAACTCCCGTTTTTTATTCAATATAACCTGTTAATTTCATTAAATAATACTTGCAAAACCTATCTCATTATGGTTTTAATATTTATCCTTCCGGAGGATAGGGCTATGCTGGAGAGCAACCCGAGCGCCGAGAAGGTGACCGAAGTATGAGGGCCGTACTTTCATGTGCGGCCTTTACTTTTTGATCTCATACTTTGGTCCACCATGCGCTAAACTCCGGGGGTTTGGGGGCTGGCCCCCTTTATAAATTGGTAAAAAGTCCTTTTTTTCATAAAATCCGGTTCTGCCATACGTCAAGCCATTGCGTGATAATATTCGACCGATAGTGCTTTCTGATGGCACAGGTTCGATATCATCATCCTCCTCCATTTTGTTTTTAATTGTTTTGGCACCACAAAACAAACCGTTGTTATATAAATCCAGCCGTATCATTTTGACTATTTCTTTGATTTCTTCTCTTGTATATTCTGTATCAAGACCTTGGTTGGGCATCTTCATAAGTCCTTTCTGTTGGGTTCTTTGTTTTTGCCTGCTCCATTCGGTAACTGTCTATGTTCAATTCCAGAATAACACTATGATGGACAAGCCTGTCAATGGCTGCTGCTGTGGTCATGGGATCTTTAAAAATCTGTTCCCATTTAGAAAAAGGCAAATTGCTGGTAATCATCAGACTGCCTTGCTCATAGCGATCTGCCAGGAAGGTAAACAATACCTCCATCTCTTCCCGGCTTTGCTGGACATACCCAATATCATCAATAATGATTGCATCAAATTTGGATAGCTTTTTGAGCTTTTTAGTTATCTCAAGTTCTTTTTTAGCTATCAGTAGATCCTGAACAAGCTGGCCACATGTGATAAAGAGAACCCTTTTTCCACGCTCAATAAGCGCATGACCGATAGCACATAATAGATGAGTCTTACCACTGCCAGGATTTCCAAATGCCAATATGTTTTCGGACTGGTTTAAAAAGGAACCGTTGACCAGAACATTCAAATGATTGGCTACCTTTGCAGGCAAACGTTTCTTATCAAAATTTTCAAATGTTTTAGAAGGCGGCAGTCTGGACGCACGAAGATTACGGGATATCCGGTTTTGCTGCCGAACTTCATATTCAAGATTTAACAACTCCAAAAGATATTGTTCATAGCTCCATGAGTCTGCCCGTGCCTGTTCTGCAACTTCTTCATAACTGCGGCGTATGGTCGGCATATGAAGGCTTTTGAGGTTGATAATGATTTGTTCCTGGTCGCTCAACATGATGTCTCCTCCTCAAGTAGCTGGTCATAGGCTGTCAAATCAATCTCCGGGATATCGATATTCTCAACTCTATAAATAGGTCCATTGGATTGTATAATAACCTGAACCTGGGATTTACAAATATCCATATTTTTATCAATTAAGATTCTCAGAGCACTGTCTACTGCTGTTTCACTTTCTTTGGCAGCCATGTTTAAAATGACCAGGTATCGTTTGGCAGCACTTTTAAGAGTATAACGTTTTTTCAAGCTGTCATATGCAATCCGGAACCGGCTGGTGGGGAACATTGCATCACGATAGCGGTAATTTTCAAAAGCCCCGGGCTTGCGGATCAGGCTGTCAATAATATGCCGATAATTGATTTTGTGTTTCCCTTCACCCCGTAGCCGTGGCAAGGTATCAATCTTTTTTTGACCGTACCATATTTCAAGCCGTTCCATGTACAGACGAGCCTGGATACTCTCACCGATAAGTCGGCTGTTTACAGAATAGACATTATGATTCACTCGTATGGTGCTGCTGGGTCCAACCTTGACATCCTTTTTTTTACATGAGTCAATCCGGCGTTTAGGCAATCTATGTAAAACAGCCTGATCTTCCATAAATCGCTTTTTACGTCCGGCATTCAACTGTATGAACAGTTTGCTTAAAAAATATTCATATTCAGTCCGATCTTCAAAGTCCCGACTCCCCCTTAACATCAGGGTTTGGTCAACCGCCTTTTTAAAACGGTAATTGCGTTGCTCCACATCACCATTCTCATGGGGACTGCTTGGGTTTGTTTTGCAGGGGGTTATTCCATAGTGATCGACAAGATCCTTATATCTTCGGGTAAATATTTCAGGATGACCTGTCTTGTTTACTGCTGTGGTTAGACAGTCTGTACGATGTTCTCCCGGCACCCCTCCCAGTTCCCATAATGCATTTTGAACCCCCTGGCTCAAACTCTCAAAACTTTCTGAGAAACATACCGTACCGGTTTCCCAATTAGAATAGGTTAAAACAAAATGATAAATCATATGGTCAAAGGGGATACCTCTGATGGTTACATCCAGTTTATCCATATGGGTAAAATCTGATTGACATAACTTGCCGGGTTTATGAATTTGAGCAAAATAGACCTCTTTGAATGGACCCTCTACTGCCCGCCAGTGTTTAATACGGCGTTGCAGGGTTCTAAGCTGCCCGTCTGAAAACCTGCCAGGCTGCCTTCGTTGAAGATCGTCAAACAAAGTCTTGGCTTCCAAACCCGGATTAATTTCTAACATTAATTTCATACCATCCCAGATATCTCCAAAAGGATCTTTACGTGTTTGCCATACATGATCTCCTTTGAGTTCACTTGGCAACTTGCCTTGTTTGCTATACTTACGAGCGGTTTTTCCATCCATTCCTGCTTTCATTGCTGCTATCCCGAAATTCTTTTCTGTCTGAATCAATTTAAATAACCTCCTCACTTGCTGGTCCGTAACCATTCAAACCTCCATTTTCATTTGATTTGAATGTTCTTACCATGTTTTTTAAGGTCTTACTTTTCGGGAATTATAATTGTCGTTCGGTGGGAATTATAACTAACTTACTATATTGACGCTGATCTTCATGGATTGCGCCATTAGTATCTGATTTCCAGCGTTGTAAAGTTCTTTGGGTGATTCCCATTAACTCGCAGGCCTTTTTTTGTCTGGCTCCTGCTTTGTTTGCTTCTTCAATTAGAGTTACAGCCTTTGTTCTTTCTTCAATGGTTATCATTCGTCCTCTGGCTCCTCCCAGATATCCTGGATTTTTTTTTTGAGCGCCAAAAGAGCTGCTGTCTCGGCGAGTGCTTTTTCTTTACGTCTTAAATCCTTTTCAAGAATTTTCACTCTTCTTTTGTATGCTTTTTCTTTTTGCTTTGACTGCTTGATATATTTTTGATCCGGTGCATTCCTGCATCCTGCTATGCAATCTCTCCTCCACTCTTTTAACTGTTCAAAATATACCCCATGCTTCCTGCAATATTCACTTAATTCTGCGTTATTTAATGGTGATGTCTGCAAAATTGCTTCAAATTTCTCTTTTGCTGTCCACTTCTTTTTCTTTGATTGCACTATTCTTCCATTCTTTTTTTATAATTTTTCATCCAGGTCCCCACAGTTGAAGGGGGAATATTTGCTTCATTAGCAAAGCTTACTACAGTTCTGGCTGGATTTAAAAGAATTTTCTGCAACATAGACTCTTTAAATT
>Ga0256845_1002956_pt1 | contig 11902 bp, 15 predicted proteins | sample RiftiametaG_FD_189101 | JGI IMG/M metagenome (GOLD analysis project Ga0256845, IMG submission 189101) | Tube worm associated microbial communities from hydrothermal vent at the East Pacific Rise, Pacific Ocean - Riftia | ecosystem: Host-associated > Annelida > Integument > Unclassified ... | reverse complement strand
TTGATACGGTCAGGTTCTGTGGCTTTCAGGGCATATGTCCCGAAAGTGATGTCCGATCCGCCTTTAGCCAGACCATGGATACGGCCCTTAAATTGCTTGCGGAATTTGGTACGTTTAGGTTGAAGCATTTGTTATCTCCCCTTAACGATTACGTTGAGGGCGTTGCGGACGATTGCCGCCACCCTCTTGTAATTCAGCCATACGACGATCATGGCCCTGTGGATCATGCTCCATAATCTCGCCTTTGAAGATCCAGACCTTGATGCCGATAATGCCATAAGCAGTTGCGGCCTCAACATGGGCGTGATCGATGTCAGCGCGAAGGGTATGGAGCGGCACGCGGCCCTCACGATACCATTCGGTGCGCGCAATCTCGGCGCCGCCAAGACGGCCCGCACAGTTGATACGAACCCCCAAGGCACCCATACGCATGGCGTTTTGCACCGCACGTTTCATGGCCCGGCGAAAGGATACGCGACGCTCAAGCTGTTGGGCGATGTTTTCGCCAACCAGACGGGCATCGACCTCGGGCTTGCGGACTTCAACGATGTTGAGGTGCAGCTCGGATGGCGTCAATTGTGCCAAAGCTTTGCGCAATGTCTCAATATCCGCACCCTTTTTGCCGATGATAACACCGGGGCGGGCAGCGTGGATTGTAACGCGGCACTTTTTGTGCGGGCGCTCGATGATGACACGCGAGATACCGGCTTGCACTGCGTTTTTCTTAACGTAAGCGCGGATCGCGAGATCTTCGTGCAACAGGTCGCCATAGTCTTTTGATGTCGCGTACCAGCGGCTGTCCCATGTACGGTTGATCTGCAGGCGCAGACCAATTGGGTTGATTTTATTTCCCATTAAGCTTGCTCCTCATCTGGCGAAACCTGGCGAACCGTGATGGTCAGCTGGCTGAACGGCTTTAGAATCTTGCCAAACCGGCCACGCGCACGTGGACGACCACGTTTCATGGTCAGGTTTTTCCCGACGTAAGCCTCGGTGACGATCAGCTCGTCAACATCCAGCCCGTGGTTGTTTTCCGCATTCGCAATAGCAGACTGAAGGCATTTCTTCACATCCCCTGCGATACGTTTCTTGGAAAACGTCAGATCTGTCAGCGCTTTATCAACCGGCTTATTGCGGATCATCTGCGCGACCAGATTCAGTTTTTGGCCCGAAGTACGCATCATTTTCGATACGGCTTGCGCCTCGTTGTCGGCGACGCGGCGAGCGCTTTTAGACTTGCTCATAATTAACCCCGCTTCGCTTTTTTATCAGCCGCGTGACCATAATAGGTGCGCGTCGGGCTGTATTCGCCAAATTTCTGACCAATCATTTCCTCGGTAACATTTACCGGGATATGCTTGCGCCCGTTATAGACCCCAAACGTCAGTCCAACGAACTGCGGCAGGATGGTCGAGCGGCGCGACCAGATTTTAATTACTTCATGCTTGCCGGACTCACGGGATTTCTCAGCTTTTTTGAGAACGTAAGAATCAACAAACGGACCTTTCCATACAGAACGAGCCATAGCTTAACGTCCCTTCTTTTTCGCGTGGCGCGAGCGGATAATCAGCTTGCTGGACGCTTTGTTTTTCTTGCGGGTTTTTGCACCCTTTGTCGGCTTGCCCCAAGGGGTCACAGGATGGCGACCACCCGATGTACGTCCTTCACCACCACCATGGGGGTGATCGACAGGGTTCATAACCACACCACGAACCGATGGGCGGATGCCCTTGTGACGGTTACGACCGGCTTTACCAAGGTTCTGGTTGGAGTGATCAGAGTTCGATACCGCACCAACTGTTGCCATGCATTCCTGACGTACAAGACGCAGCTCACCCGATGAAAGGCGGATTTGCGCGTAGCCACCATCACGGCCAACAAATTGCGCATAAGTTCCGGCAGCCCGGGCGATTTGCCCGCCTTTGCCTTGCTTTAGCTCAATGTTGTGGATGATTGTGCCGATTGGCAGGCCAGTGAAAGGCATTGCATTGCCCGGCTTCACATCCGCTTTGGCAGAGGCGACAACCTTGTCACCAACAGCGAGGCGTTGTGGGGCCAGAATGTAGTTTTGCACACCGTCTTCATAGCGAACGAGCGCAATAAACGCGGTTCTGTTGGGATCATATTCGATCCGTTCAACGGTTGCGGGCATATCAAACTTGTTACGTTTGAAATCCATGATGCGGTAGAGGCGTTTCGCCCCACCGCCTTTGCGACGCATAGTGATCCGCCCGGTATTGTTCCGACCGCCCTTTTTTGTCAAACCCTCGGTTAAGGATTTAACAGGACGCCCTTTCCAAAGCTCCGAACGGTCAATCAGAACCAACCCACGTTGGCCTGGCGTCGTCGGTTTATACGACTTTAGTGCCATCTTATCTGTCTTCCGTTTCATCTCGGGCCAAGCCCGATATTCGAGTAAACCGCCCCGAAGGTCGGCAAGGAAAAGCGGCCCCCGAAGGCGCCGCCATTATTCTTAAAGCCCGGTGCTTATGTCGATGGTGTTACCCTCGACCAGCGTTACATAGGCTTTTTTGATGTCTTTACGTTTACCAAGTTGGCCCTTGAACCGTTTGACCTTGCCTTTGGTAATCGAGGTGTTAACCGCTTTTACTTTGACATTAAAGAGGCTTTCTATCGCTTCTTTGATCTGGGGTTTATTGGCGTCAATCGCCACTTCAAAAACAACGGCGTTATTCTCGGATGCCATAGTTGCTTTTTCGGTGATGATCGGCTTGCGGATCACATCATATTGTTCAGCTTTGGTGCTCATTTCAGGCGTGCCTCCAAGGCTTCGACGGCGGCTTTGGTCAGCACAAGTGTATCGCGGCGCAGAATATCATAAACATTCACACCGGCACTTGGCAGCACATCTAGGCCATCAATGTTACGGGCAGCGCGGGCAAAATTTTCATTCACTTCCGCACCATCGATAATCAATGCACGTTTCCAACCGAGATTTTTAATCGCCGTTGCCAGTGCTTTGGTTTTGCCATCCTTAAGGTCAGCGTTATCAAGGATAACCAGCTCACCAGCCGCAACTTTGGCTGACAAAGCATGTTTCAGGCCAAGAGCGCGAAACTTTTTTGTCAGCTTATGGGCATGGCTACGTGGCGTTGGACCCTTATAAATACCACCACCGCGGAAAATCGGCGCATTGCGCGAGCCGTGGCGTGCACCACCCGTGCCTTTTTGGCGATAAATCCGTTTGGTCGTATAGCTGGTTTCCGAGCGCGTTTTGACCTTATGCGTACCAGCCTGACGTTTGGCCAATTGATAGCGCACAACCCGGTGCAAAATATCCGCGCGCGGCTCCAGGCCAAAGATTTCGTCAGCCAGATCAATTGATCCCGCTTTCTTGGCGTCAAGTTTGATTACGTCGGTTTTCATTCTTCAACGCCTCCCTCAGGGGTTTTGGCAGGTGCAGTCTCGGGTGCCATCGCTGCGCTGCTGCGGATAGCCGCAGGCATTGGCAGGCCCTCAGGGGCGGCTTTTTTAACCGCATCCTTGATTGTCACCCAACCACCTTTAGAGCCAGGTACTGCGCCCTTGATCATGATCAAACCACGGTCCGCGTCGGTTTTTATCACTTGCAAGTTCTGCGTAGTCACGCGCACCGCGCCCATATGACCCGCCATTTTCTTGCCTTTGAAAACCTTACCCGGATCCTGACATTGGCCAGTCGAGCCGTGTGAGCGGTGTGAAACTGACACACCGTGGGTCGCGCGAAGCCCGCCAAAGTTGTGGCGTTTCATCGCCCCGGCAAAACCTTTACCAATTGATGTGCCTGCGATGTCCACATACTGGCCTTCCAGATAGTGGTCAGCAGTGATTTCAGCGCCAACCTCGATCAGGTTGTTGGCAGATACACGGAACTCGGCGATTTTACGCTTTGGCTCCACCTTGGCGGCGGCGAAATGGCCACGCATGCCTTGGCTGGTACGTTTAGCTTTGGCAGCACCTGCGCCCAGTTGAACGGCGGTATACCCGTCACGTTCACCGGTGCGCTGTGCGACAACCTGCACGTTTTCCATTTGCAGGACCGTCACAGGTATCTGTGCGCCATCCTCCATGAATAAGCGGGTCATGCCCAGCTTTTTTGCGATTACTCCAGAACGCATAGCTCATAGCCTCCTAAAGTTTAATTTCGACGTCCACACCGGCAGCCAGGTCGAGCTTCATCAGCGCGTCCACGGTTTGTGGTGTGGGGTCAACAATGTCCAACAGACGCTTGTGCGTCCGGATCTCGAATTGCTCGCGCGACTTTTTGTCGATGTGCGGGCCACGAAGAACCGTGAACTTTTCAATGTGTGTCGGCAGCGGAATAGGACCGCGCACCGTAGCACCCGTGCGTTTAGCCGTTGATACGATTTCAGCGGTGCTGGCATCCAACACACGGAAATCGAAGGCTTTTAGCCGAATACGAATATTTTGACTCTGCATTTTGATGCCTCTGTGGCTGCAGGTGAAACTTTAACGTGACCGAAGAGCATACTCCGGTCACATGACTAAATATCGAGCTTTCACGCGATAATTTTGGATACGACGCCGGAGCCTACGGTGCGGCCGCCTTCGCGGATGGCGAAGCGTAGGCTTTCTTCCATGGCGATTGGGGCGATCAGTTCTACGTTGAACTTCAAATTGTCGCCCGGCATCACCATTTCAACACCGTCTGGCAGGGTAACCGTGCCGGTCACATCCGTTGTACGGAAGTAAAATTGTGGACGGTAATTCTTGAAGAACGGCGTGTGACGGCCACCCTCTTCCTTGGTCAGAATATAGACCTCGGCCTCGAATTTCGTGTGTGGATTAACCGAACCGGGTTTCACCAGAACTTGCCCACGCTCAACCGATTCACGATCAATACCGCGCAAAAGCACACCAACATTGTCGCCAGCTTCTCCACGATCCAGCAGTTTGCGGAACATCTCGACGCCCGTACAAGTAGTTTTTGTCGTGTCCTTGAGACCAACGATTTCAAGCTCGTCGCCCACGTTAACCACACCGCGTTCAACCCGGCCAGTTACAACCGTGCCACGCCCGGAAATTGAGAAAACATCCTCGATCGGCAGCAAGAACGGCTTGTCGACATCACGCTCCGGATCGGGAATGTATGAATCAACAGCCGCCATAAGTTCGGCGATTTTCGTGGCTCCAATCTCTGGGTCACGATCTTCCAAAGCCGCCAGAGCAGAGCCGGAAATCACAGGAATATCATCGCCCGGATAGCCGTATTCGGTCAGCAATTCGCGGATTTCCATTTCCACCAGTTCCAACAGCTCGTCATCGTCTACCTGGTCAACTTTGTTCATGAAAACAACCATGTAGGGGATGCCAACCTGGCGCCCAAGCAGAATGTGCTCGCGGGTTTGGGGCATCGGGCCGTCGGCCGCATTCACCACCAAAATCGCGCCATCCATTTGCGCCGCACCGGTGATCATGTTCTTCACATAATCCGCGTGGCCCGGGCAATCAACGTGGGCGTAATGGCGGTTTTCAGTCTCATACTCAACATGCGCCGTCGAGATCGTGATCCCGCGGGCTTTCTCCTCAGGCGCGCTGTCAATCGTGTCGTAATCCTGAAAATCTCCAAACTGCTTGGTGATCGCCGCCGTCAACGTCGTCTTACCATGATCAACGTGACCAATAGTCCCAACATTAACGTGCGTCTTATTACGCTCAAACTTTTCCTTACCCATGATATTTTCCTTATATATCGGCGTATTGGTTCATGGCCGTGCAAATAATGCTGCTCGCGCAATAAATCAACAAAAAACCGGATTTATTAGCTTTTTAGGTTCATATCCGTCAATTTAGCATGTTCTTGCAGGGCAAAACGGTCGGTCATTCCGGCGATATAGTCAGCAATCACCCGGGCGCGAGGCGCATCATCGCCCATAGCCAGGATCTGCCATTCCGGTGGTAACATGCCGGGATCTTCCATAAATATCTCAAATATATCGGTAACAATCCGGGCCGCTTTGCGCCGCATGCGCCGTACCGTCCAGTGGCGGTACATATTTTCAAATAAAAACGCCCTGATTTGTTTGAGATCGCTAAACAACCCGTCTGAAAACTGGATAACCGGCGCATCCAGATCGCGAATATCCTGTGCCGATTTTGCGCCAGCAACCGCCAGACGCGCGCGGCTGGTGACCAGAACATCCTCGACCATCACACCGAACACGCGGCGCAGGGCCTCATGGCGGCGGCGCAGGGGATCAAGGCCGGGGTATTTGTCATCAACCTCGGTGAAACACTGGCCGATAATCGGCAATGTGCGAATATCATCGACCTTAAAAAGGCCCGCCCGCAAACCATCGTCAAGATCATGATTATTATAGGCAATATCATCGGCCAGTGCTGCCACCTGCGCTTCGGCGCTGGCAAATGTGTGCAATTCCAGGTCATGGCGCGCAGTATAATCGGATAAGGCGCAAGGTAAATCACCGCGCAGTGGACCGTTATGTTTGGCGATGCCTTCAAGGGTTTCCCATGTCAGATTTAGCCCATCGAAATCGGCGTAATGGCGCTCCAGATCAGTCACGATTTTCAAGGCTTGTGCGTTGTGATCAAACCCGCCAAACCGCGCCATGCAGGCATCTAGCGCATCCTCGCCCGTATGGCCAAAGGGCGTGTGCCCCAGATCATGGGCCAGCGCCACGGCTTCGGTCAGATCAAGGTTCAGGCCCAGCGTGCCGGCGATGGTGCGCGCCACTTGCCCTACCTCGATGGAATGGGTCAGCCGCGTGCGAAAATAATCGCCCTCATGTTCAACAAACACTTGGGTTTTATGTTTTAGACGCCGAAATCCGCTGGAATGGATGATCCGGTCGCGATCCCGCTGAAATGCCGAGCGATGCGCCGAGCCGCCCTCGTCAAACAGCCGTCCGCGGCTTTGGTCGGGGTTACTTGCGTAAATTGCGTGCATGTTTGGCTCCGGTCTCTTGTCCAAGGCCGCTTAAGGGCCTATATTATCCTTACAGCAATAATGACTGGATCGAAAGATGGAGCTTTCCCTCCCCCCCAAAGTCACTGATCGTGCGTTTGCACAGATCAACGCCATTACCGCCAGTGCTGCGGCCAAATGCCTGCGCGTGGCTGTCGAGGGCGGCGGGTGTTCCGGGTTTCAGTATGAAATCAAGTTGGACGACCCTGCGGATGATGATCTGGTGTTGGAAAAAGACGGCGTGAAAGTGTTGATTGACCCGACATCGCTGCCCTTTTTGTCTAATGCTGTGATTGATTATTCCCAAGAACTGATCGGCGCGCGGTTCATAGTCGAAAACCCGAACGCGACTTCCAGCTGTGGCTGCGGGACCAGCTTTTCGATCTAAATATCCCCTATGACAATATATCCCCTATGACACCGGCTTGAATCCCATTTCTTTGCGAATTTCATTGGTGGTTTTTGAGGAAAGTGCATGCGGAAAATCGGCCGGAGACAGGGGTGCATAGCCATATTTTGCTGCCAAATTCCAGTCCACCCGTTCATTTATCAGCTGCACCAAACCCGCAGTTAGCCGGTTTTTCCACCCCTCACGCGCGTAGAATGCCGTGATATCGCGCAGGTTTTTTCCACCCTCTTTGGTAGAGCTTTCAATATCGCGAATATTTTCATGCGCTACCCCAAACCTATCCAGCACCCGGGTAATTTCTTTGACCGTATCCGCCACAAAATCTTCAAACCGTACCACCTGCACCGGCACTTTGGCTTGCGTTTCAAAGGTCTGATAGGCGGCGGTTTTCTGTTGCCATAACGCCATGGGCGAGGGTAGCACCGGCGCCAGATTATCACGCCGCTGAGTCATCCATGGCTGCACAACAAAGGCCTCTAGTGTTTCTGGACGCAGGCCAAATATGTGATAGGGATTTTTCGCAAGCGAGATAAACCACGAATAGGGGTTGCGCACGACAAACACCACATGCACCTTTTTTGTGGCAAACGCACTGTGCCAATGGATCGCGGTGTGTTTCCACATCTGGGTCGGGCACAGGTCCATGTGTTCCATATCGCGTATTGCATCACTGTAAATCCGCCGCCAGGGCAGATCAAAACTCTGGATGATTTGCGCACGTAAGCCGGCATTTTCGGGCCTGTCGTAAATTCTGCTGGCCACCGTTTGACGCGTGATCACGGATTTTTGCGCTTCCAGCATCAACAATATTGCGCGTGTGCCGGTGTTTCGTTCGCCAAAAACCCGGATAAATGTCTGTTCCTGCACCATCGGCTCCCTTATTGGCACGCAAAGGTTTCAAAATCCCTTCCTAGCCCTTATCAAGGGTATAAACCAGAAAAAGGAAGCGCTCGTGAAAATTGCCTCGTTCAATATCAACGGTATCAAGGCCCGCCTGCCTAACCTGCTGACATGGCTGGAAGAAACCGCGCCGGACGTGGCTTTATTGCAAGAAATCAAATCGATAGATGAAAATTTCCCCCGAGAACCGATCGAGGATCTGGGCTATAATATCGAAACCCACGGCCAGAAGTCTTTTAACGGCGTGGCGATTTTATCCAAACACCCCATTGAGGATGTCGTGCGCGGGCTGCCCGGTGACGCGGATGATGAACAGGCCCGCTGGATCGAGGCGACCATAAACACCGTGCGGGTTTGCAACCTGTATCTGCCCAATGGCAACCCGCTACCGGGACCGAAATTTGATTATAAACTGGCATGGATGGACCGCATGTTCGCCCGCGCCCAAGAGCTGCTGGCAAGCGAGGAAACCGCACTGATGGCAGGGGATTACAATATCATCCCCCAGCCCGAGGATTGCGCCCGCCCCGACGATTGGTGGGGCGATGCGCTTTACTGCCCCGAAAGCCTCGCCGCTTATCGCAAAATTCTAAACCTCGGCTTTACCGAGGCTGTGCGCGCCAAAAACCCCGCCCCGATGACCTATACATTCTGGGATTTCCAGCGCGGCGCATGGCCCAAGAACGATGGCATCCGTATTGACCATTTCCTGTTAACCCCCCAAGCCGCCGACCACCTGAAAGCCTGCGAGATCGACAGGCATATGAGGGGGCGGGAAAGGCCATCAGACCACGTGCCGGTATGGGTGGAATTGGCGGTTTGAGGGGGCTGTTTTAGTCGCCTTATAAAGCCACCCACAGACTATTTTTCGTGCTTGATTTGACAGCCGCCGCTATGAATTGCACGCCTTCCAGACCATCGTGTAGATTTGGCAGAGCGTTTTTGGCAGGAGCTTTGCGGATTATTTCGGCAAAATCTGCGTATAACGTTGCAAAAGCCTCAATATAACCCTCAGGATGACCAGCGGGGACGCGCGGATCAGACATCGTTAACCCATGAGGCAAAGGCCCGCCGCGCCGCAGCATTTGTTTGGGTTTTCCTGCCTCGCAATACCACAACGTATTGCAATCGCTTTGCGCCCATTCCAGACCGCCATTTTCGCCGTAAACACGGATCGAAAGCTCGTTTTCATTGCCGCGCGCCACCTGACTGGCCCAAAGCATGCCGCGCGCGCCGTTTGCAAACCGCAGCATCATTTGCGCATTGTCATCCAGACTGCGCCCGGGCACAAAACTGTGCAAATCAGCGCTTAGGGTTTCGGGTTTTAACTGGGTGACAAAACGCAGCAGATTGTAGGCATGCGTGCCGATATCACCAATCGCGCCGCCGATGCCGGCCCGCGCCGGGTCTGTGCGCCAATCGGCCTGTTTGTTGGAAATATCAGCGGCCAGCCAGTCTTGCAGGTATTCCACCTGCACCAGCCGGATATTCCCCAGATGGCCGCTTTGAACCAGTTCTCGCGCCAACCGCACCATTGGATAGCCGGTGTAATTATGGGTCAACAGAAATTTAGCGCCGTTTTTAGGGGTCAGCCCCGCCAGCATTTCAGCCTCTTCAAGGCTTGCGGTTAAGGGTTTATCGCAAATCACATGGATGCCGGCCTCAAGAAAGGCTTTTACCGGGGCAAAATGCAGATGGTTCGGGGTGACGATTGAAACGGCCTCGATCCCGTCGGGGTGGGTGGCCTCAAGCTGTGCCATTTCGGTGAAATCTGTGTAAATCCGTTCAAGACCCAGCGCCTGCCCCGAGGCAATCGCGCGTGTCGGATCGGATGAAAGCGCCCCGGCAACCAGTTCATATTGCCCGTCCAACCGCGCGGCCATGCGGTGAACCGCACCGATAAAAGCGCCTTGGCCACCACCAACCATACCAAGCTTTATTGCAGCGCTCATTTTAAGCCCAACATGGCCCGCAGCGCGGCTTTGTCAGTGCTGCCCCCTGCGAAATCATCAAAGGCTTTGTCAGTGATGCGAATGATGTGGTCGCGGATAAACGGTGCGCCCTCGGCAGCGCCGTCTTCGGGGTGTTTCAGGCAACATTCCCATTCCAGTACGGCCCAGCCATTATAGCCGTGGGTGGCAAGGCGTGAGAAAATTCCGTTGAAATCCACCTGCCCATCCCCCAATGACCGGAACCGGCCAGCGCGATTCAGCCACGGCTGATAACCCGAATAAACCCCTTGGCGGCCCGAAGGCATAAACTCGGCGTCTTTCACATGAAACGCGGTGATACGCTCGTGGTAAATGTCAATAAAATCAAGATAATCAAGCTGTTGTAGCAAAAAATGCGAGGGGTCGTAATTGATGGTGCAGCGTTTATGCCCTGCCAGTTTTTCCAAAAACATTTCAAATGTGATGCCGTCAAACACGTCTTCGCCGGGGTGCAGTTCATAGGCCACATCAACGCCTTGTTCATCGTAAGCGTTCAAAATCGGGGCCCAGCGTTTGGCGAGTTCGGTGAAGGCCTCGTCAATCAGGCCCTCGGGGCGTTGGGGCCAAGGGTAAAGAAACGGAAACGCCAGCGCGCCGGTAAAGGACGGTGAAACATCCAGCCCGAGGTTTCGTGAAGCCCGCGCCGCTTTGAGCAGTTGGTCCATGGCCCATTCGCGGCGCGCCTCCGGTTTGCCAGCTACGCAAGCCGGAGAAAATCCGGCAAATTGAGTGTCATAGGTTGGATGAACGGCTATCAACTGCCCCAAAAGATGGGTCGCCAGTTCGGTGATTTCTACGCCATGCGCGGCGCAGGTGCCCATAAGTTCATCACAATAGGTTTTGCTGGTGGCGGCTTTATCAAGGTCAATAAACCGTGCATCCCATGCCGGGATTTGCACGCCGGCATAGCCAAGGCTCGCGGCCCATTTAGCAATATTATCAAGGGTGTTAAAGGGGGCTTCGTCGCTTGCGAATTGCGCAAGAAAAAGTGCCGGACCTTTGATTTGACCTGCCATGGGGGAACCTCCGAAAATTCAATGAATGTGCTGGGCAGCCTAAGCCACCCACCACTTTGTTCAAGCCTTATTGGCCGCCCCAGCGTGCTGGGTAATCCGGCATACCTTCACAACCACAAGCTGCGTAATGCAGTGGTGGCATATTTGGGTTCACATAATCTGCCAGATTATCTGCGGTGATCGCAGGCTGTGGTAGGCTCCATTTAGGGCCGGGAATGGACTCACCGTCCAGAATCCGCAATGCCGCAATGATAGGCGTGCGCCATTGGTATGTAGGATATGTTGGCGCGATAGTGTTCAAGCCAAGCTCTTGCCATTTTTGCAAGAAATCCTGTTGATCTTCGCCGGTCACGATTGGCACATCCATGCCCATATCTTCAAACGCTTCAATCGCGGCAACCGATGTTGCGCCGGCATCAAGCCATACCGCATCGATGGTGCCAAAACGCTGGATGTAATCCTCAACGATGGATTTGGTCTTGGCGCGATCACCGTCAGTGAATTCGGTGCCAACAATTTTCATGCCAACCTCGTTCAGAATGCGAACAGCCGAGGAATAACGTGTTTCAAGCACGTCAACACCGGGCAGAATGCGCAGCATCAGAACGTTGCCACCAGCGGGTGCATTTTCAGCAATGAA
>Ga0256845_1002955_pt1 | contig 11902 bp, 9 predicted proteins | sample RiftiametaG_FD_189101 | JGI IMG/M metagenome (GOLD analysis project Ga0256845, IMG submission 189101) | Tube worm associated microbial communities from hydrothermal vent at the East Pacific Rise, Pacific Ocean - Riftia | ecosystem: Host-associated > Annelida > Integument > Unclassified ... | reverse complement strand
ATTCATCAAATACAAAAAGAATTAAATATTCAATTTACAGAAGTATCACTTTAATTTTATCCTTTTGAAAAAGATTTATTTTGCTATCAGTTACGCTAAAAGAGCCCTTTTTAATGATGAAATTAAGGCTTTAAAAGATTTGTTTTTAACCAAAAAAATTAAATTATTAGTATTTGTAGATGAGTATAATTTTGCTTCCAATCAAGAAAAAGAAATGATGCAAATGGCTTTTAAAGAGATTGATAGTTGTGATATGTTAATTGCAGAATTAACCACAAAGTCAATAGGAGTAGGGATAGAAATAGGATATGCTTACGCACAAAAAAAAACCATCATATATCTTAAAAAAGAAGAATCAGATTATTCTACCACAGCTGCAGGATGCTCAAAAACAAATATTTCTTATACCAATAAAATATACTAAAATATTTTGTAATTCTTTTAAAAATGTATAATTTACATAAAAAAATGATAAAAAAAATACTTTTCTTTTTTAGTTTGCTTCTTTTTTCATCAACTATTTATGCTCAAAAAAGTAAAATACCAGAAGGCTTTGATAAAATTATTTTAGATGGCAAGGTAGCTTATATGAATTCAATTACAGGAGAAGTAACCTATAATTTGCCAAAAACAAGAGCTACAAAAAATATACAAAAGAAAACAAAAGAATATAATCCTTTTATTACTCATACTGTAAAAAAGGGAGAAACTTTGTACAGAATTGCTAGGAAATATAATATTAGTATTCAAGATATATACAAATACAATAATGCTGATGCTGATGACCATTTATATATAGGGCAAGAAATTATTGTGGGATTAGAAAAGAACGGAAAAATTCCCTTAAATTTTTCTTCAAAAAATGCCACATTTCATATTGTTAAACCTAATGAAAATTTATACAGAATCTCTTTAAAATACAACTTGACTGTTTTAAAACTAAAGAAATTAAATCAATTAAAAACAAACTCTATTAATATAGGGCAAAAATTATTAATTAGATAAAAAAGGATATAATTAGTTTTGAAATAGGGGTTTTAAAAACTCTATTTAACATAATATTAATTATAGTACAGATACATAGTGATTTCTGTATAGCCGTTTTTTAGGCTATTTACACATAATTGTAGATATAGTGCCTTTAGGTCTATATCGTCAACAATTATGTTAAAAGAAATTACGGCTATAACCTTTTAGTTTATTTGATAGCTATAATTCTCTATTATGTTAAATATCCCAAATACATTTAGTTTCTATACAATCATTGTAACTTGGGTCAGAAAAATTTTAAATTAGAAGTTATAGGATATTTATTCTTTCAAAATATTTGTAGCTATAATTAGACGTTATGTAAAATAGCCACTTTCCAACAGCTTCAGCCAACAACTTACAGCCACTAAAAAGCAATAAATTTGAGTTTATAGTGAGTTTTTTACTGGTAGAATATGAACGTTATAAAAAGTTTTCAATTATTTCTAGGTAGCATTCCGCAAGAGTATAAAATTTTTGCCACTACATCTGCCCAATACTAAAATTTCTATACACTTGCTAACTTATCGTTTTATAAATTGCAATTCCAAACTGTATTAAATAGAGATTTATTATTTTAAATGTTATTATTTTACAATATTCCTTATTTGGTAGAAAAATCGCTCAATTAAGCGTAAATCTTCGGTAATAATTTCTGCACTTCCTTTCATTTCTTGCTGAAACTCTATGGTTTTATTATAAGTCGTTATCAGCTCTTTGGGTAAGCCAACATCTATTAAATAGTTTCCTTTTTCATCAGGAAATAATGAAATGGTTTTAATCGTTCCGTTGATTTCACCAAACTCATCAGACGGGTAATTGAGTAGTTTTATTTGTACTCGTTGTCCTTTTTTTATCTTTCCAGAATTGGCTGCAGGTGCTTTTATTTTACCAATAAAAGACGTGTTTTCTGTTGGAATAATTGTAAAAACTAAATCGCCTGTTTGTACTGTTTGCGTTTTTGTATAATAAGACAAGAAAGATACTTTTCCGTTAATAGATGATTTTAAAACAAATTGTTTCTCCCAATCTTTAATCATCTTTTTTAACTGATAATAAGACTGTAAAGCCTTTTTCAACAATCTGGTATCATTTTGTATTTTCTTGATAGTTGTACCTTTTAGGTTTTTTTGAGAATTACTAATCAATTCTCGTATTTGTGAAATAGAAGATTCTAAACTTTTGTAGGCTCTTTTTGCTTGTAAAAATTCTAATTGTTTTTGTTCGTATTCTTTAGCAGAAATAACGCCTTTATCAAACAGGTTTTTTTGCCTTTCTACATCTTTCTCTTTAAATGAAAGCTCTTTTTTGTTCAGTTCCTTTTGGTATTGTAAGTTTTGTAATCTACCCTTTGCTTCGATTATGGAAAACCGATTGGCAAATGTTTCCGATTTATAAGGTGTTAATTGATTGTTTAATAAATATTCTGAATAATTAGTTTCAAATTGTGCAAATGCACTGGTTACATCTCCTAAAATTAATGGAGGCAACTCATCTATAGGGAAACGGAATGTTTGATGGTTTATTTGTAAAGTATCTACAATACTTTTTAATAACAATACATCTTTATAAAAAGCACTGTTTTCTAAAATGGCAATGGTTTGGTTTGCAGTCACCGAATCTCCGTCTTTTGCTAAAATAATTTCAAATTGTCCATTAGATTTTGCAAATAGTTTTTCTGGTGGAAATGTAGTGGTAATCATCACTTGAGCAGTAATTACATCTGGATATTTTACAAACCAAGTAATACACAACAAGCCAATAATTAGAAATAACAACAAGGTATTTCCCCAACGAATCATCCAGTTTGGCACATAGCTGAGTATTTCTTGCACTTCTTCGCTTCGTATTTGTATGTTTTGAGTTTCTTGTGGCATTACTTTCCTAAATTCAATTGATTTTTTACCAAATGGTAGTAACTCCCTTTTAATGCAATCAATGCTTTGTGATTTCCTTTTTCTATAATTTTTCCTTTGTCTAAAACTACAATTTGATGCGCATTTTGTACCGTACTCAATCTATGTGCAATCACCACCGCTGTTTTGTCTGCAAAAAAAGTATTTAGGTTTTCCATAATTACTTTTTCGTTATTAGTATCTAAGGCACTCGTAGCCTCATCAAAAAACAAGAACTTTGGATTTTTATATACAGAACGAGCTATTAACAAGCGTTGTTTTTGTCCTGTGCTTAATCCAGAACCTTCGCTTCCTATTTTTGTGTTGTAGCCTAAAGGCAATCCGTCTATATAATCGTTGATATTAGCAACATCAATAGCGTGTTGTAATTTTTTGGTATCTACATAATCTTCGCCTACGGCAATATTTTTGGCAATGGTATCATTAAAAATATAACCTTCTTGCATTACAACACCTATGTTTGCTCTCCATACTTTTTGTGAAATGTTTTTAAGATTGAATTTTTCTATCATGATTTCTCCTTTATCTACCTGATAAAACCCTAACAACAGTTTCATTAGTGTTGTTTTTCCACTTCCACTTACACCGACAATAGCGGTGGTTTTATTGGCTGGTATTTCTAAGGATAAATCTTTAAGTACAGGTTCTAATCCACCAGTATATCTAAAGGTAATCTTGTTGAGTTTGATTGCTGCATTAGAAGGAATGGTGGTTACTTTTTCATCTTCTGGATTTTCTTCATTGTCCATATTATGAATTTCTCCTAATCTATCTAATGAGATTTGAGCATCTTGCACGTCTCTCATAAAATTAATCAATTGAGTAATTGGTCCATTTAATTGCCCAACGATGTAACTGATTGCCATCATCATTCCTAAAGTAATTTCTCCGTCAATGACTAATTTTGCAGAGAGTATGGTAACAAACATATTTTTTAGTTCGTTGATAAAGTTTGAACCTACGCTTTGGGTTTGTTCTAAAGATAAACTCTTGGTGGCTATTTTAAACAAACGAGCTTGCACATATTCCCAATTCCAACGCATGCGTCTTTCCGCATTGTGGAGTTTTATTTCTTGCATTCCGTTTATCAACTCTATTACCTTGCTTTGTTCTTGACTTACTTGCGAAAATCGTTTGTAATCTAATTCTTTCCGTTTTTTAAAGAAAAACAACACCCAAGCAAAATAAAGTACACTTCCGATAACAAATACACCAAATATTTGCATACTGTAATATCCTAACACAATACTAAAAATAATCAAATTGAAAAATGAAAATAGCACGGTTAATGAGGATGTTGTTAAGATTCTTTCTATTCGTTTGTGGTCATTGATGCGTTGTAATAAATCTCCTGTCATACGCACATCAAAGTAAGAAATAGGTAATTTCATCAGTTTGATAAAGAAGTCTGAGATTAATGAAATATTTATTCTTGTACTTAAATGCAAGAGTATCCAACTTCTAATAATTTCGAGGGCAGCTTTACCGATAAACAAAAAGAGTTGTGCAAAAAGAATGAGGTATACAAAGTGAATGTCTTGGTTTTTTATCCCTACATCTACCACACTTTGAGTTAAAAATGGTAGGATTAATTGCAACAAACTTCCTGCTAGTAACCCAATAATTAATTGGACTATAAATTTTTTGTATTTGAAAAGATATTTAAAGATAAATCTGAATCCAAATTTTTCGTCTTTGTCAAATTCTGTTTGATAAAATAGTGGCGTAGGTTCTACTAATAAAGCAATCCCTTCTTCGGTATTTTCATCTGCATTATTACCTATCCAACGAGTAATAAATTCTTCTTTGGTGTAGGTAATTAATCCGTGGGCGGGATCGGAGATATATAAAGTCGAAGACTTTATTGAGTTTCTTCCCTTTGGGAAGATGGAAGATGGGCTTTTGCTTTTATACAACACCACATAATGGTTCATATTCCAATGTACGATACAAGGTAATGGCACTTCTAAGAGTTTGTTATAGGATAGTTTTACACCCAAAGATTTAAAACCCATAGATTCTACCGCATCACTTAAGCCTAATAAACTACTACCTTCTCGGGTGGTTTCGCTTAAACTACGTAATTGTTGGGTGTTGATGAGCTTGCCATAGTGTTTGGCTATGATTTTTATACAGGTTGGTCCGCAATCTTTGGCTTCGGTTTGTTGGTAGTTTGGAAAAGGTTTCAATTAAAAAGTCTCTTTTTTATTCAGATAATAACTTCTTTATATCTGCTTCAATAATATTTTCACCACTATAACCTGTGTATTCCTTAATAATAATCCCTTTTTTATCAATTAAAAAAGTATGTGGTAACAGTGTTACACCATATTGGTATGCAACAGGGTCTTTAGTGCCTTTTAAATTAGATAAATTTATCCAAGAAATAATATTTTTACTACTAGACTCTTTCCATTCTAACATGTTTTTATCTAAAGCGTAACTAACAATAACTATATCGTCTTTATACTTTGCATGTAAAGGAGCAAACTCTTTGTTATTTTGAACATGACACCATTTACACCATTTTGCCCAAAAATCTAATACAATTACTTTACCTTTAAAATCTGACAGCTTCACAGTATTACCCTCTAAATCTCTTGCTGTAAAATCTTTAAAATGTTCGCCAATTTTCATCTTTTTAGTAGATAGATATTCTTTTAAAAATAAACCATTCTTTGAGTTTTTAAATTTTGGCTGTAAGCTTTTGTAAAAGAGCAATAGGCTATCAATTGGTAATTTATCTGAGTACTGAAAAAATTCATCTAAACAAAAAGTATTATTTGGATTTTTAAAAATAAACTCTTTTTGTTCTTTTTTAATTATATTTAAGTAATTATTTAGTATTTGATTTTTTCCTCTTTGAGTTTTTGAAGCAGATAATTTTTTATTTATGATTTCATTATATTTATACATGAATTTTCTGTAATTTCTTAAGTTTTCATTAGCATTATCATTAACTATATTAATATCAAGTTCTTTATTAATATCTCCTTTTACTTCAAGATTTTTATCAGAAAGCCATATTTCAAAATCAGCTAAAACCTTGTTTTTTTTATTTTTTATGTATATATACCCTAAAGTATTATTACCATCAATATTTTGATATAATAATTTGAAGGTTTTATTAATTAAATAGGCAGAATCTAGCACTTTATTACTTTTTTTTAATAGAATAAGTGTACTATCCTTAAGATTCTCTATTTCTCCTTTTATTTCAATTATTCTTGATACTAATTCTTTTTTTACTTTTTCTTTTTTACAAGAAGAAATAATTGACAGCATTACTATAATTAAGAATGTAGTGTTTTTCATTTTTAGTATTGATTAAATTAAGACTTCTTTGTCTTCCAAGAGTTCTTCAATATACAATAAAACATCTTCTCTTTCATAAATTTGAGGGTAATTATATTCTCCTATAAAAATTGTAGGTGTAAATAAAATTGAATTATTTCTATTGTTAAGATGTTGTTTTTTTAAAAGATTTTTTATTTCTGATTCATTATTTGTACTTCTACCATATATAGAAAACCATTTTTCAAAATCTTTATTTATAAACCAATCTCCTAAGGCTTCCATAAATTTATCTTCTCCTTGTCTTAAATAAATATCAATAAGTTTGTAATGTAGTACATCTTTTGGATCATTTTTTTCGTTAGAGGGTAAAAATGAGAAATGGATATTAAGATGTATGTTATCTGAATATTTATGTAGTAACTCCTCAATTAATAAATGTGCTTTTTTACAAAAGTTACACATTGGATTGGTAACAATTGATACTTTTAGCTTTGAACTTTTATTACCAATTGAAATAACAGATTCTAAGTTTTTATAGTTAATTTTTCTTTCTGCTAATAAAGAGTGCTTAAATAAAGAATAATTTCTTTTAAATTTAATCAATTTTTTATTTTCTGATTGTAATGTATAATACTTCGTAATAATAGGCTTTATAAGAAGCCAACCAATTAAGGGAATGATAAATAAAATAATAAAGTACAAAAATGATATTGCATTAATATTAGCATTATTAGGTATTGTATAATAATACAAAGAGCTCATAATTAATTCTGCGTAAATAACTGAAATAATACCTAAACAAACAACACACCATTTTTTTACAACCCGCCACTGGTAATAAATAGATACTAAAGTAATTGGTATTGATGCGAGAAGCGTGTATAAAGAAAGTTTTGTAAAATCTATAATAGAATTTGTAGAAATAAAAAACAGTACCCCTATAAACTGTGCTATAAAAAATACAATACTTATATCACTAAATCCAAAGGTTTTGAAAATTTTAAATTTATCAGAATTTATGATTGTATTACAATCTAAATCTGCAGTAGCATTACAGAATTTAGAAGAAAAATCAGTTTCAATATAATAGCCTTGTTTTATAGCCTCAATAGATAGAAAAACACCAGTAAATATAAGCAGTATAGAAATACCAAGCCACAAAGAACAATAAGTTGCAAATAAAATAAAACTCATCAGAATTATATTTTTTAGAGTCTTATTCTTAAATCTTTTATTATTTTTTGATAGTCCTATATTATTGTTTTCTACAATCAGTACTATGCCTGACCATACATCTTTAAAATCATTTTCAGAAAAAATTTCATTATTATTTTCATCACTAAAAATGGTATATTCAGTATTGTTTTTTTGAACAAAATACAATTGGAGAGTATTCTTATACTTTATCTCTGCAATAAAAGATTTTGGTAAGTGTATTGTTGATTTATCTGTAATTTTGGTTGCAAAACTATTGATGTTAAAAAAATGTAAAGTATCGTAAAATGATAGTAAGGTAGGGTAGTTTGGGTGCGTTTCTAATTGAAATTTAAACTCAGTATTGTCTAAATATATTTCCTCTGCCTTCAAATAATTGAGAAAAAATAAATTATTTTTTGTTTTGGACATAGTATTATTTATGATAATTTTTATTGTTTTTTCCTAATTTAGTTTTTTGTCAATATCATTTTCTTTTTTGAAGTTTACTGTTTCTTGTGTTGCAAATATTTTTCTTAACTTTTTATCAATATCATTTTCTATTTCTTCAGAATACCCAACCCATAAACCAACAATTCTACCAGTTTTGTCAATTAGCATTTTTTTAGGGATTGGCGTTGGATTATACTTATCTAGAAAAACTTTGTTTATGATTTCTCCATTCATAAAATTAGATACAATGTTATACCAATCATTAATTTCTTCTTGATTTATTGCTTTTTTCCAAGATTCTATATTGCTATCAAAAACTGAAATAGCTAGAATTTCAAAACCATCTGGATGGTATTTTTTGTAAAGTTTTTTTAAATGTGGAAAACTTTTTCTACAAGAGGTACACCAACTAGCCCAAAAATCTAATAAGACAATATTTTTTCCTCTAAATTGTTTAAGGGAAATAGGCTTTTTATTAATATCTAGAACGCTAAAATTTGGAGGAATTGCTCCAATTTGTAACCTTTCTTCTTTTAAAATATTACTTCTTAATTTTTTTCCATCTTTACTATTCTGAACAGAGATGTCTAATGTTTTGAAAATTGATTTTACAGAATCTAGAGAAATTGAATTCCTTTCTTGTAAAAGCATTAAATGAAACGGAACTATAAATGATTTGGGGTTGGATAATGTAAATTGAATAATATTTGATTCTAAAATACTACTTTCTTGAGTGATTTTTTTATTTATTTCCTTGAGTTTTTTTTTGAGTTCTTTTTTTTCAATTTTAGTGTTCAGTTTTTTTAGACTATCCTTTTTTTTATAGAGTATTTTAATTTTTAATCTACTATTATTTTTTATTTTATCCAATTTTTCACTTTCCGTTTGGGTTTTAGAACCCTTTAATTTCAATTCATTAAATTTATCCTTAACAAGTGTAATGGCCATATTTTTTTGTTCTAAATAGAATGTTCCTTTATCATTCTCATTTATAATATTTGCTAAAGTTGGTTCAGATATGAAACCTTTATAGGTGAATTCTCCATTTTTGATAAATACTGTATCTTTTACTATGATTGAGTCTGGAGTGTATTTTAAAATAAGAAAACCATCTTTTTGGTTAAGAATTTTTCCATGTAAAATAAATTTATTTGAGTGTGCTGTTTTCTCTTGCATACAACTTATAAAAAAAAATAAGTTGTAGAATATTATGGCTATTATTTTAAAATTTCTTGTTTTGATGTTAATTTTTCTCATTTGTTTAAAATTTAAAGATTTATTAATATAAATTCTATACCTTTTATTTAGAGATATGGATAAATTTAAAGATGAAAATATACGAAAATTGCCACAATAATTTTAGTTTAGCTATAATTTAATTTAAAATAACAAACCTTATTATTAAATACGATCATAAACCCCCTATATTTTAATAAGGGGCTTTAGAATATCTATTGGAGTCTAATTAGTCATACAATAATCACCTTGACCCTTTATATAATGACAAATTCCACAGTTACTATAAGTGCAATCTGATTTTTTACTACACTTAGTCATACAACCGCCTTCTCCTTGCATCATCCCACCAAAAACATTTCTCATTTCATTTCTACTAAGATTATTTTTAAATATATTTTTCATAATAAATATTTTTAAGAGTTATATCTACTCATTGCAGGCTTTTCGATTTCCGCCTATAATAAAATGTAAAGTAAATTGCAATTTTTTACTCCGCTAAGTTGTAAAGAGTATTTGAAAAAAGAAGATTTAAAATTTCTAATGTTTAGTAAATTTTTACTTATTTTAGCAAAAAGTAAACTACTATGATGTTAATTGGCGCTAAATTAAAACGTATAAGAGAAGATAAACGCTTTTCACAACAAGAGATTGCAGCTGTTTTAGAAGTTTCTCAAAAAACATATTCTAATATAGAAAGTGATAAAAGTACCCCAAGCATAGAGCAATTATCTGCTTTAAGTACATTTTTAGATTTTAATTTATTAGAATTATTACAAGAACAAGGGATAATTTTTAACCAAAATAACAACTTTACAGATAATAGTACAGGTGTAGTAGTGAACAATTTACCTGATAATTTAATTGCTCAATTTAAAGCTAGGTTAGAAGAAAAAGAAGAAATTATTAGCTTGTTAAAAGAGAAAATTTCTTGGTTAAAAAAGAAATAGTACTTTAATTTACCACTTCATACACGTTTTTTTCCCTCTGCTTCTACCCTTTCTTAAAACAAGTATTCCGCTACATTTATAAAGAAACATTTTAGTATAAAACTTTTTTACAAAATTTATGGTTTACATATTGCTTTTCTCCAAAGCTCAAGTAACATAACGCAGAACATTATAGTACAAATATACAGTAATTTCTGTATAGCCGTTTTTAGGCTATTTACACATAATTAAAGATATAATGTCTTTAGACTTATATCTTTAATTATGTTAAAGGAAATTGCGGCTTATATACTTTTGGTTTTATTTGATAGCTATAATGTAATATTATGTAAAATATCCCATAAAGTTCTGTACTCTCTAATAAACTGTAGAACTTGGGTCATTAAACATTAGGCTCTTGGGTTTTGTACTAAATAAGAAACATTCTGCTGTTTGTAGCTATAATTAGACGTTATGTAAAATTGCCGCTGCCAAACGCTCGATTGCTTTTTAAAAATAATTATGCTATCGCAGTAATTTTTTTAAACACAATTATCCATCGCTTGCCAACGCCAAAAAAAAGCTAACCTTTTAGATTCATTTTAAACTTTTCATTGGTGAGGATATTCTCGTTATATTTTTTTTTACGAGCTTTTCGTTAGTTTGCCACAAGAGTATAAAATTTCCCAACCGCATTATCCTTGCTTAAAATTTCTATACACTTGTTAACTTTAGTATTTCAATTCATATTTTTTTAATGCTTCATTATCTTTTGCCTTGAAACAAAAGAAACAAAAATTCAAGGCTGCATATAATTTTGGAAACAATTACGGTTCATTCACTATATTTTAGGAAAGATTGGAACTTATTAAGATTGATCTGAAACAACATATATAATTGTAACTTTTAAGAAACTATATTACGCTCACTTCTCCTATTGTTTTCACCAAAACTCTAGTAAGGTCGTTTTTCCGACGCTCCATCTGGGTAAATATGCACTACTTCTAATTAACATAATATTTAAAACTAAGTTTTCAGTTTATCAATCATATTTTTTAAAGTATACTTTTCTAATTCCTGATTTCTATCATTAAAAATATGTTGTTTAAGTTTTCTTAAATAGAATATACCAGAGCAATATCAAAATTTTATAACGAATAAATTTCGCAAACTTTTTAGTTAACTAGTTAAAAGAAAATGAAGCAAATTTGTTTGAAACGTATTTCTATTTTCTGAATTGGTGAAAAATACATAACCAACTTTTTTTTCTTTATTAAAACAATATAGAGATGTATGACTTAAATTATCACCTCCATGAGAATAATTAGTACCGTATTCAGATTCTTCAATAATCATTCCTAACCCATACCTCATTTCTGTTGACGCTTTTGTTGCTTTTTTTATTGATTGTACTTTTGTAAGCTCTTTATGAGATTTTTTTGATAATATTTTATGATTTATAAGCGCTAATAAAAAACGTGAAAATTCTTTAGATTCTGTTTGTAAGCTAGCAGATGCTTTAAAATTTGGATCTTTTGCACTACTGCCATACCCTTTGTTTAGTTTTCCTCTAAAATGACCGTCAACTCTGTGCTTTTCTATAAAATTGTTCCAAACAAGGCTACTCTTGTTCATTTTTAGAGGTTCAAAAAGTTCTTTTTTTATCAAACCTTGTAACTCGTTCTTTTGTATGCCTTTTAAATGTGCTAGTACCAGCGCTAAATATTCATACCCTTCTCCCGAATATTGAAATTTAGTACCTGGTTCAAATTGTATTGTAAGTTTACCTTTTGGGTTATAATTTCCTTGTTCATCTAAATATCTCAAATTAGGAAACCCACTTGTATG
>Ga0256845_1002954_pt1 | contig 11905 bp, 7 predicted proteins | sample RiftiametaG_FD_189101 | JGI IMG/M metagenome (GOLD analysis project Ga0256845, IMG submission 189101) | Tube worm associated microbial communities from hydrothermal vent at the East Pacific Rise, Pacific Ocean - Riftia | ecosystem: Host-associated > Annelida > Integument > Unclassified ... | reverse complement strand
TCCTCATTTTTAGCGGTAATAACAGTTTCTTCGTCTTTTTCTTCTGATGGAGTTTCAGTAGTATTTGCACCCGTAATTAAAGCAGAAATATCTTCACCTTCTTCACCAATAATTGCTAATAAAGAATCTACAGGAGCAGTTTCGCCTTCTTGTAAACCAATATACAATAGAACACCTTCGTTAAAAGATTCAAATTCCATTGTTGCTTTATCAGTTTCAATTTCAGCAAGGATATCACCTTCTTCAATTTTATCTCCAACTTTTTTAAGCCAACTTGCTACAACTCCTTCCGTCATTGTATCACTTAATCGAGGCATTGTTATAATTTCTGCCATTATCTATGTTTTAAAAATGGATAATCTTCTTGTTCATACACCATATCATATAATTGTTGTACTTCTGGATATGGTGATTCTTCTGCAAAATCAACACACGCTTGTACACGTTCTTTCACGTCTTTATCAATAGCACTTATTTCGTCTTGTGATAAATAGTTTTTATCTTTAATGATATCTAAGACTTGTGTGATTGGATCTAGTTTTTTGTATTCGGCAACTTCGTCTTTTGTTCTATAGTGTTGTGCGTCAGACATTGAATGACCTCTGTATCTGTACGTTCTCATTTCAAGGAACGTTGGCCCGTCTCCGCGCCTTGCTCTTTCAATAGCTTCATCCATTGCTTCAGCGACTGCCACAGGATTCATTCCATCAACAGGACCACAAGGCATTTCATAGCCCAAACCTAATTTCCAAATATCGGTATGGTTAGCCGTTCTTTCTACGGATGTTCCCATTGCATATCCATTATTTTCAACAATAAATACTACAGGTAATTTCCAAAGCATAGCCATATTAAACGTTTCGTGTAATGATCCTTGGCGCGCTGCACCATCACCAAAATAGGTTAAAGTAACACCATCTCTATCAAAATATTTATCGGCAAATGCAATTCCAGCACCTAATGGTATTTGGCCTCCAACAATTCCATGCCCACCATAAAACCCTTTTTCTTTAGAAAAAATATGCATTGAGCCTCCCATGCCTTTTGATGTTCCAGTAACTTTACCGTATAATTCAGCAAAAATTCTTTTTGGATCAACACCCATTCCAATAGGTTGAACGTGGTTACGGTATGCTGTAATCATTTTGTCTTTTCCTAATTCCATAGCGTGTAAAGCACCTGCCAATACCGCTTCTTGGCCGTTATATAGATGTAAAAAGCCTCTTACTTTTTGTTGGATATAAACCGCAGCAAGTTTGTCTTCAAATTTCCTCCAAAAGAGCATGTCTTTATACCAATTTATATAGGTTTCTTTTGTAATAGGCTTCATAGATATCAAATTATTGTAAGTATGCAAAAATAACACTTTAATAATAAGTCAAAAGAAAAATGAATGTTTTTTTAAAAGCGAAATTGTTTTTGAAAGATTGGTAGCAAAAGATGAAAAACCTTTTAATTGTAGATATTTTTTCGTTTAAAATACTCTTTTATGTTGTGTATTTTTTTTTGAGTTCACGTGTTCGCTATGCTCGGTTCAAAATTGAATTTTCACTTAGGATTCGCAGTAGAAATGTGTGCTGCGTTGAAATTAAGCTACGTTTTCTATAAAACAAGACCCTCAAAGTAAAGTTTTCTTAGTGGCAAGACATGCCCACGAGGCTTCAAAATAGAAACCCTTATTCGTTGTAGATACAACTCTGATAGGCAGTGGAGTAATAAGTCCTATTGGTGGTGTTTAAAAAATTCATCTTGGGTCTAGTCCTTATTTCCATCCCATAAAACCACATTTAAAAAGACTTTTTTAGCAACTTTCGGTTTTAACCATAAATTGAAACCTATGAATCGTTTTATTTTAATGACCTTTTTTTTACTAGTAACAGCAACCCTAACGGGGCAACACATCAACAAAGAAATCAAAATTGAAAACCAACAGCCCTTTTTGGTTGGTCAAATTGATGTTGCTGGGCTTTCTACAAATACCTATAAAAGTTGGTACACACGTAACCATGAAACTTACAAAGTTAATACAGCAGTTCTTAAACCTTTAAAAGATAAACTGGCAGAATATAAAATACTTGTATTCATGGGTACTTGGTGTGGAGATAGCAAAAGAGAAGTGCCTCGCTTTATCAAAATTTTAGAAGCAGCAAATTTCCCTATGGAAAACCTAAAAATCGTTGCCCTTGATCACCGAAAAGGAGTTTACAAAAAGAGTCCGACTGGCGAAGAATGGGGTTTACGCATTAAACGAGTACCTACTTTTATTTTTTATAAGAATGGTAAAGAAACCAACCGAATTATTGAAAGCCCAAAAGCCACTTTAGAAGAAGATATCAAAGCCATTATTACTAATGTAGAATACATACCTAACTACCCTAAATCACTTTATTTTGATTAAAAACGTAACGTTTAGGAATTTTGTTTTACCCTACATATGTTAATATGCAAAGGGCGGTTTTGCACTTTAATTTTTTTATAAGTAATTGTTTGAACAAGAAATGTTCATGGATAGAATTTGATGGTGGTTGTGAATTGCTTTATTCACACTTTAATATTGTTTTTTTTGAGTTCAAGTGTTCGCTATGCTCGGTTCAAAATTGTATTTTTACTTAGGATTCGCAGTTTTTTCTAGCAATATAACGTAACAGAGTTTGTTGTGAATTGCTTTCAAAATTGTATTTTTACTTAGGATTCGCAGTGTGGCAGTCTTTTTGTTGGTTCGTCATTAAGTTGTGAATTGCTTTCAAAATTGTATTTTTACTTAGGATTCGCAGTTATGTTTTTTTAACTTGTTTTTTAATTGCCGTTGTGAATTGCTTTCAAAATTGTATTTTTACTTAGGATTCGCAGTCGATGACTGTAAAAGGAGTGGAGTTGGGTAGTTGTGAATTGCTTTCAAAATTGTATTTTTACTTAGGATTCGCAGTTTTTAAAAAGCGAAAGCATAACAATTTGTAGTTGTGAATTGCTTTCAAAATTGTATTTTTACTTAGGATTCGCAGTATTATTTGTGCTGTTCTAAATAATGTTCCGGTTGTGAATTGCTTTCAAAATTGTATTTTTACTTAGGATTCGCAGTTCGTTTTTTAGAATTATGAATTTCGCTCATGTTGTGAATTGCTTTCAAAATTGTATTTTTACTTAGGATTCGCAGTTAATAAAGTAACAAATACGATGTTACCAAAGTTGTGAATTGCTTTCAAAATTGTATTTTTACTTAGGATTCGCAGTGCTATGTGTTAGAGCAAAGTATAGGTTTTGGTTGTGAATTGCTTTCAAAATTGTATTTTTACTTAGGATTCGCAGTCCGGGGCTGATGGGGTTGATGGTGCGCAAGGTTGTGAATTGCTTTCAAAATTGTATTTTTACTTAGGATTCGCAGTATCCATGCACCCCAACCGCTATGGAATCCTGTTGTGAATTGCTTTCAAAATTGTATTTTTACTTAGGATTCGCAGTATCCATGCGCCCCAACCGCTATGGAATCCTGTTGTGAATTGCTTTCAAAATTGTATTTTTACTTAGGATTCGCAGTATATCAATCGTTAAAAAATTGATATACTGCAACTTAAGTAATTGATTAGGTTCGGTAAAAACAGGTTGTCTTTAGAATAATTCTAGTTGTTGAGAAGGTTTTTCTATTTCTACTGATTTTTGCCCATAAAAGAGTTCAATCATTCCAAATTGTTTATCAGTTATTTGTAGTACACCTATTTTTCCATATTTTGGTAAATTGTGTTTTACACGTCGTATGTGAACTTCGGCGTTTTCTCTGCTTGCACAAAAACGCATGTAAATAGAAAATTGAAACATGGTAAAACCATCATCTAATAATGATTTACGGAATTTTGTAGCAGCACTTCTATCCTTTTTTGTTTCTGTTGGTAAATCAAAAAATACTAAAACCCACATGCTTCTGTATTGATTTAATCTTGAATAATGATTGTTATCCATAGACTGGATATAATATTTTGCGGCTTGTGCCAGCAAAACATTCGTGTAAGGTGTTGGTTGTTCTGCTCATAGCCACCATTAGCGGACTTCGTTTTCCATCAAGTATTACATTTATAGCGGGTAATTGTAATAAACTCATTTTTAATGCGGTTGTTAATTCTTCAAAGGTTTCACTAGAATGTATAATATCATTCACCAAAACATCTACATACACTCGATATGGCTCCATAATGTCATCTGCCAAACAAAATGCATTGTATTTGTTATGATGAAAAATACCAACTGATGGTAGCATCCCAGAACTTACCAATGCTCGTGCTGTAATTCCTCTTAAAATGGCATAACCATAATTTAGTAAGTTATTTGGTGATTCTCCTTTTTGCTGACGGGTAAAACCATCCAACTTAAAAATAGTATGCCAATAATAAACAGCGGCTCTACTTTCGTGATTTTCTAAATCGCCACTTTTTACCTCATTTGCCCATTTATACATTTTGCGAGCTGGAATTTTTTGTTCTTCCAAAAAATTGGCTTGATTCGTGATTTTTGCACTTATGGTTTGTTGCCATAAGTTTTTTTGTAAGGGAACACTTGCATTTAATTGATGTCGGATACGTTCTGTTTGCTCGCTATGCCCAACCAAAGGTTGTAAAAGACTTATTGGTAAATGAAAAGAATCGCAATTAATAATAGCCGCTTTATTTTTTATCAATTTAGATAACAAGCCGTTTGTAATGGTTATTTGCTGATTTTCTAAAACCAACATTCCAACATCTTCTATAGGAATTGTCTTTGTTTCTTTCTCATCGTCTGGATACTTAATGACCAATTGTTTGTTTTTGGTGCTCAAATAAGCAGGATTACTAAAAAATAAGGTTCGTTTTATCATAATTAATATTCTCCTATTTGAACGATTTCGCCCAAATGATTGATTCTAACTTTAACAATGTTTCTCAAAGGCTCTGTACTTCGAATATTAATATATGTAATATCTCTTAGCATCTTAATATCATCAACAGTAGTTTCTAAATGATGTCTAAACATATAATTTTTAGTTGCAATTTTTTGCACCCTAAACAAATGTTTACTTATTGTATTCGAATTTTCACTGTCTAGTAAGTCAATTCCTTTTAGGTCAAAATTATCTAAAGGAAACACAAACATTTCATTTTGTTTCATTGTAAACAAAAATTCCCATCCTAAACTTTTATTAAACTCTTTATTAATAATAGGTGAATCAGCATTTACATTAGCTACCGCTTCATAAAATGAAACTACTTTTTCTTGTAATTTTCCTTTTTCATCTTTATAAATAGCCACGTGATGATTGTTTCCAGTACTTACAAAGTCAACAGCTTGTTCTTTTACTTCTTTTAAAATTTCATTTCCTAAATGATCTTTTTTAGTATGTAATGCTTCTACATTGGTAACACCGCTTATGGTTACTCTTTTTATAGAAATTCCTTTTTCTTCGTTTAACCAAATTGGGTTTTTATCTAAATTTACAAATGCTTCTTTTGGCTTATTATTAAATTCGTCCAACCTTTTTTGTAAAATTTGTTGAATACCTTTATCAATTACTTTGTCTATTTTTAAATCATGCGATATTTCTTTTCTAATTGTATAAATTTCTTCAAAAAACTGAATTTTAACTTTCTCAGGAACTATTTTTGTTTTTGTATCATCAATATAAATAGGGTTTTTAATCAGCATATTTTTCCCTGCAAATGCTTTTTTAGAATCTCCATCAAATTCTTCCAATCGTTTTAACAAAGCAATTCGATAACTCGGCTTTGTAACTTGATTTATTTTTTCTTGATCAAATTTTGCATTTACTTTTTCTTCTTTTACAATGATGTCTTTTATTTTTCCGTAAACAGTTTCTTTATGTAATTGCCCTCTAGGTGTTAATTGAATTTTTTTAATAAATTTATCTTTCCCCTTAATTTTTATTTTATTAATGTTTTTAGTAACAACTTTATTTTTTGCTTTAAATGAAATTAAAATACTTTCAATATGTGTCTTAGCCTCTTCTCTAAAATTAGGCATTGGCTTGATAAATTTTCGTTTACCACTTGAATTTATAAAGGTTTCTAACTCTTGAATGCCATAAATTGCTCCTTTTTTATCAGATTTTGCTTTTAAATTATTTAAATATTGTACATGGCTGCGTTTTGTAAATGCAACAGTTAAAGCATCCATTGCATGATGACGATGGTCATTCCGTTTGCTCCAATCTTTAATACGAACCTTAAATGTTCCATCCTTTTTCTCTACTTGTTCTATTAAGTTTTCATCAATAGCTTTAAATTTTGGTAAATTCAATTCTTGCATAACATTAATTAAACCCCAATCGTCACGTAATCTACTAGTAATACTTCCTGATGTTGTATTTACATCTCTGATAACTTCTTCTAATAATTGCTTTGCTTTTTTAGCAATATATTGGCTGTTTCGTAAATCTCTTTCTATAAAATCATTTGGAATATCTTTTTCTTCCATTAACAATTTATTCCTTTTTGCTTTACTCAAATCGCCTTTTCCTTTATTAAATAATGTTTCTATTCTCAACTTATAATTATCAATATCATCAGAAAATTTATCATTTATAAAATCTAAAGCAGTCGTATCTCGTTTGTCTAAATTAACTTTTCGATATGCTAATGTTTTGTTTGAAAAGGAATCATCAAATAATTTTGCTTTTGGGATAATATGTTCAATATCAATTTCTTTTGAAAACAATTTTTCTCTAGGAATATATTCATTTGTATAAATGGTTTTATAGCCATTGTCTTTTAATTCTTCATATAATCTATACTTAATAATATCATTCCGTGTTGGGTTTTTAATGCCAAATTCATTTTTTAATAATTTTCGAAATCCTTCATATTTTGTTTTTGAAGCATTAATATTTGTAGCCATTTCGGCACGTTCTTTTGCTGATTTTTTCAATTCACGAGCCAGTTCTATTCTAACTTCATTTATTTCGCCATGAGTCTCAATCACTTGGTTTACCACATTTACCATTTGATTAATAATTTTCTCAACCACAGGATTTCGTAAACTGTTCCTTTTAAGTAATTCTAATTTATCTTTTAAAGGTCTCTTGGCTAGTTCTTCTGCTGTTAAAGAATGAGAATGATTGTATTTGGCAAGTTTACAGGCCTCTGAATATTCGTGCCCTGCTTTTAAAAATGGAAGTATTTTTTTGATGGCTCTCGCACTCAAATTTCCATAATCTTGTTGAAGTGAAACATTTGCCAACATAGCACCATAGGCTGACTTAAAACCATATTTTGAATGTAATTTCTTTTTTAATGCAACATTAGAATTCCCATAAATTATTTTATCTTCTTCTGAAACTTTACTATCATCTTCTGCGGAATACAATAAATGCCAAAGTTGATAATTTTCTTGCTTGTCAAAATCATTACCCTCTAAATCAGAATTAAAGTCTAAAATTTTAGATGAAACACCTATTTCAGAAAAAATTATTCTCAATTCTTCTTTTATTTCTAATGCCGATTTTTTTGCCCAATCAAAGCCATAGCCCTCATATTCTGCAATTTTTTGATATGTATTAAATAACACTTCATTGGTTCTATTTCCTTCTAGTTCTTTGAATTTACAATTCCATTCTTTCGGATTTCCCCCAATTAATTTAAAAATATCAGCAATTTTAAGGTTTCCTCGCAAATTCAGTTCTTCAAATATTTGCTCCTTTAATTCTAAACTCAATTCAAATTTTTGAATTTTGTCATTCTGAAATTTATTTTTTGGTGTAAAAACTACATCGTTTAATCTTTGCCAAATCTTAAATTCTTGAAATAAAAGAGAAGACTTTGGAATTGCCTTATGGTGCTTTTCAAACTCACATTCTGATATAAGATGCTTTTGAGATTTTAGTTTACGCTGATAAAAAATAATAACATCTCGAATTTCCTCTTTCAATTCATTCGTTAATTCTGAATAAAATTTTGCTTGAGTTTCCCATATTTTCTCAAATTCATCTAAATAATCTTGACGATAAAAAACCTGATTTCTTAAACTTGTATGCGAATTGTTTTGAATTTGCTTATATAAATTTTCGCCAACAGTTTCATTATTAAAATATAATTCTTTACTTCTGTCGCTAATTGCACCTAAATAACCGCTTGATTTATTGAGGTTATTATTTATTTCTTGCAAAACAATTGCTAATTGCTCTAAAGTTAATTGTTTAGATAGACCATTTACGCGCCATTTATAATTTTCCAGTTTCAAACTCGCTCCTTTTGTCAACCTTTTTTCTCCAACAATATTAAAAGGCTCTTTACAGATTGCCCAAGTTTGTTTTTTTCCTTTTCCTTGCAACTGCTTATATAACTCATCAATCAAAATTTCTGAATAAAATTGCTTTTGAAAATTCCAAACCAAATCAAATTCATTTTGCAAATCCGAACGATAAAAATCGGGAATATATTTACCTCCGTTTTCTAGTAGTTGATATACATATTTCCCAACCGTCAAATTACTATCATACAATTCTTTAGCAACTGACATTCCATCAATCAAACTCCCTTCCTCTTCATTTTTGGCTTTTCTACTACTTTTATAACCTCTTTTTTTATTAATAGCCAATAAAACACGAGCAAATTCCTCTTTTGTGATTTTCTCTTTTGCCGATTTTGCTCTTAATAATAATGTTTGATGTGTTGTGTTTTCTCCAATTTCAGTTAAAGGAGTTTTTGCTGTTATAAAATTATTTGTAATAAGAATGTCAATAAGGTTTTTTCGTCGTTGTTTAAAGCGTTGTAAATTTCTTCTTGCACCACGCTTTAATGTTCTATCCGCATTTACAGAAAGAGGTCTTCCTTTTTCAAAATCAGTCAGCTCATCGGTCGATAGTGGATTTACACGAACACCTAATTTTATGATTTTCGATTTCTCTTTGTCATTTTCTGCCTCATTAACCAATGCCCAACCAATAGATGTTGTTCCTAAATCCAATCCTAATATTCTTTTCATTTTACAGTTATTAATTCGTTTTCTAAACTACTCTAATCTTTTATTTTCTGCTTACGGAAAACCGTACTTAGGTGTTAAGTATTTTTATCTATATTTGTATCACAATTTTGAAAGCAATTCACAATAAGGATTATTCCGTTGTGAAAACATTTAAAGCGGGATTTATATCTCGCTTTTTTCTTTTAATAATCATAAAATACTACATCGTAGTGTTAAATGCTTTTTTTTCAAAAATTATTAAAGAGTTAAATTTAGAAACTATTTTTATATTAACAAAATATTGTAATAAGATTAAGATATAATCTTTAATTTTATCACAATAAGGTTATTTACCATATATGAAATTTTTTAATCTAATTTAGGTAGGACATTTTTTAGAAGAAATAAAGTTATTATAAGTACAGTATTATTCATAAATAAAAAAAGTGGTTTTGTTTAGCGTGTACCAGTTGTCTGATAATAATTGCGTGCGGATACTTCTTACTTTGTTATTCATAGGTTCTTTTAATTTACCCAAAGGGAAGGTTTTTTTAATTTGTAAATTCAAAGTTGTTTTTTGGGGACTAGCCTTAAATAAGAGGAATTCTTAGAATAACGGATGTTCCCAATGATTTTTTAGAAGAATCTGTCAGGTCAATAAAATCTATAGAGTAGTTGTTTTTATAATTTTTTTCAAAATTAATCAATCGTTCTTCTGTAAGTTTTATTCCTATAGACTTTTTTTTATGGATTTTCTTTTCTTTTATTTCTGCAGATTTTTTTCTTCCAACTCCATTATCTGTAATAGAAACCTTTAGATGCGTATTGTTTTCTTTTTCTAATTCAATTTTAATTTTTTTAATTCCTTTCCTGAGTGATAATCCATGCCAAATAGCATTTTCTATAAATGGTTGAAAAATAAGAGAAGGTATTTTTATAGTGTTTATGTTTAGTGTTTTATCAATTTGAAAAGAGGACTCAATCTCATTGTTAAAACGAATATTTTCTATATCAATATATAGTTTTAACGTTTCAATTTCATTGGCAAGTGAAATTTCTTTTTCTCTAGTTGTTGCTAATATTTTTCGGATGAGCTTGGAGAATTTATTGAGATAGTAAACTGCATTTTCTTTTTCATTTTCTATAATGTAAAGTTTTATAGCATTTAATGAATTGAAGATAAAATGAGGGTTCATTTGACTTCTCAAAGATGATAATTTAAGTTCTACGAACTCTTTATCATACCTTTCTTTTAGTTTTTCTAATTCTTCATTTTTTGCTTTTTCGCTTATCAATACAACTTCTTTTTCTAGTTGTTGCTGAATTGTATTTCGTAGACTCTCATTTTCTTTTAACTGAAGAATCAATTTTTCTTGGGAATTATTTTTTTCTTGTAATATCAACTTTTGCTTTACTCCCAATCCTAAAGAGAAAAATAAGTTTTCAAAAATTACTCCGAAATAAAAAATAGTATATCTTGTTTCATTCTCTCTAGGGAGTAATTCAAAGATAAATATTATTGAAGATGTAAAAGATGTAATGAAAAGGAATAGAGAACCAATAATGAGATAATGTTTTATTGGACTTTTAGTTTTTATGACAGGAATGTAACTTATTATACCAAGTGTAAAAGCAAAAAAGATGAAAAGCATATGCCCTTTTCTGATTACCTGAATGTTGTCGGTCAATAAATACGTAATGCTAAATATAAGGATGAAACTAAAAAGAAAATAAACATACCTATATAAGAATTTAGACCACTTTTCAGAATAAGATTTAATATCAATAAATGTAAAAGCAAAAAGGAAATAGGTAGTATTGTATACCCAAACAAGAAGGTGGTCAATTGAATCTAAGTAGACCTCTATTGGTTTAATAAGAGTTGATATGAAGTTGTTTTCTATATTATTAATATGGGTTATAAAGATTAATGACGTAAAAAAACTATAGTATAAATATATCTTATCTTTATTCTGAAAGTATAGTAAAAAATGATATACAGAAAGGATAAATAATACACCTAAAACAAATATTGCAAATCCGTTATCAGATGGATGTTCAAAAAAATATTTTAAAGAATCAAATTCCATAAAATTATTAATTATTCAGAATCTCTATAAGTGCATTTTTCTTAGACCTCGAGACGGGAATTGTTGTTCCGTTTTCTAAAACCAAATATTGCCCGTCATTTTTAACGAACTCTGCAACATATTGAATGTTAATTAAATATGAATTATGAACTCTGTGGAAAGATGAACTGTTAATCAGCGCTTCTACATCTTTTATCTTTTTTGATAATAATTCTTTTTTGTTGTTTTTAAAATGAATTTCAGTATAATTTCCATCAGATTTACAATATATGATGTCATCAGGTTTTACATAAATTGTTTTTCCAGATAACGGTAATGCAATTTTGTTAAATGTAGTTTTTGGAACTAGGTTTTCAATTATTGTGTTGAGTTCTTTTCCCAGAATATTTTTATTTTTATTAATTTTTATTTTTGAAACAGATTTTAATAAATCGTCAGTGTCTACTGGTTTTAGTAAATAATCAACTGCACTTTCTTTAAATGCTTGTAAGGCATAAGAGTCATACGCTGTAGTTATAATTAAGTCGAAATTTCTAAATTGTAATTCTTCTAACAATTGAAAACCATCCATTTCAGGCATTTCGATATCTAAAAATACACAATCTGGTTTTATATAATTAATTGCTGAAATAGCACCAATAGGATTGGTGAAACTATCAACAACCTCAATGTCTTTACAAAAATTTTCTATTTCCCATTTTAAACTTTTGATAGCGGTTAGTTCATCATCAACAATTATTGCTTTAATCATTCTTCTTTTTATTTAATCTATCAAATGTAATATATAAAAGATAAATAAAATATTGAATTGTATAACTAGAAGTAAACAGCATATAAATAGATGTAAAACAAGTATAAATATACTTTTGTTAGAG
>Ga0256845_1002953_pt1 | contig 11911 bp, 10 predicted proteins | sample RiftiametaG_FD_189101 | JGI IMG/M metagenome (GOLD analysis project Ga0256845, IMG submission 189101) | Tube worm associated microbial communities from hydrothermal vent at the East Pacific Rise, Pacific Ocean - Riftia | ecosystem: Host-associated > Annelida > Integument > Unclassified ... | reverse complement strand
CTGTATGTTGTCTATCGCTCACAACCATAGCACATCTAGCACACATGTCTCTATCCCAGTGTACATCATGCAGCTCAGTTGTTATCTTCTTCTCACAGCCCATCAGAAAAACAATGAGCAGTAGTAAAAAACTAAATCTTCTCATCACTAACTATCTTTCCTAAATCCATATAAATTTGTCTGTTTATGATGCCTTCAAGCTCATCGAGTCTATGCGTTACAAAAAGAGATATTTTTTTATCTTCATTCTCTTTTAAAAGCCTATAAAAATTCTCTCTTGCTTTTGGATCAAGATTTGCCGTTGGTTCATCATATATACTTATGCTCCCACTGTTAGCTAAACTAATTGCAATCAAAAGTTTCTGCTTCATACCACCACTAAGTTTAAAAAATGACTTTGAAAGATTTGGTTTTAGATCAAGCTCCATCTCTTTAGCATAATGATGTATTCTCTCTTTAGGAGTTCCGCTACTTACGACAACGTAGTTTATAAGCTCATCAAGACTAAGCTTGATTGGTGGTGGAAGTTGTGGTACAAAACTGATGTTTTTCAAAACTTCAACTCTGTTTTTCATGGGATTTAGTCCATCTATAAAAACTTCTCCGTTATTTGGGATATAGTACCCCAATATAAGACGAATGAGCGTTGTTTTTCCTGCTCCATTTGGTCCCATCAATGCCACATGGTCGCCCTCTTTAAAACTTACACTTACGTTATCAAGTGAAATTGTGTTTCCAAATCTTTTTGTTAAGTTAGTTACTTCTATCAAACTAGCCCTTTCAACCTAAAATCAAATTTTAGTGCATCTTGGTGACACACATCTATACAGCGACCACAAAGCGTGCAATCTCCACTCTTTATGTACGCAGTTTTAATACTTTTTTCTTCTACTTGTTTTGCATATTTTGCTTTTGTTATCTCTAAAACCTGATTTTCAAAACAGACATCATGACAAACCATACAGTGGTCACAATTGTCATTCCACTCAATTCTGGTGGCACTTATGACGCCTAAATAACCATAAGTAGTTCCTATTGGACATATATATCTACACCATGCTCGACGCGAATAAAATATCTCTAAAAGTAAAACGGCAAGTACCCAAACCAAAGCTACACTCCAGCCATAGGCAACAAATCTACTTAAAATTCCAACAACATTAAATGTCTCAAAAACAAGATACCCACTTGTAAAACTTAAAATCAAAAACATAGCCCAAAAAACATGTCTTACTCTGTTGTCAAACTCTCTTTTTTTGATAATCTTCTTTTTTACTAAAACACTATTTATCTTTTCACCAATTTCACTCAAAAGACCATAAGGACAAACCCAAGAACAGTACGTCCTTCCACCAATAAGAAGATAAACCAAGATAATAGTAACTGTACCAATAACCATGTTAATCGGCATATGATAAGATGCTAGATATACTTGCATAGTAACATAAACATCAATAAGATGAAATCCTAAAAAACGAGACCCATTCATGGTTCCTTCAAGCATCTGAATATCAATAAAAAACGATAAAAAGAAAGTGAGATGGATAGTTACAATCACCAACCATCTTTTTGCCCTAAGGCTTAACTTTTTTTTACCCTCTTTTGTTGTCTCTATAAAAGTAGATAGAAACGATGTTCTACTTATTGTTTCCCTACCATTGAACTTATCCATTTTTTAGCCTTTATTTTACAGCTTCTGCTCTTGCTTTAAACTCGCTTATCTCTTTAGCTAACTCTTTGAAATCATCATCATTCATATTTAGTAGTAAACCTCTCATGATAGAGTTTTCTACTCTTCCTGTTTTAAAATCTACCAATGATTTATATACCTGCTCTTCATTATGTCCAAAAATCTTTGGTCCCATCATCTTTTTACCGTTTTGCATACCAGAACCATCGGCTCCGTGACAAGACGCACATCTACTTCTATACTTATCACTCACTTTAAAAGTACTCATGTTTCCAGCTTTAGCTCTTAAAGCACTTATTTTATCATCTTCTTTTTCTCTATCAGTTTTCTGTTCTGGTGCCAAGTTACCTGACTTTGCCAAATTTTGTTTTGAGATATCTTCTATAACTTTTCCAGCCTCACCACCTTGAAAAGCAGGACCCTTTTGATATGTCATCACCATTAGACCTAAAACTACGATTGCTGATATTAGTACTACTATATTTTTCATTATTTTTTCTCTCTTAACTCTTTGATTTTTGTATTGAACTCTGAAATTTCAGATGATAGTTGATTTATCTCTTCCTCGCTCATCATCTTCACTAGATCTGTCATTAAAACATTCACTTTTTTCCCACTCTTAAAATCCATAATACTGTTGTATATAAACTTTTTATCTTTGCCTAAAAGTGATGGTCCTATGATACCATTGGCATAGTCATTGTGACAAGCGGAACACTTTACGATAAACTTTTTACTTAATTTACTAACAAGCATTGATATTTCTACTTTCTCATAAGGACTTCTTACTCTCATATTAGCATCCATAGGCGTATATGTCTTAGTTGTCACTTTATTATAGTTAAAGTAGTAAGCCTTATCTTTATGTCCTACTTTTAGATTTTTAGTATCTAAATCTTTGATTTTTTCTTCTTTATAATCTTTGTTTTCTACAACTTCAATTTTCCCAGCTTCTTGTTTTACTTCTACTTTTTTCTCTTCTTTTTTCTCACTACATCCAACTATAAATACTATAGTTACTAAAAATATAATTAGTTTTCTCATTTTTTGCCCTTTTCATAATAATCTTTATAAGTCAATCTTGATTTTACTACAATCGCAGGAGTATCAACAGGACACAGCTCTTCACAAACGCCACAACCAACACAACCATCATAAATTTCAGGGTATCTCCCGCCACCTTTATGAGGAACCATAGCAATCGCACTTAATGGATTTGGAAGTGGACACATATCTGCACAGATAGTACACGCCTTACCATTAAACTTATCTAACTTTTCTAAAACCTCTTTCTCTTGGTCTGCAGAATGAGAATGTGAATGGATTGTGTCTATATGCTTCTGCGGAACTGGTTTTTTTGTAATCCCAATACAACTATCAGGATTAATAAGAACCGCAACTCCCATATGTACATCTTCTGGTTTTTCAGTATGATGATCTAACGCTCCACTAGGACATGCTAACACACAAGGAACTGCACCACAAAGGTAACAGCCTCTCTCTCTTGCATCTATATAAGGTGTTCCCACCCCAAAACCTTTTGCAAAATCTGCTAACTTTATAGAGTGGTAAGGACATACTTGTAAACACTGTCCACACTTAATACAAAGTGCCAAAAATCTGTCTTCGTCAACAGCCCCTGGTGGTCTCAATCTGTTTTCATCTGCTTTTAGATATGGCGAACCAACAACTCCACCTGCTAAAACTAAGCCTAAAACACCTAGTGTTGAGTATTGTATAAACTCTCTTCTTTCAACTTTTAATTTTCCAGGAAACTTTTTGCTTCCATCAAAATCACTATTCGTTAGTTTTGCCATTATTTCCTCATCGCTACTTTTGGTTTTGCATCTTCTAGCAAAAATATAGGCTCAGAAAATGGAGCCAATTTTGCCAAAAAATTCAACATTGAAATTACAGGAGAACCATAAAAAAACTTGACATTTGGATTGTAAGTCCAAAGCTGATCTGCGTACTTATATACACGGTGTGGCGTATCTCCTACGCCATTACCATCTTTGTCAAATCCTTCATAATTATCCCAATAATTTCCTTCAAAATCATTTTCATCTGTTTTACTACCACGAGAATCATTTACTATATCTTCTATATTACCTTGAATATTGTTGTTTTTAAGTATATTGTTTTCACTTATAGAGTGAAAGTGCATTGCCTCTGCATTGTATAAGATATTGTTGTTTTCTATCCAGTTATGCTCATCAGGCTCAAATGGTGAACGGTCAATGTATAGTCCTTGAGCATTATATATAACAGTATTGTTTTTTAGTGTAAAATTACTTACATCTTTTAGCCCTATTCCCATACCAGTTGCACCTAGTGAGCTTTTAATAACATTGCCAGTTGCAACTGAATCTTTAGAGTACATAAAAAAGATACCAACTGAATTGAACTTATACTTGTTATTTCTAATATAGTTTTTTCCTGCATACATAAAATGCAAAGAGTACCTACAATACTCTCCATAGTTATCTTCGATCACATTACTGTGAGAATACCAAACAACCATATCACGTGAGCGTATAAGTGAATTACCTTTTATCAAGTTTTTATGAGAGTACCATAGTCGTAAACCATCTCCTCTTAAACCTAAATCTACATCTTTGGATGTTATAGTATTGTTTTGTACAATAGAATTACTAACATTGCTCATATCAATTCCAAATAGTGAATCTCTAATCTTCATATCAGAAATCTCACACTGATTTGAATCACTAATAGCAATCGCAGCATCAAGTTTATCGTGCCTATCACCGCTATTTTGAATTGTCATATTTTTTAGCGTAACGTATGAGCTTGTTACTCTTATAACCGTACCATTGCCTTCTCCATCAATGATAACGCCATCTTCAACTCCAATTATGCTCAAAGGTTTGTTTATAACTATACTTCCTCTATATATCCCTGCTTTTAGCTTTAAAATAGAGCCAACTTTAGCACTATCTATAGCATGTTGCAGTGCATTGGCATCTAAGAAGGTTACTAAGATGAGAGATGAGAGAAGTAATCTAAACATCAATATTCACTTGTCTCTTTAAGAGCTTTACTCTTTGCTAAAATCGCCAACAAAGACAGAAGTGAAATAGCCACTATAACAAAGAAACCTGTTGTTGGATAAGAGTGAGTTATAAACTGTGCTACTTTCCCATCACCAAATACTGTTGGCATAAAAGGTTTTATATTAAATGCTCCCCAATCATGAAGATTATGTCCAAACCAGTAGAGCCAATAAGCATAATCAGCTATAAAAAGTAGAGGTAATGCAACAGGAACGAACATTAGATAACTTAAGAATTTTGAATTATAAACCATAAATAGAATCATAATCATACTTAAACTTAAAAGTGCATAGATTCCAATCTCACGCTCAAGCTGTCCACCAATCCACATAGGATCCATACCAATATAGTGATTGATTGTGTTCATCTCATGCACTTCACCACTAAATCCATCAAAATGGAAATATACAGGGATTCCTTCAGGGAATGCCTCTTTTGGATAGTTTGGAGCCTCAAGTGAAACTGCCCATATTGGCAGTGAAGCAACTCCAATTTCACTAGAACTCTCTATCATCTTTTTAAGATCATTATGAGCCTCTTTAGGTGTTGTTGTACTTTTGTACATAACTTTGTTATATAAATTCCATACTTTTACTGCTAATGGTGAGATTTCATCTACTTTTTCACCATAAATCTTATTTAGAGTTCCATGGTAAGCTACCATAGGAAACGTAAATGAAAATGTCAATAAAAGCAGTGCCACGATAGTAAATATCTTTGATTTTTTAAAACTTGAATGCATTGTTTTTCCTTAAAACTGTTCTTACATGTAGACACCATTGTGTCTACATGTAAGAGAGACCGAAGTCTCTCTTTGTATTAGAATAGATTTGCGTTTGAATCTACCCACTTAAGATACTCTATGATATCTTTTATCTCTGCATCACTCATGTTTTGGTTAGGCATTTTTAGATTAAAGTAATCTATCATTGCTTTTACATAAGGATCATTGAACTTGTGCTGTGGATTTTTAATAAAATTAGCAACCCATTTTTCACCATTTTCATGACGAGAAAGAACACCTGTCAAGTCTGGACCAGAACTAACTTTTCCAATAACGTGACAACCATTACATCCACCTTCTGCAAATGCGTTTTCGCCTTTTGCTGCCGCTGGTGATTGTTTAGTTGCTATCAATCTTACAAGTGCATCTTTTGCTCTAATTCCAACATCAGCTGTTTTAACCATAAGCTGCCAAATCATGTTTTCGTAAAGAATAGCTTTATCCATATCGCCAGCTTTTACCGCTTCATCAGCAAGTTTTTTCTGAGCAGGAATCTGTCCATACTGGTCAAATGCATCAGTTACCAAATCAGCTACAACTTTATGATCACCAAATTTATTCTCTTTTAAGAACTTAACAACGCTTTGTATAACAGCGTCAGTTGCAGCATTTACTGCTACTGTTTTGTCATACTCAGCTTTAAGCTCAGCTTTACTCATTGTTTTCATTTTGAGTTTTTGTGCACTAACATACTTTTTGCTAGGATCTTTTACCATAAGGTAACCCATCATCTCTAAGTGAAGAGCTGAACAAAATTCAGTACAGTAGTAAGGAAAAACTCCCTCTATATCTGCAATAAACTCTATTGCAGCAGTCTCGCCTGGTTCAAGTGATGCGTGTACATCATAATGATCAACAGTAAAACCGTGAGTCTCATCTTGAGCACGCTCTAAGTTAGTCATATAAATTGTAACTTTATCGCCTTTGTTTACAGTAATTCTCTCAGGGTTTATGTGAGAACGAACCAGAGTTGCATAAACAGTTACGTTTTTGCCTTTTCTTACTATTCTCTCTTGACCTGCTAGAGTTTTACCTCTATGAATCTTACCTGTTTTAGTGTTAGTTCCCATTGGGTATCTAACTGCTGGGTGAAGTTTGCTTGCACGAATTGCAACTGCCTGGTGAGGTTCACCTAAAGGCAATGGCATATCAACTAACAAGTCCATAGTTTTTCCACGTATGTCAATCAACTGGTGATTTTGTGGATGAAGAGGACCAACAGGCTGAAATCTGTCAATAGAGAGCTTGTTTAGAGCGATAATATAATCTCCCTGAGGATCAGCAGATTTTCCTTCCATACCAGCTAAGTGACCGATGTTATAGTGAACATTTTCTTTATCTAAAACTTTTAAAGTCTTATAGTTCCACTTTACAACTTGAGAATCAACATATAATGATGTATAAATTATACCATCTTTCCACTCTTTACCATACTGGTTATGTAGAGGTCCCAGTCCTAGTTCTACCTGTCCATGAAGTGACTTTGTCATATCAAGGATTGGTATACCATAAGGATCTTTACCTATATACTCTTTTGCATCAATTAACTTTTTGATTTTTGCAAAATCATAAACTGAAGCGTGAGTATCTAGCTTACCACATACTACTAAAAACTTTCCATCTGGAGATACATCAACACCATGAGGTGATTTTGGCTCAGGAATCAAGAAAAGTGCGTCATTTTTAACTGCAATTTCCATAGGAATAACTCTATGGCCATTTACAATTTTTACATTTTTAGGATCTTTAGCAACTTCTGCTAATTTCTTCCAATTATATACATGTAAGAAGTCAGTATCATTTCTACTCATACCAGCTTCATTTGGAGGATTTCCAACTTCAATACCACCAGTATACATCTCTGAGTTAAATGAGTTCGTAAAACCCCAACCAAAACTTGCACCTTTTCCTGCATCTGAAAGATCTTGCATATAAGGAGGCATCTCTATAGTAAATGAGTCATCTTGTTTAATTCGACCTATTTTTGGGTCAAACTTCCACATTGTTACACCACCACGATAAGTCTCTTTGTACTCTTCTATTGGGTGATAGTTGTTATCCAATGGAGCACCATACTGTGCTGCTTCTATGATATACTCTGAGTTTGGAGTAAAGAAAGATCCACCATGATCTGATTTAAAAACAGGGTTTACAACAATCTGTTTTGTTTCAAAGTCATGTAAATCGATAACTGCAATTCTAGGATTTGCTTTGTCGTTGATTACCAACCATTTTCCATCATATTTTCCATCAGTTTCTGAAAGACCTGGATGGTGAGTATCACCCCAGTTTATCTCTCTTCCTCTAATATTACCTTGTCTAAGAACTTTTAGAGAATCTACATCATAACCATACCCCTGCCAAGGCTCTGGAGTAAATACAGCTATGTACTTTAAAATTCTCATAGATGGAACACCATAAACGATCACTTGACCACTCTGTCCACCTGAACTAAATACTATATACTCATCACGCCCGCCCGTTGGTAAGTATGTCTTTGCCGCACGAATTAAATCTTGCTGGCTTAAACCTCTCTCTTTCATTATCTTTTCAATTGCACTATCACTATTAGCACAAACTGCTGTAGTTGCGCTAAGTGCAACCGCTGCAGATAAAAAAGAGACCTTCTTTAAAATGTTTTTCATCACATTTCCTCCTTTTATTTAAAACCAATGACGCCATTATAGAGTCACAACTTATTTATTTCATTGATACCTATCAAAGATATCCTTATGAGATTGTACATTAGCTTTGGTTTCTTTTGGGTCGCTAAAAAATTACTCTATAATATAACCTAGTTTATTCACTGTTTTTACTATCTCTTCGCCTATTTTTTTACGAAGTTTAAAGATGAGATTCTTTAAAGCACTAGGTGGTGCTTCTTCATAAATGTATAGTTTATCTTCTATAGCCTGTTTTGTTACTAGAGTCCCACGGTGGGCTAAAAGAATTTCAAAAAACTCAACCTCTTTGTGTGTTAAGCTTATATCTTTATCTTTACATGTAAGAACCTTATTGTCATAATCATATTTACATGTAGAGTTTAATCTAATAACCGTTTTTGTTTTCTCTTCCAATACTTTTGCACACTCTTTTAGAATTCTATCTAGCTCACTCTCTTTAATAGGTTTTACAATATACTCTACCAAAGAGAGTTTAATTGACTCCAATAAAAAGTTTTGATCTGTATATGCACTAGTTACAACTATAGGAGTGTTATTGTCTGATTCTCTTATTTTTTTTATGAGTTCTAATCCGTTCATTTTTGGCATTTTTATGTCTGTGATGATGATATCTGGGTTATTTTTGTCATAGAGCCTTAGTGCCTCTTCACCATCTTTGGCACTATAAACTTTATCAACAAAAAGAAGTAAGACTCTTTTAAAGCTATTCCTTACACTTTCATCATCTTCAGCTAATAAAATTGAACTTTTGTTCAAAATAATCTCATACTTTTCTTGCATAAACCTGCCTTTTACTAAAAAGTTATGTTACCATTGTTTTTATAAAAAAATATTTAGGCTCTTTATGAAAACCATTAATTTTACTAAACGATATGTCCTTGCCCTTACTATCATAGCTTTACTTTCTATACTAGCATATATAAATTTAAATAAACTACTAAGTGATCAATCAAACGATGCAAGACTCATAAACATGAGTACAGACCAAAAAATTATAGCTAGACAAATAGCCTTTTATGCCATATACTACAAGATAGATAAACTAAAAGTAAACATTAAACATATGGAAGATGCCCATAAAGAGCTAACATCCTTAGCAATGTCAAAAGATCTGTCTAAGATATATTATGGAAAGGAGGTTTGGCTGGACAATCAAGTAACAAAATACCTTTTTCATGCAAAAAGATTTTACAAGAACAGAGATGGACAGAGTCAAAACTATGTACTAAAAAATTCTCAAAAACTTATAACAGAACTTGATAAAGCTGTTGGAATCTACTTAAAAGAGGCTCAAGCAAACACTGAAAAACTAAAACAGATAGAGCTACTTATTTTAGTGATGACACTTACAACCTTACTCTTTGAAGCACTTTTTATCTTTATGCCCGCAAACAGAAGCATAAACAGAAAAACAAAAGAACTTGAACGTGAAAAAGATTACTCAAATGCAGTTATTGAGTCTAGTACAAATGCCATTATTACTCTTGACAGTCGATTAAAAATTAGGACATTTAACAAAAAAGCAGAAAGTATCTTTGGTTATCATAGAAATGAGATGATAAATAAGCCCTATTTTAAAAAAATAGTTCCAACAGAATTGGATGGGGATGAAAATGACAAGGAAGTTGACGCTATAGACAACAATGGACGTAAATTTCCTATTAGAATTTCATTTGGCAAGAGTGGAGAAAACAGAGATTTGGCGATAGTTGCCAACATACAAGATATTTCTAAAGAAAAACTAAATGACAAGATGCTACAACAGCAGGCAAAATTTGCTGCACTTGGAGAGATGATAGCAATCATAGCTCACCAATGGAGACAACCACTAGCACAACTTGGTTTTAACTGTATGTACATAAAGAAAAAAATTAAAGATCCAGAGCTTATTGAAGAGGCAGAAAAGAATCAAGATATTATCCAGTTTATGTCTGAGACTATCACTAACTTTGAAGACTTTTATAAAAAAACAGACAGTAGTGAATTTAATCCTACCGTTTCAATAAACCAAGCACTAAAAATAGTAGACTCAACTCTATCTCTCAACCAAATAACACTTAATCAAGAGATAGAATCTCAAATAAAGATTTATGGAAATGCAAACTCTTTAGCTCATGTTGTTCTCTCTATCGTTCAAAACATAAATGACGTAGTTAAACTGCGTAAACCCAAAAACCCATCTATAGACATCTCTTTACAAGATGGAAAAGAAAATATTGTGTTGCGTATTAAGGACAATGCAGGAGGCATAAAAGTAGAGCCTATTGATGATATATTTAAACCCTTTACTAGTAAGAAAAAAACACCTTCAACAGGAATTGGTCTTTACATGTCCAAGCTAGTCATACAGAACCAATTTAAAGGTAGCATTGAAGCTTCAAACAATGGTGATGGGGCAGAATTTACTATAAAACTTCCACATTAACTACACACAAAACAGGTAAACTTCTTTTAAAGGACCTATATGAAAAGAAGAAATTTTATCAAGTTTAGTACAATTCTATCCATAAGTTCACTTTATGCAAAAAAAGAAAATATCCAAAAAATATCTTTCAAAAAACAGTTCAGTGAAGAACTTGCCATACCTCCTATAGCTGAATTTAAAATACAAGATGGTACAAAAGTTTTCAATCTTGAAGTCAAAAAAGGAAAAGTAGCTTTTTTATATGGTGCGTTTACTGATACTTATGGAGTTAATGGAGATTTTTTAGGACCAACTTTGCTAGTACAAAACAAAGACAAAGTTCTTATACATGTAAAAAACTCACTTGATGAAATCACAACTTTGCATTGGCATGGACTAAAAGTCAAAGGCAGTAGTGATGGAGGACCTCATAGTGTCATAAAGCCAAATACCTCTTGGAGTGCAGATATAGATATAAATCAAAGAGCTTGTATGGCTTGGTATCATCCTCATGCTATGCACAAAACTGGAGAACAGGTTTTTAAAGGCATAGCAGGACTTTTTATAATCGAAGATGAAGACTCTAAAAAACTTGATTTACCAAAAGAGTATGGCGTAGATGATATACCTTTAGTCATACAAGATAGAAGATTTGACAACAATGGACAGTTTTTGTATAAGCAAGGTATGCACGACACAATGATGGGAGTAACAGGAAATGTCCACCTCATCAATGGAGTAAGTGACCCTTTTGTAGAGGTTGAGCCAAAAGCTATTAGATTTAGAATTTTAAATGGAGCAAATGCTCGCATATATAATCTTACCTTTGAAAATGGACATAAGTTTCATCAAATAGGTGGAGATTCTAGTTTTCTACCCACTCCAGTCAAAATTAAAAACTTTGTAATTGCACCAGGTGAGAGAGCCGATATAGTAGTTGATTTTTCAAAATTTGCAGGAAAAACACTCTACTTTGGAGATGGTATCAACAAAAGAGCACTTATGAAAGTCATAGTGAAAGATACAAAACCAACAGACTCAACTCTACCTAAAACTCTTATACATGTAGATGGCTATGCAGATGCAAAACCAGTAAATACAAGAGTGTTTGAGCTCAACATGAGAATGGGTTGGCTAGGTATAAATAATAAGCAGATGGCTATGGATAGAATAGATGAAGTAGTAAAAAAAGGCACTTATGAAATCTGGGAAATAAGAAACCCAAGCCCAAGACCTCACCCTTTTCATGTTCATGGAACTGCATTTAAAATTATA
>Ga0256845_1002952_pt1 | contig 11912 bp, 12 predicted proteins | sample RiftiametaG_FD_189101 | JGI IMG/M metagenome (GOLD analysis project Ga0256845, IMG submission 189101) | Tube worm associated microbial communities from hydrothermal vent at the East Pacific Rise, Pacific Ocean - Riftia | ecosystem: Host-associated > Annelida > Integument > Unclassified ... | reverse complement strand
CATAAACATAAGGTAAAAAAAGATCAGATTAAAAGCCATCTTGAACTGGAGCCTAATAAAGATATCCTTCTGGCACTTGGGAAAATGAAAAAGCCGGGACAGATACTTGTTGGTTTTGCAGCAGAAAGTCAAAATTTACGCGATGAAGGTGCGAGGAAACTTAAGAAAAAGAATCTGGACATCATTGCTGTCAATGATATAAGTACCAACAACACTGGGTTTGAGGTCGAAAATAATCAGGTTTTATTGATTAGTAAAAGTGGTGAGGAGCAATTACCTTTCACTAGTAAATTGCATACTGCAAATTTGATATGGAACAATATCATCAGGCTTATTCCTGCATAAGGTTTCATGGTATATGTTGTAGTTGTCAGTAATATTTTTTAATTTAAGGAAATACCTTGAACGATTCCTTTACTCCTGCTGAGCGTTCTATTCTTGCTGTCTCCTGTTACGGCCACTTTATCAGCCATTTCAATATGCTTGTTTTCCCGGCGGTGTTGCTCCCGTTGGCTGCTCAATTGCATTTGCCTATGACTGAAACACTCAGTCTTTCATTTTTTATGTATCTCCTCTTCGGTGTAAGTGCATTTCCATGGGGTTTTGCTGCAGACAAATGTGGTGCACGGGCATTGCTTATTGTATTCTATATTGGTGCAGGAATCTGTGCAATTATCACTGCCTTAACCGTTGGTAATCCTTTTCTTTTTAGCATTTCACTGGCCGGGATAGGTCTGTTTTCAGGAATATATCATCCTGCAGGATTAGGCTGGATCGCGAGAGAAATAAAGGCCACCAGCAGGGCGATGGCGTTTAACGGGATTTTTGGTAACCTTGGTCTCGCCATGGCTCCACTTGTGGCCGGTTTTGTCTATTACTATTCTGGTATCAGAGTACTTTATTTTGTTGTTGCAGTGATGAATTTTTTCGGATTGTTTTTGATTTTTCTCACCCGGAATCATAAACGAGGAAAATTGGAAATTCGCGCGCAAAAACAAACGTCTTCTTCATCCTGGACACCTTTTCTTATTCTTTTGCTCGCCATGACACTTGGTGGAATTGCTTACAGAGGAACTTCAGTTACTCTGCCGGCCTATTTTGAACTTAAAAGCAGTAGATTATTCAGTACATTGTCGGGTTTAATCGGGGATATTGGCTCTGCAAATCTTACAGCAACAATACTCACCTCAATTATTTATATTGTTGGGATGGGGGGGCAATATTTTGGTGGAAGGATTGGAGAAAAATATGACTTGCGTATAAGTTATCTCCTTTTTCACGCAATAACTATCCCTGCGGCCATTGGGATGTCATTGAGTGGTGATATGTCTCTTTTCTGGTTGGCGATGATTCACAGCTTTTTTCTTCTTGGTATGCAGCCGATTGAAAATACACTGGTTGCACGGCTTACACCTCCACGTTTACTCAGTTCTGCTTATGGTATGAAATTTATTTTAACCTTTGGAGTTGGCGCATTGAGTGTGAAGTTTATAGGATTTGTAAAAACAGAGTGGGGAATAGAGAGTATTTTTATGTTTATTGGTCTGGTTTCAACACTTCTCTGTTGTGTGGTCGTATTTCTGATAAAAAAGACAAAACCAATCAAGGCAGAGACCTGACACGCGTTTTAGTTTGTAAAACCTGTAAAGAGAAACATCAATGACAGGAAATTGTAGAACGAGCTTTGAAGCGCTTGTGCTTCCGTATAGCGTCAGGCGTTCAGGCAACAGCGTTTAAATTTTTTCCCGGAACCACATGGACAGGGCTTGTTTCGTTCCAGTTTGTTCTTTTTTATGTCAGCTTCGCCCCTAAGGTAATACCAGAGATTATCTTCTTTTAAGAACTCGCTTTTTTCTCTGAGATGGGCAAGCTGTCCACCTTCAATATAACGAGTGGTAAAATCAACACTACCAACAGTATCTTCCACTTCTCCATTTTCACAGGCGTGGATTTCCATGCCTAGCCATACCACGGGAAAGTCTTCGTGATTCAAAGATTTTGGTCTGGTTCTTGTGTGCCAACTGTTAAGAAGATGTTTATCATGCTTTTTGACAAAAGCAGTATATCTTGATCGCATAAGGATTTCAGCAGTAGTGGCGCGGCTGTGGTCTTCTAGTACTGGTTGGCAACATTTAGTATATGGTTGGTTTGAGCCACAGGGACAGGTTTCGATTTCGGACATGACAGCTAACCTTTTTTAAAAGAAGAATATGTTTTCAACAGAAGGAGAAAAAATGGGAATATATGCCAGCAGAGATCAAAAATATCAATGCTTTTTTTTAATTCTCCTCTGCTGAGCATGACTACTTTTTCTATGAGATGCGGTTGCGGAAAAAAGGGAGCAAGGCCAAGAAGAATACATGCCAGAATCACAAATGACCAAGGAATTTTATTAATAAATGTATTCATGAGAGATGTAAATAGTTACATTTTGTGCTTTTACGGTCTTTTTTGCCGTATGCTGAATAGTTGCAGAAGTTGTAGGTTACTTTTATAATTTTGTCCTCAGTTAAGCGAGGAAGAGATATCGAGATTTCCAGTCTTATTAGCGGTGACCAGAGTTCTCGTAGTGATAAAACTATACATACAATGAATAAAAACAGTGTTCAATGGAAAAATGGTGATAACTAGCGCAGGCAAGCTGCAAGTAAGTGCCTTGGAACTATCTTTTTATATTTTGAATAGTAATCATGGAAAAAGGACCTAGTATCAGAAGTTTACGTAGGGTTTTTGCTTTTTCACTTTCCGGTGCATTGTACTATTTATGGTTGAAAATAAGAGGAAAAACTATTGTGGTGAGGGGCAGATGTAGAGGATGTGGAAGTTGCTGCATGGAACTTTGTCTTGAAAATAAAGATGGATGGCTTCGATCCGAAAGCGTTTTTCGAGAAATTATTATAACTCATCCTGAGTACGACAGATTTGAGATAACCGGCCGGGACAGCACTGGATTTCTACTTTTTAAATGTACATGGTGCACACCCCAGGGGATATGTCTTCATTACAATAAACGGTTGGATTTATGTAAAAAATTTCCTGAAAAATCGCTGCCTTTTGCAGGTGGTAAATTACCGGTAAACTGCGGTTATTCTTTTGAGGTAGTGACACCTTTTGAAATTGTTCTCAAAAAGGAATTGAAAAGAAGAAAATGAAGAAAGTACTTATTTTAGAGCCATATTATGGTGGTTCACATAAATTTTTCCTTGATGGTTTACAAAATAATATCAGTAGTGATTACACTCTTTTCACGCTTCCTGCACGAAAGTGGAAAATGCGCATGCAGTTATCGGCGCCTTGGTTTATACAGAAAATAGAGGAACTTCCCCGTCACAAACGTCGATTTGATGTGGTGCTGTGCTCTACCTTTGTTGACGTGAGTGTTTTGCGGGCATTGTTGATAAAGGTTGATGGTTGGGATCAGCAAGCGAGAATGCTGACGTTTTTCCATGAGAATCAATTTGCCTATCCTCAGCGAAATCCAAAGCAGAATGATTTTCAATTTACAGCAATAAATTTTAATACTGCCCTTGCTTCAGATAAAATTGGCTTTAACTCTAGTTACAATCTCTCGAGTTTTCTGGCTGGATGTCGGAAATTCTTACAGTCAGCAGCGGATATGAAAATAGAAGAATTGGTGGACGATATCGAACGAAAAAGCACGCTTCTCTATCCTGGGATTGATTTTACAAAATGTGACCAAATTGAATCAGAAAGGAACAGAGAAACACCTGTTATTGTCTGGAATCATCGGTGGGAGCATGATAAAAATCCAGATCAATTCTTTGAGGCATTATTACAACTTGAAGAAAAAGGAAGAGATTTCCACCTTATTCTCCTTGGTCAATCTTTTCAATCCTGTCCCAAATGCTTTTTATCAGCACGACAGCACTTTGGTAAGAAGGTATTGCATTACGGTTTTGCAGAATCATACTCGCAATATATATCCCTTTTGAAGCAAGGTGATATAGTTGTCTCAACAGCGTTGCACGAATTCTATGGTATTGCCATTATTGAGGCTGTGAGAAGTGGCTGCTTCCCGGTTTTACCTGAAAAGCTCTCCTACCCTGAGCTTTTCGATAGCCGGTATCTTTATAGGGAAAATGGTCTGGTTAAAAAACTTGATGCCCTCTTGCAAAAAGACGATGTCAGGCTGAGTGATGAAGAAGTCAGAGAACTTACCGAAAAATTCAGTTGGTCATCGCTCAGCAATAAGTATCATGATTGGCTTTTTGCTTCCTGACTTCAAAAATGAAAGCTACAGAAATTAGCCTAAGGTGTATGCAGCTATTTTTTGAGCGTTTTTGCAAAATCGAGCATCCGACGGATAGGAATACTGGCTTTTTCTGCCAGTTCCGGGCTAATGAGTACTTCATTCTTCCCGGTTTCAAGGATTTCCGCGAGGTTATGCAGGGAATTCATGCCCATCCATGGGCAATTTGCACAACTCTGACAGGTCGCCCCTTCGCCAACAGTTGGCGCTTCCAGTAGAATTTTATCTGGTGCTATTTGTCGCATTTTATTAAATATCCCTGCATCGGTAGCGACAATGAACTCTTTGTTTCCAAGGGAGGCAACCGCGTCTATAAGAGCTGTGGTGGAACCCACAACATCTGCAAGCGAGATAACCGCTTCAGGTGATTCAGGATGAACAAGAATGGCAGCCTCTGGGTGCAGTTTCTGCATTCTTTGTAAAGCTACCGACCGGAACTCCTCATGTACAACACAAGAACCTGGCCAGAAAATCATTTCGACCCCTGTGAGTTTTTGAACATATCTTCCTAGATGTTTGTCCGGGGCCCAAAGAATTTTTTCATTTTTCTTGGCAAGATGTTTGACTATAGGCAAGGCAATTCCAGAGGTGACAACCCAGTCGGACCGCGCTTTAACTCTGGCGCTTGTGTTTGCATATACAACGACTGTATGCTCTGGATACTTATTGCAAAAAGAATCAAAAAGCTCGTATGGACACCCTTCATCAAGAGAGCAGGTAGCTCCGAGATCGGGCATGAGAACTTTTTTATTATTGTTGAGAATTTTTGCAGTCTCACCCATAAATCTCACACCTGCAACCACAAGTGTTTCCGCCGGGTGTTCTGTACCAAAACGGGCCATTTCAAGGCTGTCGGCCACACAACCTCCAGTTTCATCTGCAAGATCCTGTAGCGCACTGTCGGTGTAGTAGTGTGCTACAAGAACAGCATTGTGCTCTTTAAGCAGCCGTTTAATTTTATTTTTAAGCTGAGTGAGCTCACTTTTGGAGAGTTCTGGCCATTCCGGATGAGGAGGGACAGTAACTGAGGGAATTTTAGGAATATTAAGAGATTGTTTTGCGTCAATTACCATAATTTTACCTGTGTTATATCATTAGATTATTACTATTTATGAAATATACGACTATCTCAAAAAAAGTAAAAGTAAAAGTAGCTATTTAGTGAAATAGCAAAAAACATAAAAATGTTTGGTTGGTATCTTTCTTTTTGAAGAGTTTTTTAAGGACACATTTTTTTTGATTATTTTCAGGAAATGAAGTGATCAAAATAGCTTTACATTTCCATGCTATGACTTAAATGTGTGGTGTATCGCAATGTATACTCGTTCTTTTTGCCTGGTGGTGTAAGAGAAATGAAGGGATGGCGACTGTATAGTGGAAGCATAATCTGATTGAGTAAAATAAGAATGATAGCCTGAGAACAGGTCGGTTGCAATGGCAAAAAATACTAACCCGAAAAAAGAATGAAGGAGGTCGCAATGATTGAATATTCAGAAATTATAGTGATTCTTTGGATGCTGCCAGTCGTAATGCACATTGTGTTGCCGTTGATATTATTAACTGTCTACATCATCATTAACAAACTACAGCTTTTATTTGAGAAGAGCAGAGTAACCGATGAAGATTCAATAATTACATCCCATGTTACCGGAAAACTCCAGTCCAGTACTCCGTAATCTATATTCAATACAGGTATCCTCTCAGGCTTATACCCCAGGTGTCGATTGTTTTGAAAAGTCGGCGCCTGGAGGTCCTTTAAAATCACATTTTCTTCACATTATGAATTTTCTAATAGTTGTTCCACCTGGTTGGCAAGTTGAATAAAATCATGTGATGTTAAAGTTTCTGGTCGATCTGCAGGTTTTAAGTGTGCACGTGAAAGAGCTTCTAGTGTAAATTTTTTATTAATCTCTTTACTACCGCCTGCGATATCATCAAATAAATTTGCGCCACTCAGTGTGTTGAGAATGGTTTTACGTCTTTGGTTGAATGTCGTTCTGACTATTCTTCGAAAAAGTGCAAAATTGTACTCTGGATTACTTTCGTTTAAAGAATTATCTGATAGTTTATCGAATTTTATCGAGATCACCACAGAATCAATTTTGGGTCGCGGATGAAATTCAGCAGGTTTGAGGGTCATGAGTTTTTTTACTTTGGCACAACTGTTGAGAAGAACTGTTGGAACTCCATAAGCTTTTGATCGGGGTTCAGCCATTAAACGTTCTGCAACCTCTTTTTGCAGCATAATTGTTGCTGAATCAATCAGGGTTGAGTTTTCGATGAGTTTAATAATGAAGAGGTTGGAAATGGAGTAGGGCAGATTCGCAAGGATTTTCAGATTACCACCACATTTTTCGGCAATTTCGGCAAAGTCTACAGTGAGAATATCCTGGTGGATCAGTGTAACGTTTTTTGGCAAATCATCCTTTGTTTCATGAAGTCTGACTATTCCGCTGTCAATTTCGTAACCATAAACATGCTGAGCAACAGATGCGAGCGGAGTTGTTAAGGCTCCGAGGCCAACCCCAACTTCTACGATAATGTCAGTGCTTTTGACATTACCGGCGCGAACAATTGCTTCAGCTGTCAGTTTGTGAACAAGAAAATTCTGGCCGAATTTTTTCTTGGGTGCAAGTTTGTGTTCTTTTAATGTGTTGTATGTTTGTCGCTTATTTTGAGACATTGTCATCTGAAAATTGAGTTTTGTGGATCTGGAGAGCAAATTAATTCTTTTTCTTTTTAACAAAGTTGAAGAAATAGAGTGAACCAAAATAACTTAATAAAGCAATAGGAAGACCAAGGAGAATACCGCCAATTCCAAGAACAGCAAGAGATTCGTAACCAAGATCAAAAATAATTGCGATCTTATTTTGGATGGTTGCAGCCGAGGATATGTCTGCCAAAACCTGTTGAACCATCTCGAGGTTGAGCTCATAGGGTGTGACTGCGTTGCCGACAAGTGCAGCTAGGTAGTAAAGCGGCAGGGATGTAATAGGGTTACTTATGAGCCAGCTGCTGATAATACCTGCAATTGCAGAACTTCTAGTTAAAAATGCAAGGAGAACGATCAAAACAGTATGAAAAGGTATGGTTGGTGTACAACCGATAAACACTCCAATAGCAAAACCCATTGCAAGCTCAGAGGGGTTGCCCCTGAGTCTTTTTAAGCGAATGTAATAGTATTTATTGATGCGCCATAGGTTCATTCTGTTCCTGCTTACCTGTATTGCGGCCGTGAATAGACGTCTATATCAAGAGAAGATGCACCGTTGATTTTAAACGCATGATATCCGGCTAATGCAATCATTGCAGCGTTATCTGTGCAAAAAACTGGTTCAGGAGCATAAAAAAGCAGGTTTTTTTCAGTACAACGCTTGTCAAAGGCTTGACGAAGCCTTGTATTTGAAGATACACCGCCGCCAATAACTATTGTTTTTGTATTGTATTCTGATGCAGCATTAAGTGTTTTTTCTACAAGAACGTCGACCACAGCTTCCTGAAAAGAAGCACAGATATTGTTTATCTGCAGCACTGATTTTTTTTGTTTTTGTTGATTACAATGATTCAAAACGGCTGTTTTGAGACCACTGAAACTAAAATCCATTGAATTGCCGGCAAGCCACGCCCTGGGAAATTGTATATACTTTGCATCTCCTTCGCTGGCTTTTAAAGAAACGTGCGGACCGCCAGGGTACGGCAGACCCAGGAGTTTTGCGACCTTGTCAAACGCTTCTCCTGCCGCATCATCTCTGGTTCTTCCAAGCAATTTGTGATCCTGATAGTTTTTTGCTAAAAAGAGTGAAGTTGTACCTCCTGAAACTATAAGCGCAATATACGGAAACTGCGGTTGATTCTTTTCAAGAAATATTGAGAGGATATGGCCTGTCATGTGGTCAACGCCGACAAGTGGAACCTTCAAAGTATATGCAAGTGCTTTGGCGTAGGAAAAGCCCACGAGCAGTGAGCCAATCAGGCCCGGCCCCTGGGTGGCGGCAATGAGATCAATTTCTTCAAGCGCTACCCCTGCTTTTTCAAGAGCCAATTGAACAATCGGACATATCGCTTGCAGATGTTGCCTGGAAGCAAGTTCAGGAACAACGCCACCAAAGGTATTGTGGATTGCATCCTGGCTACTTAATACGTTGGATTTAAGCTGAGTGTTTTCCAGAACAGCAGCGGCTGTATCATCACAAGAACTTTCTATTCCTAAAATGAGCATGAAAAATAATTCTTTTGAGTTGTTAAGATTTTGATTGAATTCCTACTGTTTTTCAGAGTAAGAAGGAGTCAGTATAAAGACGAAGTAATTGAAAGTCAATGACTTCACGTATTCGATAATTATGTAGTAAATGGCGTGATATGCCCGATATTATGAACAAACCACTCCCCCTTGTCGACCAGTTTTCCAGGACAATTTCTTATCTGAGACTTTCTCTGACAGATCGTTGCAATCTTCGGTGCATGTATTGTATGCCACAGGAGGATGAGGGCAGAAATTCAGAGCTGAAAACCGGGAAATTTCTCCCCCACACCGAGCTGCTCAGCTATGAAGAATTGCTGAGGATCGTTGAACTAGCTGTTGGCATGGGTATGAATAAATTACGCCTTACCGGTGGTGAGCCCCTGGTTCGTAAAGGCGTTCTCGATTTTATTCACCAACTATCAGCCCTTAAAGGGCTTGACGAAATACGTTTAACAACCAACGGTGTGCTGCTTGCCAAATACGCCAAACAGCTTGCCGCAGAAGGTGTAAAACATATTAATGTCTCTTTAGACACACTTGTTCCTGAAAAATTTCATAAAATTACGGGTAAAGACCTTTTTAAGGAAGTGTGGCATGGTTTGATGACGGCGATGGATCTAGGCTTTAAAGTCAAAATTAATGTTGTCGCCATGAAAGGTGTAAATGATAATGAATTCAGAGATTTTGCAAATCTGGCTCTCGATTATCCTTTCCAGGTGCGGTTTATAGAATTTATGCCAGTCGGGGATAAAAGCAGTTGGCAGAGAGAACAGTTTATCAGTGCGGATGACATACAATCAATGTTCTCAGCGATTGGCAAACTTACTCCGTTTACAAGGAAAAATATGGATGGGCCCGCACGTGTATTTGAATTGGAATCTGACGACGGTCGAAAAGGGTCTGTAGGTTTTATCAGCCCCATAAGTCACCATTTCTGTGATCAGTGTAATAGGCTTCGACTGACATCAGAAGGCAAACTTCGGGCATGTCTGTTGAATGATCAGGAGTCCGACCTGAAAGGTTTGCTGCGCAGTGGCGCAGGTGACAAAGAAATTATTTCCATAATTCGTCAGACAATCCTTGATAAACCTCAAGGGCACTCACTGCAGAGTACTCTCGAGGGCGAAGAAAGAACAACATGTGGTGGTAGAATGTCAAGGATCGGAGGGTGAAAAATCACTTTGTGGATACGACCCCAGCCACTCATAATAAGAACAGAGTGATTTGAGCCGATCGCATCCTTTTTGTATTTTTTCGTCCTCTACATGACCAAGCATGTCCAGGAAAAAGAGGTACTGCCAGCGTTTTCCCTTTATTGGTCGAGACTCAATTTTTGCGAGGTTGATATCTTCTTCCGACAGTGCCGTCAGAATTTCATTGAGTGAACCTGGGCGATCTGAAAGACCGAGTAGCAATGATGTTCTGTCGTTACCACTTCTTGATGGCGATTCCTTGCCGATAACCAGAAACCTCGTTGTATTCCCTCTGTAATCCTCAATCCCCTGAACAACCACCTGCAAATCATATGTTTTAATTGCAAGAGATGATGCTATGGCACCGATATTGGGGTTGTTTGCAGCCATCTGTGCTGCAGCTCCGGTTGAAAAAACTGGTAATGTTGGAATGGAGGGAAGATGCTTTCTCAACCAGTCACGACACTGGGCAAGAGGTTGTGCGTGGGATGCTACAGTCTGGATATCGTCCATGTTGCCGGATTTGCATACAAGGTTATGACTGATTTCGAGCTGCGCTTCACCGCAGATCTGAACCGTATATTTCATGAAACAATCGAGGGTTGAAAAGACGGCGCCTTCAATTGAATTTTCGACAGGTACAATACCATATCTGGTGCGCCCTTTTTCGACTTCTGCAAATACATCGTCAATCGTTTCCATTGCCTTGTATTCAGCTGAGTGGCCAAAATATCGCACCCCTGCCAGGTGGCTGAACGTAGCTTCAGGGCCAAGAAAAGCCACAGATGCCTTTTTTTGAGACAATCTGCAGGTGGTGATCAGTTCGTGGAAAATAGATTTCAGAGCATTTTTGGGAAAAACATTATCATTATTTTTTAAAAGGCGATCATATATTTCTCGCTCGCGAAGCGGATCCCATTTGGCTCGCTTATCACCATCTTTAAGTTTGCCAATTTCCTTTGCGTATGTCAGACGTTCTTTGAGCAGTGAAAGTATCTGGTCATCAATGGAATCAATATTGTTGCGAACAGATAATATCGGGTTGTTTTGATCGTTTTGCATGCTGCTCCTTGAAAAATTGGCTTGAAAATAGTTTCCTGTTGACGGACGATGCTGAAAGCAAATAAATTAGGTCACAGAAAATACTATGTCAAGGTGAAAAACAGAGCTATAATGCGTCGCCCGGTCTCATATGTTTTAGAATCAGGACCAGCTAAGGAAGTAATGTGTGTAATAAACATGTTTGTTGCTAATAATACGGGGAATTATGAAAAAAGAAAAAATCCAGAAAACGTATGACGAAATAAACAGCAGAATTAAAGCTGGAGAAGCTGTTGTTGTAACTGCTGAAGAGATGGTGGATATCGTAAAAAAAGATGGACCTGAAAAAGCTGCAAGAACTGTGGATGTTGTAACAACTGGAACATTTGCGCCCATGTGCTCTTCCGGGATGTTTTTTAATTTCGGCCAGATGACACCGACAATCAAGGCCTCAAAAGTATGGATCAACAAGGTCCCGGCATATGCAGGATTGGCAGCTGTTGATGCGTATCTTGGTGCCACGGAACCCGCTGAAGATGATCCTTTAAACAAGATTTATCCTGGAGAATTTCGTTACGGTGGTGGCCACGTCATTGAAGATCTGCTCAGGGGGAAAAAGCTTTTACTTGAAGCAAAAGCATATGGCACAGATTGTTATGCTGCCAGAAAAATGAAAAAAGAAGTGGGGTTAGACGATCTTTCCTATGCCTTGCTCTGTAATCCAAGAAATGGCTATCAAAATTATAATTGTGCAGTGAATTTATCGGATAAAGCCGTTTACACGTATATGGGAATGTTGAAACCACATTGCAGGAATGCAAATTACTGTAGTGCTGGTGCACTCAGTCCTCTTCTTAATGATCCGCTGTATAAGACTATTGGTGTAGGTACAAGAATCTTTCTTGGTGGCGGCTATGGCTATGTTACCTGGCAGGGAACCCAGCATAATCCAGATAGTCCCCGAAGAGAAAATGGAGTACCGACAAAACCCGCTGGCACCATTATGGTACAAGGTGATGTTAAACAGATGAATGCCAAATGGCTTCGTGGTGTCTCTATATTAGGCTATGGGAATTCTCTGGCTGTGGGCCTCGGGGTTCCGATTCCAATCCTCAATGCGGAAATGGCTGGGTATACTGGTGTCTCAGACGAAGAAATTTTTACT